>OFGC01000143.1_pt1 | contig 83378 bp, 67 predicted proteins | sample 1521691 | NCBI WGS metagenome assembly OFGC01 (sample SAMEA3504121, study PRJEB24116) | mouse gut metagenome | biome: mouse gut; feature: mouse-associated habitat; material: faeces | place: Denmark | collected 2011
AATGGGGCTGTCAAGAATTATTTCCTGCAGGCTTTTATATTGCTTTTATATTGCTTTTATATTGAAAAGCTTCGCAATTTGCGCAGAGAGACCAGAAAATCAATCAGAGTATTTAATTCGGCATCGTTCAGGGTCTGGGCTACTTCGGAAATGCGTTTCGTAGATTCGGATTCGCTCTGTGGAACGGTTTTCCCAAAAAGGATGTAATCTGCGGAAAGATCGAAATGCTCACAGAGTTTATAAAGCGTTTCCTGGGACATTCCTTTTTTACCGTTTTCAATTTCGGATAGGAAATTTACAGAGATATCAATCATTTCTGCAAAGTATGCCTGTGTGCAGTGATTTGACATACGGTAATTGCGAACCCTTTCGCCGACGGCTAACCTCAGGTCGTTAGCATCCATGTTTCCCATTTCCTCCTTTTTTATCGTATTCATTTATATTTTATCGCATTATCTGTTTTATTCGGATTATCGAAAGATGAAAAAAATTCGCCAATAGCGAATAAAACCCCTTGCAAATTACAACAATAGATGTTATTATATGATCGTGAAGCGGCTTTGGCAGGGAACGATTCACAAATACATAATTACCATTCTTTGAAGAAAGGAAGAGGACGAATAATGAAAAGGAAAAAGTTTTTGGCATTTTCGTTGGCAGTTGCTCTGTTGGCAGGCAGCGCTTTGAGCGTATCTGCTGCAGGCGTAGAAGATGTGTTTGATGCCAGCTATTATGCCGGACAGTACAGCGATCTGAAGGCTGCTTACGGAACAAACGAGGAGGCGCTTCTGGAGCACTTCCTGACGAATGGTGCCAAGGAAGGACGTACCATGAGCCCGATTCTTGATGTCGTGGCTTACCGTAATGCATATGCGGATCTGAATGCGGCTTTCGGTGACGACTGGGATGCCTATGTAGATCATTTTCTTACCTATGGAATTAAAGAAAAGAGGATGACGGGCGTTCTGTTTGATCTGGCCGATTATGCAAGCAAGAATCCTGATGTGAAGGCGGCTTTCGGTGAAGATTATGCAGCGATCGCGCAGCACTACATTGACTACGGCAGAAAGGAAGGCAGACCCGGCGGAAGCATTCAGACAGCAGCGCCTGCAGTAAAGAACAATTCTGGAAGCAAGCCTACAACGCCTCCTACAACACCCCCTGCAACTGAGCAGCCTACAACACCTCCTGCAACTGAGCAACCTACAGATCATGTGTCACACAGCAAAGGGGAGTTGAAGAGCGAATTAAATCCTACTTGTACAGAAGCAGGTTACAGGGAATGGCTTTGCAAAGAAAAACTTTTGAAGAACAAATATGATGCCGACGGCAACTGGATCGGAACCGAGCCTGTGATAGTGGATGGTCATGAAGTATATTGCGATGTAATATGGAGAGAAACTCTTCCGGCTCAGCATGTTGCTCCGGAAACCGGCAATATGTATATTAAGCATGCAACCTGTACTGACGACGGACTGATGCGGTATACCTGTACCAGATGCGGTCAGCACGTTGACCAGGTGGTTCCGAAGCTTAAGCATGAGCTGGATCCCAATCCCATTAAGTCTGTAGGTTCCAAGAGCTGTAAGCTGGAGGATCGTGGCTATGATATTTATCAGTGCAAGAATTGCCACAAATATACAGAGAAGAAGGATCGTGCTCCTCTGGATCACAAGATGGCTGGACAGCCTAATGTTGTAAAGGCAGCTACCTGCACCACAAAGGGCCAGGCATACGGTCACTGCGATACCTGCGGTAAGGAAGTATATGTGGATCTGCCTATGATTCCTCATGCTACAAAGACAGTAACTGCTTATGCAGATACTTATCTGAGGAATACAGCTATGACTCATCAGTCCTATCAGGTTACTCACTGCAAGGACTGCAATGAGATCACAGTTGTAGGTGCTCCCAGCGGCGATGTGAATTGTGCTGACGCCAATGGAGACGGAAACTGCGATGGTTGCGGACTTCGTATGGACAGAAACGTGACCAGCCAGGTTAAGATTTATTCGGTGGGCGAAACATTTTTTGCTTATGTGCAGTAAGCCCAGTTTGCTCTTAAACCCTGCTAAAGTTTTATAAAAAACACCCCGTTACGAAGCATTCGTTTCGCAGCGGGGTGTTTTTTTGTAAAACAGGGCTTGACAAAAGCGTGTCCGGGAAGTATTATAACATTCCAGATGCAAATGAGTCGCATTTGCATCTGGAATATATTTTTGACTATGTTGATCGTCATATAAGGGACGGGCTGAAAGGAAGAATATGTCAGAGGTTATTTTGGATACATTGCTGGATGTGGCAAAGCTGCTTCCTTTTTTATTTTTGACCTATGCGGCTATGGAATATCTGGAACACAGGGCCGGCGGAAGGACGGAGGCTTTAGTAAAGCGGGCGGGACGGCTGGGCCCGGTGATCGGAGCCGGGCTGGGGGCGGTGCCCCAGTGCGGCTTTTCTGCGGCGGCTTCCAATCTTTATGCGGGGCATGTGATCACCCGGGGCACCCTGATCGCTATTTATCTGTCTACCTCAGACGAGATGCTGCCGGTGCTGATTTCCGAGAAGGCGCCGGTGGGGCTTATTTTGCAGATTCTGCTGGGAAAGGCTCTGATCGGCATGGGGGCAGGGCTGGCCATTGATCTTTTCGGAAGAAGGAAAAAGGAGAGGAAGGGTCAAAGCCTGCAGGAACGGGATCTGCCTGGTCAGGAGCATATCCACGAATTCTGTGAGCAGGGGCATTGCCGCTGTGAGAAAGGAATCTGGAGTGCGGCGCTGGTTCATACGGCCCGGATCGCATTTTTTATCCTGTTGATTACTTTTGGGCTGAACCTGATTTTGTTTTGGGCGGGAGAAGAGGCGTTGGAGAGCATGATTCTGAACAATCCGGCGGCAGGCCCCATACTGGCCGGAATAGTAGGACTGCTTCCCAATTGTGCCGGTTCTGTAGTGATTACGCAGCTTTATCTGAAGGGTGTGATCGGAATCGGCGCCGCCATGGCCGGTCTGCTCACAGGAAGCGGAATCGGCCTGCTGGTATTATTCAGGGTAAACCACAATCGGAGAGAAAATTTAAAGCTCCTGGGTCTGCTGTATAGTATTGGCGTTTTGGCGGGAATTGTGATAGAGTGGATTTTATAAGGAGTCCGGCAGAAAATGACAGGTATGAATAAAGAGGATGAACAGATGAACCCGGAATTCCCCCGGGGATTGAAATGGACGAGACAGAGAAAGCGTGTGTATGAAATCCTCTCCCAGGCGGCGGAGCCGCTGAACGCCGCACAGATTTATCAGCTGGCTCAAAAAGGGGAGGGAGGAGCGGAGTATGCACCTTCCACTATTTACAGGATTCTGGCGGTTTTTGAAGAAAAGGGGCTGGTGGAGAAAACGGTCTGGACCCGGGACGGGGCCGCCGCCTATTCGCTGATCAGGGAGAATCATACCCATTATGCGGTATGCCTGGAGTGCCACAGACGGATTCCTCTGTCACACTGTCCCTTTGCTCATATTTCGCTGGAGAAGGACACGGGAGATTTTACGGTTACCGGCCATCGGCTGGAGCTGTACGGCTATTGCTCAGAGTGCAGGGAGAAGAAGGATTGCTGAGGAGAATGGAGGCGTTTTAATGGGGGCGCAGGAGCCGGGAAGAGAAAAAAAGCATATCAGTGTCGGCCTGCTGGCCCACGTAGACGCAGGAAAGACCACGCTTTCAGAGGCCCTTCTTTATACCGGAGGCGCTTTGCGGAAGCTGGGGAGAGTAGATCACAAGGATGCCTTTCTGGATCATTTTGCCATGGAGAGGGAGAGAGGGATCACCATTTTTTCCAAACAGGCCAGGATTTGCTGGAGGGGACTGGATATAACCCTGCTGGACACGCCGGGACATGTGGATTTTTGTGCCGAGACGGAAAGGACGCTGCAGGCCCTGGATTACTGTCTGCTGGTGATCAGCGGCTCCGACGGTGTCCAGGCACATACGCGGACGTTGTGGCGGCTTCTGAAAACCTACCGGATCCCGGTGTTCCTTTTTGTAAATAAGATGGATCAGCCAGGGGCGGAGAAGGAGAAGCTTTTGCGGGAGCTTAAGACCAGGCTGGACGATAATTGTCTGGAATTCGGGCCGGCGGCTGAGGGGCGCGGGCGGATGCAGGCGCAGGAAGGCTTTTCGGAAGAGTTTCTGGAGGGGCTGTCCATGTGCGACGAAGGGCTGCTGGAAGAGTATCTGGAGACCGGCGGCCTGAAGGAGGCTTCCATTGCCCGGGCTGTGGCCCGGCGGAATGTTTTTCCCTGCTATTTCGGTTCCGCTCTGCGGCTTCAGGGGGTGGAGGAGCTTTTGGACGGACTGGCCGGGTATTCTATGCAAAAAGAGTATCCGGACCGGTTCGGTGCAAGGGTATATAAGATTTCCCGGGATGCCAACGGAAACCGGCTAACCCACCTGAAGGTGACAGGAGGAGTGCTTCGGGTGAAGATGCCGGTGAGCAATTGCTGCAGTGCGGGACCCGGTGAGGAGATCTGGGAGGAAAAGCCGGATCAGCTGCGAATATATGATGGATCTGTCTTTAAACTGGCGGAGCAGGCTCAGGCCGGGGAGATCTGCGCGGTGACAGGGCTTGACAGGACTTTTGCAGGCCAGGGGCTGGGAGCGGAGAGTGAAAACAGTCTGCCGGTGCTTTCGCCGGTGCTGACCTACCGGTTGGAGCTTCCGGAGGGTGCGGATGTGGTAAAGGTTTTGGGACAGCTGCGCCAGCTGGAAGAGGAGGAGCCTCAGCTTCATGTGGTATGGAGGGAGGCTTCCCGAAGGATCCATGCGCAGGTGATGGGAGAGGTGCAGATTGAAATTTTGAAGCGTCAGCTCCGGGACCGGTTTGGGCTGGAGGCTGAATTTGCGGACGGAAGTATTTTGTATAAGGAGACCATTGCTTCCAGCGCGGAGGGAATCGGGCATTTTGAGCCTCTTCGCCATTATGCGGAGGTGCATCTGCTGTTGGAGCCGGGAGAGCCGGGCAGCGGTCTGCAGTTTCATTCGGCCTGCAGTGAGGATGTGCTGGACCGGAACTGGCAGAGGCTGATCCTGACCCACCTGGAGGAAAAGACACATCTGGGAGTGCTGACGGGTTCTCCCATAACAGATATGAAGATTACTCTGCTGACGGGCCGGGCGCACAATAAGCATACCGAGGGAGGTGACTTTCGTCAGGCTACCTACCGGGCACTGCGTCAGGGACTGATGCAATGTGACAGTGTGTTGCTGGAGCCGGTGCTTTCCTTCACTCTTGAAGTGCCCTCTAAGCATCTGGGGCGGGCCATGACGGATATCCGGAGGATGTGCGGCAGCTTTGAGGATCCTGTGATGCAGCAGGATATGTGCATTTTGTCGGGCAGCGTGCCTGCGGCGGCGCTGAAGGATTATCAAAGAGAGGTAAATGCATATACCAGAGGGACAGGAAGGCTGTCCTGTGTGCTGAAGGGCTATGAGCCCTGCCACAATGCGCAGGAGGTGGTGTCCAAAATGGGCTATGATCCTTTGCGGGATGCGGAAAACACCGGGGACTCCGTATTTTGTGCCCATGGAGCGGGATTTCTGGTAAGCTGGGACCGGGTGGCGGAGTTTGCCCATGTGGAGAGCGGCTGGAGGCCGGGTCCGGAAGCGGGGTCCAAGGAGGGAGACGAAGGGCCTGGGAATGTGAGGCCGGGGAACGACTGGGCCGGAAATACGCAGACCGGAAGCGGAAGAGACGATTATATTACCCAGGAAGAGATCGAGAGGATCTTTCAGCAGACTTACCGGAAGGGAAAGCAGGATTACGAGCCTTATCGTTATCATCAACAGAATCTGGGGCGGGGAGTGTACGGAGGAGCAGCCGGAGGGGAGGAGGAAAAAGCGCAGCCTTCCGGAAATGGAGCCGGAAAGGACGGAGTCAGGCCCCGGAACAAAAAACAGGATACAACTGCTTCACGGACGGAATATTTTTTGGTGGATGGGTACAATATAATTTTTGCCTGGAAGGAGCTGAGGGAGCTGGCTGCTGTGAATATAGACAGTGCCAGGGACAAGCTCATGGATATCTGCTGTAATTTTCAGGGATATCGGGGCTGTACACTGATCCTGGTCTACGACGCCTATAAGGTGAAGGGGAATCCGGGATCCGTCCGGAAATACCACAATATCTATGTGGTGTACACCAGGGAGGCGGAGACGGCGGATCAGTATATCGAGAAGACGGTGCATGACCTTGGCAGGAAGCATTGGGTGACGGTGGCCACCTCCGATGCCCTGGAGCAGATGATCATCTGGGGCGACGGGGCGCTGCGTCTGTCGGCGGCGGGCTTTTTGGAGGCAGTGGAAGGGGCTCGTGCGTCATTTGCAGAAAAGGGGCTTGGCTGAGGGGGATTTTTATGCTATGATTAGCCTTGGAACTTACAGGAAGCTGTGGCAGGATGGGCCTGCGCGGATAGGAGTAATATGCTGTATTCTATGATCTCGGAAGAATTCCATTCTTTACTGGCGCTGGCCGGAATTATTTTTGCATTTGGAGTCACGGTGGCGGCCACCGCAAAGCTTCAGGGGGCGCTGCCCAAGGATCACGGGCGGGAATACGCCTACGACGGCGCGAAATCTGCCGGAAAGCCCAGAGGAGCCGGAATTATTTTTGTGCTGGCGTTCGCGGGAGCGGCGGCTTTGTTTGCCCCCATGGATGCGGAGCGGATCATTTATCTGATCCTGATCGTGATCTGTATGATGACGGGCTTTCTGGATGATGCCTCGGAGAAGCCCTGGGGGGAGCTGAGAAAGGGCTTTCTGGATCTGTGTGTGGCGGCCCTCACGGCCATGACCTTTTTGAAATACAATCCCAAAACCATAGAGCTGGCCTTTTTCCAGGTACAGCTGGCCATACCGGCCTGGCTTTATGCGCTTCTCATTGTGATCCTGGTATGGGTTTCCGTGAATGTCACCAACTGCTCCGACGGAGTGGACGGGCTGTCGGGCACGCTGACCATCATATCGATCATGACCATATATGCGGTGGACCGGGTGCTGGAAAGAGGAGGGGATTTTTGTTACCTGATTCTGCTTTTTGCGGTGTGTATTCTGGCGTATCTGTGGTACAACGCCGCGCCCAGCAAGCTTATGATGGGAGATGCGGGATCCCGGGCCATGGGGCTGTTTATCAGTATTGCCATTTTAAAAACCTATTCGCCTCTTTTATATATTCCCATTGCCCTGGTATTGATTTTGGACGGAGGGCTGGGGCTTGTGAAGCAGGCGTTGATTCGAGGGCCTAAAATTCACATTCTTACGAATGTAAGGCTGCCGCTCCATGATCATGTGCGAAAGAAGTGGGGATGGTCCAACACTCAGACGGTGTTCCGGTTTGCCATTGTTCAGATCCTTCTGGGAGTGGCCGTGGTGTATGGGCTGCGGATATGAAGGCGCATGAAAACCTTTTGAAACAGGGGGACAAGCGGCTCTTATTCACGGAGTCATGAAAACGCGGGATAAGAGAAGAAGGCAGTGTGGATAGCTGGCCGGGAAAGGCGGGGGAAGAGGATGTATGACGAATTGACTGCAAGTGACATTCAAAAAATGCAGGAGGAGATAGAGTACCGGAAGCTGGTGGTGCGTCCCAAGGCGCTGGAGGAGGTAAAGGAGACCAGGGCCCATGGGGATCTCAGTGAAAATTTTGAGTACCATGCGGCAAAAAAGGTGAAGAATCAGAACGAGAGCCGCATCCGTTATCTGGAGCGGATGATCCGGACGGCCAGGGTGATTTCCGAGGAATCCGCCGAGGATGAGGTGGGGATCAACAATACAGTGACAGTGGAGTTTGTGGACGACGGCAGTGTGGAGACCTACAGAATCGTGACCACCGTCCGGGGCAATTCCCTGGAGGGGCTGATCAGCAACGAATCTCCCATGGGAAAGGCGCTTCTGGGGAAAAAGGCGGGGGATACCGTTCATATACAGGTCAACGAGTCGGCGGGGTACGACGTGCGTATCCTGAAGCTGGAAAAAACGTCGGACGAAAGCACGGACAGGATAAGGAGCTTTTAGCATGAAAAAATACTTATTATTTGATCTTGACGGAACCCTGACGGATCCCAAGGTGGGAATCTGCACCTGCGTTCAGTATGCCCTGGCATCCTTTGGGATCCAGGAGCCGGATCTGGACAAGCTGGAGCCCTTTATCGGGCCGCCCTTAAAAGAAAGCTTTATGGAGTTTTACCAGATGGATTCGGAGACGGCAGACGCCGCGGTGGAGAAATACCGGGAGCGCTTCCGGGACACGGGTATTTTTGAAAACAAGCTCTATGACGGTATTCCTGAGATGCTGAAAACCCTGTGCGGAAAAGGTCTGTTTCTGGCGGTGGCGTCCAGCAAGCCCACCGTATTTGTGGAACGGATTCTGGAGCATTTCAATATTGCCAGGTATTTTAAGGTTGTGGTGGGAAGCGAGCTGGACGGAACCAGAGTGAACAAGGACGAGGTGGTGGAGGAAGCCCTGAAAAGGCTCTTTGAGGATAAACCGGTGCAAAAGGATCAGGTGTATATGATCGGGGACCGGAAATTTGACGTGGAGAGGGCCAGGGCGCTGGGCGTGGAGAGCGTGGCCGTGACCTATGGCTACGGTAAGATGGAGGAGCTGAAGGCGGCCAGGGCGGATTACATTGTGCGTTCCGTGGAGGAGCTGCAGAAATTTCTGCTGAGGGGCACGGAGGAACAGCAGAAGACCACGGGTTTTCAGAAGGTGTGGATGCTGGCCTATCCCTTTTTAATGTTTATGCTGGTAAGGCTGGTGACGCTGAGCCTGCTGCAGTATCTTCTGGTATATCTGGCCAATGCCAGCGGAGGGAATATTCCTTTTCTGTTTGCCCATGACCAGGAGGGTCAGCTGATCGCTACCGGCAATGCCACGGCGCTGATGGCGGCGGCAGGCTATATTGCGGGAGCGGCGTTTATCTGGAGCATAGCAAGGAAGACCATTCGAAGAATGACGGAGGACAGGAAGCTTTTGCATATCAAGGGAGAACCGGTGCAGAGCTATGTGCTGACGGCGGCTGCAACTGTGGGGGCGGTGATCGGTCTCAACATGCTTATGGAGCTTTTGGGGCTTACGGCCAGAGCCGCTGATTATCAGGCGGTGGCAAAAAGCCAGTATGCCGCACATTTCCTGCTGGGGCTTGTAGTGTACGGCGTGGTGACGCCCATAGCCGAGGAAATCCTGTTTCGGGGAATTTTGTATCCCTGCCTGGGCAAAATGATGAAGCCCATGCCCGCCCTGCTGATGGCGGCGCTTTTCTTCGGCATGTACCACGGCAATTCCATACAGGGCATATACGGCTTTGCCATGGGAATGCTGATCCTGTATGCCCTGGAGTATTTCGGGGATTTCCGGGCGGCTGTGGCAGTACATATGGGAGCAAATCTGCTGGCATATATATTGACCAAGACGGGTCTGGCGGCAGGGGGCATTGTCTGCTGGCCGGTGTGCCTGGCAGGCCTTGCGCTGGCGGCGGGGAGCATTTTCCTTCTGCACAGGCAGAAGAAGATCTTTTAGGCTTTGAGCCCGCCGGAATGATTTCGAAACAGCCGGCGGAGCAGAGGGACATCGAGGTGCGGGCTTATGTTGTTTTCGATTATAGTGGTTGCTCTGAATCCCGGAGAAAAGTGGAAGGCCACCCTGGACAGTGTGTTTTGCCAGACCTGGGAGGACTATGAGATTATTTTAAAGGACGGCGGAAGCACGGACGGTTCCCTGGATGTCTGGAGGAGTGCGCAGGAGGCGGATGAGCCCGGAGCAGAGAAAGCCTCGCAGGAGGCGGAAAAAGCGGAAAAGCACAGGGCTGCGCGGAACAGGGTAAGGTACATTAACAGCAAAGACAGCGGCATTTATGATGCCATGAACCAGGCAGTACCCCTGGCGTCAGGGCAGTTTCTGCTGTTTTTGAACTGCGGGGATCTGCTGGCGGATGAACGGGTGCTTGAGCGCACTGCGGCGGCTGTTCGGCAGCAGGAGGCGGCGGGGACGGATCCGGATCGTCTGATCTTGTACGGGGATACCTGGAGCGAAAAGAATCGGGCGGCGATTGCGTCGGCTCCGGCCATCACAGGCTTTACCTGCTACCGCAATATTCCCTGCCATCAGTCCTGCTTTTACGGGGCGGCTCTTTGCCGGGAAAAGCCTTATGATCTGCAGTATAAGATCCGCGCTGATTACGACCATTTTTTGTGGTGTTTTTACCGGGGCGGCGCCGAATTTTTGCACATGGATTTTCCGGTGTCCTCCTATGAGGGCGGAGGATATTCGGAGAGCCGCGCAAACGCAGAGCTTGACCGGAGGGAGCATGGGCAGATTACCTCAGCCTATATGAGCCGGGGAGAGCTGTTTCGTTATAAGGCGCAGATGGCCCTGACTCTGGCGCCGCTTCGGCGGGCGCTGGCGGACAGCCGGGCCTTTACCGGGATATACCATAGGATCAAGATGTGGGTGTACCGGAGGCCGTAAAAAAGCTGTTTACAAATGGAAGAAATTATTGTATAGTAATTGAGATAAAAAGCGCAAAGGAGCGTATAAGGCTTCTTTGCGTTTTTGTCGTATAGGGAAGGAGTACAGTGTATGTTTGATGCAAAAAAGGAAATATCCCTGGCGCCGCTGTACAGGGAAGAATTTGAGCATGACGGTTGCGGGATCGGCGCCTGTGTGAATATCAGAGGGCAGAAGAGCCGGGTGACGGTGGAAAACGCCCTGCAGATCGTGGAAAATCTGGAGCACAGGGCCGGGAAGGACGCCGAGGGGAAAACCGGAGACGGCGTGGGTATTCTGACCCAGATTCCCCATAAGTTTTTTGCCAGGGTGACGGCGGAGCTGGGAATTTCCCTCGGAGGAGAGCGAGAGTACGGGGTGGGAATGTTTTTCTTTCCCCAGGAGGAGCTGCGCCGGAATCAGGCAAAAAAGATGTTTGAAATCATTGTGGCGAAAGAAGGGATGGAGTTTTTGGGCTGGCGGGAGGTGCCTTCCTTCCCCCGGGTGCTGGGGCACAGAGCCGTGGAATGCATGCCTCATATTATGCAGGGCTTTGTGGCCAGACCCTCGGGAGTGAAGAAGGGACTGGAGTTTGACCGGAAGCTTTATATCGCCAGACGCCTTTTCGAGCAGTCCACCGAGGATACCTACGTGGTTTCTTTTTCCAGCAGGACTATCGTGTATAAGGGGATGTTTCTGGTGGGACAGCTGCGGACCTTTTATGCGGATCTTCAAAGCGAAGATTTTGAATCCGCTATCGCCATGGTCCATTCCCGCTTTTCCACTAACACCAACCCCAGCTGGGAGAGGGCTCATCCCAACCGGCTGATGGTTCACAACGGGGAAATCAATACCATCCGGGGAAATGCGGACAAGATGCTGGCCCGGGAGGAAAACATGGAATCCACATACCTGAAGGGCCAGATGCACAAGGTTCTGCCGGCTATCAGCAAGACAGGCTCTGATTCCGCCATGCTGGATAATACTCTGGAATTTTTGGTGATGAGCGGCATGGATCTGCCATTGGCGGTGATGATCGCCATTCCCGAGCCCTGGGCCAACGACAGGGCCATGTCAAGGTCAAAGAGAGATTTTTATCAATATTATGCCACTATGATGGAGCCCTGGGACGGCCCGGCTTCCATCCTGTTTTCCGACGGCGATATTATGGGGGCGGTACTGGACCGTAACGGTCTGCGGCCTTCCCGGTACCTGATCACGGAGGATGACATGCTGATTTTGTCCTCGGAGGTGGGAGTGCTGGATATAGAACCGGAAAGGATCCGGGTAAAGGAACGCCTGCGCCCCGGCAGAATGTTGCTGGTGGACACCCTTCAGGGAAAGGTGGTCTCCGACGATGAGCTGAAGGAGAAATATGCCTCCAGACAGCCCTATGGAGAATGGCTTGACAATAATCTGGTATTTTTAAAGGATTTGACCATCCCCAACAAGAGGGTGCCGGAATATACTGAGGAAGAAAGACAGCGGATGCAGAAGGCCTTCGGCTATACCTACGACGAGGTAAAGACCGGTATTCTGCCCATGGCCAGAGACGGAAGCGAGGCCATAGCCGCTATGGGAGTGGATACACCATTGCCGGTGCTTGGCAAAACCTATCATCCCCTGTTTCATTATTTCAAACAGCTTTTTGCCCAAGTGACCAATCCGCCCATAGACGCCATCCGGGAGGAGATTGTCACCTCCACCACCGTGTATATAGGCACCGAGGGAAATATTCTCCGGGAGACACCGGAAAACTGTAATGTGCTGCGGGTGAATAACCCCATCCTGACAAACACGGATCTTTTGAAGATCAAGTGTATGAAGGCCGAGGGCTTTAAGGTGGAGGTTGTTCCTATCATCTATTATAAAAATACCCGGCTGGAGCGTGCCATTGACAGGCTTTTTGTGGAGGTGGACAGGGCGTACCGGGAGGGCGCCAATATTCTGATTCTCTCCGACAGAGGGGTGGACGAGAATCATGTGCCTATTCCCTCCCTGCTGGCAGTATCTGCTTTGAACCAATATCTGGTACGCACCAGGAAGCGTACCAGAGTGGCGCTGATTCTGGAGTCCGGGGAGCCCAGGGAGGTGCATGATTTTGCCGCGCTGCTGGGGTACGGCGCCTGCGCGGTGAACCCTTATCTGGCCCAGGAGACCATCCGGGAGCTGATTGACAACCATATGCTGGATAAGGATTACTATGCGGCGGTAAATGATTATAATAATGCGGTGCTTCACGGTATAGTGAAGATTGCCTCTAAAATGGGGATCAGCACCATCCAGTCCTATCAGGGCTCCCAGATCTTTGAGGCCATCGGCATAGCTCCCCAGGTTATCAGTCGATATTTTTGCAATACGGTATGCCGGGTGGGTGGGATCACCCTGGAGGATATTGAAAAGCAGGTGGACGGACTTCATTCTCTGGCCTTTGATCCTTTGGGACTTGGCAACGATCTGACCCTGGACAGTCCCGGCCATCACAAGCTGCGAAGCGGCGGTGAGGAGCACCTGTATAATCCGGCCACGATTCACATGCTTCAGGAAGCTGTCAGGCGGGGGGATTATGAGCTGTTCGGGCAATACGCCGCCATGGTCAATGATGAGAATTCTGCCAGGAATCTCAGGGGACTTATGGAATTCAGGTATCCGGAAAAGGGGATCCCTCTGGAGGAGGTAGAGCCGGAGGAGGAGATTGTCACCCGGTTTAAAACAGGAGCCATGTCCTATGGATCCATCTCCCGAGAGGCCCATGAGGCCCTGGCCATAGCCATGAACCGGCTGCACGGAAAGAGCAATTCCGGAGAAGGCGGCGAGGAGGAGGAACGGCTGACCATAGGTCCTGACGGCCTGGACCGGTGCTCGGCCATCAAGCAGGTGGCCAGCGGGCGTTTCGGCGTCACCAGCCGATATCTGGTCAGCGCAAAGGAAATCCAGATCAAGATGGCCCAGGGGGCAAAGCCCGGAGAGGGCGGACATCTGCCCGGGGGAAAGGTGTATCCGTGGATCGCAAAGACCAGACATTCCACTCCCGGCGTGTCACTGATCTCTCCGCCGCCTCATCATGATATTTATTCCATTGAGGATCTGGCCCAGCTGATCTACGATCTGAAGAATGCCAATACCCGGGCACGGATATCCGTAAAGCTGGTGTCCGAGGCGGGGGTGGGCACTGTGGCCGCAGGTGTGGCCAAGGCAGGGGCCCAGGTGATTTTGGTGTCCGGCTATGACGGAGGCACCGGGGCCGCGCCGCGAAGCTCTATTCACAATGCAGGGCTTCCCTGGGAGCTGGGACTGGCCGAGACTCATCAGACGCTGATCATGAACGGACTGCGGGAAAAGGTGCGGCTCGAAACTGACGGAAAGCTTATGACAGGGCGGGACGTGGCCGTTGCGGCCATTCTGGGGGCGGAGGAATTTGGTTTTGCCACGGCGCCTCTGGTGGCGCTGGGCTGCGTGATGATGCGGGTCTGCAATTTGGATACCTGCCCTGTGGGAGTGGCCACCCAGAACCCAAAGCTGAGGAAAAATTTCCGGGGAAAGCCCGAGTATGTGGAAAACTTTATGCGGTTTATTGCCAGACAGCTGCGGGAGTATATGGCGCGTCTGGGGGTGCGCCGGGTAGATGAGCTGGTGGGCAGAACCGATTTGCTGAAAATGCGGGAAGACTTAAAGCCTGGGCTTTCACAGATTGATCTGGAGCAGATTTTATCGGAATCCTCCGGAGATTCCCGGAAGAAGCAGATTTTCGATCCGAAACAGGTATATGATTTCGAACTGGAAAAGACCCTGGATGAGAGGGTGCTGCTAAGGCAGTTGAAGAAGGCGCTGGAGAGCGGCAGCAGGAGCAGCGTCCGGGTGGAGGTGTCCAACACGGACCGGGCCTTTGGGACCATTCTGGGCAGTGAGATCACCAGGAGGCTGGGAGACCAGGTTCCCGAGGATACCTTCCGGGTGCTTTGCGCAGGAGCCGGAGGCCAGTCCTTTGGAGCGTTTATTCCCAGAGGGCTGACCCTGGAGCTGGAGGGTGACAGCAACGATTATTTTGGCAAGGGTCTTTCCGGAGGCAGGCTGATTGTTTACCCGCCCCGGAAGAGCCGTTTTGAGCCTTCCGAGAATATTATTGTGGGCAATGTGGCTCTTTACGGCGCTACCAGTGGAAAGGCGTTTATCAATGGCGTGGCCGGAGAGCGCTTCTGTGTGAGAAATTCCGGCGCTGCGGCAGTGGTGGAGGGCGTGGGAGACCACGGATGCGAGTATATGACGGGAGGCCGTGTGGCGGTACTGGGGCCTGTGGGGAAAAATTTTGCCGCAGGCATGAGCGGCGGCATTGCTTATGTGCTGGATGAGGGATGTGACCTGTACCGGCATCTGAACAAAGAGATGGTATCTTCCGGTGAAATTACCTCCAAGTATGATGCGCTGGAGCTGAAGGAAATGATCCGGGAGCATGTGGAGGCCACGGGTTCTCCAAAGGGAAAGCGGATCCTGGAGAATTTTGAAACCTTTTTGCCTCGGTTTAAAAAGATCATTCCCCATGATTATGAGCGGGTGATGAAGACTATCGTACAGATGGAGGAAAAGGGACTCAGCGCGCAGCAGGCACAGATCGAGGCGTTTTATGCCAATACCAGGAAAGGGCAGGAGTGACGGAAAATGGGAAAACCAACAGGCTTTATGGAATATGAGAGGGAGACGGCCAGAGCCCGGGAGCCTCTGGAGCGCATTGGAGACTTTCGGGAATTCCATGAACATCTCCCCAGAGAAAAACAGCAGCTTCAGGGGGCCCGGTGTATGGAGTGCGGCGTGCCCTTCTGCCAGTCGGGGATGACGATCTGCGGGATGACCAGCGGCTGTCCTTTGCACAATCTGATTCCCGAGTGGAATGATCTGGTGTATGGAGGCAACTGGCAGGAGGCCTACAGCCGTCTGCAGAAGACGAATAATTTTCCGGAGTTTACCTCCAGGGTCTGCCCCGCCCTTTGCGAGGCGGCCTGTACCTGCGGCTTGAACGGGGATCCGGTGTCCACAAAGGAAAACGAATATGCCATCATAGAAAACGCCTACGAGCAGGGCTTTGCGGCAGCCCAGCCCCCCAAGGTGCGGACGGGAAAGACCGTGGCTGTTGTGGGCAGCGGCCCCTCGGGCCTGGCTGCGGCGGATCAGCTGAACAAAAGAGGACATTCCGTCACGGTTTTTGAGCGTTCTGACCGGGTGGGCGGATTGCTGATGTACGGTATCCCCAATATGAAGCTGGAGAAGAGGATTGTTGAACGGAAGCGAAAGATCATGGAGGAGGAAGGGGTGGTCTTTGTCACCGGAGTGGATGTGGGAAAGGACGTCAAGGCGCAGGAGCTGCTTCGGGATTTTGACCGGGTGATTCTGGCCTGCGGCGCTTCCCGACCCAGAGATATTCAGGTGCCGGGAAGGGATGTGGCAGGAATATGGTTTGCGGTGGACTTTCTGAAGGCAAATACCAAAAGCCTTCTGGACTCCGGATTTGAGGACAAAAAATATGTGGATGCCAAGGGAAAGCGGGTGGTGATCATCGGCGGCGGAGATACGGGAAACGACTGTGTGGGAACCGTCATCCGCCACGGGGCCAAAAGTGTGGTTCAGCTGGAAATGATGCCCAAGGCGCCTGATGAGCGGGCGGAGGATAACCCCTGGCCGGAATGGCCCAAAATCTGTAAGACGGATTATGGACAGCAGGAGGCCATTGCGGTATATGGCCGGGATCCCCGGATTTATGAAACCACGGTAAAGGAGTTTGTCAAGGGGAAGAGCGGAAATTTGAAGGGCGTCAAAACCGTAAAGGTGACATGGGAAAGAAATGCGGAAACCGGGAGGATGAGCATGCAGGAGGTACCCGGCAGCGAAAAAATACTGGAGGCAGATCTGGCGCTGATTGCTGCGGGCTTTCTGGGAACCGAAGCCTACATTGCGGAGGCTTTTGGAGTGGAGCTGGACGGACGCAACAATGTGAAAACCAGGGCCGGAGGATACCAGACCAGCAGGGAACGGGTTTTTGTTACCGGTGATATGCATCGGGGCCAGTCACTGGTGGTCTGGGCCATCCGGGAGGGCAGGGAGGCTGCCCGGGCCGTGGACGAAAGCCTGATGGGATATTCGAATCTTACCGTGCAGTAAAGTCTGCGTTACCGCGGAGGTGGTGTTGCTATGGCAGCTGGCGGATTGTGACCTCAAGGCCCAGCTGTTTCAGCATTGCCGTCAGCTGTTCGGCGGCCTGAATGTCAAAATCCTCCACTATGAGGAAGGTGCCGGAGGCTGTCACGGAACGGTCCTCTCCTGCAATAAAGGACACTGCAACGGGATATCCCATTTCGAAGGTGTACAGATAGAGCGTGTTTTCCGTGGGGGCTTCGCTGTCAAAGGTTTTGTTTGCGGTATATACGGAGGCGGCGGCCAGAGGAGCATAGCCGCTTCTGGAGTTCAGCAGGTTCACCAGGCTGGATGCGCTTTTATTTGTAAGCTGGTTCTTCAGGGCATCTGAAAAACCGTCCATGAGCCCGTCTCCTCCGGTCAGGGTCAGCAGGTTCTGAATAGAGGGAAGGCCGATTTCATAGACTGCCTGGGGAGCGGTATAGTCCCCGGCAGCCAGATCGGCGCGTATTTCCTCCACTGCGTCTGCATTGCTGCCTATCAGGCTGCCGTATTCACTGCTTTTTACCATTTCCTCCATGACCTTAATGACATCCATGCCGTGCTCGCGCAGGGATTTTTCATCGCTTTCCTGTCCGGCACATGCACTCAGGAGGGACAGCAGAATTACTGCCGCGGCGGCGCATACAAGTCTGTTAAGCTTACCAAATTTCTGGTCATTTCCGTTTTTTGTTTTTCTGATCAATTTTATACCTCCATTATGCTTTTGGGTACGTTTTATCTGATACATTCTACCACCGGTTCCGGCTCTTTACAATGATTTTTGCCATTGAAACTCTGATACATTTATGATAAGGTAGGCACATAAACAGCTGGGAGGTGCGGCAATGGCATTATATCTGAACACGAACGGTGCATGTAAGGATTTTCAAATGCTGTGCAGTGGAAAATATTTTGTTGATAAGTCGGCGATCATTGAAAAAATCAATGACCATGATTATATATGGTCTGCTGACCTATCATGAGGGAGCTGTGTGGTGACGCTGGCATATCTTTCAGCCAGAAACAAGTACAGGATAGAGAGAGAGGAAAAAAGCGGAAAGGGATTTGCAGATTTTATCTTTTATCCCAGAAAGAGAAACCTGCCGGGAATCGTTATTGAGCTGAAGGCAGACAGTACGCCGGAGAAGGCCCTTGAACAGATCAGAGAAAGGGAATATTGTGAGAAGCTGAGGCGGGAAGGAATTGAAGGCGTTATATTGGCAGGCATCAATTATGATACGGTCAGAAAGGTGCACCAGTGCAGAATGGAAGAAGTTAAAAAATAAGCAGGCATAGAAGAAAGCGGCGCGGAGAAAATCCCGCCTTTTTTTACATTTTGCAAGAAACAACATAAACCAAATAAATACAACATAAAACAATAAAATACATGTCTGATTTATTGACATTTGTATGGCGCAGGCATATACTGATAACAAGGCATGGAAATCACAAACGCAGTCTGTGTAAAAGCAGACAAAGCGGAAGGGAAGGATCATATGGCAAAATACGATACCCGGGAGATACCCAAAACGGAAAGAATTCCCAGACTGGTGGCAGACTTATATGCCAGGATGCCGGAGATTGAGTCCGCCAGAGCCAGGCTGATCACGGAATCCTACCGGGCCACGGAGGATAAACCGATTATCATGCGGCGTGCGCTGGCTTTTGAGCATATTTTGGACAACATCCCCATTATTATAAGAAAAGATGAGCTGATTGTGGGAAGCACTACCATTGCGCCCCGGGGGTGTCAGACCTATCCGGAGTTCTCTTATGAGTGGCTGGAAGCAGAGTTTGATACGGTGGAGCACCGGAAGGCGGATCCCTTCTACATATCGGAGCAGACGAAAAAGGAGCTTTTGGAGGCTCATACCTATTGGAAAGGGAAAACCACCAGTGAACTGGCTCTGTCGCTGATGGCGGAGGAGACAAAGAAGGCTATAGATCATAATATGTTTACCCCGGGTAATTATTTTTATAACGGGGTAGGGCATGTGACCGTACAATATGACAAGGTTTTGGCCATGGGCTTTGAGGGTATTCTGGAGCAGGCCCGGGAGGAGCTGGCCGGCTGTAATCCGGGGGATGCGGATTACTGTACCAAGGGTTCGTTTCTGGAGGCCGTGATGATCAGCTGCAGGGCAGCGATCCGTTATGCGGAACGGTATGCCCGGCTGGCGGATCAGGAGGCGGCAGACTGTGCCGATCCGGCAAGAAGGCAGGAGCTTCTCCGGATAGCCGAAAACTGCAGGAGAGTGCCGGCCAGGGGAGCAGAGTCCTTTTATGAGGCCTGCCAGAGCTTCTGGTTTGTCCAGCAGCTGTTACAGTTGGAATCCAGCGGTCATTCCATTTCTCCCGGCCGTTTTGATCAATATATGCACCCCTATTATAAAAAGGATCTGGAGGAGGGGAGGCTTACCAGGGAGTTTGCCCAGGAGCTTCTGGACTGCATCTGGGTGAAGCTGAACGATCTGAACAAGTGCCGGGACGCCGCCAGCGCCGAGGGCTTTGCAGGCTACAGCCTGTTTCAGAATCTGATCGTGGGAGGTCAGGACAAGGACGGGGTGGATGTGACCAACGACCTGTCCTTTATGTGCATTACGGCCTCCGCCCATGTATTTCTTCCCCAGCCATCCCTTTCCATCCGGGTGTGGAATAAGTCCCCCCACGATCTGCTTTTGAAGGCGGCGGCACTGACCCGGACAGGAATCGGACTTCCGGCCTACTATAATGATGAGGTGATTATTCCCTCTCTGCTGAGCAGAGGACTGAGCCTGGAGGATGCCAGGGATTATAATATCATAGGCTGTGTGGAGCCTCAGAAGGCGGGAAAGACGGAAGGCTGGCATGATGCGGCGTTTTATAATATGTGCCGTCCGCTGGAGATGGTATTTTCCAACGGCTGGGACAAGGGGGAACAGATCGGCCCCCAGACAGGCCGGGTGGAGGATATGAACACCTTTGAAGAATTTTATGATGCCTATAAACAGCAGCAGGAATACAATATTTCTTTGCTGGTAAACGCGGACAATGCCATTGACACGGCTCACGCGGTCAGGTGCCCCCTGCCGTTCCTTTCCTGTATGGTGGAGGATTGCATCAAACGGGGAAAATCAGTTCAGGAAGGCGGCGCCATCTACAACTTTACCGGTCCTCAGGGCTTTGGAGTGGCCAATATGGCGGACTCTCTGTATGCTGTGAAAACCCTGGTGTTTGATCAGAAAAAGGTGACCATGACCGAATACAAGAGGGCGCTGGCCATGAATTACGGTCAGGGCTTTGACGCCGTAAGCGCCGGGGAGATTGTCGCTCAGATTCTGCGGGAGCTGGAAGCCGGAGGAATAGCAGTGGAGGAGAGCCAGATCCCGGAAATGATCGCGGCGGTGATGAATGCACAGCCTTCTCCGGAGGAGAAAAAACGCTATGAGGAGCTTCGGGAGCTGATCGACCAGGTTCCCAAGTTTGGAAACGATATTGAGGAGGTGGATCTGTTTGCCAGGGATGTGGCATATACATACACCCGGCCCCTTCTGCAATACCGCAATCCCAGAGGGGGACAGTTCCAGGCGGGGCTGTATCCGGTTTCCGCCAACGTGCCCCTGGGGGCTCAGACGGGAGCCACGCCCGACGGACGGCTGGCCCACACCCCTGTGGCGGACGGCGTGTCGCCCTCCGCGGGAAAGGACGTGAACGGACCCACGGCGGCAGCCAATTCCGTGGCAAAGCTGGATCATGGCATTGCTTCCAATGGCACTCTGTTCAATCAGAAATTTCACCCCACGGCTCTGAGCGGTGAGCGGGGGCTTGAAAATTTTGTGGCATTGATCCGCTCTTATTTTGACCAAAAGGGAAGCCACATGCAGTTTAATGTGGTGGATCGGCAGACTCTGCTGGATGCCCAGGAGCACCCGGAAAAATACGCTCATCTGGTGGTGCGGGTGGCAGGCTACAGCGCACTGTTTACCACTCTTTCCAAATCTCTGCAGGATGACATCATCCGGAGGACGGAACAGGGATTTTAAGAGCGGTGCTAATCGGGTGAGGGAAAGGTTTTTTCAGAGATTTCCCAGAAGTTTCGGCAATGGGTGAGGACAGAAAGTGACTACGGATTATCTACAGACAAAAGGACGGATTTTTGATATACAGCGATATTCCATTCACGACGGAGAAGGAATACGAACCATCTGCTTCCTCAAGGGCTGTGTACTGCGCTGTAAATGGTGCTGCAATCCGGAATCTCAGGAATACGGGATTCAGGAAATGACGGTGAACGGCAGGAAAAAAACGGTGGGGCGGGATGTGACGGCGGCGCAGGTTCTGGAAATTGTGGAGAAGGACAGGCCCTATTATAACCGCTCCGGCGGCGGGCTGACCCTTTCCGGCGGGGAGAGCCTGTGTCAGCCGGAGTTTGCCGGCGCACTGCTTCGGGGAGCAAAAGCAATGGGAATCCGCACCGCCATGGAGAGCATGGGCTGTGCGGAGTGGAGGGTGATAGAAGGAATTCTTCCGGATTTAGATCATTACCTTATGGATATCAAGCATATGAACAGTGAAAAACACCGGCAGTTTACCGGCAGAGGCAACGGGCTGATGCTGGAAAATGCAAAAAGGATTGCGGCCTCGGGGATGACCCGGCTCAGCATCCGGGTGCCGGTGATTCCCGGCTTTAATCATACGCCGGAGGAGATTGGGGAAATTGCGGCCTTTGCGGACAGCCTTCCCGGGGTGGAGGACATTTATCTGCTTCCCTACCACAGGCTGGGACAGGATAAGTATGAGGGTCTGGGGAGAGTCTACGAGCTGCCTCATATTCTGCCTCCGGAGCCGGAATATATGGAAATGGTGAAACGGAAAGTTGAGACAGATACGGGATTGCGGTGTCAGATCGGGGGATAGAATGCAGTATGCTATTCTTCATTGATTGTTTGTGATGCCTGAAGAGGCGGGATTGCTCCTCCTGGCGGGCAGAAGAGGTATGGAAATGGATTGGCTTGACGACAGAAATAAACAAAGGATTGTCCAGGAGCTGGTGCCGGGGAAGCAGATCACCCTGGCCCACCTGATTGCGAACCCGGATCCCCTTTTATATGAAAAGCTGGGACTGAATCCGGGGATGGACTGTTCAAGAGCTGCCATTGGTATTCTGACGGTCTCCCCGGCGGAGACGGCTATTATCATGGCGGATGTGGCCATGAAGGCGGCGTCGGTGGATCTGGGATTTGTGGACCGGTTCAGCGGATCCTTGATCATCACGGGGACAGTGTCGGAGGTGGAGGCTTCGGAACAGGCCATTTTGGATTATGTGAGAGATGTGCTGAAGTATACCGTATGCGGTATTACAAGGACATAATATATTACAGGGGTATTAAAGCATGAAGAGGCTGATTCTCATGGGCCGCAGTGAGAGCGGTAAGACCACATTGAAACAGGCACTCACCGGAGAAGCTGTGCATTACCACAAAACGCAGTATATTCACTATGATGATGTGCTGATCGATACCCCGGGAGAATATGCCCAGACCCATCATCTGGGCTGCGCGCTGGCCCTGTACGCCTATGAAGCGGATGTGGTGGGACTGCTGGCGGCTGCCACGGAAAGCTACAGTCTGTTTCCGCCCAACATCACCTGTATGGTGAACCGGGAGGTAATCGGCATTGTGACCAAGATCAATGAGCCTAAAGCTCGAAGGGAGCTGGCGGGGCTGTGGCTGAGAAACGCCGGGTGCAGGAGGATTTTTTATGTGGACGCAGTTACCGGGGAGGGCGTGGAGGCACTGCTGGAGTATCTGAGAGGCTGACGTGTGAACTGTTCACACATAAAACCACATAATTCAACATTATTATGTTGACTTGTGTGGGAATGCGGCTTATAATGAGGACAAGAATCAACAAATCAGGAGGAATCAAAATGCAGAACGAGTACGAGATCAAAAAAGAGATATGTGATATCGGTAAAAGGATCTACAACCGGAATATGGTGGCGGCTAACGATGGCAATATTTCCGTGAAGCTGAATGACAACGAGTATCTTTGTACGCCCACCGGGGTGTCCAAGGGCTTTATGACTCCCGAGTATATCTGTAAGGTGGATGCCCAGGGAAATGTGATTCAGGCGAACGGCGGATTCAAGCCTTCCTCTGAGATCAAGATGCATATGCGGGTATATCAGGAGCGGCCTGACGTGAGGAGCGTTGTTCATGCACATCCCGTGTATGCCACCAGCTTTGCCATTGCGGGAATTCCGCTGACACAGCCGATTATGCCCGAGGCGGTTATTGCTCTGGGATGTGTGCCCATCGCCAAATACGGCAGGCCCTCTACTATGGAGATCCCCGACGCCGTATCGGAATATGTTCAGTATTTTGACGCGGTTCTTCTGGAGAACCATGGGGCTTTGACCTATTCCGATTCTTTGCTGAGCGCTTATCTGAAGATGGAATCCGTGGAATTTTATGCGCAGCTGCTGTATCAGTCCAGAGTCCTGGGCGGTCCCAAGGAATTTACTCCTCAGCAGGTGGAGGATCTTTATGAGATCAGAAGGCAGTTCGGCATGAAAGGCCGTCATCCGGCAAATCTCTGCCCCAATGCCAAGGAAGGCAAGCCCAGCTGCCACACCTGCGGCGGAGACTGTAAGGGGACGAAGAACGGGAACGCTTCCGCGGAGCTGGTGGCTGAGATCACCAGGAAGGTGCTGGAGCAGCTGGGAAGATAGCTGTCGGCAGTTTTCGCACACGGCCCCGATTAAGCCGCAGATGTGAAATCGCCTGCGCAAAATTTGCATCGGGTTGCCGCAAGAGACGCGGCATGGAGGTTAAGATGTACGGCGGACACACAGAGAGCGTGAACAGGACAGAGATCGAAAAAATAGTCCGCAGGGTGTTGGAGGAAACTGTGGCCGGACTGAGTGCGCCGGGAAACGGCGGAGGGGAAGAGGCCGGAGGAATGACCAAAGACATGGGGAAACGGCTGACGGCGGCCACCGGCGGTCTTGGCGGAATTCAACTAAGACAATAACTGTTGTGAGACAGGGAAGGAAAGGATTATATGCAAGTGAGTGAAAGCCTGGTACAGGATATTGTCCAGGAAGTGGTGGCAAAGCTGAATATGGCGGAACCTGCGGCGAGAAGCCATGGTGTTTTCCAGGATATGAACGAAGCTGTTGCGGCGGCAAAGGCTTCCCAGGCCGTGATTCGCAGAATGTCCCTGGACCAGAGGGAGCAGATTATCAGCAATATCCGCAGGAAGACCCACGAAAATGCAGAGATTCTGGCAAGAATGGGAGTAAACGAGACAGGTATGGGCAATGTGGGCCACAAGATATTGAAGCATCATCTGGTGGCAGACAAGACTCCGGGTACAGAGGATCTGAAAACCACTGCCTGGTCGGGCGACAGAGGCTTAACCCTGATCGAGATGGGGCCCTTCGGGGTCATAGGCGCCATTACGCCCTGTACCAATCCCAGTGAAACAGTGCTCTGCAATTCTATGGGAATGATTGCCGCGGGCAATACGGTGGTGTTTAATCCCCATCCCCAGGCCATCAGGACATCTATTTTTGCCCTGAATCTGATTAATGAGGCTTCCATGGAGGCGGGAGGACCCGATAATGTGGCCTGTACGGTGGAGAGGCCTACCCTGGAGACCAGTAATATTATGATGAAGCACAGGGATATTCCCCTGATTGCCGCCACCGGCGGGCCCGGGGTGGTCACGGCGGTGCTTTCCTCGGGAAAGAGGGGCATAGGCGCCGGCGCGGGCAATCCTCCCGCAGTGGTGGACGAGACGGCGGATGTGAGAAAGGCGGCAGAGGATATTGTAAACGGCTGTACTTTTGACAACAATCTGCCCTGCATTGCGGAAAAGGAGATTGTGGCGGTGGACTCCATTGCGGATGAGCTGATGCATTATATGATCTCTGAACAGGGCTGTTATCTCATATCCGGCCAGGAGCAGGAGCGGCTGACCGCCACGGTGCTGACGCCCAAGGGGCTGAATCGCAAATGCGTGGGGCGGGATGCCAGGACCCTGCTTGGCATGATCGGCGTGACTGTGCCGGATAACATTCGATGCATTGTTTTTGAGGGAGAAAAGGAACATCCGCTGATTTCCGAGGAGCTGATGATGCCCATTCTGGGAATGGTTCGGGCCAGGGATATAGACGATGCCATTGAAAAAGCGGTGTGGCTGGAACACGGGAACCGTCATTCGGCGCACATCCATTCAAAGAATATCGATCATATCACAAAGTATGCCAGGGAGATCGATACGGCGATTCTGGTAAAAAACGCGCCCTCCTATGCGGCGCTTGGCTTCGGAGGCGAGGGATATTGTACCTTTACCATAGCAAGCCGAACCGGAGAAGGGCTGACCAGTACAAAAACCTTCACCAAGAGCAGGCGCTGTGTTATGGCAGACAGCCTTTGCATTCGGTGATGCCGGAGCAGATAAGGGGATGCCGGTGGAAAACCAAGGGCAGATAGAAGCTGAGACAGAAACAGAGAAAGGAGTTCGGCAATGGCTGATACGGCACAGATAGAGGAGATCGTAAAACAGGTGCTTGCCAATATGGCGGGTACAGGCGGGATATCATCCGCAGGCGTTAGCCGGGACGGTTCGGGCAGTGCAATTCCATCCACAGCCCATGTGGCTATGCTCACGGACCTGGAGCATTTTGAGGTAAAGGAATTTCCCATGCCGGCGGTAGGAGACGACGATATTCTGGTGAAGGTGGAGGGCTGCGGCGTCTGCGGTACGGATGCCCATGAATTCAAAAGAGATCCCTTCGGACTGATTCCTGTGGCTCTGGGACATGAGGGCACCGGTGAGATCGTTAAGATGGGAAAAAACGTAAAAAGAGACAGTGCGGGAAAGGAACTGAAGCTGGGGGACAAGGTGGTCACCTGCATGATCTTCAAGGATAATCCCGACATCACCATGTTTGACCTGAACAAACAGAATGTGGGAGGCGCCGATGTGTACGGTCTGCTTCCGGATGATGATATTCATCTGAACGGATGGTTTTCCGACTACATACTGATCCGGGGCGGTTCCACGGTATTTAACGTAAGTGATCTGGATCTGTATTCCAGGATTCTGATTGAGCCCTGTGCAGTGCTGATCCATGCGGTGGAACGGGCGAAGAGCACAGGAATTCTGCGTTTTAACAGCAGAGTGGCGGTACAGGGATGCGGACCTATCGGCCTGATCTGCATTGGGATTTTGCGGACCATGGGTATCAATAAGATCATTGCTGTGGACGGAGAGCAGACGCGCCTGGATTTTGCCAGGCAGCTGGGGGCGTCGGACACGGTAAACTTCAAGGAGCATAAAGGAATAGAGGCGCTGACGGCAGCAGTTCAGGAAAAGGGCGAGGGGCATCTGGTGGATTTTGCGTTCCAGTGCACCGGTTCTCCGGCGGGACATTCCAATATTTACAAATTTATCCGTAACGGCGGAGGCCTCTGCGAGCTGGGCTTCTTTATCAACGGAGGAGATGCCACGATCAATCCGCACTTTGATATCTGCGCCAAGGAAATCACCGCGGTGGGAAGCTGGGTGTACACTCTGAGAGATTATGCGACAACCTTTGACTTTTTAAAGAGCGCAAAGAAGCTGGGGCTTCCCATGGATAAGCTGATTACCCATACCTATCCACTAGAGGAGATCAATGAGGCCCTGAAGACCAATCTGTCCATGAAGGGACTGAAGATCGCAGTCATCAATAAAGTGTGAAGGGATGTGTGTTATGGAAGAAGCGGCGGGAATTCTGGAGGTATACGGGCTGGTCTGTGCGTTTATGGCGGCGGATGCAGGCTGTAAGGCGGCGGATGTGCGGCTGGAGACTTTTGACAAAAACAAACCGGCCAACGCGGATTCTCTGCCTGTGCCTCTTCTGGTAACAGTAAAATTCAGAGGAAGTGTGGCGGCTGTGGAGGCTGCAATGGAAGCGGGGGAGGCAATGGCCAAATCCCTTACCGGGGTGGTACAAAAGCACATCATCGCAAGGCCCACGGAAGATACGGGAAAGATGCTGAAGCTGAATGCATTTGACAAAAACTGAAGGTATAAAAGATATTGCCCATAAGAGAAAGAGAGGAAAATGTTATGGCACAGGAAGCATTAGGAATGGTAGAGACAAGAGGACTGACGGCAGCCATCGAGGCGGCGGATGCAATGACCAAATCCGCGGAGGTGGTTCTGGTGGGTACGGAAAAGATCGGATCCGGACTGGTGACAGTGATGGTACGCGGCGATGTGGGAGCGGTGAAGGCTTCCGTGGAGAGCGGATCCGCAGCGGCCAGCAGGCTGGGTGAGTTGGTGGCCGCCCATGTGATTCCCAGACCCCATGCGGATGTGGAAAAAATTCTGCCGCATATCTGAGGAAGCGTTGATCAAAGCATTTTCCGGTATCGGATTTGCGCCGCTAAGCGGCAAAAAAGGTAAAGGAGCCAGTCTATGAGCAACATTTCATTAGGCTTTATAGAAGTCTCAGGCGTAGTGGCGGCTGTGGATGCATTGGATATTATGTGCAAGACCTCCGGCGTGGAGCTGGCCACCTGGGAGCGAAAGCTGGGCGGGCGCCTGGTAACCATTGTCGTAAAGGGTGATGTGGCGTCTGTCACCGAGGCTGTGGAAACCGCGACGGCAAAGGCTGTCAGGAAGCCGGCGGCAAAGGGGGTCATCGCCAATCCTCATCAGGAGATCCTGCGGCTTATAGAGCTGAGCGCCGGCAGATTTATGAAAAAGCCGGAGGCGGAATCCGGGTTGGACCCGGGAACCATCCAGGAGGTTTAGACGCAGGATGAAGGAAAAGGAACGTAAAAGCGGAATCAAAGGTGAAACCAAAAGCCAAAGCAATGGTGAAACCAAAAGTGAAACCAAAGGGGAACCCAAGGGAGGGCCCAAAACAGACAGACAACACCGGGAAAACGGCATTCCGGAGGAGGTCTGCAGCATCAGGAAAGAGGAGGAAAGAAAAATGGCACAGGAAGCATTGGGAATGGTGGAGACAAGAGGCCTTGTGGCAGCCATCGAGGCGGCGGACGCCATGTGTAAGGCGGCTAATGTGACACTGGTGGGGACAGAGAAGATCGGATCCGGACTGGTGACAGTAATGGTTCGTGGAGATGTGGGAGCAGTGAAGTCTTCTGTGGAGGCAGGCTCCGCAAGCGCTGCCAAGCTGGGAGAGCTGGTGGCCACTCATGTGATTCCCCGCCCTCATACAGATGTGGAGATGATTCTTCCCAAGGTACAGTAAACTTTTATGCGGGCTTCGAAGGCCTTGGACGGGTATTTCGAAGCCCGCGGGCATGGCCGCGGGCAAAATTCAGCAGTTCCGGCGGCAGCAGGACGCTGATCAGAGGGGCAGAAAATGGAACAACAGACAGTTGAAATGATTACTAAGCTGGTCCTTCAGGCGCTGAGTGCCATGGAGGAGAAAAAGAACGGCTTTCAGGTTCCGGTGGGAGTCTCTGCCAGGCATATCCATCTGACGCAGGAGCACGTGGAAACTCTTTTTGGCCAGGGATATCAGCTGACAAAAAAGAAGGATTTGATGGGAGGCCAGTATGCCTGCAACGAGACGGTGACCGTGGTGGGATTGAAGCTGAGGGCCATTGAGAACGTGAGAGTCCTGGGACCTGTAAGAAAGGCATCCCAGCTGGAGGTTTCGGCTACCGACGCATTGAAGCTGGGGATTCGGGTTCCGGTCAGAGAGTCGGGAGATATTGCGGGAAGCGCTCCTGTGGCAGTGGCAGGGCCGAAAGGCGTCATATATCTGAAGGAAGGCTGTATCATAGCCATGCGCCATATTCATATGTCTCCCGCGGACGCTGCGGCGGCAGGAGTACATGACAGTGATATTGTTTCTGTGAAGGCAGATAACCAGCGGGGAACCATATTTAATCAGGTAAAGATCCGGGTACATGACAGCTTTACGCTGGAAATGCATATTGATACGGATGAGGCGAATGCCAGCGGGATCTGTACAGGCCAAAAGGTCACGATCCTGTAAACGGCGGCTGCAGCATTATGGAAGGGTTCGGTTCGTCCGACAGGAGAGATAACATGGTGATCGGTAAAGTAGTGGGAAGCATTGTTTCCACCCGAAAAAGTGAAAATCTGATAGGAAACAAGTTTATGGTTATCGAGCCCTTAAAGGAAATGAAGGGTGGATCGGAGCGTTTTGTAGCCATTGACAATATCGGCGCAGGCATCGGGGAGACTGTTCTGGTGGCCATGGGAAGCGCCGCCCGGGTGGGCATGGAAAATGCGCCGGTGGACGCTGCCATTGTGGGGATTGTCGATGAATGAGTGATTTGCCGGCCCTGTGCGAAGCCAGGAGACCGGTCTGCCAGAGACGGAGAGAGGTTATGGAAATTCAGGAGTTAAAAAAGCTTCTGCAGGAGCGAGGCATTGTGGGGGCCGGCGGCGCCGGGTTTCCGACCTATGCCAAGCTGGATGAACGGGCGCAGGTCATTCTGATGAACTGTGCGGAATGTGAGCCTCTTTTGAAGCTGCACCGGCAGCTCTTGGAGCGGCATGCAGAGGAAATACTGGAAACCCTTGATGAGATCGCCCGGACAGTGGGAGCCGGGCAGATAGTCATCGGGATAAAAAAAGAATATAAGGCCACATGTAAGGCTGTGGATAGATATATAGATGCTTATCCCAAGATGAGGCTGCAGCTGTTGGAGAGCGCCTATCCTATGGGAGACGAGATTGTACTGATCTATGAAGCTCTGGGAAAGGTTATCCGCCCGGGAGGTCTTCCCATTGAGGAGGGCGTGGTGGTGCTGAATGTGGAAACGGTGTATAATATATACCGTGCCATGAAACAGCAGCATCCCGTGACGGATAAGCTGGTTTCTATAGTGGGAGAGGTGGAGCATCCTGTGACGGTAAGAGTTCCCTTGGGAGCTTTTCTGGAGGATGTGGTGTGCCATGGGGGTGAGATGACTGCCAGGGATCCTGTCTTTCTGGTGGGAGGACCCATGATGGGATTCCTGGCCCGGGAGGGGGAGGTAGTGACAAAGACCACCAATGGGGTGATCGTACTGGACCGGTCCCATTCTCTGGTGCGGAGGAAGGACAGAAATGCGGCCATAGACCTGAAGCGGGCGGCTTCCGCCTGCTGTCAGTGCGAGACCTGTACCAGCCTTTGTCCCAGACATGCTTTGGGACATCCCATCGAGCCCCATCGGTTTATGCGAAGCGCCGCCAATGGGGATTTTCAGGATATGGGGGTATTTCTGAACACAATGTTCTGCAGCTCCTGTGGCTTGTGTGAAAGCTTTTCCTGTCCTCAGGGACTGTCCCCCAGGAGCCTGATTGGGGATTATAAGGCAGGACTGCGAAAGGCGGGAGTGAAACCTCCCTCGGCTGCCGGGGCGGGTGTTTCGAAAGGCCGGGAATACCGGAGGGTGCCGGAGAAAAGGCTGGCGGCCAGACTGGGCCTTTCAAAATATGATGTGGAGGCGCCGCTTCAGCCGGAGGGCTTCTGGCAGGAGCAGCAGTTGATTCATAAGGTGCGCATCCCCTTAAGCCAGCATATCGGTGCACCGTCGGTTCCCTTGGTGGAGAAGGGACAGCAGGTTAAGACGGGAGACTGCATTGCCGGACCGGCGGAGGGGCTGAGTGTGGGCATTCATGCTTCTGCAGACGGTATTGTCCGGGAAGTCAACGACAGATATATTACGATCAGCGTGAAATAATTATTTGTATACATAGATTTTGCACAGTCAGGAGAGAGCAATGGGCAGAGCGATAGGCATGATAGAGTTTAAGACGGTATCCGCCGGTGTAGCCGCAGCAGATATTATGGTAAAGACTGCGGCTGTGGAGCTGGTGGAAGCACAGACGGTGTGTCCCGGGAAATATATCGCACTGATCACAGGAGATTTGAGTGCGGTGGAGGCTGCCGTCAGCGCGGCAGAAAGCGGGTATCCGGAGCAGCTCATCGACAGCTTTGTGCTGGGCAATCCTCATGAGGGAATTTTTCCGGCTATTTACGGCACAACTCATATTGAGCATGTCAGTTCTCTGGGAATTCTGGAAACCTTTGACGCTGCCTCCATCATTGTGGCGGCGGATACGGCGGCCAAGACGGCGCAGGTAGAATTGATCGAGCTGAGGGTGGCCAAGGGAATGTGCGGAAAGTCCTATTTATTTTTGTGCGGGGAAGTATCCGCGGTGGAGGCGGCCATTTCCCGGGCCAGAAGCATTGTGGCCGAAAGCGGCATGTATTTGGATTCTACGGTAATTGCCCATCCGGATCCGCAGATCTGCAAGGCGATTCTGTAATTGGAGTATGATACCGAGACCTGACGGTGAAGAGGAGGATGCACGAATGCTGGCTGTGGAGCGGAGAAATCTGATTCTGGAAAAACTGCAGGAGGAGAAAAAGGTAGTGGTCAGCGAGCTGAGCACTCTTTTTGGTGTGTCGGAAGAAACCATCCGCAGAGATTTGGACCGGCTGGACAAGGAGGGACTGGCATCAAAGAGCTACGGCGGGGCGATCCTCAACGAAAACAGCGGCTTTGACATGCCTTTTAATGTGCGGAAAAAGCGGAACATGGAGGGGAAGCGGGTCATCGCCGGTCTGGTGGAGGGACTGGTGCAGGAAGGAGAACATATCATTCTGGATCCCAGCACCACGGCAGTGGCCATTGTCAAGGCTTTGAAGAGCCGGCGGCGTTTGACGGTGATCACAAACTCCATTGAAGTGTTGGTGGAGCTTTCCGATGTCAGCGGCTGGGATATCATCTCCACCGGAGGAACGCTTCGGGAGAGCTATCTGGCGCTGGTGGGATCCAGGGCGGTGAACGGCATCGGCTCCTTTTACGCGGATAAGGTGATCCTGTCCTGTAAGGGAATAGATCGGAAAAGAGGGATCACGGATTCCAATGAAATGTTTTCCGAGGTGAAGCAGGCCATGATGAGAGCCGCAAAACAGAGGATTCTGGCCGTAGATCATACTAAATTTGGCAATGTGTCATTCTCCCGGATCGGGGAGCTCTCTGATGTGGATATGGTGGTGACGGACCGTTGTCCAGGCCGGGAATGGATGGATTATTTCGCCGAGCGGGGCATTGAATGTCTGTATGCTCAGCAGGATAGTAAAAATTAACATAAATTTAATTGACACAGGAAGATAAAAAAAGATAAGATAAGAAAGGAGTGAAGCATAGCAGAAAAAAGTTTTGAAGGTCAGGAGGTAGTTCTATTGAAGAAAAATGAAGGATATCTGAAGGATTATGCATTATTGTGCAGAGAGGCTGATCAGCTGGAGCCGGAACTGTTTGATAAATATGAGGTGCAGAGAGGCTTGCGCGACAAAAACGGAAACGGTGTTGTCACGGGGCTCACAAATATATCACGGATTGACTCTTTCAAGGTTGTGGACGGGAAAAAGATGCCCTGCGAGGGAAGGCTGTGGTACCGGGGATATGACTGCATCGAATTGGTAAAGGGATTTCGCAGGAAGCAGTTCGGTTTCGAGGAGGCGGGATATCTGCTTTTGTTCGGCAAGCTTCCTAATGAGCGTCAGCTGAAGGAATTTCGGGATATTCTGGCATCCAATAGAACGCTGCCCACCAATTTTACCAGAGACGTGATCATGAAAGCACCCAGCAGTGATATAATGAATTCCCTCACAAGGAGCGTGCTGACGCTGGCTTCTTATGATAAAAACTGCAGTGATACATCCATAGAGAATGTGCTGCGGCAATGCATTGCCCTGATCAGCGTGTTCCCCATGCTGTCGGTTTACGGATATCATGCCTACAATCACTATCAAAATGACGAAAGCATGTACATACATCGTCCATCCAGAAAGCTTTCCACAGCAGAGAATCTGCTGATGATGCTCCGTCCGGATAAACAGTATACGGAGTTGGAGGCCCGGGTGCTGGACATTGCACTGGTGCTTCACATGGAGCATGGCGGAGGAAACAACTCCACTTTTACCACCCGTGTGGTCACTTCCTCGGGTTCGGATACCTATTCCGTGATTGCGGCGGCGCTCTCATCCCTGAAGGGCCCCAAGCATGGAGGAGCCAATATTAAGGTGGTGGAGATGATGCGGGAGATCGGTGAGAAGGTGTCCGACTGGGAGGATGAGGATGCTGTCAGAGATTACCTGAAGAAGATCTTGAATAAGGAGGCCTTCGACCATAAGGGCCTGATCTATGGTATGGGACATGCCGTATATTCCCTGTCCGATCCCAGAGCCCAGGTGTTTAAGGGATTTGTGGAACAGCTGGCGGAGGCCAAGGGCAGGAACCGGGATTTTGCCCTCTACTCCATGATAGAGCGCCTGGCTCCTCAGGTAATCGCGGAGAAGGCCCGTATCTATAAGGGCGTCAGCGCAAACGTGGACTTCTACAGCGGATTTGTGTACAGCATGCTGGAGATTCCTCTGGAAATGTATACGCCCATATTTGCCATCGCCAGAATTGTGGGATGGAGCGCCCATAGAATCGAGGAATTGATCAATATGGATAAAATTATCCGGCCTGCCTATAAGAGTGTTATGGAAGAGAAGGAGTACGTGGATATAGCCCACAGATGATAGAGGCCATTTTTTGGGCGGATTCCCTGGAATCGCTGCGGATCCAGGCGATATATATATTGTAAAGAGAACCGGCAAAAGCTTGAAGGGTATAGTAAAAAACTATACCCTTTTCTTCTTTGTAATAGGTGTCAATGATATATTGAGTCAGGGATTCCAAAAGAAGCGTTCCCATGTTACACTGTAAAAGGCAGCGGATAAAATCGGCATGCATCCGGAAATATTCATAGCAGTGAAGCATGTTTTTATAGTCGTTATAATTTCCCTTATCGATCCAGGCTTCCACATCCCGCCGATAATCTGCAAAAATATCTGTCAGATGGGACCGCAGGATATCATCCAGGGATTGATAATTGCGGTAATAGGTCATGCGGGACACTCCCGCGGCGGCTGTCAGCTCCGTGATGGAGATGGCAGAAAGAGGTTTCTCCCCCAGGAGCCTGATCAGTGCCTGAACCATGCATTCTCTTGCGTATTTCATCAAATTTTAAACCTTCTCATATGCTCGGTCAAGGCGAAGGAGGCCTCGGCCACGTTGTCCGCATTGGCGGAAACCATCCGGCTGTCCTCGGACAGCTCCAGGGAAGAGTTGGCCATAACCTCTGTGGAGGCCAGGATTTCCTGAGCGCTGGCAGACTGCTCCTCCGAGAGGGCGGCAATATTGGTAGCTACCCCATCTACATGGGCGATCTGGCTGACGATTTCCGTGAGCATGGCATCCGTGTCTGTCACATTTTTATAAATATTCTCAAAAACCTCACAGGAGGCAGTGATTTTATCGGAATTTTCCCGGATGTAGGCGGCGCTCTGAGTGGTCTGTTCTACCATGTAGTTTACCTGGGAATTGACCTGGGCAATAATACTGGAAATCTGGGAGGCGGAGGATGCGCTGACCTCGGCCAGGTTGCGGATCTCCTCGGCTACCACGGCAAAGCCCCGGCCTGCGTCTCCGGCTCTGGCGGCTTCGATGGCGGCATTCAGAGACAGCAGATTGGTCTGATCGGATATATCGCTGATAATGCCTACCATGGTATTGATCTGCTCTGTGGATGCGCCTACCTTATCCACGATATCCGCCAGCTGGCTCATGGAGCTTACAATGGCTTCCATGGCCTGATTGACTTCTTCCATATCGGTGCGGCCCCGGGAGGCTACGGCCACGGTCTGCTGCATGTTTTCCTTAGCCCGTTCTCCCTGCTGATTAGTCTGAGTCACCACGTCGGCCAGGGTAGTGGCATGAAGGGCCAGCTCCTGAACACTGATGGCCACCTGATCCATGGTGGACTTCATGTCGCCCATGGAGGAGGCCTGGGCATCGGTGGATTCGTTAAGCCTGGAGGCCACCTGCTTTGTGGCTTTACCCGCCTGATCCAGCTGTCCTGAAATATCACGAATGTCAGAAATGATATCCCGCATAATAGATACAAAATCGTTTACGGAACGGCCCATAAGACCTACTTCGTCGTTCCTTCTTATGGCAACCGATGTGGTAAAGTCCCCGTCGGTAATGACTGTCAGCGTATCGGTCAATTCGTGCATGGGCTTCATTACCAGATAAAGATCAAAGGCCAGAACAATGCTCACCAGAATGGTAACCACTACAAATACCAGGGCAATGATGATCAGAAGACGCTCCAGATCCGCGTATACATAGGTTTGATCGATGCAGGAGGCCAGTACAAAGGGGGTTCCCTCGATGTATGCCAGCACCACATAGTATTTTGCAGAGTCGCCTTCCGCTCTGAAAACCTCTTTGCTGCCTGCCCGGATCTGGGAGCTGATTTCATTCAGAAGAGTTCCTGCAGTGTAATCGGAAAGCAGATTGCCGCCTCCGGATGCCCGGGACAGAATGGTATTGTGTTCCGTGTTGATCAGCAGGGCGAAGCCGTTATCCGAGACATTCAGATCCATACGCTGGTACAGTGCATCCAGTTCTTCCGGCTGATCCAGCAGCTCGTAGGCCGCTTCCGCCGTGGGGGCGCCCGTTTCCGACAGCATGGTGATGGTCAGAGATTTGCAGGCGGATTCCGCCTCCTGCGCAAGGAGTTCCTTGGTATTGGCCATCATGGACTTGCTGCTGCTGGCAAAAATGATAACTCCTGTAATGATAAAGGATACGATCAGAAGGGGGGCAATGATCAGCTGAAGCTTTTTGTTCAGGCTGAAGAGTTTGGGAGAATTGCTGGTTTTTTTGGGCATATCTACCTCCATGCGCAGACAAAAAAATCAAATATAAAGTTTCTGTAAATAATAATATAAAAATAACATATTCTATATTAAAAAACAATTATTTTCAGCCAAATTGTTTATTTTCCCAGAAGAAAATGATAATATTGGATATACTTGGAAATGCATATATTTTCGGCTGGTGCCGGAGCTTTGTATGTCCGCCTGGGCGGGTATGGAGGTATGTATGGAAACAGTTTTGGATTATATCAAGGAGTACGGAGGGCGTTCCTTCCGGGAAATGCCCATGACGGAGGTGGACAGTCTGGCTCTCTGTCAGCTGTCATATTTAAAATTTGACGGTATGGTGCCTGATGTCAGCGAAAACAGGCCGTCGGTTACGCTTAAGAGCCTGGCAGAGCATCCGGATTTCGAAAAGCTTTTTGCGGATGTGCGGTATGAACATGTGAACAGGGCTCTTTTTAAGGAAATGCTGGAAGGAAAGCGGTTTCGCGATATGAAGCTGAACTGTTATGTTAATGTTGTGGAAAAGGAATGGGAGACTCAGTTTTCAGCTATAACCTATATTTTGGACGACGGCACCATATATGTGGCTTACCGTGGGACGGACGAGACCATAGTAGGCTGGAAGGAAGACTTCAACATGGCCTTTTTGTCTCCCGTACCGGGGCAGGAGTACAGCGTGGGATATCTGAATCGGGTGGCGGGGCGTCTGCGCAAGCCTTTTTACGTGGGAGGCCACTCCAAAGGAGGAAATCTGGCGGTGTACAGCGCAATGAACTGCCAGCCCCGGATACAGGACAGGATCATCCGCGTTTACAGTATGGACGGTCCGGGATTTCGGCCTGAGGTCATGGAACGGTGCAATTATGCCATGATCGCAGACCGGGTCAGTAAAATTTTGCCCAAATCGTCTTTGGTGGGAATGATTTTTGAATTTGACATGAGCTTTCAGGTGGTGGAGAGCAAGACCATCGGGCTGGCGCAGCATGATCCGTATACATGGCTGGTGGAGGACAACCACTTAAAGAGAGCAAAGGGGGTATACGAGAGAAGAAAGCGCATGGGTAATGCGCTGAATACCTGGATGCTGTCTTTGGATGAGGAACGGCTGAAAATTTTTGTGGACACCCTGTATCAGGTAATTTCCGCCTCCCAGGCTGATGATCTGATTCAGTTTACCGCCGAATGGAAGCGGAGCATGAATGGAATCGTGACAGCTTTGAAGGAGGTGGATGACGAGACCAGGAATATCCTGAAGGAAGTAGTCAAAGCCCTTTTTGATATTGCAGGGGAGCAGATGAAAGTGGAGGTCACCCACAGCATCCATTCCGAGAAAAAGAAATCAGGGAAGCAAAGTAAGCCAAAACTTTCTCTCCTGAGATCATAGCCCGCTTTTGGTCGATGCGCTCGGGATGCCATTGAACGCCCAGCAGCGGGAGCCGGTCATGAGCGATGGCCTCGATGCAGTTGTCGTCAGGACAGCGCTGGACAGCCCGAAGTCCCCGTCCCAGCCGGTCAATACCCTGATGATGGGCGCTGTTAACGATCATGCTGTCCCCGTACAGATCGTACAGCCAGGAATCTTGGGATACCACGCAGCGATGGTATTGGTCGCCGCCCATATATTTATGTCGTTGTGCGGTGGGGAGATCCTGGATTATGCTGCCGCCCAGCCCTACGTTGATGATCTGGAGTCCCTTGCAGATTCCCAGCACGGGGATCTGCTTTGCGATACACAGGTCCAGGGCCTGAAGCTGCAGAATGTCCAGGCCGGTGTCTATATTGCCGGAGCCATGGTTGCTTTCACCAAAAAAAGCGGGGGTTATGTCTCCGCCTCCCGGCAGGATCAGTCCGTCACAGCGGGCGATTTCCTCTGCCTGCAGAGTCACCAGAGGCCGGACGCCGAGGTCTTCCACATATTTGACATAATTTATCGTTTCAGCTTCTTTTCCTGCAATGGCGATGTTCAACTGCTTTTCCTCCTTGCCTGTCCCGGCAGATCTGGTATTTTCGGGCGGCGTTTGGGAAGCAGGATTCTGCCAATGCCGCGGCTTGAACAATAAAAATATATGTGCAGGCCGCCGGTTTTATGAAGGGAAGGGTAGTTTTTTCGCTTGGGGGCTTTATCTGAGAGGCAAAATCTGCTAAAATAGAACAGTGGATTTCGTCGAAACAAAAAAGCCCTGAAGAGACAAAGGGCAGAAAGGCGAAGGAAGATGAAGTTCAAGATGGAACGGGCGGCACTGGTTTTAGCGTTTTTGCTGCCTGCAGCGATTATGCTGACGCTGTTTATGATCAATGGAATATATCCTTTCGGGGACAGAAGCTTTCTGTTTTCCGATATGTATCACCAATATATGCCCTTTTTCAGTGAGCTGCTCCATAAGGTGAGGGGAGGCGAGAGCCTGAGCTTTTCCTATCAGGTGGGGATCGGCTCTAATTTTCTGGCCCTTTACGGCTATTATCTGGCAAGCCCCTTTCATGTGCTGGCTCTGCTGGTGCCGGAAGCGTTTTTAATGGAGTTTATGAGTTATCTTGTGGTGGTTAAGATCGGGCTATGCGGACTGACCAGCTGCATTTATCTGCGGCGCCATTTCGGAATCAGGGACGGCGCGGTTTTGTTTTTCGCCTGCTTTTACGCGCTTTCCGGATTTATGGCGGCCTACAATTATAATATTATGTGGCTGGACTGTGTGGTGCTGCTGCCCCTGATCGTTCTGGGCCTGGAGCGTCTGGTAAAGGAAGGCAGGTGCGGTCTGTACTGTGTGACGCTGGGGCTGTCTATTTTTACGAATTTTTATATTTCTATAATGATTTGTATTTTCCTGGTGCTGTATTTCGGTGTGCTTCTGGCGCTGGAAAAAAAGAGGCTGCGAAGTCTGGGGTATTTTACGCTTTATTCTCTTCTGGCAGGAGGGATGGCGGCTGTTCTTCTGATTCCGGAGGTCTGTGCGATTCTGCAGACAGATTTCGGAGATATGGATTTCCCCAAAAAGGTGGAATCCTATTTTTCGGTGCTGGATATGCTGGCGAGACACTGCATGTGTGTCTATACCGAGAGGGGATTGGACCACTGGCCCAACATTTACTGCGGCAGCGCGGCGCTGATGCTGATTCCCATGTATGTGGCAAATCAAAAAATTTCCATTCGGGAAAAATTCTGCAGGCTGGCGCTGGCAGGCTTTATGCTGCTGAGCTTTTCCACGAATATTCTGGACTTTATCTGGCATGGACTTAATTACCCTGACTCCCTGCCTGCCAGACAATCCTTTATCTATATCCTGCTGGTATTGGTAATGTGCTATGACGCCTACCGGCATGTGAAGGATGCCCCTCCCCGGATGATTCTGTACGGTTATTTGGCGGCGGTGGTTTTTATCCTGTTTTGCGAAAAATTTATCGATCACGAGGATTTTGAACTGGGAGTCAAGCTGCTGACCCTGGTATTTGTGACAATCTACGGGATCTTATTGTATCTGTATCGAACCAGGCGGGAGGCATCGGCCAGAATTGGCCTGGCTGCCGCAGCGCTGGCGGCGGTGATCGCGGAGTGCGGGATCAATACCTGGGACACCAGCGTGGGAACCACCAGCCGCTCGGCTTATCTGGGCCAGCAGGCAGATTACAGGGCCCTGTATGAGAAGACCCTTGAGCGGGAAGAGAGTCTGTACCGGCTGGAAAAATTCACCCGCAAGACCAAAAATGACGGCACTCTTACAGGGTATCCCACTGCCAGTGTATTTTCCTCCACCTTGAATTCTCAGGTAATGGATCTGTATAAAAGGCTGGGAATGCGGCACAGTAAAGTATACTATGGCTTTGACGGAGCCACGGCTCTGACCTCGGCCATGCTGAACGTGGGTTACATGTTCGGGGAAAAGGCGGATTATGAGTGCAGTCTCTATACACTGCTGGAGCAAAGCGGCGATATCTTTCTCTATGAATGTAATGCCCGTCTTCCCTTTGGATATGTGGCGCCCCTGGGGTACGATCTGCCTGAGGGACACAGCAATCAGGCCCTGCGGCTGCAGAATGAAATGGTAAGAGCCCTGGGCGTGAAGGGTATGCTGTTTGTAAAGGATGGCGGGGAAGTCCTGGGCGACGATGTGCGGGTTACGGCCAGGGAGGCCGGAAACTATTATGCCCTTTTGACGGCCTCGGGCACCGGAAAGGTGGAGTGTCTGGGCGGTTCCAGGGATCAGGAAATATTTAAGGATCTGAAGAAGGGCGCGGTTTTGTATCTGGGATACCTGAATGAGGGGGAGACTCTGACACTGACCAACGGGGATGAAAAGGATGAAACGCCCAAGATATCTGCGGACGTCTACAGATTGGACGAAGAGGTGCTGGGACAGGCGCTGGAGATTCTCTCCGCACAGCATATGGAGCTGGAAAGCTGGGAAAGCGATCACATTTCCGGCAGGATCACCATGGAAGGTCCGGGCCGTCTGATCCTGTCCGTTCCCTATGAGGATGGATGGACCATATTGGTCAATGGAGAAGAAACGGAGGGGGTGCTGTTTGGGGGCTGTCTGGTGGCCTTTGACCTGGAGCCGGGAAAATATGAGATCAGCTTAAGCTACCGCCCGGCAGGGACCGTGGCAGGCATTGCGGTGAGTATGGTGAGCATATTGACTTTTGCGGTCATTGAGTTTTTACGGCGGGGAGGGTACCGGATTTTCCGAGAAAGGCTATGGAGGAAAAGCGGGCTGGAGGTAGTAAAATGAAATCGTTAAATAAAGAGAAGGGAATGGATTTCCTGAAAAGAGTAACCATGATAACGGTGGCGGCTTTGATCATGGCCGTAAACCTGAAGACTCTGGTGCGGACGGGGGATCTGATTCCCGGAGGCTTTACCGGTCTGACCAGGCTGATCCAGCAGATCAGTCTGATGTTGTGGGAGGTGGAGCCGCCCTTTACCGTGATTAATCTGCTGTTGAATGCGGTTCCCATCGTGATCGGCTATAAATTTATCGGCAGGAATTTTACACTTTATTCCTGTCTGATGGTGGTGCTGTCCGGTGTTTTTACAGATTTGATTCCCAGCTATGTGATTGTGAAGGACACTCTTTTGGTGGCGGTGTTCGGCGGTCTTTTCAATGCACTGGCCGTGGCGATCTGTCTTTTTGCCCGGGCCACCAGTGGAGGAACGGATTTTATTGCTATTTTCCTGTCGGAGAAGTTTGACATGGATGCCTGGAATTATGTCTTTGGTTTTAATGTGCTGGTGCTGGTGGTGGCAGGGGCATTGTTCGGCTGGGAGGAGGCCCTTTATTCTATTATTTTCCAGTTTACCTCCACTCAGATGCTGCATCTTCTGCACAGACGTTATCAGAAACAGACCCTGCTGATCATCACAAATCAACCGGAGGAGATCTATGAGGCCATCCGGGATGTGACCAATCATGATGCCACACTGATCAAGGGTGTCGGCTGTTACCAGAAAAAGGAATGCAATATTCTGTACTCCGTGGTAGGGCGGGATGAGGTCAGAACCGTTTTGAAATGTGTCAGAAGAACGGATCCCAAGGCCTTTGTAAACATGATCAAAACAGAGAGTCTGGCGGGGAATTTTTATATGAAGCCAAATGACTGAGAAGTGTTTGTACCGGCAGTATGTCTTGAGACGGGAAACGGATTATCGGAAAGAAGTATAGAGAGGAGGACGGGAAACAGATTTTTGGAAGGCTAGGGCAAAAGCGGGGAACAGGGGAAAACAGAACGAAACAGAGCGAACGGAAAGGAGGAACGGCAGTATGAAGTATGACGTGATTATTGTTGGCGCAGGACCGGGCGGGATTTTCTCGGCTTATGAGCTGGTGAAGGGGATGGAAGAAGTGCATTCCAATGGAAAGCTCCGGGTGGCGGTCTTTGAGGCAGGACATTGTCTGGAAAAGCGCCACTGTCCCATCGACGGAGAGAAGGTGAAAAGCTGTGTGGGCTGCAGCTCCTGCTCTATTATGAGCGGATTTGGAGGAGCAGGCGCTTTTTCCGACGGCAAGTATAATATTACCAATGACTTCGGAGGCACCCTGTACGAGTATGTGGGGAAGAAGGAAGCTATCGAGCTGATGAAATATGTGGACGGCATCAACATGGAATACGGCGGCGAAGGAACGAAAATGTATTCCACTGCAGGAACTCATTTTAAGAAGCTTTGTCTCCAGAACAAGCTGAATCTTCTGGATGCATCTGTCCGTCATCTGGGGACGGACGTGAACTTCATTGTACTGCGGAACCTTTATGGGATGCTGAAGGACAAGGTGGAATTCTATTTCGATACGCCTGTGGAACGGATCGAGATCACAGAGGGCGGATACCGTGTGATCTGTAAGGACCAGGAATACGACTGTACCAAATGCATTGTTTCCGTAGGCCGAAGCGGAAGCAAATGGATGGAGCGGGTCTGCAGAGAGCTGGAGATTTCCACCAGGTCCAACCGGGTGGATATCGGCGTCAGGGTAGAGCTTCCTGCCGTGATTTTTTCCCATTTGACCGATGAGCTGTATGAGAGCAAGATTGTATACCGCACAGAGAAGTTTGAGGACAATGTGCGTACCTTCTGTATGAACCCTTACGGAATTGTGGTAAGTGAAAATACAAACGGGATAGTCACCGTCAACGGACACAGCTACGAGGGTGCGGACAAGAGAACGGAGAACACAAATTTTGCCCTGCTGGTGGCCAAGCATTTTTCCGAGCCCTTCAAGGACAGCAACGGCTACGGGGAAAGCATTGCCAGACTTTCCAACATGCTGGGAGGCGGCGTTATGGTACAGCGGTTCGGCGATCTGGTGAGAGGGCGCAGGAGCAATGCCAAGAGAATTCAGAAGAGCATGGTGACGCCCACACTTTCCGCCACTCCGGGAGATCTGAGTCTGGTGCTGCCCAAGCGCATTCTGGACGGTATCATCGAGATGATCTACGCTCTGGACAAAATTGCGCCGGGCACGGCAAACGACGATACACTGCTGTACGGTGTGGAAGTGAAATTTTACAATATGGAAGTGGAGCTGGATGAAAATCTGGAATGCAAATATAAGGGAATGTACATTATCGGGGATGGCAGCGGAGTGACCCATTCCCTGTCCCACGCCTCTGCCAGCGGCGTGTATGTGGCCAGAAAAATTCTTGATCTTTTCCAGGGGATACAATAAACTGATAGTAGTTCGGTAAAGAAACAGGTGCTTCAGGCTGGATATTCAGCCGGCATCTGAAGACATCGCAGGGAAAACAATTTACAAGAAAGGGAGAAGAGATGAGCGCACAGGAATTTAAGCCCATTAAGGAGGGCAAGGTAAGGGAGATTTACGACAACGGAGACAGCCTGATCATGGTGGCTACCGACAGGATCAGCTGTTTTGACGTGATTCTCCACAATACGGTGGAAAAAAAGGGGGCTGTTTTGACCCAGATGTCCCGGTTCTGGTTTGACATGACGAAGGACATTCTGCCCAACCACATGATTTCCGTGGATACAAAGGACATGCCGGAATTCTTTCAACAGGAGCAGTTTGCAGGAAAAAGTATGCTGTGCCGGAAGCTGAATATATTTCCCGTGGAATGTATTGTCAGGGGCTACATAACCGGCAGCGGCTGGGTCAGCTACCAGAAGACGGGAGAGGTCTGCGGAATCAGGCTGCCGGAGGGACTTAAGGAATCCGACAAGCTTCCCGAGCCCATTTATACGCCTTCCACCAAGGCGGAGATCGGAGACCATGACGAGAATATTTCCTTTGAACAGAGTGTGGATTACCTGGAGGCGCGTTTCCCCGGAAAAGGGCGGGAATATGCCGAAAAGCTGAGAGACTATACACTGGCGCTGTATAAGCGGTGTGCGGAGTATGCTCTGGGCCGGGGAATTATTATTGCGGATACCAAGTTTGAATTCGGTCTGGATGAGGAGGGCAATATTATTCTGGCGGATGAGATGCTGACGCCGGACAGCTCCCGGTTCTGGCCTGCGGACGGGTATGAGCCGGGCCACGGACAGCCCTCCTTTGACAAGCAGTTTGCCAGAGACTGGCTGAAGGCCAATCCGGACAATGACTGGACGCTGCCGCAGGATATTGTGGATAAAACCATTGAAAAATATCTGCAGGGCTATGAGATGCTTACAGGAAAGCCGTTGGAGTAGAAAGGAAGGTATCGCTATGCAGTATCCGAAAATCGGAATCAGACCTGTCATCGACGGGCGATGGGGAGGTGTGCGGGAGAGCCTGGAAAAGCAGACCATGGGAATGGCGGAGGCAGCCGCTGCCCTCATCCAGTCCAACGTAAGATATCCGGACGGCGAAAGAGTGCAGTGTGTGATCAGCAGCACCACCATCGGCGGAGGTGCGGAAGCGGCCAGATGTGCCGAGCAGTTTGCCAAAGAAAATGTAATTGCCACACTCAGTGTGACACCCTGCTGGTGCTATGGGTCGGAGACCTTTGACATGGATCCGGGGACTATTAAGGCGGTTTGGGGCTTTAACGGTACGGAACGCCCGGGAGCAGTTTACCTGGCGGCAGTGATGGCGGCCTACGCTCAGAAGGGCCTGCCTGCCTTCTCCATTTACGGCAGAGAGGTGCAGGATGCGGAGGATCACAGCATACCGGAGGACGTGGCCGAAAAGATTCTTCGTTTTGCCCGGGGAGCGGTGAGCGTGGGATGGATGAAAAACAAAGCATATGTAAACCTGGGCGGCGTTGCCATGGGAATTGCGGGAAGCTATTGCAATGCGGATATGTTCCAAAAATACTTGGGGATCCGTGCGGAGTGGGTGGATATGACGGAGATTCTGCGCCGGATTACCCTGGGGATCTATGACGCTGAGGAATATGAGAAAGCATTGAAGTGGGTCCGGGGAAACTGCCGGGAAGGCTTTGACTTAAACAGCGGCAAGGATCTGCCGAAGATCATCAGAGACTCCAAGGTGGTTCCTGCGGACAAGGACTGGGAGTTTGTCACGAAAATGACCCTTGTTATCCGGGATATTCTCTATGGAAACGAAAAGCTGGATCAGATGGGCTGGCATGAGGAGGCTCTGGGTAAAAATGCTGTGGCAGGAGGCTTCCAGGGGCAGAGAAACTGGACGGACTGGCTCCCCAACGGAGATTTTACGGAGGCGCTTATGGCCTCCACCTTCGACTGGAACGGCCCCAAGGCTCCTACGGCCTTTGCCACGGAAAACGATACCTTAAACGGTGTTGCAATGCTGCTGGGCACCCTGGTTTCCAATACAGCGCCCTGCTTCCACGATGTGCGCACCTACTGGAGTCCCGAGGCCTGCCAGAGAGTGACGGGAATGAAACCGGATGGAATAGCGGGCGGCGGCTTTATCCACCTGATTAATTCCGGCGCCACGGCTCTGGACGGAAGCGGCGCCGCAAAGGATGCGGAGGGGAAGGGGTGCATGAAGCCTTTCTGGGAAATGACCCAGGAAGATATTAAAGCCTGCCTGGATGCCACGGATTGGTGCAGAGCCAATTATGAATATTTCAGAGGCGGCGGATTTTCCAGCCATTTCCGCTGCAGGGCGGAGATGCCGGTAACTATGCTGAGGGTCAATGTAATCGACGGCATCGGACCGGTGCTCCAGATTGCGGAAGGATATACGGCCAATCTGCCGGATGAGATACATAATGTGATAGACAAGCGCACGGATCCCTCCTGGCCCACCACCTGGTTTGTACCGAAGCTTACGGGGGAGGGCGCCTTCCGGGATGTGTACAGCGTCATGGCAAACTGGGGAGCCAATCACGGCGTCACCGTCTACGGCCATGTGGGCGCGGACTTAATTACGCTGGCCTCCATGCTCCGCATACCGGTGAACATGCATAATGTGGAGGAAGCCAGAATTTTCCGCCCCCATGCCTGGTCTGCATTCGGGACGGAGGACGCCCAGTCGGCGGATTACCGGGCCTGCGCAGTTTATGGGCCTTTGTATGGATAAAATGTGATACATTACGCGTACTAAAGTTGAACTCGAAAATCTTGCGAAAAATATTAGATTATTTTTCAGAGGGCATAAATTTTTATTAGAAAAGTGGATGCGTTCCCATTCAAGTACGCATCCACTGTCTTTTTACCAATATTGTTTTACCATTTCGCTGGATTCATTTTCAGTCAACTGAAATTTCTCCGCAATCCGTTTTATAGTCTCGGCTAATGAGACTCCCAAATCCTTACACATTAAAATTGCACCTTTAATTTCGCTTTCTTCTCGCATTTGTTGAATTGCCAAACACATATTCACGTCTCCTTTCCCTTCGGGATATTTCAGTTTGGATCCCGTAACAATATTTATTACTTCAGCTGCCTGTCTTTCCATGCTTTGGAACTTTATGTCTTCTTTTACAACCTTATTCAAGGTTTTCTTATCTTTAGAATACTTGATGTAAAGCATCACTTCCCGCAGGTTCGAGTGGAATTCGTTGATTTCATCATCTGATATCTCCCTTGGAGCAATCAGGTTTACATGGTAGTCTGGTGCATGGGCAAGAATTACGCTGTCAACACTTGAATACATTTCTTTCAGGGATAGTGGTGCGTCCCAGCTGTCTGATCCAAAATATATTACGAGAGTGATGACAGGTATAAGGCGGTCTGTTTTCCGGAAGCCGCTTAGGAACTCGCCATCTGTTGGAGCTTCTTTTCTCTGTGGTGGATTTGATTGTTCCGACTTCATATCTCTCATTGCCTGTCTGTGAGAATTGGCGGCCTCACTGACTTGGTGAGACAGCTGGAGGAAATCATAAACGCCATTTTTGACCGGAAGGGCATAATGGATTTCCGTCTGGTTTTCGATTCCCATAATACAATATGCTGCTCTGCCGTCCGTCATGGCATACAGCAGCTTCAGCACATCCCTGTACTTCTGCTCCGGCACACCGGCACCGTTTCCTCCATAAGGAATCACAATTTCCGTAGTGTCCAGTTCTGTCAGCTGAGCAGGGTCGATTTTCTGATCCCCGTGGTATAAAAACTGATTGAATGCATCAGCAAAAACTATCGGATTCTCCATATATTCCTTTGTTACAGTATCTATCTTCCCCATGATAAAATTCCTTTCTCTCATGGGAAGATTCTTCCCATTGGGAGGGTTCTTTCCCATTGATAACAGTATACGCTGAAAAAGGGCTTTTCTCAATAGTCTTTTTAAAATCGTTTAAAGGATCTCAGCGAGCCTGATCCGCTGTCCGACTTTCATGAAATTTAGCAGTGACGGAGTTTCAAATCTTGTGCAGTACACAATATGGGGTTCTGTCTTGATTTGTTTGTAGGGGTAAGTGGATGACGGTAAACTGCATTAAATGGGGATTTTTTGGAAATGGGGTCTGGTGTGCTTCAGTCGATTTGGTTGAATTTTGGTGGACGAGTTGAACTAAAATTGAACTCAAAGGTTGTTTTGAATTAAGTTTTTGACTAAACTATCTTTGCGCAATCAGTATCTACATGATTATGTCATTTTTTCTTTCAAAGGCAATTTATTCCCTTATTATTTAAATTTGAAAAGGAGATTTGCATATTTGCTGGTATATCTGCAGTGCGCGAGCGGCAGACTGCAGAAAATCGTTCTACAATGTATTTCAAAAAGTAGATTGGAGGTCAGAATATGGAGTACGGCTATGCCAGGATTTCTACCAAGGAGCAGAATGAGAGGAGGCAGTTAGTTGCATTGCGAGATTTTGGAATTAAAAATGATAAGATTTATATGGATAAACAGTCCGGAAAGGATTTTGAACGGATTCAATACAGGAGACTTCTGCGCACACTGAAAAGCGGGGATACGCTTGTGGTCAAGAGCATCGACCGACTGGGAAGGAATTATGAGGAGATTCTGGAGCAGTGGAGGATTATCACGAAAGAGAAACAGGCGGCGATTGTCGTGCTGGATATGCCTCTTCTGGATACCCGGCAAAACAGGGATCTGACGGGGACATTGATTGCCGATATTGTACTTCAACTTCTTTCCTATGTGGCGCAGACGGAAAGGGAGTTTATACGAAAACGCCAAGCGGAAGGAATTGCCGTCGCAAGACAGCAGGGCGTCAAATTTGGCCGTAAGCCTATGGAACGTCCGGTTGAATATTCTGAACTGAAAAAACTGTGGGAACAGGGGGAAGTTTCCGCCAGAAAAGCGGCAGAGCAGTTGGGGATTACACATCGGACTTTTCTGCGTTGGGCAAAGGAGTATTCGGATGGGGATTAAAGTACATTTTACTATCCATGGTGATATTTGTCTGATTTCCTGAAATTTAGTATAACATGAGAGGATATTATTGGCAATGGGAAAGTGGATAAAAAGGTGTACTTTAGTATCCACAAGACAAGAGAAAAGAAATATATTTTGCGGTTTTGTTATATTTGGAGAATCGCCTGTGAGACTAAAGGCAAAGTGGTGTTTCGGTGATTCATGACTTTCGGATAAATAAGATTGGTGTAACTTAAGAGTCTGCTGAACTGATTACAATATTAGCGCGCATATCATTTTAATGGTTTCGTATTTGAAATATCTTTCTTGACGGAATGCCAATGAAATAAACTCTTTAAAACGATTTTAATTATTGGTCTTGATTATATTGTAGCAAATATTCTGGAGTGGTTCCCAGCAACTGCGCAAAAATATTGACCTCATAATCCGGAATAAAACGGGTGCCTGATTCTAACTTAATGATTGCAGTCTCTGTGATGAAGTCATATCCGGTTAATTGTGCCATGATGGCCAGTTTTTCTGTGTGAGTTTCTGCTCTTTGCGGAGCTGGCGGATGCGCAGGCCACAGACATTTTTTCGTTTTTCGTCATACCAAAAGGCTTTCAAGGTGTTCGCTCCTATCATGGGATAATCGAGATGCTTAACAAGCATGTTTTGAAAAATGAAGGATTTATTTTGGAGGACAAGATGGAATATTTTCACTTAACTACACCACAGCAGAACATCTGGAATCTGCAGAAATATTATAAAGGTACCGCAATCGCCAACCTCTGCGGTGCTGTGTTTTTTCAGGAGAAACGGGACGAGGCGTTGCTTTGCAGGGCGATCTGCCGGTTTATCCGCAGCCAGAGCGGTATCCGCCTGCGCTTTCACGAAGGGGAGGAACCCGGGCAGTATGTCTCGGAAGAGGTGAATGAGGACATTCCGGTCAGGACATTCCGTACAAGGGAAGAATTTGACGCTTATGCGGAAACCTGTGCAAAGGATCCCATAGGGCTGTCGGAGAGGCAGATGTACCGTTTTGTAGTTTTCCATTTGGAGCAGGAAAACAGGAGCGGCATTCTGGCAGTGTTAAGCCACTTGATATCGGATGCTTGGACCTTTGGGTTGATGGCAAACCAGCTGGATGCGGAATACCGCAGGCTGGCAGGGGAGGGAGACGTAATCCTTCTGGAAGGGGACTATGCGGATTTTATACGGTCGGAGGATACGTACCTTGCATCCGGGCGTTATGAAAAGGATAAAAGCTACTGGGAGGGGAAATACCCTGTCCGCCCTGAGGAAAGCCCTGTAAAACTGCGTTCCGTATCGGCGGATTCTGTGGAGGCGGGACGGGTCACAAGAACACTGCCGCCCTCACTGGAACAGGGGATTGCAGCCTATTGCAAAAGTCATCCGGTAACAGAGGCGGTATTGTTTGAGACAGCATTGATTATTTACCTGTCCCGCATTAACCCCGATATCCAGACAGTCACAGTCGGTGTTCCAGTGTTAAACAGGAGCAATGCGAGGGAGAAGGAGATTGCCGGGATGTTTGTATCTACCATGCCCCTTACGGTGGCTGTGGCAGGGGATACGGAGATAGCAGAACTGGCAGCACAGATCACGAAAGGGCATATGGATCTGTTCCGGCACCAGAAATATCCCTATGCGGGCATCCTGCGGCAGCTCCGGGAGAAGCAGGATTTCTCCGGGAATCTGTACGATGTCATGGTCAGCTACCAGAATGCAAAAACGAAGACCGGGGCGGATACCAAATGGTATTCCAACGGCTGCAGCGAGGTGCCGCTGCTGGTACATATTGATAACCGCGACGGGAAAGAGTGCCATACCATCAATGTGGATTACCAAGCGGCGGTGTTCCGTGACGGGACGGAAGTGGAGCTACTCATAGAACGGCTGGAATACATTCTGGAACAGATCGTGGCAGAGGCTGCGGAGAAAGTCGGGGATATCGGAATTGTTCCCAAGCGGGAATATGACAGGATTGTGTATGAATTTAATGACACCCATGTAGAATACCCAAGGGAGAAGTGCATCCATGAGCTGTTTATGGAGCAGGCAGACAAAACGCCGGAGCGGACGGCATTGGTGTTTGAAGATAAGAAGTTTACCTATAAGCAATTGGATGAGATGTCAAATTCGCTGGCGCATTTCCTGCGGGAGAAAGGGATACAGCCGGGGGATGTGGTGCCGATTATTGCAAAGCGGAGCTGGCATGTCGTTGTGGCTATGCTGGGGGTGCTGAAGGCTGGCGGGGCGTATATGCCGGTTGCCCCAAACTATCCAATGGAGAGAATTAAAGATGTTGTTATAGGGGCTGGTGCAAAGCTTGTATTATACTATCAATTTTGCGGTGAAACAGGAATAGAAATGTATGATGTTTCGACAATAGATTATAGTTATCATATTGATACACTTGAGAATAGAAATAGTAGTACAGATCTGTGTTATGTTATTTATACTTCAGGATCAACAGGAAAACCTAAAGGTATATGTCAAACACATAAATGCTTAAGCAATTTGATTAATTGGCAGGAAAAGGAGACTACCGCAATTGGTTGTAATATCTTAAGTTCAACCATTATAACCTTTGATGTTTCTTTGCAGGAAATTATGTATTCACTATTAAATGGTGGATGTCTGTATTTTACTAATGATGATGTGAAAATGAATATATCAAAATATTTGCATTATATTGATGAAAATAAAATTGACACATTGTTTACAACACCATCTTATTTTAATATGCTTGTGAAAATGGGAGTAGCAAAGAAACTGGAGGGTGTTCGCAGGATTTTCTTTGCAGGTGAAAAGTTAGAAATCGATAAAAAAGTATTTGAACAATATGTGCAAAAAACAGTGATACAAAATCAGTACGGACCGGCAGAAACACATGTTGCAACAAGTAAAAAGGTGGACAATTTTTCTGATATCACAATCGGCACTCCCATAGCCAACACACAGATTTACATTTTGGACAGTGACCAGCGTCCCGTTCCTATCGGCGTACCCGGGGAGCTTTGTATTGCCGGGGAGGGTGTGGGGAAGGGGTACTTAAACCGCCCGGAGCTGACTGCAGAGCGTTTTGTACCCAACCCCTTTGCTGTGGCAGAAAACCACCACGGGAAAACCATGTACCGCACAGGTGACCTGGCCCGGTTCCGCAGTGACGGGGAGATCGAGTATCTTGGACGAATGGATACCCAGGTGAAGATCCGGGGACTGCGCATCGAGCTGGGGGAGATTGAGAGTGTCATGGGAAGCTTTCCAGGCGTGGGTTTGTGCGCCGTGGCGGATAGGCGGGACGAGACGGGCAGGCAGTACCTTGTGGGGTATTATACTGTGGCTGCGGAGACACCCTCTGGCCTGGATGAGAAAGCCCTGCGGTTGCATTTGTCTGCCAAGTTGCCAAAGTACATGGTGCCGAATTACTTCATGCGGCTGGATGTCATGCCCATGACTGCCAGCGGAAAGACGGACAGGAAGAGCCTGCCTGTGCCGGACTTTTCACAGCAGACGTCGGAATATGCGCCTCCGGAGACGGATGCGGAGAAAAAGCTGGCGGAAATCTGGCAGGAGCTGCTACAGGTGGAGCGGGTCGGCAGGACGGACGACTTTTTTGAGCTGGGCGGGGACAGCCTGCTTGCCATTTCCATGCTGACTGAGATAGAGAAAGGTTTCCGGGTAGAGCTTTCCGTCAGGGAGATTATGGAGCATTCCGAACTGGCGGCGTTGGCACGGTGTCTGGAAGATGCCCGTGGGTTAGTCTGCCTTGATACAGCAAGCGGCGGTATGGTGGAAGGCACTGCCGTTGGAAGGATTATCGCCCGTCATGCAGACCGGTATCCCCTGCTCCCCCAGCAGAAGGCAGTTTATGCGGCCTGCATGAAAGAACCGGGCACCTTGGTCTATAACATGCCCGCTAAAATTATCCTGCCGAATGCAATTGACAGGGATAGGCTTAAGGGAAGTATTGCCAGGGTGCTAGACCGGCATAAGCTGTTAAAAAGCTGCATCCGTATGGATGAGGCGGGACTGTACGGTGTTTATGACGGGGATGCCCAGATTGTGTTTGAGGAATACAAAACGGGGAAGGAGGATGCCTTTGTAAGACCCTTTGACCTGGGGAAAGCGCCCCTTGTGCGTGTGGGCTTTACGGAGGATGCCCTGCTGTTCGACATGCACCACATTATTGCGGACGGGGCTTCCATGAATATCCTGCTGGGGGAGATTACCGCCGTGTATGAGGGCGGCGCATTGCCGCAGGCGGAGGCGGAGTACTCGGATTACGCGGTATATTTTTACGGGCTGGATACAAAGGAGCATAAGGCGTATTTTCAAGAAGCGCTGAAATGCGGCTGGGAGCCGGTAACGTTGCCTGAGACGAAAAACCCGGGGAAGGGCGGTGAGTCCCGGCTGTACAAAATACCGGAAGGAGTGTTCTCAGGGGCAAGGAAATACGCCAGGGAGAACGGCCTGACGGACACCATGGTTTTCCTGGGAACATACGGAATCCTGCTGTCCAAGTATACAGGGCGGAAGGAGATTCTGAGCAGCATTATCCTACAGAACCGAACCTATGCGGACACTAGGGACATGGTGGGGATGTTTGTAAACACGTTGCCGTTCTGCCTTGCACTGGGAAACTGTGCCGGGACGGGGGACAGCGTTACAGGGTATATGCGAGATGTAAAGGAGAAGCTGCTGGGACTGTTCCGTTATCAGGAGCTGCCTTTTGAGGAGATTTCTGAAGCAGTCAGGATGAATGACAGGTCGGTTATCAATACGTCCTTTGTATACCAGGGGGACGGGGAGAAGACTCTGTCCCTGGACGGGCAGGAACTGGCACCGTTGTTTATGGACACTCATACAGCGAAATTTGACCTGTCCATGGAGCTTACCCCCACAGGGAATGACTGCAGGCTCCGGCTGGAATATAACCTGGCGAAATATGACGGGCAGCTGATGGATGCCCTGGTGGAAGGCTATATCCGCATCCTGGGGCAGCTGGGGAAGAAGAGGCTGGCGGATATCTCCGTGCTGTCAGCGGAAGAGTACCACAGGATAGTGGAAGGGTTCAACGATACCTATGTGGAATACCCAAGGGAGAAGTGCATCCATGAGCTGTTCACGGAGCAGGTGTACAAAACGCCGGAGCGGACTGCGCTGGTATTTGAGGACAAAGAGTTTACCTATAGGCAGCTGGATGAGATGTCAAATTCGCTGGCGCATTTCCTTCGGGAAAAAGGGATACAGCGGGGGGACGTGGTGCCGATTATTGCCAGGAGGAGCTGGCATGTCATAGCGGCTATGCTGGGGGTGCTGAAGGCTGGTGGGGCGTATATGCCGGTAGATCCGAACTACCCGGAGGACAGAATTGAATATATGCTGTCAGAAACACAGGCTAAGATTGTCCTGGTATGCGGATATACAAATAATGGCACATATGAAGTGGTTGATCTGGCCGAAGTGGATTATGGGAAACATACGGTACAGATAGAAAACCATAATTCCAGTGATGATATATGCTATGTATTGTATACGTCAGGCTCTGCGGGCAGACCGAAGGCGGTATGTATAAGTCATACCAATATGGCTAATTTTATCAGCAACAATATTAATAATCATTATCAGCATGCAATGCTGGGTACATGCAGTACAGTGCTTGCAGATACGGAATTTATATTTGACATATCGGCATTTGAAATATTTTTATCGCTGCTGAACGGGCTGTGCCTTATCCTGACAAAGGAGATAATGGATGCCCAATACCTTGCCGGGCTGATTGAGAAATACTATGTTGACGCACTCCATATTACACCGACAAAGCTGCTGACACTGCTTCATGACCGGGCGTTTCAAAAGGCAACTGCGCAGATAAAAGTTTTGATGGTCGGTGCGGAAGTCTTCACGGAGAATCTGTACCAGACAGTATCAAGGTACACGGATGCCGCTATATATAATGGATATGGCCCCACAGAAACAACAATTGGAGCTTCTTTTAAAAAGGTAAACGGTAGTGATATTACCATCGGTACTCCCATTGCCAACACCCAGATCTACATCCTGGACAGTGACCAGCATCCCGTTCCTATCGGCGTACCCGGGGAGCTTTGTATTGCCGGGGAGGGTGTTGGGAAGGGGTACTTAAACCGCCCGGAACTGACCGCAGAGCGTTTCGTGCCAAACCCCTTTGCTACGGCAGAAAACCACCACGGGAAAACCATGTACCGCACAGGAGACCTAGCCCGGTTCCGCAGTGACGGGGAGATCGAGTATCTTGGGCGCATGGACACCCAGGTGAAGATCCGGGGACTGCGGATTGAACTGGGGGAGATCGAGAGCGTCATGGGAAGCTTTCCGGGTGTGGGGCTGTGTGCCGTGGCGGACAAGCGGGACGAGATGGGCAGGCAGTACCTTGTGGGGTATTATACTGTGGCTACGGAGACACCCTCTGATCTAGATGAAAAAGCCCTGCGGGGGCATTTGTCCGCCAAGTTGCCCAAGTACATGGTGCCGAATTACTTCATGCGGCTGGAAACCATGCTTATGACCGCCAGCGGCAAGACGGACAGAAAAAGCTTACCAGAGCCGGATTTTTCACAGCAGAAAAGGGAGTATGTCCCGCCGGTTACGGAGAAGGAAAAGGAGTTGTGCCGCCTGATGGAGGAACTGCTGCATGTGGAGCAGGTGGGTGTGACGGATGGCTTTTTTGAGCTGGGCGGTGACAGCCTGACGGCGATAGAATTCGTGGCGAAGGCCCATGACAGAGGGATTGTTTTTTCACTGCAGAATATTTTTGATTTCTCTGCCGTGGGGCAGTTGTGTGAGCATATGGAGGCGGGGGATGAGGCAAAGATTCGCTACGAGCCTGGGGACTTTGACAAGTACCAGGGCCTGCTTGCGGAGAATGTGATTGACGGGGCATTTATCCCGGAGAGGAAATCCCTTGGGAATGTGCTGCTAACCGGCGCAACAGGGTTCCTTGGGGCGCATGTGCTGGACGGGCTGATGCGGGAGGAGGCCGGAAAGGTTTACTGCCTGGTGCGGGACGGGGAAGGCGGCAGCGGCGGCAAACGGCTTCAGGAGATCCTGAGGTATTATTTTGGAGACAGGTATGAGGCAGAATTTGCCCGGAGAATTATTCCTGTCAGCGGGGACATTGAGGCGGAAACATTGTCGAAGAACATGCCGGGGGATGTACGGACTGTAATTCACACGGCGGCAAGCGTCAAGCATTATGGCTCCTATGAGTATTTCAACCGCGTCAACGTGGAGGGAACAAGGCATGTGGTAAATTATGCGAAGTCAGTGGGGGCAAGACTGATTCATATTTCAACCCTGAGCGTCAGCGGAAACAGTCTGGCGGATGAGTTTGCGGTGTACCGTTCGGAGGAGGAGAAATTCTTTGGCGAGACCTCGCTCTATATCGGACAGCCTCTGGATAATGTCTATGTCCACAGCAAGTTTGAGGCGGAGCGGGCGGTTCTGGACGCCATGCTTACAGGGCTGGACGCCAAGATTATCCGTGTGGGCAACCTGACCAGCCGGGCATCGGACTACAAGTTCCAGCCCAATTATAGACAGAACGCATTCCTTACGAGATTTAAGGCCATCCTGGAGTTTGGCCTGTTCCCGGATTACCTGATGTCTTTGTATTCCGAATTCTCCCCCATAGACCTGACGGCGGAGGGAATCGTGAAGATTGCGCAGTATGCAGACAGGCAGACCGTATTCCACTTAAACAGCAACCGGCCTATCTATTTTGACCGCTTCCTGGAAGTAGTACGAGAACTGGGGATTTCCATGAAGGTGGTAGACAGTGACAGCTTTAACCGGGCGTTGCGGGAGACCATTCGTGACCGTGTCACGGAATATATTTTCGAGGCGTTCCAAAATGATATGGATGCCCAGGGGCGGCTTTTGTATGACAGCAATATCCATATCGAAAATGATTTTACGGTGTGGTTTTTGAAAAGGCTGGGATTTGAGTGGAATGAAATTGACTTGGAATATATCCAAGGGTATGTGGAGTATTTCCGAGAGATTGGGTATCTGGAAATTTGATGGAGGAGGTGTTGAAATAATATTGTTTCTGCATATTATGGGGCAGAAATGGGGTTGATAATTGATTCGGAAGGATAGAAACAAAAATGATATTGACAAAGTTAGTATATGATCAATTATTGAATTGCTCTAAAGTACCTCCAGAAATAGGTGGTATATTAGGAAGCAGGGATAAAATAGTAAATAAGGTTATATTTGATAAGGGGATAAGTACTGCTAACGATTGCGTCTATATTCCCAACGTATATCAGCTAAATCAATTAATTTTACAGTGGTCAAAAATGAAGATTACTTTTTCCGGAATGTTTCATACACATGCGGATCAGTGGTCTGCGTTTTCTATGGATGATATAAGGTATATTAGAACTATACTTATTTCGATGCCTGCCACAATTAATGAATTATATTTTCCAATAGTATTTCCGGGTAGAATGATTAAGTCTTATATAGCAAGAAGGAAAGGAAAGGATGTGGATATTATTGAAGACTCAATATTAGTTGAAGGAGATGAAAGACTTAGATAGAGCATATGAGAAAGGGTAGATAAAATGGCTGATATTTTATTAGATGCATTGAACAAAAAAGATTATGGTACGGCTAAGGAGCTTATTCAGCAGGGAAGAAGATTGCATGATATAGAGGAATATGCATTTGAAAAAGCTTTATATAGTTATTTGGCGGACTATAGAATGATGGAATTCTTAACACAAAATGGATATAATGCATTTTTCTTTCCCAGGCCACAATGTAGAGATGGAAGAGAACGTCCATGGGGAGTACTGACTCGAGCATTCGTTTTAAAAGAGTATAGAATTATGGATTTGTTGTTTGGCGCAGGCTTTAATTTGTTTGTTGGTAGCTGGGGTAATGGTTGCGAGTGGTATTGGGTTGAAGGTAGAGATGAACCATATCCTCTTTGGAAGTGGTTATTTACTCAAACATTCAATAAGGCGGTAATAAATATGATGTTGAGTCATGGATGTCCAGCTATTGAGTTTGATGATCCGGATTATCATGATGATGTAAGGCGCTATATAAATAGCAAACCACAAATTAAATTGAAAAGTTTTGCATTAGGGTATTGGTGGAATGAAATTCCTGTTCCTAAAGTTCCTCATTTTGGCCTTTTTACATTAAGATCAACTAAAGAGCACTTGAATAAGAAATATGAGGAAGAAATGCAAGAATATGAGGAACGCTCAAAAATTCGGAAGGAATATATAGATAGAATTACGAAGGAAGAATGGAAGGCGTTCGAAGAGCAAGGGAAAATATCAAGAATGGCGACGGAAGCTCTGGCTAATATGGTAAAAAATAGTTAAAGCGGAGCAAAGATTTTAAGGCTAGTTACTTAGAAACTATATAACATTGACAATATTGTAGTTCTTTATTATACACATATTGTAAAAAACATAAGAAAGAAGGAGTACGGGAAATGGGAGAAAAGAAAGTCGATCAGGTAAGAATTCCGGAGGGTAAATTCTGTGGACACAATTGTGCGGATGGATGTATTTATTGGAATCCGCATGACAGAGATAGTAATGGGAGACGATATTGCAGTCATTATCGTACATATTATTATCCTCGTGAGAGGCAGGGATGTCTTTCTTATAAGGACTAAAACAAGCAGCTATATTTTTGCTATACCTAATTCAGGATAATTTGTTATACCGAAAGTTAGATTATCCCGAATACTTGAGGAAAAGCCTGGAATTATGCGGGTTTCAGTCAGGATATTCGGGATAACTTTTTTGCCGTTTCCGGCTATCTGGTCACATATTTCCTACAATCCTTGGTAACATTCGGGATAATCTTTGAGCTGTTACAATCCATAGAGGCGTTTTAAGGTTTCCTCATCATCCACGGTATAGTTTACATTCTCGGCTTCTAAAACAGTTTCCATCCCCATTGCTTTCTCGATTGCTTTTCTCTTTGTTTCTGTATCGGCATAAGCATATCAAGGTGGTTTCTAACTGCTTGTGGCCCGCAAGCCAGCTTGTTATTCTTTAACGGAATTGACAGTGTGAGCATCAGTCATCGCCTTGGACATACCCATGTATCCATCACTACATATTTATAGCCATGTGATTAAAGAGACGGAGGAGCGCATCAGCGATTGCGTGGCGGATATGATCTTGAAACCGGCGAAGGCGAAGCTGAGGGTAGTGGGGGATTAAGAACAGTAGTAACTGAAAAGTGGATGCGTTCCCATTCAAGTACGCATCCACTGTCTTTTTACCAATATTGTTTTACCATTTCGCTGGATTCATTTTCAGTCAACTGAAATTTCTCCGCAATCCGTTTTATAGTCTCGGCTAATGAGACTCCCAAATCCTTACACATTAAAATTGCACCTTTAATTTCGCTTTCTTCTCGCATTTGTTGAATTGCCAAACACATATTCACGTCTCCTTTCCCTTCGGGATATTTCAGTTTGGATCCCGTAACAATATTTATTACTTCAGCTGCCTGTCTTTCCATGCTTTGGAACTTTATGTCTTCTTTTACAACCTTATTCAAGGTTTTCTTATCTTTAGAATACTTGATGTAAAGCATCACTTCCCGCAGGTTCGAGTGGAATTCGTTGATTTCATCATCTGATATCTCCCTTGGAGCAATCAGGTTTACATGGTAGTCTGGTGCATGGGCAAGAATTACACTGTCAACACTTGAATACATTTCTTTCAGGGAGAGCGGCGCATCCCAACTGTCTGAGCCAAAATTTTTGAACGGTATTTAGAAGAAAATTCAATCTGTGAGGTAATGAAGAAACCTGCCTTAAATGCATACAGTTCAAAACAGGTAAACAGATCGACAGTTTCCGGGGCACGACCCTTGCCCCAAACCTGAACCGTCGCATGAAGCCCCTCCACCTGCTCCTGACGTATCTTGACGGCGAAGGTGAAGCTGAGGGTAGTGGGCGGCAAATGATGTTGCAAGTTATTAGAATAGTGAAAGGATAGGACGGAAAGATATCATTCTCCTGTCCTTTTGACTGTCAAGAAATGTGGTGATACATACTTTTTTAGCGGTATGGCGACTAATCCGGCAGATTTTTATAATCTTCAAGCTCATGGTAGATTCTATCCACATGGATGCAGGTGCCGTTTATCGTATACAGCATAAGGTAGCGATGCGATAAAAAATGCATCTTCCGGTAATCATATTCGGCAAGCTCCGGCTCTTCGCATATTTTTAAGGAACCACCAATCTGAGCAAGCTTCTGTATGGTATTTTCTGCGTCTTCTAAAACGCGGGCGGCAGCAACTTCGTTGCCCAGCGTTGCATAAATGTAAAAAAGAATGTCATCGAGCTGCCGCTTGGCAAGATCTGACAATATCACCTTATAGTCCATATTTTGTCCTCAGTTCCGCCAGCGCTTCACCGGCCTCTTGGTTCTGGCTGCTTTGGTGCTGTCCTCTGGAAATTTGTAGTTCCTCGAGAAATTGTTTTTTTGTTGTGGTGTGCGGACCCCTGTTCAGAAAAAACTGTCGAATTACTTGCTGGACGACCTGCAATTCATCTTCCGTACATTTCTGAATCATAGAGACAGTAGTGTCTAATGTGCTCATTGCGATCCCTTTCTGCTTCGGATGGAAGCTTGCTATATTTCCGTTTTAAATCAAGCTGATTGGTTTAAGCTTATTATACCCCGAAAGAGCTTATTTGCAAAGTGATTTTAAGGAGGAGTGCTAGACTTCTTGTGTCTTTCACTCTCAGGTTGTATTTATTTTCTGTTGAACTCTGATAAACAAGTTGAATTAATAGTTGAACTATTTTCTGACTTTTCCTTGGAAATTTCACGGTATCTGGGGGCGGATTATGGAGTGAATGAAAAAGCGCTGTGGGTGCGCCTGCCAGCCAGGCTGTCCAATTGCATGATGCCAATACTTTATGCAGCTGTAAGCCATGTCCATGACCGCCGGCGGCAGGACGGACAGAAAAGGAAAACCTGCCGGCATTGATAAACCCCAAAAGATAGTGTATGCTGTAATATTGACGAAACCCGTAAATAAGGATTTGCGCTTAAAGGAGACATGAATGAAAATAGAAAATAATATTTTAAAGCACTATTTGAAAAATGTTTATTTTATTACCGGAACGGCATATGCAGGAAAGTCCACGATGGTCAGAATGCTGTCAGAAAGGCATGATATGATTTGCTGCGGTGAAAATTATCATAGTGCGATATCGGACATTGTTGCAGTTCCGGATGTTCAGCCGGATTTATGTTATATGAAAAATTTGACTGACTGGAAGGAATTCGTCACCCGCACACCGGAAGAATATGAACGCTGGATATACAGCGTGGGAAGAGAGGCGGCGGAATTCGAAATTGTTGAGCTCCTTTCGATTGCAAGGGATAAAAAGGTAATTGTAGATACAAATATTCCCATTGACATTTTAAAGGAAATTTCGGATTACCATCATGTTGCAGCGATGGTCTCGCCGCAATCGATGAGTGTGGAACGCTTTTTTGACCGCAGTGACCCGGAGAAGCAGTTTCTTCTCAGTGTAATTGAGAGCTGTGATGATCCGGAAGCTGTTATGGCGAACTACAAAAAGGGACTGGCCCGCATCAACAGCCGGGAGCATTATGATGAATATGTAAACAGCGGATTTTTTACGCTGGTGCGTGAGGATAACGGAAAAGATACCCGTGAATATGTCTGCGGACTTTTAGAGAAGCATTTTAAACTGATATAGCGCGGCTGTCCGTAATTGGGGCGCCATCTGCCGTCAGGGAATCATTCCCAGATGCTCCAGCAGGATTTTTGTGCCCATGAGGATCAGAATAATGCCGCCGAGAGCCTCCGCTCTGGATTGGTATTTGGTTCCGAAGATATTACCCGCCTTTACGCCTACGGCGGAGAGCAGGAAGGTGACAATGCCGATGAAGGCCACTGCCGGCAGGATGCTGACCTGTAAAAATGCGTAGGTAACGCCTACGGCCAGAGCGTCGATGCTGGTGGCCACCGCCAGCAGGAACATGGTTTTTATGTCCAGGGAATCATTGGCGCAGTCTTCTTTTTTCGAGAAGGCTTCCCGAAGCATGGAGGCGCCGATCAGCACAAGCAGTCCAAAGGCGATCCAGTGGTCGATGGCGGTGACGTATTTTTGGAACCGGGTTCCCAGCAGGTATCCCGCCAAAGGCATCAGGGCCTGGAAGCCGCCAAACCACAGACCAACGATACAGGCGTTTTTTATGGAAAGCTTTTTCATGGCAAGTCCTTTACAGATAGATACGGCAAAGGCGTCCATAGACAATCCTACAGCAGTGATGAATAAGGTGAGCAGACTCATGGTGTTTCTCCTATGGTTTTTTCTTTTTGTGGGTGATGATGATATCCTAATCTGCTGAATTTGTCAACAGTAATGATCCGTGCTGTTTCAGCCGGGCCTCCTTTCGGAAGCCGGAGGGCGAGACCTTCAGAAACTTGTGAAAGGCCCTGTTAAACTGAGAAAAGCTGGTAAAGCCGCAAAGGAAGGCGATCTCCGTGATAGGAGTTTCCGTGGAAAGCAGCAGGGTCTGGGCATTGCGCACCCGGGTCAGAGAGATATAGTCCGTCAGGGTGAAGCCGGTGATGCGCTTGAATTGGTGGGACAGATAATAGCTGCTGATGAAAAACTCCCGGGAAATGGATTCCAGGGACAATTCTTCCGCGTAATGACCGTGGATAAAGGCAGTGATGTTGTATATCTTATTGGTGATGCCGTCCAGATCCGAACGGTTGGTATACACGTTTTTATCGCGGTTCAGATAGATTATACTCAAAAATTCTATAAATTTATTGTGGATGGCCAGATCCGTCAATTCGTTGGGGGACTGAGACAGATAATAGATATCATTCAGCTTCTCCAGCACGGCCTTTTTAGGGCGTTCTTCGAAGCGGTAGATGGGACATTCTCCCGCAAAAATACTGTATATATGCTGCATACAGCCCTCAAACTGGGAGATCATGGGCGGGATGACGAACTGAATGATCAGCCGCTTGCAGGGATCTCCTTCGGGGTAGGAGGTCTTGTGCAGCAGAGCAGGACGCAGAGCCACAATATCGCCGCACCTAAGATCATACCACACGCCGTCTATGAGATGGCCGGCCTTTTTGTCCAGAAAAATGCATATCTCGTAAAATTGGTGGAAGTGCTGGAATTCCATATTGATGGAATAGGAGCGCTCATCATAATCAAAAAAGTAATATAGATTTTTGTCGGGCCGTCCGATTTCGATCTTATATTCCTGAGAGTATACCAAAATATTGTCTATCAGCATGGTTTCTCCTATTCTGCAGTGGAAACGTGACGGTACAAACACCGGCGATGGTGTTTACCATCTTTTCCCGAAAACTGAACTGCCGCAGAAGCCGATGTAGTGAATAAATTATATAGCAAAAGGAAAAGAAATGCAATCATAAAAAGAGCTCCATATAAAAGGAACTCCATATAAAAAGAACCCCCATGGACAGTCTGTGGAATAGTAAAGTCCATGGGGATTTTATGAAAGCGGTCTACTGTGTTTTTGCGCCCTCGTCATAGGTAAAGCCGCGCAGGTTCAGTTCCTTTGCCCTGTGGCAGGCACAGAGTCTTCCGTCGGGCATTTCTGCCAGCTCCGGCGAATCTGTTTTGCATTTATCGATGCAGTAACGGCATCTTTCGTGGAAATAGCAGCCGCTTGGCGGGTTTGCAGGGTTTGGAATTTCTCCCTTCAGGGGAATCCGCTCCATCTGAATGGTGGGATCTGCTACAGGAACTGCGGAAAGCAAGGCCTCTGTATAGGGGTGCATGGGCTTTTCAAACATGGCTTCCGTGGGGGCAAATTCCACCATCCGGCCCAGATACATAACGCCCACCTTATCGGAGATATGTTCCACTACCGAAAGGTCATGACTGATAAATAAATAAGTCAGTTTCAGCTCCTTCTGCAGGTCCCGCAGCAGGTTAATTACCTGTGCCTGAATGGATACGTCAAGGGCGGAGACGGCTTCGTCGCATACGATAATCTGTGGCTCGATTACCAGTGCTCTGGCAATGCCGATTCGCTGGCGCTGTCCACCGGAAAAAGCATGAGGATAGCGCATCAGATACATGGGATTTAATCCCACTTTTTCCGCCATGACCTTTGCCCGCTGATCCATTTCCGCCTTGGGCATTTTGGGATAATTTGCTTTTAAAGGCTCTTTAATAATGTCCAGAACCGTCATTCTGGGGTCCAGAGAAGAGTAGGGATCCTGGAAAATCATCTGGATTTCCTTGCGGATTTCCTTCATTTTTTTCTTGTCTGCCTTCAAAAAATCCAGCTCCTCGCCGGCCTTTGTGCGGTAAAAAACCTCGCCCTCAGAGGCGTTGTATGCCCGGACAATGCAGCGTCCCAGGGTTGTTTTACCGCAGCCGGATTCGCCTACGATACCGATGGTTTCTCCCGGCTTGACGGTGAAGCTTACGTCGGTTACCGCCTTTACCGTAACGCCCTTGGAGGTGAAACGCTTGTGGAGACCTTTGACCTCCATAATATTATCTTTGTTCATGTTTTGTTGCCCTCCTCTTTCTTCAGGATAGCTTCAACCTTTTCCCTCTGAGCACGGCAGGCCTCGTGAGGGCAGTTAAAGCAGGCAATTTTGTGTCCCGGGGCAATTTCCGTAAGCTCCGGTTCGGCCTTGTCACAGAGACCTTCGATGCGGACGTCACAGCGGTCATAGAACCCGCAGGCTTTGGGCAGATTCATGGCAAGAGGAACCGTTCCTTCGATGGAAAACAGTTTTTCTTCTTTCCTGGAACCAATTTTATGAACGGAACCGATCAGTCCCCTTGTGTACGGATGCTGAGGATTTGCATATACTTCCGATGCGTCCGCGCTCTCTACGATTTTGCCCAGATACATTACAGCCACTCTGTCGCACATTTTGGCAACCACACCCAGGTCGTGGGTAATGAAAAGAATTGCCATGTTAAAGTCTTTCTGGAGTTCTTTCATCAGTTCCAGAATCTGTGCCTGAATGGTAACGTCCAAAGCGGTGGTGGGCTCGTCGGCGATGAGCATTTTGGGATTACACACCAGAGCCATGGCGATCAGGGCGCGCTGCAACATACCGCCGGAAAACTCATGGGGATACTGGTTATAACGTTTTTCTACGTTGGCAATGCCTACCTTGCGCATTACATCCAGAGATATTTCTTTGGACTTCTTCTTGTCCTTTGTGATATGGAGTCTGGTGGCCTCGTTGATCTGATTTCCGATGGTGTACATGGGGGAAAAGGCCACCATGGGCTCCTGGAAAATCATGGATATTTCCTTGCCGCGGATGGAACGGATTTCCGGGCCCCGCTGATCCAGAGAAAGCAGATCCACCTTACCCAGGCCCTCCGAATCAAACATGATCTGGCCGCTGGAAACGCATTTTTTTTCATTGATTCCCAGAATTGCCTTACAGGTCAGGGATTTTCCGCAACCGGATTCGCCTACCAGGCCCAGCGTTTCACCTTTTTTCATCTCAAAGTTTACGCCCCGGACCGCGGTCAAAAGCCCTTCCGCCATATGAATGTCAACATGGAGATCTTTGACCTCGAGAATATTTTCACTGTTCATTTTTTGCTCCCGTCCGCGCGCTTCAGCGCGCATAAAATAATCAGCCTTACTTATAAGGGTCGGCAGCGTCACGGATTCCGTCGCCCAGGAAGTTAAAGGCCAGAACCGCAATCGTCACGAAAATGATCGGAATCAGCTTATGAGGATTGCTGGCAACGTCGGTGACGGAGCTTGCCTCCTGAAGCAGCACACCCCAGCTGGTTGCGGGGGATTTAATGCCAAGTCCCAGGTAAGACATGGACGTTTCACCCACGATGGAACCCGGAATGCCGAGAGTGATGGAAACAATGAGGTAACTCATGAAGCCCGGAACCAGGTGCTTCCAGATGATCTTCCAGGTGGAAACGCCGGAAAGCCTCGCCGCCATAACATAATCCTCATTTTTCAGTGACAGGAATTTTCCGCGTACCACCCGGGCCATTCCGGTCCAGTTGATAAAGGAGAGGATAATGGTTATGTAAAGATACATCTTCACGGTTGAAATTCCCGGAGGAATTGCTGCGGAAAGCGCCATCCAGAGAGGGATCTGGGGAACGGCGCCGATCACCTCAATAATACGCTGGATCACAATGTCGATGGCTCCGCCAAAGTAACCGGAGATGGAACCGATGCTGACGCCCAGGAAAAAGCTGATAATAGCGCTGGCAAAGGGAATGGTCAGGGAAATCCGGCTTCCCAGAAGCACACGGGAGAAAATATCACGCCCCAGGGAATCTGTGCCGAAGAGCATCACTTTCGCGCCGCTTCCGCCGTTGCTTCCCTCGCCTACGCCGAAGAGGTGCAGATCGCAGGGGATCAGCCCCAGGATTTTATATTCTGAGCCGTGTACGAAAAAGTTGATCTTATAATATTCGGAGGTATCCTCCGTGATGGTTACCGAGAAATCCTTCCGGTCAATGGTTTTTTCCAGCTTGTATACGTGAGGGCCGATAAATTGTCCTTCGTAGGTCCAATGGATTTTGGAAGGAGCGCTGTCCTTGTACAGCGCGTCAAATTCATCCAGCGAATAGGGCGCCAGGAAATCCGCAAAGAGAGCGCCCAGGTATAAAATCAGGAGAATGAGCATGGAAAGCTTGGCAAGCTTATGCTTTTTCAGTTTTCTGCCCATCAGAGTCCATTGGGAAGCAAGATAATAATCTTCGTTGGTCTTCTGTTTCTTTTTCCACATTATCTGCCACCTCCTGAATAACGGATTCTGGGATCCAGGAAGGCCAGGGCGATATCGGAGAACAAAATGCCGATAACCACCAGGACTGCCTGAACCATGACAATCGCTCCTGCAAGGTACATATCCTGAGCCTGAAGGGCCTTAAACAGCACCGGTCCCTGGATCTGCATGTTCAAAACCATGGCAGTTACCGTGGAGCCCGAAAACAGGCTGGAGAGCACGCCGCCCAGTCCTGATACGGTGGGATTGATGGCGGCGCGGAAGCAGTATTTCATGATAATGGTGCGTTCCGGCACGCCCTTTGCCCTTGCGGTCAGGGTGTATTGTCTGCCCACTTCATCCAGCATCTGGGCACGCACGGAGCGGATAATACCGCAGGTACCGCTGGTCCCGATGACGAGGATGGGGATGATCATACGCTTTAAAAATTCACCGAAATTATATAAATGAATGCCGTTTTGCAGCATCTCCTGCGAAAACAGGCCAACATTCGCATTTCCTGTCCATTTATAGGACAGATACATCAGCACGATTGCCAGAATAAAGTTTGGTATTGCCGCACCCAGGAATCCGATGATGGATGAAATATAATCACCCACAGAATACTGGTGTGTGGAAGCGTAAACAGCGATGGGCAGGGATACGGCATATTGGAAGATCATAATGATTGCAGTGACCAGAATGGTGAGCCCCAGCCTGTCGTCCACCACATCCCAGACGTCCCGGCCATAGGCGAAGGAATATTTCCAGTTGTGATGAGAACCGTATAACCTGTAATAGGTGGAATCTGTAGGAGTCCAGATAATATCCTTGATCCATTTGAAATACTGCTCATGAATGGGCAGATCCAGACCGTAGTCAGCGCGAAGCTGTGCGGCGTAATCTGCGTCCACAATTTCTCCTTCCGAGGCAAGGGCAGCAATGTGAGCGGACACATAATCCCCGGGAGGAAGCTGGATCACGAAGAAAACCAGAATCGAAATTAAAAATAATGTGGGAATGAACATCAGAAGACGCTTTATGATGTACTGGACGAGATCCTTTTTAAAGAAATCGCCCACAGCAGTCATCAGGGGTTTCTTTGGGGCATCTTCATGCATGCTTTCTGATTTGTACGCATTTTCTTCCATGAGAAATTCCCTTTCTTAAAAAATCCGGAGGCGTGGGAACCGGATCCCCCGCCTCCGGAAGTTGTCATTGATGCGTTTGTTGTTGATTATAATGCTGATTATTCGGTTTTGAACAATGTCCAGTAGTGGATAATATTCTGATACTGATACAGGTCGTCGTTCACCAGGAGCTCCGGATAGTTGTGGATCTTGGAGCTCACCAGGCTGTAAGAGCCGGCAGCCTTCAGGTAAGCGATGGTCCAGAGATTTTCCTTGTGGAGATTGTAGATATCCAGGGTGTACTGATCTCTTTCGTCGGTATCAGGTGTGGATTTCCACTGCTCGTAGATCTCTACCAGCTTCGCCATGTCGCCCTCGGGAGCAACACCCTGCGCGCCGCTTGTCTGGTAGTAGGTGCCATACTCGCCGTACCATTCTGCGGACTGAGCAATGGGAACGAAGGGCTGTACCCTGGATTTCAGGGAAACGCCGCCGATAGCGGTGTGAGGCCCGAGAACCGCATACCAGTCATTGTTGTCGATTTCCTGATCAAAGGCAGATACTTCCAGATCCTTTGTGGCACATTTGATACCTGCTGCATTATAGTACTGCTCCAGTACCGGATATGCGGCATCGGCTCCGGAATCCGTGTAGGTATAAATGGTCAATACGAAATCAGTACCGTCTGCAAAGTCATAGAAGCCGTCGCTGCCCATTACCAGGCCGCATCCTTCTAACAGAGCCTTGGCGCCATCTACGTCATATTCGGTCCATTTCTGCTCCCACTCCGCATCATAGCCGAAGTTACCCTCCTGAGGAGCGCACTGGCCGGGCTCCAGGAAGCCCTCCGTAAGGAGGCCGGAAACCTGCTCGCGGTCCACACAGATGGACATGGCCTGACGGAAATCAGGATTTGCAAACAGCGTTGCATAATTTTCATCCTTACAGGTATAGTTGAAGGTCATCAGATAGGAGCCCCAGTTGGTGCTGGCAAGCTCGCGCAGATACGCCTGGTCGCCCAGATCCTGCAACAGGGAAGCGATATCCTGCATGGCCACTTCCATGATATCCAGCTCGCCGGAGCGGAACATCAGCTGATCCTGTCCGTCCTCGGAGGTGGTGTTGAAATGGATTTCGTCACAGTAGGGAAGCTGCTGTCCCTGAGCGTCCACCTTCCAGAAGTAGGGGTTGCGCTCCAGAATGCACAGTTGGGCGTCTCTGGAGTTGTTGCCTTCCTTCGTGGACAGTGTGTAGGAGTTCAGGCAGGGAATGCCGTCCTCGTTCCACCAGTAGTAGGCGATTGCCTTGCCCAGGTCATTTACGGTAGCGGCATCGATTCCCTTATTCTTGGCATTGACCAGCACGGCCTCATCGTCAAGTCCGGTCTTTTCCCAGTAAGGATTTTCCACATAGATGGAATCCGGAATCATATCCAGCAGGTAGTGGGACGGAGCCCAGCACCACTTGAAATCGCCGTTTTCGATAAAGTCAGCGGGGAACTTGGGATTTGTAAAGGTCCAGGTCACAGTGTAATCGTCAACCTTTTCCAGAGTCGCCCAGGTATCTTCGCCGTCCATCAGAGCGGCCCAGTTTTTCTTGGTGTCATAGTTGGTGAGATGGCACATATAGTACCAGAAGGTAATGTCATCGGCATTGAAATCTTCGCCGTCGGACCATTTCATACCTTCTCTGAGCTTGAAGGTCCATACTGTGTAATCGTCATTGTGCGAAAACTCCTTAATAACGTTTGCATAGTAGGTGCCATCGGAATTGTAGCGGATAATGCCCTCCAGAACCGGTCTGGACAAGCCCCAGCTTCCGCCGGCGCCGGCCAGGTTGATCACACCGCCGTATGTACCGATCTCCAAAGCGTTGCCGCCGGCATCCTTGGTATCCACGAAAATATCGCCTTCCACGGGAAGTCTGTCCTCCACCTTGGGAAGGGATCCTGCGGAAACCAGATCTGCCAGCATGGGAGCTTCACTGTAGCCTGCTGCTTCATCGGCAGGGGGTGTGGTTTCCTCGGAATTCGATGCCTCAGAATTGGACTCCTCAGAATTGGATTCCGAGGACTGCTGTGTGCTTTCCTGGGTACCGGAAGGTGTTGTGTCAGTAGTGTCGCTGGGGCCGCCGCAGGCAATCAGGGAAGCCGCCATTGTGCCCGCTAAAAGCAGGGCAAAAAGTCTTTTTTTCATAAAACATCCTCCTTCATGAAATTGAAATTGCCAACTCGCTAAGCAACTTTTATGCCGAGTATAGCAATTGTGCCCAAAAAAGTCAACACAAAAGTTAAAAAAAATGTAAAAACGCTCATTAGGAATGACTAAAAGAGCGGGAATTACTGCATTTATGGTTATTTTCACGACCCATTACGGATGGGCGAATTGGATGGGAGAGGGATGTGTCCGCATTCAGGCATGCCCTGCGGAATTATGGCAGGGACAGTGGAGAGAAGAAGTCAAGTGGTTTGCGCTTTTTGTTTTCTGCGGCAGGGAAATGGCGTGAAATTGGGTAAATTTGCAAGCAAAATAGACAAATTGAGTACAGATATATTGCAAATGTTATGCAAGAACCCCATAAAAAAGTCTCAATAAAAGCAAAAAGTGCAATGTGTTGGGGTAAAAAAACAAGAGATGTGTGGAAATGCGCTCCTGTGTTTGGTAATCTTTAATTAAGCTTTCAAGGAGGGCAGGACTATGGATAAAAATCTGATCATATTTACAGACAGCGGAGATACCATTATCGACGAAAGCACACAGGTCTTCGACGAAAGGGGAATTGTTGCCAGGGCGGAATTTATTCCGGGGGCGGGCGAGGTGCTTCGCCAGCTGAAGGAGGAGGGATATCGGATCGCCCTGGTGGCGGACGGAGAGTGGGAGTCTTTTCAGAATGTGTACCGGGAGAACGGTCTGGGATATTGCTTTGAAGAATGGATCGTGTCGGAAGTGGTGGGGGAGCAGAAGCCAGCCAGATCCATGTTTGACACGGCCATGGTAAAAATGGGGCTGACGGAGGCTGACAAGCCTTTTATTGTCATGATCGGAAACAATCTGAAGAAGGATGTGGCAGGCGCCAACCGGTATGGGATTACTTCCGTGTGGCTGGACTGGTCTCCCAGGTATTTCCACACTGTGGAGGAGCCGGACTGGCAGCCTGATTACACGGTGAGCACGCCGGAGGAGCTGAAGGCCCTTATTACCCGGCTGGAAGAAAAATGTGCGGAGAAAAAGGAGCTGGCCAGCAGGATTACCCGCAAAATCCACAGTATGGTGGATGCTTTTTCCCATATCCTGTATGAGACAGACGACACCTTCCTGAAGAACATGGAGAGCCATAATCTGGCCGGGGATGATATCGCCAGATACCGGTATTGGGAGTGGACCCAGGGAGTGGGGCTGTTTGGGCTGTGGAAGCTGTTCTGCTACGAGAAGAATGAAAAGTATCTTGACACTCTGAAAAAATATTATGACAGGCAGATCGAGATTGGCTTTCCTGCCCTGAATGTAAATACGGCGGCGCCATATCTGACCATGTCCTTTCTGGCGGAGTACACCGGGGAGGAAAAATATATGCAGCCCTGTGCAGAGGCGGCGCGGCAGATCATGGAGAGCTTTCCCCGGACCAGTGAGGGCGGATTCCAGCATATGACATCCGACTCACTGAACGATCAGGAGCTGTGGGATGATACGCTTTATATGACGGTGCTGTTTTTAGCCAACATGGGGCGTATCCTGGAGGACGGGGACATGAAGGCGGAGGCGGAATACCAGTTCCTTCTGCACGACAAGTACTTATGCGACAAGGCTACGGGGCTCTGGTATCATGGCTGGAGCTTCCAGGAGAAGAATAACTTTGCAGGAGCTTTTTGGGGAAGGGGTAACTGCTGGATCACCATGGCCGTGCCGGAATTTTTGTCCATACACAGCTGCGGCGCTCCTGTAAGAAGAATGCTGACAAATGCGCTGAAGGCCCAGATCGAGAGTCTGATAAAATATCAGGCCGAAAACGGTATGTGGCATACCCTGGTGGACGATGAGGATTCCTATGTGGAAGCCAGCGCTACCTGCGGTTTTGCCTACGGCATTTTAAAGGCGGTGAAGGATGGTCTGTTGGATGAGGCCTGTCTGAAGGCCGCTGTCAAGGCGCTGGAGCCGATTCTGGACTGCATATCCGACGATGGTGTGGTGAATCAGGTGTCCTACGGCACGCCCATGGGACGCATTTCCAAGAATTTTTACAAGGAGATCGAGCTCAAGCCCATGCCCTATGGTCAGGCGCTGGCGATTTTGTTTTTGATGGAATATCGGGAGGTTTGCTGTCAGCAGAAAATCAGGCTCTGAGGTGGAAATCGGTGAGCGGCATCTGCCGGCAGATGAAAGGAAAGATTTTCCGGCGGATAAAGGAAAGGCCTGTGGAGGATATGGCGGGCGGTATTGTTCTGTGAGAACTTTGGAGCACAGGGAAAGGCGGCAGGATGAAGCTGGGGAGACAATGGGAGGAACGGCTGAAAATATGGGATGAGGCCTTTTTGCCGAATATCTATCGTTCATTGGGAACGGTAGAGCTGGAGGGGTTCACCACCAGCGAGCAGCTTTGTTTGGAACAGGCGGCCAAAAGAGAGCGTCAGGCTTTTCCCCGGGGAAGGACATGGGGAGCCAAGTGGGAATACGGATGGTTTCACGCCAGGCTTACCCTGCCCCGGGCCGCAGAGGGAGAACGAATATTGCTTCATTTGGCGCCGGGACCGGAAATGCTGGTGTATGTGGATGGCCGGGAGGCAGGCTCCATAGATGCGAAGCATGATTTTGTGGAGCTGACGCCCCGGGGACAGGCCGGTCAGGCGTTCGAGATCTGGGCGGAGGCTTACGCGGGGCATGGTCCCAAACTGGAGGGCGGGGGAATCTTTACCCGGGAGGCGGTGCCGGTGCCGGAACCGCCGGAGAACCAGTGCAGTGTGGGGGAGAGCCATTTCGGAATTCAGGATCCGGTTTATTTTCAGACCTATGCGGATTACCACACTCTCTATGAGCTGTGGAAGGCACTTCCGGAGAGCAGTCTGCGGGGAATGAAGATTGGCCGGGCCCTGCAGGAATTTACCTTTGAAGCGGATTTTGAGGCTCAGGAGCCTGCCCGCCGGGAAAGCGTTCTGCGGGCGGGAAGTCTGCTGAAGCCGTTCCTGGAAAGGAAAAACAGCGAGACGGCAGTGGAATATACCGTGTTTGGGCAGTCCCACCTGGATCTGGCCTGGCTGTGGCCCTGGGAGGAGACGAAGCGGAAGTGCGCCAGAACCTACGCTAATCAGCTGGCCTTGATGGACCGGTACCCTGAATATCAGTTTTTACTTTGTGAGCCCCCGATTCTGGAAAATCTGAAGGAATACTATCCTGGGCTTTACCGGCGGGTAAAGGAGCGGGTAGAGACAGGACAGTTTCTGCCGGAGGGCGCAGTCTACATAGAAAGCGATACCAATCTTGCAGGGGGAGAGAGCCTGATCCGTCAGTTTGTACTGGGAAAGCGGTGGTTCCGGCAGGAGTTTAATGTGGATTCCCGGATGGCCTGGATGCCGGATACCTTCGGCTTTACCGGGGCTCTGCCTCAGATTATGGCAGGCTGCGGCGTGTCCTATTTTGCCACCCAGAAGCTTTTGCGCGCTGATCCGGAATGCCAGCAATTTCCTTATAATATATTCTGGTGGGAGGGCATCGACGGCACCAGAATTCTTTCTCACATATATAAGAAGAACAATGCTGTGTTTGCTCCGGGAGCCCTGATCGAAAGATGGGAGAAGGACAGAAATCAGCGGCAGGATATAGATAGTCTGATGTTTCCCTTTGGTTATGGAGACGGAGGAGGAGGCCCTACAGAGCTGATGGTGGAGACGGCTCTCAGGTGCCGGGATCTGGAGGGGCTTCCCAGGTGCAGCTTTGAAGGCCCCACGGCCTTTTTTGACCGGCTTTCCCCGTCTGAAGTGCGCAACGTTTATTATGGAGAGCTGTATCTTGCCTGGCACAGAGGCACCTACACCGCCCAGGCCGGGATCAAGAAAGGAGTGCGCAGAGCGGAGTATGCATTGCGGGAGGCCGAGTATCTGGCCGGCCTTTTAAGACTGTCTGAAAAAGCTGTGCTAGAAAGGAATCTGGACGCAGAGGCTGGAGAAAAGCTGGCAGAGCTGTGGAAAAAGCTTCTTTTTCAGGAGTTTCATGATATTTTGCCCGGCACTTCCATTCACAGAGTCAACCGGGAAGCCCTGGAGGTTTTGGAGCAGGTGGAGCAGGAGAGCCGGGAGCTTGCGGAAAAGCTTCTGGAGCGGCTGGCGGGAGGAAGGGCGGTATTTAATTCTCTGAGCTGGGAACGGAGCTGGAAGGGGAAGGTGCTGCCGGCCTGCGGATATATGAAGCTGCAGGATAATAATGAAGGCGTAGAAGTGAGCTGCAGGCCGGACGGGACGGAGGCAGTTTCCTGGCGGGAAAATTTTGACGGGAAAGGCGGTCTTCGAATCCAAAACAGCTTCTATCTGGTGGAAATGGATCGGGAGGGCCGGATTTTCAGCCTGAAGGACCGCAGCACCGGATATGAATATGCGGAGGGCCCTCTGAACCATTTCAGGCTGTACAGGGATGTGAATGTGGATTATGATGCCTGGGAGCTGGGCCGGATGTACGAAGAAATGGAGGAAGCTCTGGCAGGAGAGACCGTCATGGAGGTTCGGCGGGAGGGTCGGAATCTTATAGTGGCGCTGCATAAGCAGGAACCTCATTTTGCCGTGGACCAGCAGATTCTCTTTTTGGCGGATACTTCCAGAATCGGATTTCAGACACAGGTGGACTGGCGGGAGCGCCACAGGATCCTGAAGGTGGATTTCCCTACTACAGTTTATACGAAGGAAGCCTTGGAGGAGATTCAGTTTGGTTATCTGAAACGGCCCACTCACAGATCCAGGCAGTATGAACAGGATTTGTATGAAACCTGCCATCACAAGTACGCGGCTCTCACCGACGGAAAGAATGGGTTTGCCTTGCTGAATGACTGCAAGTACGGGATTTCTGCCAGGGACAGCAGGTTGTCGCTGACTTTACTGCGGGCTCCGGTATTGCCGGACATGGAAGCCGATCAGGGGGTTCATGTGTTTTCCTATGGAATCCTCCCTTTTTTGGGTCCCTTTGTGTACAGCCGGGTTCCCAGAGAAGCATACGAGTGGAATGTGGAGCCTGTGGAGACGACTGCTCAGACGAATCCCTTTAATATGGAAGAAACACCTTCCATGGAACGGTTCTCTTTTTTTGAAGTGGAGGGGGATCATGTGATCCTGGAGACCTGCAAACCTGCATTCGACATAGAAAACGGAGTGGTTCTGCGGCTCTATGAGTCCATGGGCTGTGCCGGAAGGGCGCATCTTACGGTTCCGGCCTGTGTAAAGCGGGCATATGCCTGCAATATGCTGGAGGAGAGGCAGAAGGAATTGGAAATCCGGGAAGGACGGATTGCATTGGACTTCGGCGCTTTTCAGATTCAGACCCTGTTGCTGGAAACCAGAGAGAGAAATTTCCGGGCGGATGGCACCGGCTGAGGCGGCATGAGTTTGCCGATACACTCTTAGGATATGAAAGGAAAAAAGAGTATGGAAAAGCATTATCAGAAAATGATTCAGGATACCCAGGATCGAGCGGCTAAATCCCTGCAGATTCAGGTGCTTGATAAGGAGAGTCCCAGATATGGCGGTTTTGCAGACGAGAACGGCATTGTCCAGGCCAAGTTTTCGATTTACCGGGCGGCTTCCATGACAGCGGTCTATTGCAATCAGGACAGCTGCTATTATCATGATGAGAAAATTTTGGAGAGCATTCTGCTGGGACTTTCTTATGTGAGAAGCGTGCAGCATGAAAATGGTCTGTTTGATTATATCACCTGCAATTTCTATTCTGCGCCGGATACGGCCTTCTGTCTGAAGAAGCTTCTGCCGGTGTATCAGTATCTGCAGAGGGAAGCGGAAAAAGGCGGTCTGCCTCAGGGAGAAGGACAGATTCTTGCGGTGGTGGAGGAAATCGTGAGGGCGGGCGCTTATGGTCTTTTGGAGGGCGGATTTCATACGCCCAACCACCGGTGGGCCATTGCTTCAGTGCTGATGAGCTGCAGTAGATTATTTGACTGCAAAGAAATGGAGACTGCGGCATATGGCTACCTGAAGGAAGGGATCGACTGCAATGAGGATGGCGAGTTTGCGGAGAAGTCTGCTGGAAATTACAATCGTATCAACAACGATGCCATGATTATGCTGTCGGAGGCCACCGGAGATGATTCCTATGACCGCAATGCGGTGAGAAACCTTCATATGATGCTGACCTACTGTGAGCCGGACAGCAGTATTTTTACGGCGAACTCCACCCGCTTTGACAAGGACAGACTGATTTATCCCAAGGACTATTACATGGAATTTCTGAAAATGGGACTCAAGTATAATATTCCGGAGTTCCTGCAGATGTGTAATTTCATTTTTGATGTGGTAGAGCGGATACATATCACGTCTCCGGATTTCCTGATCTGGTTCATGCTGGAGCCGGCATATCGGAGCCTGGAGATTCAGGGAAGCTATGTGCGGGAGGACTTTCGAAGCTACTACCGGGAGTCGGCCATTGCCAGAGGACAGCAGGGACGTTTCACCTACACGGTCATGGGAGGGAAATCCAATTTCTTCTATATTAATAATGGCACCATCAAGCTGGAGATGAAGGTGGCGGGAAGCTTTTGTGAGCATAGGGCTTTTAAGAGTGAAAAAATGGAGAGGCTTTCCGAAAAGGAATATCATTTGTCCCAGACCATGAGGGGATGGTATTATCTCCCCTTTGCCCAGAAGCCTCCCACCAGCGACTGGTGGAGCATGGATAATGCTTCCCGGGAGAAAAAGCTGGGACCGGATATGAAGATTGATGTGTGGGTGAAGGAGGTTGAAAACGGTGTGGACGTAAGGGTGAAGACCTCCGGCGTGGAGGGGGGCCCCTGGCGGATCGAGCTGGCCTTTTCGGGAGTGAATTTTTTGACCAGCGAATTTGTGGATATGCCTCTTGGAGGCAGCGAGGTGGTGGTGATGAAGCAGGGCTATGCGGAGGTATCCAATGGCAGAGACGCCCTGATCGTGGGACCCTGCTTTGGACTGCACCACTTTACCGAGGGCAAGGAGGACAGCGAGGCCAAGACGCCGGGAGCCGCAACACTTTACCTGACGGATTATACAGCCTTTGACCATGTGATTGAAATTCGAGATAAAAGAAGTTGTCTGTAAAACGGATTTCGCCGGTACCCCTTACCTGAAAAAGGCGGGATTTGGGCGAGGCCTGGAAAGGGAATGAGGAAATTGGTATGGCAGAAAACGTTGACTGCGTCGGGAACGACAAAATGAAGGAGGACGAGGACCGGGAACTGGCCAAAAGGTATGTTCCTCACCTGCGATATGACCGTAGGGAGCCGTTTCCGTTGGCTGGAATTGGTTATACAGTGAACCGGAGCCGGGCCAAAAGCCCATCCTGCAGGCGCACTCTGGAGCCTCCGGAGCTTGGAGCCGTAATTGAATATGCATTTTACTATGACTTTGATATCCAGCATTTGTATGATCTGGAACACAGCTTTGTGTATCTGGACGGAGAAGGCAGGATTGTAGGAGTGGAGAGCAGTTTTCATGGGAAGTTTTTGAACAGTATGATCCAGGGAGTGCTGGAATTTGAGGACTGTCACCCGGTGCTGTACGTTCAGCCGGGAAAGCATGCCTTTTTTCCGGCGCCGGAATATTTCCAGCTGGTGATAGACCGGGACTGGGCCTGCCGGGAGAAAGCGGGGAAAGACGGTTTTCTCATTGCCCCCATGTTTGAGGGGCGGCTGTTTACCCACCAGGAGAAGGATCGGAGGGTGGAGGCTTATATTCGGGAACACTTTGCCTTTACGCCCAGCTGGGAATTTACGGAACGGAGCCCTGACGGAAGAAGCGCCGAAGAGCTTCTGATGCCCTACGGCGAACTGGACCAGATGATTGTCCGCCGGCTTTCAACTCTGGGAGACGAGATCAGCGCTGACCGGTTTTGCGAATGTGAGTGAAGAGGCTGTGAATAGTAACGGGCCATACTCCTGCATAGAAAAATCCACTTGACACAGGAATAATCTTTATTTCGAAAACCCCCGGAGAATGATATAATGATAGCCGCAAAGGAAAAACAAGCGGTTCCGAAGGAGACATTTGTTTTTCCTGCGGCCCAAGAAGGGGAAAAGCCCGTGAAAGGGAAACCGCGAGGAATTGCGAAGTACTATATAAGAGAGGAGTGAGAGCATGCAATACATTTCATTTGACCCGGCCAGGGAATATGATCTGATTCTTTTGGGCAGAGTGGCTATTGACTTCAATCCGGTGGATTTGAACCGTCCATTGGAGGAAAGCAGTAATTTTAACAAATATCTGGGAGGATCTCCGGCCAATATAGCGGTGGGCATGGCCAGGCTGGGAAAAAAGGTAGGATTTATAGCCAGAGTTTCCGACGATCAATTCGGAGATTATGTGACGCACTACTTTAATAAGGAAGGAATTGATACAAGTCACATCTCCAGATGCCGGAACGGAGAGAATCTGGGACTCACTTTTACGGAAATTTTGAGCCCGTCACAGAGCCGGATACTCATGTACCGGGACGGCGTAGCAGATCTGATGCTGGAGCCGGAGGATGTGGATGAGGATTACATCAAAAAAGCGAAAGCACTGTTGATTTCGGGAACCGCCCTGGCGGCCAGTCCTTCCAGAGAGGCGGCGCTGAAGGCTCTGATGCTGGCTAAAAAGAACAATACAGTAGTGATTTTTGATATAGATTACAGGGAATATACCTGGAAAAACAAGGATGAAATATCTGTTTACTATTCTATGGTGGCGAAAGAGAGCGACCTGATTCTGGGATCCCGTGAGGAATTTGACCTGACGGAGCGGATCATGGGAGTCTGCGCCGACGATAACGAAAGCGCAAAAAGGTGGCAGTCCTACGGCTGCAAGATTGTGGTGATTAAGCATGGGAAGGAAGGATCCACTGCCTACACCTGTGACGGAAACCATTATGCAGTGAAGCCCTTTCCAACCAATGCCATGAAGGGCTTCGGCGGCGGCGACGGTTATGCTTCTTCCTTTATACGGGCGCTGATCGATGGCTGCAGTGTGCCTCAGGCGCTGGAATACGGTTCCGCTTCCGCATCCATGCTGATTTCCGCCCACAGCTGCTCTGCGGCTATGCCCACGCTTCAGGAGGTGGAGCAGTTTATTCGGGAAGAAAAGGAAAAGTACGGCGAGATGGTAGCCCTGCAGTGATGAAGAACGCAGTTGCATAAAAAGCATCTGTGCAGGAAGTGTGCAGACGTCTTGTGGAGCATCCACAGCAAAATTAAGGATGTAATATGGAGAACTATAATATAAGGAAGGAAGTGAAAAAGACATGTACGAGAATCCGGAATTTAATGAGAAAGGGGAGAAGATTCTCTGCCAGGAAAACGGCAAAAACAGCCATATGCTGATGGATGTCAGGGTGCAGAGACTGGCCCGGGGAGAGAGCGTGCGTCTGTTGGAGCCGGGGAAGGAGACAGCGGTGATGCTGCTGGCAGGAAAGGTGGAGTTTGCATTTGAAGGAAAACGGGAGCAGGCGTCCCGGCGCAGTGTTTTTCAGGATAAGCCCTATTGCCTGCACTGCTGCCGGGGAAAGGAAATCATTGTAAAGGCGCTGGAAGACAGCAGACTGCTGATTCAGCAGACCACCAACCCGGGAACCTTTGAATCTGTTTTTTATACCCCCGAAATGTGTACCCTCCAGGAATTTGGAAAGGAGCAGTGGGACGGGACTGCCCACAGACAGGTGCTTACGGTGTTTGACTATGAAAATGCGCCTTATTCCAACATGGTGATGGGAGAAGTGTTTCATAAACCGGGGTGCTGGTCCAGCTATCCGCCCCATTATCACCCTCAGCCGGAGTTGTATTATTACGAGTTCGACAAACCTCAGGGCTTTGGGATCGGCTTTGACGGAGAGGAATGTTATAAGGTGGGAGACCAGGGCTGTCTGGCGATTACTCCCATGAACGCTCATCAGCAGGCGGCGGCGCCGGGATATCATATGTATTATGCCTGGCTGATCCGACACCTGGAGGGAGACCCCTGGAGAAAGACCAGAATTGATGTGCCGGAGCACAGCTGGCTCATGAAGCTGTAAAGAATAAAGCTGCCGGAAACAAACGACAAAACCATAAAACAAACACCATAAAACCACAGAAAGGCGGAACAAAAATGGCGTATATGACAACTGCTCAGGCGCTGGTACGTTTTCTGGATAACCAGTATGTGTCCTTTGACGGGCAGGAAAACAAGTTTGTGGAGGGAATCTTCACCATATTCGGCCACGGTATCGTGTGCGGTCTGGGGGAGGCCCTGGATAACGGCCGGGGAGGCCTGCGGGTCTACCAGGGAAAAAATGAGCAGGGAATGGCCCATGTGGCCGCATCGTTTGCCAAACAGAATAATCGGAGAAGGATCATTGCCTGTTCCTCGTCCATCGGTCCGGGGGCGGCCAACATGATCACAGCGGCGGCAACGGCCACAGTGAACCATGTGCCCTTGCTGCTTCTGCCTGCGGATACCTTTTCCACCAGACAGCCGGATCCGGTATTGCAGCAATTTGAGCAGGTAGATTCCCTGTCGTTGACAACCAATGACGCTTACCGGGCGGTGTGCCGGTATTGGGACCGGGTGGCCAGGCCGGAACAGCTGATGTCCGCTATGATCAACGCCATGCGTGTGCTGACGGATACGGCTGAGACGGGGGCGGTATGCATCAGCCTTCCTCAGGATGTGGAAGGGGAATGCTACGATTTCCCGGAGGAATTTTTCAAAAAAAGAGTGCATCGTATTACCCGGATCGTTCCTGCGCCGGAGGAACTGGAGGAAGCGGCACAGGTTCTGCTGGAGGCAAAGAGGCCGCTGGTAATCTGCGGCGGTGGCGTCCGGTATTCCGAAGCGGGGGAGGCTCTGGAGGAATTCTGTGAAAGATTCGGTATTCCCTTTGCGGAAACCCAGAGCGGAAAGACGGCCTGCCTGTCCTCACACCCCTGGAACCTGGGAGGAGTGGGCGTCACAGGCAACAGCGCCGCCAATGATATTGCTCAGAAGGCAGACGTAATTTTGGGAATCGGGACACGGTTTTCTGATTTCACTTCCGCATCCAAGTCTTTATTCGGCAGGGATGCCAGGGTAGTGACTGTGAATACCTCCCGTTTTGACGCCTATAAGCTGGGAGCGGTAAAGGTGGTGGCAGATGCAAAGCTTGCCATCCATGGTCTGGGTGCTATCCTGGGGGAGAAGGGATACCGCTCCGGTTATGTTCATGAGGTGAAGGCTGCCAAAGCGGGATGGGAGGAGGAGATGGAATTCCTTTCCTCCTACAGCTGGGGAGATGATTTCAAGCCGCTGATCAAGGCAGGTGATCCCAGTACCATACCGGAATTTCGGCTGATGACCGGCAGTAATCTGACCCAGACGGCGGTGGTGGCTAAAATCCGGAAGCTGATTCCGGAGGATGCCATCTGCGTGGGAGCCGCCGGATCTCTGCCCGGAGATTTGCAGCGGATGTGGACCTCCGACTGCAGATATTCTTACAACATGGAGTACGGCTATTCCTGTATGGGCTATGAGATTGCCGGGGCGCTGGGCTCCAAGCTGGCGGAGCCCGAGAGAGAGGTATATGCCATGTGCGGGGACGGCAGTTATCTGATGCTGCACTCGGAGCTGGTCACTTCCCTGCAGGAAAACAAAAAGATCAATGTACTGCTTTTTGACAACAGCGGATTTGGATGCATCAATAATCTGGAAATGTCCAACGGTGTAGGCAATCTTGCCACAGAATTCCGTTATCGGGATCGGGCAGGGGATCTGCTGGGCGGATTGATTCCCATCGACTTTGCGGCCTGCGCGGCAGGGTACGGTGTAAAAACCTATCGGGTTACAAACATGGAAGAGCTGGAAGAGGCTCTGGAGGATTCTAAAAAGCAGACGGTTTCCACCCTGATTGATATCAAGGTGCTGCCTAAGACCATGACCGACGGGTATGGGGCCTGGTGGCATGTGGGAGTGGCACAGACCTCCAAAAACGAAAAGGTGCGCAGCGCCGGCGAAAATATGCAGAAAAATTTGGAGAAGGCGAGGAAATATTGATGTTAAGCAAAGAAAAGGTACATTTGGGGATTGCCCCCATCGCATGGACAAACGACGATATGCCGGACCTGGGGGCGGAAAATACCTTCGAGCAGTGTGTCTCGGAGATGGCGCTGGCGGGCTTTACCGGCTGCGAGGTGGGAAATAAGTATCCGAAAGATCCGGCAGTGCTGAAAAAGGCGTTGGAGCTGAGAGGAATGCAGGTGTGTAATGCCTGGTACTCCACCTTTCTGACCACGGCCCCTTACGAAGAGACGGAGAAGGGCTTTGTGGAGCATATTACCTTCCTGAAGGAGATGGGGGCTAAGGTAGTGGGAGTATCCGAGCAGGGTCATTCCATACAGGGGACGGACCGCTCCATCTTCCGGGATAAATATGTGATGGACGACAGCGAGTGGGAGCTGCTGTGCACAGGACTTAACAGATTGGGCCGTATAGCAAAAGATATGGGCATCGCACTTACCTTCCATCACCATATGGGAACCGTGGTGCAGACCGCGGCGGAGATTGACAGAATGATGGAGAATACGGATCCGGAGCTGGTAGGTCTTTTGTTTGACAGCGGACATCTGGCATACTGCGGAGAAGATTACCTGGCCGTGCTGAAAAAATATGCGGATCGGACCAGACATGTGCATCTGAAGGACATTCGCCCGGAGATTGTGGCAAAAGTGAAGGCAGAGAATTTAAGCTTCCTTCAGGGAGTGCGCATGGGAACCTTTACGGTACCCGGCGACGGAAGCCTGGATTTCGGACCGATCTTTGACGTGTTGGCAGACAGCGGATACGAAGGGTATGTGCTGGTGGAGGCGGAACAGGATCCGGCGGTGGCCAATCCTCTGGAGTACGCCATCAAAGCCAGAGGATATATCGCGGAAAAGGCCGGATTGTAAGGAATCTTCCGAAGCGTCTGACGTAAACAGCAAGACGAAGACACCAGTCGGAAAAGAAAACCAAATCAGAGAAAGGACAAAACATTATGATCAACATTGGTATTATCGGAATGGGGCGTATCGGAAAGGTACATTTACAGTCTATCACCTATCATGTGAAAAACGCCTGTGTGCTGGCGGTGGCAGACCCCTTTATGAACAGTGAAACGGAAGATTTTGCCCGGAGTCTGGGGGTGAAGAAGATCTATAAGGATTACAAGGAGATTCTTGCGGATCCGGAGATCGGCGCTGTCCTTGTGTGTTCATCCACCGACACCCACGCGGCAATATCCATCGAGGCAATTGAGGCGGGAAAGCATGTGTTCTGTGAGAAGCCTGTGGATCATGCCGTTGAAAAAATCAAGGCTGTGGAGGAGGCTCTGGCCGCCCATCCCCAGTGCCGGTTCCAGGTAGGATTTAACCGTCGTTTTGACCATAACTTTGCGGCAGTGAGAAAGGCTTATGATGAAGGAAGGATCGGAGAGGCTCATGTGCTGAAGATTACCTCCAGAGACCCGGAGCCTCCTAATCCCGCTTATATCAAGGTATCCGGCGGCATGTTCCTGGATATGACCATTCATGATTTTGATATGGCCTGCTTTTTGACCAACAGCGATGTGGAGGAAATTTACGTACAGTCCGCAGTGCTGGTAGACCCTGCCATCGGCGAACAGGGAGATGTGGATACGGCTATTATTACCATGAAAATGACCAACGGCGCATTGGCGGTGATCGACAACTCCAGACGTGCGGCCTACGGCTATGATCAGCGGGCGGAGTTGTTCGGCTCCAAGGGAATGGCGGCCACATCCAACGATACCCTGTCTACAGTGGTGGTTTCCAACGCAGAGGGAGTCACAGGGGAAAAACCGCTATTCTTCTTCCTGGAGAGATATATGGAGTCCTTCTCGGAGGAGATGCGGCAGTTTGTAGATGCCTGTGAAAGCGGCGGCCAGGTTCCCGTGGGCATTCATGCGGGAATGCAGGCAGTGAAGATCGGTCTGGCCGCGAAAAAATCCGTGGAAGAGCACCGGCCGGTGAAGCTTTCCGAGATGGATGCCTGAAGCAGGCAGAAAGGGACAGCTATGTCATATCAATTTATAATGCCGAAACAGATTTTTTACGGCCAGGGGGCGCTGGAACAGGCGGCCCCTGCCATTGCAGGCTGCGGCGGAAAGGCTCTGATCGTCACTGATCCGGTGATGGTGAAGCTTGGAAATGTGGAGATAGTCACCAAAATGCTGGAGCAGACGGGAGTGGGATATGCGGTTTATGAAGGTGTCACAGGAGAGCCCACGGACAAAATGGTGGAAGCGGGACTGGACATGTGGAAGCAGGAACAGTGTGATTTCCTGATCGCCGTAGGGGGAGGATCCCCCATCGACACCATGAAGGCCATCGGAGTAGTGGCGATAAAAGGAGGCTCTATTAACGACTGGTACGGAAAGGAAATAAACGGGGCGCTGCCGCCCATGGCGGCTATTCCCACCACCAGCGGAACCGGGTCGGAGGCCACCCAGTTTACCATTATTACCAACACCCGGGAAGACATCAAGATGCTGCTGAAGGGAAAGACCCTGATGCCGGATATTGCCGTGGACGATCCCAGGTTTACCATGACGGCGCCTCCGGCCATTACGGCGGCCACCGGT
>OFGC01000161.1_pt1 | contig 77956 bp, 65 predicted proteins | sample 1521691 | NCBI WGS metagenome assembly OFGC01 (sample SAMEA3504121, study PRJEB24116) | mouse gut metagenome | biome: mouse gut; feature: mouse-associated habitat; material: faeces | place: Denmark | collected 2011
GTAACTATAAATTCCTTGATTTTTTAAGGAAAATCACTTGACAATATAGGGAGGAGTAGGATATGACGACAACTATGAAAGACAGAAAAAAATGATGAAGAGTATTTATCGGGCGTTAAATGAGAAGGGGAGATTATGCTTTTGTGAAAATCTGACAGCTTCACTACTGCATCAGTTTGCAAGAAAAAAATTTACGGACTGGGGGGGCAGATGGAGATATGTAACGATAGATGAGATAAAGGAACTGACAAGTCCATTTTCGTCAATGGAATTCCAGACTATGGGTTTCTGGGGAGTATTTGGAAGAACAAAAAAATTATCCGGGATGTTGGGAATGTTGGACGGATTTGTTGACAGATATGTAAAGGAGAAAAACAGATATATCGTATCCTGCGTCTGCTGTAAAGAACAGGCGGAGAAACGATAAAAATGGTGACAGAATATGTGCGGAATCTGCGGGACTATTAATTATACGGGTATTGGCCCGGAAGATAAAAAGCTGATCGAAAAGATGAATGAATGCTTATTCCATCGGGGGCCTGATGACGGAGGGCTCTTTTTTTGTGAAAAGGTAGGAATGGGACACCGCAGACTGTCGATCCTAGATCTGTCAGAGCGCGGTCATCAGCCGATGAGCTATAGAGATAGATACACCATCGTGTTTAACGGGGAAATATATAATTTTATCGAGATCAGATCAGCGCTGGAGAAAAAGGGATATTCTTTTCTTTCATCTGCTGATACAGAGGTTATATTGGCGGCATATGACTATTATGGGATAGATTGTCTGAGCCTTTTTAACGGAATGTGGGCGTTTGCATTATGGGATCAGGCAGAGGAAAGGATGCTGCTTGCCAGGGATCGTTTTGGAGTAAAACCGCTGTATTATTATAAAAATGAAATGTATTTTTTATTTGCTTCTGAGATCAAGGCACTTCTATGTGATGAAAGGATTCCGAGGAAGGCGAATGATAAGCTTGTATTTGATTTTTTGGAACAGATTCTGCTGGAACACACAGATGAAACTTTTTTCAAAAACATTTATAAATGTCCGGCAGGAAGTTTTATGTATGTGGACAGCCGGGAAAAGAAGGTGGAGTGCCACAGATATTATGAATTGAAATTTTCAGATAAGATGACAGAGAAGGATCCGGCAAATAGAAAAACCTTTAAGGAATTGTTTTTCAAGAGCGTACAGTTACGGCTTCGTTCGGATGTGCCGACGGGAAGCTGTCTGTCAGGAGGTCTGGATTCTTCGGCGATCGTATGTGCTGTCGATAGAATTACGGAAAAAGAACATGAACAGCATACGTTTTCCTTTTGTGCTGAAGAAAAGAAAATTGATGAAAAAGAATACATGGAAGAAGTGGTAAAGGAAACCGGAGTTTATCCGCATTATGTATATGCGACGAAAGAAGATGTAAAATCACTTTTTGAAAAGCTGGTCTATACCCAGGAAGAACCGTTTCCCTCTGCAAGCATAATGGCGGGCTATCTTGTATATCATGAGGCCGGAAAGCAGGGAATAAAGGTATTGCTGGATGGCCAGGGAGCGGATGAGTTACTGTGCGGTTACAGAAAATCGAGGCTCTATTATATCAAAAGACTTTTAAAGAACAGAAAATATGGCAGAGCTTTTGGGGAATTGATATGGTCAATGTCTCAGGTTAAAACCAGTTTTGATATAAAGGATGATATCAGAAAACTGAAAAGAATTTTTAGCATGAAAGACAGTAATGAAAAAAACAGGTATCTTAGGAAATATTCCGGGGATGATCTGCCCGGATATGATACCGGTATGGATTTTCAGTACAACGACGTCTATAAAATTTCATTGCCTGTTTTGTTAAAATATGCGGATCGTAATTCCATGGCTGCATCAGTGGAAAGTCGCCTGCCGTTTCTTGATTACAGATTCGCAGAATTTTGTGCCGGATTGCCTTTATCCGAGAAAATAGACAGGGGCTATTCTAAAGCTATTTTGCGCGATTCGGTACATCTGCCTGAAAAGATAAGAAAAAGGAAGGATAAACTTGGTTTTATTGCACCTGAAAAAACATGGTTGAAGAAGGAAGAGAACTTTTTTAAAGGATTCTTTGAATCTCCCGATTTCAGAGCCGGAAGATACATAAGACGGGAAAAAGTATTGGAAGACTGGGAGAAGCTGCTGTCGGGAAAAGATGAGACCCTGTTATTCCGAATGATATCATTGGAGGCATGGATGCAGAAATTTAATGTTCAATAGGAGGAAAATCAAACTTGAAAATTCTTTTTTTGGCGCCGGCTAACAGTGTCCATACGGTCAAATGGGTAAATGCTCTTCAGAAAAGAGGAAATGAAGTCTGTCTGGTGTCATTGGCTGAACACGGGGCGGTTGAAACTTTGGAACAGGGAATTATAACACGATATCTGAAGATTAACGGGAAAAAAGGATATTATGCCAATGCAGCTGCATTGAGAAAAATTGAAAAGGAGTTTGCACCGGATGTCATAAATGCACATTATGCCAGCGGTTATGGGACGCTTATGCGGATAAGCAGACTTCCAAGAAAGAAGTGTATTCTTTCCGTGTGGGGAGATGATGTATATGGATTTCCATACAGGAATAAAATTTCTTATCTCATTATTAAAAAAAATCTGGCATTTGCTCCGCACATTGCATCTACAAGTCATTGCATGAAGAAACAGGTAAAGCGGCTGTTGAATAAGGATAAAGAAATAGCGGTAACACCGTTTGGAGTGGATACCACTGTTTTTTATGGGAAAACGCGGTCTTCTGGTTCTGATCAATTTGTTTTTGGAAGTATGAAGTCCTTAGAGTATCAGTATGGAATTGATATTTTAATTAAGGCATTTGCCGAGTTTCTTTGTGATTTGGATGAGAATGAACAAAATAGAGTCCGATTGAAAATATATGGAAAAGGGCCCCTTCTTGCAAAGATGAGCTTATTGGCAGAAGAACTGAAAATAAAAGAACAGGTAGAATTCTGCGGATTTATCAGTAATGCATCCGTATCAGAAGCATTGTGTGAGATAGATGTTTTATGTTTAACCAGTGTTATTGACAGTGAGAGTTTTGGAGTTGCGGCAGTGGAAGCGATGGCATGTGAAGTCCCGGTTATTGTCAGTGATGTAGAGGGGTATAAAGAAGTAGTGGTATCTGAAAAAACGGGATTAATTATTCCACGAAATGATGTAGGGGCCGTATGTAAAGCTATGAAGAAAATATATCATGATCCTGCATTAAGAAATTATTTCGGCAAAAATGGACGTAGCTGGGTGAAGGAAAATTATGAGTGGGATCATTGTGTCCAGATAATGATGGACTTGTATTGTAAAGTGTGCCAGGATAATATCTGAAAGGAAGACGTTATGATCACTAAATCAGGCAGAATAAATCTGGAAAAATGTGTTTTGTATTTTGTGTTGATAACAGCTTTTTTCAGTGACTGGATGCGTTATAAAAACAGTGATATAACAGTTTTTCGTATAGTTATTATAGCGGCATTACTGATTTGTATGGGAAAGAAAACAAGAATATTTATAAAAACACTATTATTTTTTATGTTGTTTCTTATTTATAATTTGCTGCAGAGCTTTATTTTTACAAATTGCAATACTTATGGAATATCATTTTCCGTGTTTCATTTTGTGGAATATGCATATTTCTATTTTTGTATATTTGCAATTATTTGTTTCACTTATACGATATATGAACTGGATAGAAAGAATTTTCAACAGCAGTTTTTTCAGGTATTGAAAATAGTCGCTGTTATTTATATGCTGATAATGCTGTTTGAAAAACAATTGGGGAATTATGCACATGATGTCAATGAGTATGGAGCATTTCTGGCCGCAATATTCCCAGTATTTTTTTATGAATTATTTAAAGAAAAAAAACTTGTAAATATAATCTTTTGCAGTTTGGTCTATTTTTTACTTTATACGAAGGACTGTAAACTGGGTTTGCTGGGAGTGGCTTTGGAAACCGGAATTATATTGGTTTTACTTTTAAGAAACAGCAGATTCCCGGGGACAAGGTTTTTATCATATCTTTTCATGTTTAGTTTCCTTATCATGTGCATTTTTGTGCTAAATTCGCCATTGGAAATTAATGGATATGCTTTAAAGGGAATAGTGATGGAGCCGATCTGGAGGATTATCACCGGAACACCATATGAGCGAAGTGCTTCATCGACATCCTACAGGACCAATGTAATTATATTTGGAATTGAATGGATAAAAAGAACTTTTATGGTAGGAATCGGTGCGGGAAATTCAGGAAGATTATTCAGAGCATTGATCCCGGATAATGAGATAATACCGATTTGGATTAAAAAGGATGCCATCTCACTCCATAATGCATGGATGGAATTATGCGTAGAGTTTGGTTTGGCCGGGATCTGTTTTTTGGGATATATAATGGGGAAAGTTTTGCAGATGTTTCTGCAGAAAAAATGGTCGAAATTTCAAATAGTGGCAATGACCGTTGTGTTCAGCCTCTGGGTGTGGATTATGGGGCCGTCTGGTATTCTTACAAGCTATTATTTGATAGCTGTGTTTACCGGTTTGTTTATAGTTATTAAAAGACAGGGTATAAGTAAAAAAGGAAAATAGAATATGAAGACAGTGTATGAAAAGAAAATCAAATTTTAAAAGAAATCTGTACAATATCAGGAAGTACATGGGGGACGACATTGTCAGCAGTTCCATAGCACTTGTTTTCGTGAGAGTGATAACAATGCTTGTGGGGATAGTTCAGACAATGATATTATCCAGAACACTGGCAAAGGCTGATTATGGAACATATTCGCAGGCACTGCTGATCATTAGTTTTGCAGCTCCTTTTTTTTCTCTGGGGCTGGAAAATGCAGTGAATTATTTTTTCAATAAATCTGCAGAAACAGCGTCAAAAGAAAAATTCATCAACACGATTTTCACGGTTTCTATATTCAGCGGTATGCTTTGCGGAATGTTTATGATAGGATTTCGTAATCAGATTGCAGGATATTTTAAAAATACTGCTATTCTGGGATTGATTTTCTGGATAGCGTTTCGTCCCTGTCTGCAAAATCTGATTTCACTATATCAGCCTCTCTATATTTCCAGCGGCTATGCCGGCACTATTGCGAGACGGAATTTGATAATTTCGATTGTACAGATAGGGATCGTAGGAGGAATTTCCTGTTTTCCAAATAATATCAGGCTGATTTTTATATTGCTTCTGCTGTTGGATATGATCCAGCTTTTTTGGTTTGCAGGAGTTTATCGGAAAAGAAAGTTTGCAGTTTCGATCTTTGAGGCGGATTTTTCGCTTGTCAGAGAAATATTGAAATATGCACTTCCCATGTTGTTTGCGGCATCGCTCAGTACTATTTCGCTGAATATAGATAAACTGATGGTCAGCGGGCTTATGAGTACAGAGGATTACGCTTTATATGCAAATGTCTCCAAAGAACTTCCGTTTGCATTCATTGTCAGTTCTTTTACGGCGGTAGTGACTCCGTTGATCGTTCAATATATTAGCAGCGGCGAGTACGAAAAATTTGAAAATCTTTGGTCTTCTTATCTGGAGGTGGGCTATAAGGTTACATGGCCATTGTGTGTCGGAGCTGCCATACTGGCGCCGGAGATGATAGAAGTCTTATATTCCGGGGCATATCTGAGTGACGATGGCGTTATAGTATTTTGCATATATACGGTCGCATCTATGATGCGGTTCACTTATTTCGGAATGGTGCCGACAGCTTTGGGGAGAACGGATATTGTCCTGAAATATTCGGTGATTTCCTGCGCGATCAATATCTGTTTGAATTATCCGATGTATTTATGGCTTGGTATGCCCGGGCCCGCGGCAGCAACAGTGATCAGCCTGGTCATTTCTGCGGCTTTGTATTTCAGAACAAGTGCAAGATTGGTAAATATTTCTTTTTGGGAAGTCTTTGCTCCGAGGAAAATCATATGTCTTTTTACAGAAATGGGAATATGTGGAGTGACAGTCCGGTTGCTGGTATCTGTGATCGGGAATTTTTGCAGCAATGCATTCGTCAAGTTGTTTTTTGGATACTTTTTGTTTAATGCCCTGATTTTCGGATGGAATTATAAGGGGTTAAAAAGTTTATTGGGCACTATGAGGGAAAGGAACTGAAAAATATTTTTATTGAAGTACAGGTCGAAGCGGAGGATCCGGTGAAGAATGCAAGCTGTAAAAAAATTTAGAGAAGCATGTAAAAGCTATACAGTAAGGCAAATGACAGGGCTTATCTGGTTTTATATATGGGGCCATATACTGGGGCCTCTGTTTTATAAAAGAAAGTATTATTATGGGAGATGTTTTCAGGGCAATTTTGGCGGAATTGCAGCGCCTGGGTGGAGATGGATCTGTATAGATGTGATGGGAAGAAGATTTAATCCTTGTGTACCGTGGCCCTGCTCACCGCAGATCCGGGTTGGAAATTATAAAAATATTCATTTCCATCCGGATGACATTAACAATTTTCAGGGAACAGGTAACTATTTTCAGGCTTTAGACGGGCATATTTATATTGGTCGAGGCACATGGATCGCTATGAATGTCGGAATTGTTACCACGAATCATTCTACAGAGAATCCGGATGAGCATGAGTCCGGCCATGATGTAGTGATCGGAGAAAAATGCTGGCTTGGAATGAACAGTATGATATTGCCGGGAGTGACATTGGGAGATCATACGGTTGTCGGTGCCGGGAGTGTGGTTACGAAAAGTTTTCCGGAAGGAAATTGTGTGATAGCCGGAAATCCGGCGAGAAAAATAAGAGAAATGAATATCGAGTAAGTGATCATTATTATTTTTGCTGGTACGGGGAGGAATGAAATGCAAAAAAGAGGTAAAAAAGCAGTTGTCGCATACCGGGGGGGTGGAGCAAAGCCGGGTATCTGTTGATAATTATAGCTGTTGTGCCGCTGTTATTTTGGGGAACTAAAGTAAATAGAACGCAATATCGACATACAGTAGTATTTGCAGATGACAATATGTCAGATTATGAAAATAAATGGATGTATGCAAATGCTAACAGAGATTATTGGATATTGGAATCTGAATTTATGACACGGTACTCCTATCCGACAGATGTGGTTTTTGTAGGAGACAGCATAACTTACAGATGTCAATGGAATGAAATATTTCCGGAATTGGATGTAAAAAACAGGGGAATTCCATCAGATACGACAGGCGGAGTGTGTGCCAGGATTGACTCCATCATAAAAACAAAGCCCGGAAAAGTTTTTATTATGATTGGAATAAATGATCTTGGAGCAGATGTGGAAGAAGAGGAAATCATGAATAATTACTATAGTATCGTAGATTCCTTATTAGAAGTCCCAGATATCAGAATTTATGTGGAATCTGTTCTGCCTGTCAATGAAAATTCAGGTATCTCAAAGGAAAATATTATCGAGCTCAATGGATACATAGAAAAGATGTGCAGTGAAAAGGGGATAGAGTATATAGATTTATATAGTATTTTTTCGGATCACAGCGGTTGGTTGGCGGATCAATACAGTATGGATGGTGTACATATCAATGCGAAAGGTTATGAATGCTGGAAAAATCAGATCAGAAAGTATATATATTAAATTTAATGAAAATCGGAGATGCATATGAAGAAAATACTTTTGATAATTCCCGCTTATAACGAAGCAGGAAATATTGAAAAAGTGATATCAGGATTAAAAGGAGAGTATGACTATATTATTGCAAATGATGGTTCCATAGACGATACGGTAAAAATCTGCAGAGAAAGGAACTATAATATACTCGATATTCCGATCAATTTAGGCCTGGCGGGAGCCTTTCAGACTGCATTGCAATATGCGTATGAAAAGGGCTACGACTATGCAATTCAGTTTGATGGAGACGGGCAGCATCGTTCGGAATACATAAACGGTATGATGAAATTTGCAGAAGAAGAGAAATATAATATTGTGATAGGATCCAGATTTATAGCAGAAAAGAAACCGTTAAATCCGCGTATGATAGGGAGCAGGCTTATCAGCGCACTTATAAAAATAGTGACAGGGGTCAAAATTCAGGATTCGACATCGGGAATGCGGCTGTTTGACCGTTCGGTTATGAAGCGCATGGCTTATGAAGCGAATATGGCGCCGGAACCGGATACAATAGCATATTTAATAAAGTGTGGCGCAAAAGTCGGAGAGTACCCGGTTGAGATGGGGGGGCGGGAATTTGGTGAAAGTTATCTGAATTTTGCTAATTCAATAAAATATATGTGGAGGATCTGTTTCTCCATATTGTTGCTGCATGCCGTCAGAGAAAGGAAAGAACTTTAATGTCTGTTGAACTTTGCGCTTTATTGATAATCGGTTCGGTTCTGTTTGGAATATATGTCCTGAGAAAAATCCGTTATTCAAAATTTAAAATAGATGATTCTATTTTCTGGATCTGCTTTTCCTTTATATTGATTTTAATCAGTATTTTTCCGGGAGTTTTAACTGTTGGAGCAAAAAAACTGGGGGTGATCTCGCCAGTAAATTTTGTATTTTTAATTGTGATTTTTTTATTGCTTTTAAAAATTTTTCTTTTATCCAGAAAAGTATCGGAATTGGAAGATAAATTAAAGCGTCTGGTACAGAAAATAGCTAAAGAAAATGTGATGGAAGAAGATAAAAGCTGAAAAAGTGCTTTCTATTTTAAAATGGAGTGTCTGTGAGATCAGACGGATGGGAGTGACATGAAAATTCTGTTTTTAAATCTACCCTATAAATTTCAACTGAGCAGGGCAAGCCGCTGGCCGGAAAAGACAAAGAGCGGAACTTTATATTATCCGTACTGGCTCTGCTATGCTGCCGGAGTTTGTAAAGAAAAAGGGTATGAGGTTGAGTTGATAGACTGTATTACCAGAAAGATGTCAGTTCAGGATGTTATCCGCGAGGTAATCAGAATACGTCCGGACTATATTATGGGAGAACTGACAACATCGTCTGTATATTATGATTATAAAGTGCTGGAGGCAATAAAGAAAAAGTATCCTTCGGGAAAAATTATAATCGGCGGTACGCATGCGACTGCTCTTTCGGAGCAGGTATTAAGAGAGTGCAAAGCGATAGATATTGTTGTCAGACAGGAGTACGATTTTACGCTTCCGGAAATTATGGGGGTGGTCGGAGACTTACAGGAAGTAAAAGGTATTACATGGAGAAGCGGAAAAGATATTGTTTATAATCCAGACAGACAGTGGACGCAGGATTTGGATTCGCTGCCGTTTGTTTCCAGAATATATCAGGAATTCCTGGATGTAAACGATTATTTTTATGCCTTTGCGAGAAAACCCATGATCCAGATTTTCAGCGCCAGGGGCTGCCCGTTCCATTGCAATTTCTGCTCCTATCCGGAAACGATGAGCGGGAGAAATTTACGGAGACGGAGCGTCAAAAATTTTGTGGACGAGATAGAATATATCTGTAAGAAGATGCCGGAAATACAGGAGATTTTTATAGAGGATGACACTTTTACAGCTGATCGGAAACGGGTGGTGGAGATCTGTGATGAGATAATAAAAAGAGGCCTTCGTCCTGTCTGGTCGTGCAATACAAGGGCGGATCTGCCCTATGAAGTGATGAAGCGGATGAAAGAGGCGGGATGTCGGCTTCTGGTGGTAGGTTATGAGTCCGGCAGCCAGAAGGTGCTCGATGAGACGAGGAAAGGGATAAAACTTGAACAATCGCTGGAGTTTGCCAGAAATACAAAAAAATTGAAACTCAAAGTGTTCGGATGCTTTATGATCGGCCTGAAGGGGGATAACCTGGAGACGATTGAAGAGACCTTCCGTTTTGCAAAAAAAGTATATCCCGATATGGTGTTTTTCCAACAGGCAGTTCCGTTTCCGGGGACTGCCTTTTATCAATGGGTGAAAGAAAAGGGATATCTGAAGACCGAAGATTTTTCAAAATGGCTGAATAAAGACGGTTATCTGGATTGTCTGGTAAATTATCCATATGCGGATGCGAAGGAGATAGAAAAACTTCGGGACAGGCTTATGTCGCGCTATTATTTTTCCTTTACCTATATTGTAAAGACTTTTTTATGCAATTTAAGCTGGCAGGAGTTAAAACGCGTGACAAAAGCCGGGTTTACGTATATCGGGTTTCGAGCCAAAAAATTATTTCAGTAAGGGGATAACAGTGGAAGACAGGGACATCAATGTCAGTATTATTATTCCGGTATACAACGGAGCCAGGTATTTGGAGAACTGTTTGAAATCAGTGATGAGACAGACGTTAAAGGAGATGGAGGTTATATGCGTTGATGACGGTTCTACGGACGATTCGGCAGTGATCCTGGATCGATATGAAAGACAGTATCCGGAAAAACTGACTGTATTTCATACAGAAAATCAGGGAGTGTGGAAAGCCAGAGAACTGGCACTTGAAAAAGCGCAGGGAATATATGTTGGTTTTGTCGATTGCGATGATCAGATTGAGGATGACATGTATGAGAAAATGTTTACTATTGCAGCTGCAAACCGGGCGGAAATGGCTGTCACTGCTTATCAGAGAATAGTTGAAACTGGCGGAAAACAAAAAATATTGGTTGAAATGAATACATGGGGAAAGGGATTGTGGGAAGTTGGAAATGAGTTTTATCGTTTTCCTTTTTTGAACACGGCACTTTGGAACAAGATTATTTTGAGAGATATTGCTCTGAAACACATAAAATTTGAGAGACCGCCAAGGGTTGCGGAAGATGCGCTGTTTCTTTTGAGCATTTATCCGTATGTTCATTGTATTACATTTCTGCCGGAACCGGGGTATTGGTATTATGTGCGCGGCGGCACGGCAATGTCCTGTGTAACAATTGATGAAACGGATAATATACTGAAGAGCTTTGGAGCGACAAAGAAGTATGTATATGAGATCACGGATGATAAGAGATGGAACAGTGTTATGGAAATAGCGGCATATATTCATCTGGGAGTTTCGTTATTACTGCGCTGTCGGCCGGAAGAGAGCAGGCAATATATAAAGAAGGTGAAGGTTTTTTTGAAAAGGGAATTTCCCGGGCGGAACAGTTATATGTGTTGTCTGAGAGATAAGGAATTCAGGAAAGTGAGACTTGTTCGGCTTATGTACGGTACAGGGGTGATTTATCTGATTCCCTATCTGAAAAAATATGTGATAAGGATCATTAAATGGTAGAGAAAGATAACTGTAATTTAAGAGGGAAGACAGCAGCATTCTTAAGGTATATAATAGCGGCACTTTTGTTCAGTATAGTATTTGAAGCGTTATCCTTATTTTTTACCGATAATCAAATGTACGGACCGGACGGTTCCGTTGTGGCAATGCGTATAGTAAACTGGTTCCGAATGGCAGTCTGGTTTGGTCTCTCTTTACTTATTTTGTTTTGTCGGAAAAATATATGGAATTTTTTTATTGGTAGTTCTAAGTATGTGAGTAAAAAAGATATCTGCGATATGGTGTTTCTGGAGGCCGGTATACTGTTTGGCGGATTTGTGATATTGAAACTGATCGGAACAATGATTTTGAGATATCATCTTATACTCCTGGTCTGTTTCGGACTGTTTATTATTGTAGAATACTATTATTTTCGTGGAAAAATACAAAACGCAGAGACCATGTTTCTTTTGACTGCGATGCTTGTCTCGGTATGTTATATTTTTACGGCTCCGGTCTTTGTTATGGGTGGAGACCAGGGAATACACTTCAGACGTACAGTAGAGTTAGCTCAAAGTTATCAGGAAGCGGAGTTTGAGAGTGAACAGGAATCCTATAATGAGGAAGGCACAAATGTGCTGATTGAGAAAATGGATCATGCGATCATAGAGGCAGATAAAGATCCGATTTATTCCTATACAGAATCTAAACCCTTAAAACTTTCTTCTCTGCGCTATATTGCATATATTCCGCCGGCTGCGGCACTTGCTGTCGCAGATGCGATCAATATGCCTCCGGCTGCAGCATATTTCGCAGGCCAGCTGTGCAATGCATTTGTTTATATTTTTTTGATTTATCAGGGGGCACGCAAATTAAAAGCCGGTAAACTGACGTTGATTATGTTTGCTTCGCTGCCCAGAATGCTGTTTCTGGCGACCAGATATTCTTATACGCCATGGGTGGTTGCCTGGATGACGTTTGCGGGCGCCTGTATTATCGGTGAAACGCAGAGACCGGATAAAATGGTGGGATGGAAGGATATGCTGGTGATTGCAGGATCCTTTTTAGCCGGAATGCTGGTTAAAGCACCATATTTTTTGATGATACCGATTGCACTTTTAATTACCGGGCAGAAATTTAAGAACTTAAATTTATACAGAAAATATATGGTGCTAATGGGTGGTACGATGCTGGTACTGCTTATGACACTGATTATTCCGATCTTTGTAAATGAAAGGGGATTTGATATCTACAGTGATGTTCGGGGGGGTACGAATGTCAATGCATTTGGGCAGATGAAGTTTATTGTTATGCATCCGGTTAAGTATGCAGGGATTTTGCTGCGTAACATATACAGGCTGTTTTCATTTTCGGCTTTTGTGGTTGGAAAAGATGGCTTTACAGGTATAAGAGCGGGAATGCCTGGCGTGCTGCCAACAATCGTTTTGCTGCTGTTTGTATGGGTTATCATTACAGATAAAAAAGTAAATTCAGAGTCAGGGCTGAGGGGAAAAGAACGTGTTTTGGTATTTGGATTGACCTTTGTAAATATTTGCTGGATCTGTACAGTCATGTATATGAATTACAGCGAGGTTGGAGCCGCCGTTATTAGCGGGTGTAATCCAATGTATCTGATGGCATTTATGTTTCCGTTTTTTTATTATTGCAGAAGCAGACATGTGCAGAGTAATTTTAACTGGCGAATGTATAATACGGTTATATATGGAATGTTCATGATCATTATGTTTGCAAATATATATGTGAGAATAATAAATATGTATGTATAAATCAGAAGAACCCTGCTGCCTGTGTTGGGAACATTGACAGAAGGAATAAAAAAAGAATGTTAGGGATAAAGGAGATCAATTGTGAAAAAGAGGTTTTATAATATCAATAATTTAATGACATTTTCCGTTGTCGGCCCCGGGAAAAAAGTAGACTATGTGCACAGGCAGTATTCCTATTTTCAGTGTAAGAAGCCGGTGGATAATGTAGATATAGAAGTCAGGGTAGGCCGCTTTGATGAGAATAAAATTATGGGGAACGAATATGAAGTGGTCAATAGGAAATACAGGGTGCGCGGGGATACCATTTTTGCGGAAGATTCATATAAAGCGGCAAAATGGAAATTTTTGATAGCAGGTCTTCAAAAAAGGAAAACACAGATATTTTTTGACGGGAACTACTGGGGCTATTATATTCTCTATAAATTTTTTATTGAACCGGTCATACGGTTAAAACTGAACGACAGAGGTTATTTTATGATCCATTCATCATCAGTGTTTGTAGATGGAAAAGCATTTGTATTTCCTGCATCGCCCAGTGTCGGAAAGACATCAACCATGTTGAACTGGCTGCATTCTGGGATGGGGTTTATAGCGGACGAATATACAATCATAAAAGATGGACAGGTGTTTTCCTATCCGACGCCGTTACGTTTGCATGATTATAATCTGAAGGCAAATCCTTATATCTGCGAAGATATGTTAGCGATAGACAAACTGCAGATCAGCATCCGAACATGGATTTTCAGGTTGTCTTTCGGGTATGCCGATGTCACGCATGAAGTAGATATATGGAATGTGATCCGGGGCGTAAAAATACAAGATAAAGCGCCGCTTGGACAGATGGTTATTTTTACAAAGTATTCCGGAGAAAAAGTGCATGTGAAAAAAGTTTCAAAAAAGAAATTCATTGAGAAACTTCTGATAATCGACCGATTTGAGACGACAAGATTTAATGAATACCTTGATGCCTATTATTATGTGAATGATGTTCCGAAGGAAGAACGCTTCTGGGACAGAATGGAATCAAATCTGCTGTCGATGTTTTCCGGATCAGAGTATCAGGAGATAAATATTCCGGCTCATTACACGGAGGAAACTTTTAAGGATATCAACGAAGTTCTCGGGTATAAAACGTCTGGTGTGCGGGGGGGTATAGCGTGTAGATGTGATCGCCGGTATATTGTCCGGTTTGGTGTTTATGATGACCGGAACGGGGTGGCGGCGTGAGCCGCAGGATGCTGGTCATAGGATGCTATGGCTGTGGCAACCGTGGTGACGATGCGATCCTGCAGGGAATATGCAGCCTTTTTTCTGAGTGGCAGATTACAGCGTTTAACGGAGCGCTTGAGGATGTATCAGAATATCTGCCGGTCAGGACTGTTTCCTGCAGAATGAACGAGGGTATCTCGTTTTCTGTAATGTGCAGTTTAATACGACAGTTTTTTCCATTGGTTCGTGAAGTATATCGAACGGACATAGTGGTGTATGGCGGTGGAAGTTTGATCCATGATCTTACGCCGTATAATCTGTTATTTCAGTTTTTCTGGGCATGGCTGGCCAGGATCTTCAAAAAGAGAGTGTACTTTTTTTCTATTGGAGTTGGACCGATAAGGACAAAAATCGGGAAAAGACTTTGCAGATATAATCTTTCTAAATCGGACGGGGTGTTTGTCCGCGACAGAAGAGGTCTTGAAATCTGCAGAGAAGCAGGAGTCAGGAAAGTAAAAATGACGGCAGATGCAGCTTTTGTGATCTATAGACAAAGCGGCTGCAGGACGGATGTACTAAGGGATATGAATGTGGGGAACGGCGAGTATATCTGTGTGACGGCATGCCAGTGGTTTCACTCCGAAAATTTCTGGGAAAGGGATCAGATGGATTTTTCGGGAGAAAAAGAGAATCTGGCGCAATGCATCATGAAGATATATAACGAATTTCATAAGCCGCTTCTTTTTGTTCCGACGGAGGCTAAGGATATCACTCTGGGAAGGCAGTTAAAAGAAAGAATGCCGGAAGTTGATTTCAGATTATGCCCCGACAGCTGGAATGCAGATCGTATGGCGGCGATCATAGAAAACAGCTATCTGCTGATTGGGATGAGGATGCATTCGATTATTATGGCGGCAAGACAGGGGGTTCCATTTGTGGCAATTGTTTATGATGAAAAGGTACACCAGCTATTGAAGATGCTGCATATGGAACAATATGAAATTGATTTGGCTTTGGTGAGGCCGGAAAAGTTATTGCATCTGGTGAAAAATATTCAGGCAGAATACTTGGTTATACAGGAGAAGCTGATGACAGAAGCCGAAACATTTATGCGCCAGGTGGAGGAATCAGCTATGTCTGTCGAAAGAGAAATAGCAGAGGATATTAAATGAAACTGAGAAAAAGGATGACAGATACATTCTGGAACAGTTTGGGGAGCGGCATTTTTGCGGCTGTCAGCTTTCTGCTTCTCATAGGTGTGACAAGAGGATATGGCGTGGAAAAAGCCGGAAGTTTTGGCGTGGCCATTGCAACGGCACAACTGATGTATCGCATTGGGATATTTGCCATGCGCCAGTACCAGATCACGGATCTGAATCATGAATTTCCATTCTCTGCCTATTTTTCAGCTAAAGTTGCCAGCAGCCTGATTTCGCTGGTGGTGTTTAGCTTTTATGTAATAATTGACGAGGCGGCAAAAGAAGAATTCTGGCAGTTTTTCTGGATTTTTGCATTTTATCAACTACTTTCTATAGATGATTTATATCAAAATCGACTTTTCCAGGAAAACAGACTGGATAAAGCGGGGATAAGTAAATGTCTTGTGATAGGAGGATATTTATGTTCGTTTTTTATTCTGTCAATTTGCAGGATGGAACTGAACACCATTCTCGCAGTGGCATTTTTTGTGAGCTTTGTTATCAGTGTTATGAATTGTCCGCATGATTTGTGGCGTGAGATGGTTTTTGTGAGAGATAATTCTGTATTTCGGGCTATGGAAATGGCTTTTCCGGCATTTATCTCAAATTTTTTATTTGCCTTTATAAACAGTCTCCCTAAATATACGGTATATTACTTTTGCAGCCGTGAGGAATCCGGATATACTAATAATATTTTCATGTTGTTAAACGTAGTTGAGCTGGTTGGGAATTTTATTTATTATCCGTTTATTCCCGATATCACAGGGAATATGGCTAAGGATCCGGGAAAAGTACGTAAACTTATCTTAAGAATTTCTGCCGCTATTATTTCAGTTGGCTGTGTTATGGCAGTTTTCATGTATAGCAGTGGAATTATGGTATTTGATTTTATTTACCATAAAGACTTTACGGGATATATATTTGAAATCATATATACGGTAAGTATCTGTGGAGTGCTTGTGGCCCTTACGGCATTGTTTTACTGGATACCTGTTATTCTGCGGGAACAGAAACGGCTGATCCGGATATTTGGAGCGGGCACTATTGCGGCATTGGCAGGATGTGTGTGCGGATCTTTGAAATATGGTATTCGGGGTGCGATAGCAGGGCATTCTTTAGCGGTTGGTATAATGGTGGTTTTATTACTGAGGTTTTTTCATGTGTGGTGGAGCGGAAATGCCGGAAACGAAACCGCATAGTTATGAGGTACGAAATATATGATTTTAAGAGGAATTGTCTGTATTATTTTTCTATACTTTTTGTTTTATATGACAGGGTTTCTTTTTTCGCAGATTACACGGCAGAAACCACAGGAAGGCAAAATAGTATATGGAAGTGTGCTGACAATAGCTGCATTTGAAATCATCTGTTTTCCGTTTCTGATTGTAAAAAATTATTTTAATATTCTATACTATATTTTCCTGGTCATATTCGTTATCACAGTCGGCATGGCAATATACCTGTTTATCAGAAAAAAGGGACTGAGAAATATTTTTGGGATTAATTTCAGAGGATTAAGCGGCGGTGCTTTCTCTCTGCTGTTTTTTCTGACTTTGATTTTACAGATATTTGTAGTTTGTTATATGCACTTTGACTGCTATGATGATGGTTATTATATTGCAATATCCAATATGGCATTGGAACAGAATATAGTGGAACTGAATGATAAGGTTGTGTATGCTGGTAACTATATGCTGGAAAGCTTTAATTCGAGACCCGGGATCAACAGCTGGGAATTGTTGATTGCTTTTTTCGCAAAATTGTTCAGAGTGCACCCGGCAGTTCTGTCACATACTTTTTTGCCGGTTCTGCTGTTACCCTTGTACTATATGGCGGCGGATCAGGTGATGAGAAAAATAACCTATACTGTCAGAGACAGATTTTTGTGTTTGTTTCTCTACTCTTTGCTTGTTATGTTTTATGGAACAGGTTATTTAGTACCTTCTTATGCGGTGGTTGGGACATGGGGAGGGAAAGCATTACTGTTTCATTTGATCCTCCCCCTGCTTCTCTCGGAATGTATCGATATTGTTGAAGAAAAGCAGACATTTGCCACGTGGATTAAGATCGGGGTTATAGCTGTTGCCGGAGTCGGAGCCACGGCGACAGGTATCTACACAGTATTGATTTATCTGTTTACAATAGCTGTGCCGTATATCCTGTTTTTAGGTTATAAGCGTAGGTTGAATACAATAATTTTTTTGCTGAAAAGTGCGATATGTTCGTTATGGATATTCATTTTGATAGGAATTTATGCAGTGGAAGAAATGATCCGCTCCGGGAGAAATGAGACAATAGCGGGACAGGGATTCAATATCGAAAGCATTTACACAAAAGCATTTGTTCAGGAAAGGATATACACGGTGCTATTTATAACAGCACTGGTTCTTATTATTTTTCTGGAAAAATCAGTGAGAAAGAAACTCCTTTTTATCGGTCAGACTGCTGTACTTTTCCTGCTGGTGTTAAATCCGTTGACTGCCGAATTTATTGCGAAATATATTACCGGAATTTCGGTATATTGGAGAATGTTTCTTTTGTTGCCGGTATCTTATTTGATTCCGTTAGGTGGGAAATATGCTATGGGTTTTATCGCTTCCGGAAAAAGACGGGTAAGCGACAGAATTATTGGAGGCGCAGGCGTCATTTTGGCAGCATGGCTTGCACTGTCCGGACAGGGAATGTTTTCGGTTTTTTTGCCACATCAGAATATATATATGATACCAGACGAAATACTGCATGTATGTGAAAGCTTTGATTTTTCATCGAAGGAGATGATCACGGTTCTGGCGGGGGAACCGATGAACAGGTTTTTCCGTCAGTATTCTTCATACTTTGATGTGATCATAGGAAGAAGCAGTGAGGTCAGCAGGTGTAAAAAAGAAGAAGAATATAAGATGGTATGCCATGATATCTATGAAGAGGGAAAGATAGATGAGATTACAAATGAATATTTGAAAGAACTGGAGGTTGAGTATATAGTTTCCGGGAAACCACTTGTGAATACAGAATGGGTACTGTGTAAAAAAAGTGGAAATTACTTTATTTATGAGGCGAAAGGACACAAAAAGCATTATATTATCGGATAGTTCCGTTTTAACTGTTAAATAGCACTGAGAATCTATAAGGAGAAAATAAGCATATGCAATTCAGAGATTTACAAAAGCAATATCAAGTATTAAAATCAGACATTGATCAGGCAATCAGTCAGGTGCTGACTGACGGCAATTTTATCTCCGGTACCCAGGTGGCAGAACTGGAAGAAAAACTGGCCACCTGCGTCGGCACAAAACACTGTGTTACCTGTGGCAACGGCACCGATGCTCTGACGCTTGCCTTGATGGTCTGGGGTATCGGCGCGGGAGATGCCGTATTCGTACCGGATTTTACGTTTTTTGCATCGGGAGAAACACCGGCTTATGCAGGGGCGACCCCAGTATTTGTGGATGTGGAAGAGGACACTTTTAATATCTCCCCGGCTTCTTTGGAGGAGGCTATTTTAGAAATAAAAAGAGAAGGTAAATTAACGCCCCGTGTAATCGTAGCAGTAGATCTTTTCGGACAGCCAGCGGATTATCCGCGGATCCGTCAGATTGCGGACAGGTATGGCCTTTTGATCCTGGAGGACGGCGCACAGGGATTCGGCGGGCGGATCGGGCAGCAGAGAGCCTGCAGTTTTGGAGATATTTCAACCACTTCCTTTTTCCCTGCGAAACCGCTTGGATGCTATGGGGATGGTGGCGCGGTATTTACCGATAATGATGAGTGGGCGCTGTTACTTCGTTCTTACCGCATCCATGGAAAGGGGACGGATAAATATGATAACGTCAGGATCGGTATGAATTCCAGGCTGGATACTCTGCAGGCAGCAATTTTGCAGGTAAAGCTCAGGGCTTTTGAAGAGTATGAACTGACGGAAGTAAACCAAACGGCCGAACGCTATACGAAATTGCTGGGAGATATAGTAAAAACACCCAAAGTCAGGAAGGAATTTTATTCCAGCTGGGCACAGTATTCCATTCTGTTAAAGGATGAGGCGCAGCGGGATGGGCTGCAGGCATATCTGAAAGAAAAGAAAATTCCGACAATGGTATATTATCCGAAGCCGATGAGCAGACAGGGGGCGTTTCATGGAATGGATTGTGTAAAGACAGATCTGTCTGTGACAGCAGATCTGTGCAGAAGGGTATTGGCACTGCCGATGCATCCGTATTTGACAAAAGAAGAACAGGATGTGGTGATCGAGGAGATAAAAGGATACCTGAAGTTTTAGATTGACATTTTCCTGCATTTCCTGTTAGAATTATAAAACATATTCAGAAGCCGGAAAGAAAAGAGCAGGAACATGGAAAATGATATTGTCAGAAAAAAACTGATTTTCAAAGGAAAAGTACAATTTGTGGGATTTCGTTTCCAGGCGAAATATCTTGCAGATACGTTGGGGCTTACCGGGTATGTGGAGAATCTGGATAATGGAGATGTACTGATGGAGGTGCAGGGCAGGGAGCAGACGATCGACGATCTGATTGTCTGCCTGCATCAGAGAAAACCGATTCGTATAGATTCCATAGAGCAGGAGTATCTGTCCCTCCGGGAGAGGGAAAAGGAATTTCGATATATGTGGTGAATTTATGGACGGCAGCAGTTTAAGTATTTTTACTGCTGCCGTTTTGTTTTCAGAAGAAAGACAGGTTTTTTACGCTCTGAAATAGAAGCTGCAAAAAGAAAAAAGTGTTGACAGGAAAAAGAAAGTTGTATAGAATAAAAAGCAGAATAAAGAAAGAAGAATAAAGAAAAAAGAAGATTTGTAAGACAGAAACATTATTATATTTGGGTCAGGAGGTATGAGGATGGATACGGTCAGCAGGCGGTTAAAAGATGTGGTGCGCAGTGAGATGCAGGAAGATAAAATATACAATAACGAGGAAATTCGCCAGCTTATATATGAAAAGACCGGAATGAGATATAAAGAAGAATATAGAGAGACGCATTTTGCGGGCTGCCTTAGTGCTTTAAAGAAAAGCGGCGGGATCATACAGGTGGAAAGAGGAAAATACAGAAAGGGGAATGTCAGAACAGGGTTATTGAATAGCAATATGTCGGATCAGGAATCAAAGAATTTCCCCGAAATAATGCCGGAAAATGAAACATTCATATTACAGGTAAAGAAAGAGATCTCGCAGTCGGTTAAACGGGAACTTTCCTGCCTGAAAGCTGTGACAAAGAAGATCGTTCTGCCTTTTGACACTTCAGAAGAAGATCTGCAGTATATGTTAAAAGTAAAAGAATTGATTAGGAATTTAGAAGAATTTGAACGGTAGATAAATAAAAAGAAAGGAGGAAAGACAGGATATGCAACCTTATTACTATTTCCTGAACAGAAATAAAAACGGTGATGGTTTTCAGGAACTGCGAAATGGTGAGATTTTTATAGATAAGACGGGACTGATAGAAGAAATCAACAGCAGGATCGCAACAAAGGAGAAATGGATCTGTGTGAGTAAACCCAGGCGTTTTGGCAAGACAATGGCCCTGGAGATGCTTGCGGCATATTATACCAAAGGTATCCACACAGAAAGACTGTTCCAGGGGTTGCAAGCGATGGAAGGAAAAACCTTTTACAAACATTTGAATGCGCATAACGTGATTTATGTGAATTTTAATGATTACTTTGGGAAAAACCAATCTGCCCGAGAGGGGATATCAGCCGTTTCTTCTTATTTGATCAAAGATCTGAACTATGCCTTTCCAGGTATTCTGGAGAATACGGAAAATCTTGCGCTGTGCCTTGATATGATCTGCCAGGTAACAGGAGAAAAATTTATTTTTCTGGCGGATGAATGGGATTGTATTTTCAGAATAAGAAAAGAAAAAAAGGAAGAACAGGAAGAATTTCTTGAATTCCTGCGAACTTTGTTTAAGGATAAACCATATTTTGAACTGGTGTATATGACAGGTATACTGCCGATTAAAAAATATAATACAGGTTCCTCGCTGAATATGTTCCGGGAGTTTACAATGCTGGAGCCAAAAAGTCTTTCTCCATATTTTGGATTTACCGAAAAAGAAGTAGAAGAATTGTGTAGAAGACAGAACAAATTATCAATGGAAGAATTGAAAGAATGGTATGATGGTTACAGCATGGGCGAGTGGGGAAATATATATAACCCCAGATCTGTGGCAGAGGCTTTAATGGAAGGGAAATGTTGCGACTATTGGAATAAAACAGGCGGTTATTCCGAACTGGAGGAATATATTACCATGAATTTTGATGGGCTGGGAGAAGCGGTTACAAGGATGCTGGCCGGTGAAAAGGCAAAAGTGGATGTTCTGGGATTTTCTAATGATCTGGACAGTTTTCAGGACAAGGATGAGGTGATAACGGCATTGATCCATCTGGGATATCTGACATATTCGGAAGGAGAAGTGAGTATTCCAAACAGAGAAATTGGCGAGGAGTTTGCAAATTCAGTAAAAAAATTGTCATGGGGTACTGTGACAAAATTATTGAAGCAGTCAAAGGAACTGCTTGCGGCTACCTGCAGTAAAGATGCGGATAAAGTTGCGGCCATGCTTGAGTCTGTACATGACGACATGCATGAGTTGAAAGAATATAATAATGAACATACACTGAAATGCGTAATACATCTGGCTTATTATGCCGCACAGGATGATTACTATCTGTGCTTTGAGGAAAATGCAGGCAAAGGGATTGCTGACTGCATCATGCAGCCAAAAAGGGCGGGGGTGCCGGGAATTGTGCTGGAACTTAAATATAATCGATCTGCCGGGGAAGCAGTAGTGCAGATAAAGGAGAGAAATTATGCCGGAAGGGTGCTGCAGATAACGGACCGGGTACTGTTGGTTGGAATCAATTATGATAAGAAATCAAAAAAGCACCAGTGCATCATTGAGGAAATTTATACGCAATGATATCGCCGGAAAAATCTTCTATTCGATTCAGGACTGCCGCTTTGCGCCTATGGACCTGACTGCTGTAAAAAGCAGATAAAGCAGTATGGTGATAATGATCATCAGTGTAAATAGCGCATAGACTTCCGTGGAGATCTTCCCTCTTGCCATACCGTAGACTTTGATGGGCAGCGTGGTATCGCCGGCACCGGTCACAAAATAGCTGATGATCACATCGTCCAGAGAAAGGGTGATGGATAACAGGGCGCCAGAAATAATGCCGGGCATCAGCATGGGGATCGTCACCCGCTTTAAGGTGCGGAACTGGTTTGCACCGAGATCCATGGCGGCTTCCTCAATGGATTTGTCAAAGCCGGCGATCCTTGCCCGCAGTGTGATGATCACGAAAGGAACGCAGAAGGTAACATGAGCGATGACCAGTGTCCAGAAACTGAGGGTAATGTTCAGTGTGGTGAAAGTGGCCAGGGATGCAATACCAATGACTAACTCCGGAATGACGATGGGCACATAGAGCATATTGTCCAGGGTTTTTTTGAGTTTAAAGTCATAGCGGTGCATACCGATGGCGGCCAGAGTGCCTAATACAACGGAGATCAGTGTGCTGACAAGAGCCAGCTCCAGTGTCAGCATAAGAGAACTCATGAGTGATCTGTTCTGGAACATGGCGCCATACCAGTGCAGTGTGAAGCCTTTGAACACAAGGTTGTTATCATTTGTGTTAAAAGAGTAGCCGACCACCATAAAGATCGGCAGATATAAAAACAGGTAGATCAATCCGGCATAGAGATAGGAAAATGCGCCGAGCTGTCTTTTTTCTTTTCTTTTCATCCTGGTTTCCATACCCTTTCCACAGTATTTGGACTGTCATACATGTTACCCATGCAGTGTGTATGCTCAGAGTTTACAGGTTCTCCTGCATATTTTCCGTATGCCATGTGCACCCATAATACTCATATCTTCAAGTGTGTTTTCCGCGTGTCCGTATCTGTCACGCCAGATCCTCCAGATTTCCGACTTTTGTGTACAGTTTTAATACGATTAAAGTAAAGATAATCAGAATTACGGAGAAAGCGGCGCCGGAGGGCCAGTTTCTGGCGGCCATGAACTGATCTTTGATCAGGTTGCCGAGCAGCGTGGAATTACCGCCGCCCATGACATCAGCAATATAGAAAGCATCCAGACTGGGGATAAATACCTGTATCGTGCCTGCAAAAATGCCGGGCAGTGTGAGCGGCAGAATGACGCGGAAGAATGTATTTATCCGGGAAGCCCCCAGGTCATGGGCAGCCTCGATCAGAGAATAGTCCAGTTTGGAGATGGAATTATTCAAAGGCAGCACCATAAAGGGGAAGAGGGCATATACCATACCAAATAAGGTGGCGCCGTCCGTGTACATCATTGTGATCGGCTCGGATATTACGCCGAGTTTTAATAAAATGGTGTTGATAACACCGGAATCCCGCAAAATATTGCTCCAGCCGTTCAGACGGATCAACTGGTTGATCCAGAAAGGCAGCATGATAAGCAACACGCAAAAGCCCTGGTATTTTTTGCTGAATCTGGATAAAATAAAGGAAAACGGGTAGGAGATGAGCAGGCAGATCAGACTGGTCCAGAAGGCCAGCACAATGGAACGCCAGATCACTCTGCCGTAGGTGGGATTCCAGAGAGCGGTATAATTTTCCAGGGTAAAGATCATCTGAACACCGCCGTAAACTCCTTTTTCGAGAAAGCTGATAACGACTACATAGATGAGCGGCAGAGCCAGAAAAAGTATCATCCATAAAAAGAGAGGTCCTACAAGAGAGAGGATCTCACTTCTGTGTCGGTTGCCGTCTGCAGTTTTTTTGGTTTGTTTTCTGATTATCATATCTGTTTTGTGTGTGCTGCTGGTAGTGAGCTGCTTGTGTGTCTGGTTACTTCTGAAGCTGTCTTCCGTGATCAGGCAAAAGATATCGGAATGTTCCTGGTGTCAAACCCGGCAGGATCAATCTGAGGTACGCTTTCCCTGCTGTACTGCCAGATCAGGACGGCCGAGCAGGGCATCTTCAATGAGATCATACAGAGTATCTTCCGCAGTGTGCATGATCACGGCCTTATCCATATCCCAGTATATAGTTACGGCAGCTCCCACATCCGGAAGATCGCTGTGGGGATGCTTATTCAGCTTAAGCCTCTGGCCGTTGGGCAGCGCCACCACGGTTTTTACGATGGATCCAACATAAATATGTTCTTTTACAATACCGCGGAGCCTGAAATTTTCCACCGGTTCAAAGGAGTACATGGTATTTTCAGGACGGATGGAAATGTAGATCATTTCATCCTGTACGAATCCGGTGCCTCTTGCATGGACAACACCGTTCTCCGCTGTCAGTTCGATAAGATCCCCGTTGATGCCGGTGACGGAAGCTTCTATTATATTGGACTCCCCGATAAATCCTGCCACAAATTTGGTTTTCGGGTGCTCATAGATCTCCTGAGCGGTGCCGATCTGCTCGATGACGCCGCCATTCATCACGGCGATCCGGTCGCTCATGGTCAGAGCTTCCTCCTGATCGTGAGTGACATAGATAAATGTGATGCCAAGCTGTCTTTGCAGATGCTTCAATTCCATCTGCATCTGTTTACGCAGTTTCAGATCCAACGCTCCCAGAGGTTCATCTAACAGAAGAACTTTGGGGTTGTTCACAAGAGCCCTGGCAATGGCCACTCTCTGGCGCTGCCCGCCGGACATCTGATGGGGCTTTCTTCTGCCGAAATTTTTAAGCTGTACCAGTTCCAGCATTTTTTCCACCCGTTCTTTGATTTCTGGCTTCGGGGTTTTCTTTTCCACCAGTCCGAAAGCCACGTTGTCAAAAACGTTCATATGGGGAAAGAGCGCATAACTCTGAAAAACTGTGTTCACATTTCTTTTATATGGAGGAAGCGCGGTAACATCGCTGTGCTCTAAATAGACACAGCCCTGGGACGGCGCCTCAAAACCGGCAATGATGCGCAACGTAGTCGTCTTGCCGCAGCCGGAAGGACCAAGCAAAGTCAGAAACTCCCCTTCGTATACATCCAGATCAATATTTTTCAGCACTTCACTTTTCCCAAAGTCCTTGGTCACACCGGATAGTCTTACGATGGGTTCTTTGTCAGTTCTTACCATTCCTTTTGTGAATACCTCCTGAAACAATCGGGCGGCGGCCCGGCGTGCTGCTGTTTCGCATGCCATCTGTACCGCTCTTCATATCTGTTCTACAGTACCTGTTTACCGCGCTCGCCGGTGCGGATGCGCATCACATCATCGATATCGGAGATAAATACTTTGCCGTCGCCGACGTTGCCGGTGGACAGTGTATCTACGATCTCAGAGAGAATATCTTCCAGATCCTCATCCCAGACTACGGTCATGACGTAAAGTTTTGGCAGAAGATTAACTTCCAGTCCAAGCTTTTCAAATTCCGGATTGTCGAATCCTTCCTGGTGTCCACATCCCATGGCGGAGAGTACGGTCATACCACTGTATTCATTTTTTGTCAGTATTTTTTTTAAAGCTTCCAGCTTTTCAGGACGAATGATCACTTCTATTTTTTTCATAGATTCCTCCAGATAATGATTTTTGCCACAGTAATTTTCATAGTAATAGAAAATGGCGGAAATTGCAATAGATTGTCGGCAAATTTCCGCAGAAAAAGTAACAGCTTTGCCGCTGCCTGGCGGATTGCTGCATTCATATTTATTGTATCGAACAGAATGGAAGTTAAAGAACGGCTGAAACAGGAAAGAGCCTGCTCTTTATTGAAAGAACAGGCTCTCTGCATTTTTCAAATACTTTCATTAAAAAGTGTGGAAACCGATTCGGAGAGATTTTTGATCTTATCGGCCATTGCGTTGTAGGTGGTGTCTGTGGATGATTTGGATGAATTAGAAGATTTATTCTGCAATGCATCCTGCACCAGTTCTGCTTTTTTATTCACATCTTTTTCTTCTTTTACGGCTTTTTTGGTATCGGCATCCGGTACTTCGCTGTAGTAAGCTTTGAGCAGTTTTCCGTAGCTGCCGTTTTTGATGGCCGTATAGTCGATCAGGGTATTATCGCCGCCACCGCCCAACATGGTCTTTGTCAGGTTATTCATATCGGTGCCGCCGTTTGAACCCAGTTTCTGCATGCTCCTCGTCACGACATTTGTATAGTCCGGTTTCATTTGAACTGTTAATGACATAATCTGGCTCCTTCTATCATGATTTGCGTCAGCTCTGCGCACCTGGGCGCCGGGCGTTCAAAAGTTATCATTATGGTACTCTTTATTTCGGCTGAACGGAAGAAAAGATTAAGAGGGAAGATGGAAAAATTTGAAAATATACAGGAGAAAATAGGAAAAGGGGGATTTTGGCATGTGAAATCGAATCATGTGGAAATTTGAGTGAATTTCATAAGCAAATAAAAAAGGAAATGGGGGATTTTCGCAGAATATATAATGTGAGGGTATTTTAATGAGTTTACGTTGAGAATTTTGTTCGGGTGTGTCTGATGTATATGCGGCGGACACTCAGGGGGAAAACCATGCAGATACGGCAATATCTGGAACAGAGGGAGGCAGAGATACTGAGCCCCTATGCCTGTCACAGCATAGATTCAAAAGGCAGGGATAAAGCGGAGGAGGAGTGCGATATCCGTCCTGTTTTTCAGCGGGACAGAGACCGCATTTTGCATAGCAAATCTTTCCGCAGGCTGAAGGACAAAACACAGGTATTTCTGACGCCGGAAGGCGACCATTACAGAACAAGGCTGACGCATACGCTGGAGGTTTCCCAGAATGCGAGAACTATAGCGAAGGCACTGCGCCTGAATGAAGAGCTGGTGGAGGCTATTGCCCTGGGTCATGATCTGGGCCATACGCCCTTTGGCCATGCAGGGGAAAGAGCCTTAAATAACGTGTGTCCTCTGGGGTTTGCCCACAATGTACAGGGTGTGCGGACTGTGGAACTGCTGGAAAAAGACGGTCAGGGTCTGAATCTGACGGTGGAAGTGCGGGACGGCATGTTAAATCATCAGACAAAAGGGAATCCGGCCACGCTGGAGGGACAGGTGGTGAGATTTTCCGATAAAATTGCCTATATCCATCATGATATGGACGACGCTATTCGGGGTGGGATCTTAAAGGAGACGGATGTACCGGAAGAGATCGGGGATGTGATCGGTTTCAACAGCGCAGAATGGATCGATCATTTTATACATGATATTGTGTCAAACAGTTATGAAAAGAATTGTATTGTGATGTCGGAACCGGTGGCGGAGGCAATGAGAAAACTCAGACAGTTTATGTTTGAAAATGTGTATACAAATCCAAAGGCAAAGAGCGAAGAGGGAAAAGCGGTCATGCTGATAGAGACGCTGTATGGGTATTTTTGCAGGAACAGGGACAGAATGCCGGGAGAAATGCTGAGGCTGCTTGACAGGGGGGAGCCTCTGGAGAGAGTGGTCTGCGATCATATCAGTGCCATGACGGACCGCTATGCCATCGCCACATTTGAGGAGATCTACGTGCCGGCTTCCTGGCATGGCTGAACGGACAATGATAAGCAGGGTGGTACTCTTTGAGGCCTGATGATATCGAAAACCGCAGAAAAAACGGCGCAGGAGTGAAGGTGCTACAGGAAATAGATGGTAAAGGAGGCGGGTATGCTTTATCCGCAGGAAGTAATAGAAGAAGTCAGAGCGAGAAATGATATCGTGGATGTGATCTCGGGGTATGTGAGGCTGCAGAAAAAGGGGGCCAGCTATTTTGGGCTGTGTCCGTTTCATAATGAAAAATCCCCCTCCTTTTCGGTATCCCAGGGCAAGCAGATGTATTACTGTTTTGGGTGCGGAGCCGGTGGGAATGTGATCACTTTTATACAGCAGTATGAAAACGCAGGTTTCCAGGAAGCTGTGAAGATGTTGGCGGAACGGGCCGGCGTAAAGCTGCCGGAGGCAGAGTATTCAGAGGAAGTAAAAAGGAGAGAAAGCCACAGGGCAAAACTGCTTGCGGTAAATAAGGAGGCAGCAAAATATTTTTATTATCAGCTCCGCGCTCCCCAAGGAAAGCAGGGGCTTGCCTATCTGAAAAACAGGCAGCTCTCAGATGAGACGATACATAGATTCGGACTTGGATTTGCAAATAAGACAAGCGATGATCTGGCCAGATATCTGAGGGGAAAGGGATTTCCGGATGACGTGATCAAAGAGGCGGGGTTAGCCTCCTTCGACGAGCGTTACGGCCTTCATGACAAGTTCTGGAACAGGGTGATCTTTCCGATCCAGGACAGCAATCACCGTGTCATAGGTTTTGGCGGGCGGGTGATGGGAGATGGGACGCCGAAGTACCTGAATTCCCAGGAAACTCCTGTCTTTGATAAGAGTAAGAACCTCTATGGGCTTAATTTTGCAAGAAGCTCCAGAAAGAACCAGTTTATTCTCTGTGAGGGCTATATGGATGTGATTACCATGCATCAGGCAGGATTTACGCAGGCGGTGGCCTCCCTGGGAACTGCTTTTACAGTGGGACAGGCACTGCTGTTAAAGCGATATGCGGAGGAAGTGCTGCTTGCCTATGATTCGGACTGCGCAGGTGTAAAAGCGGCGCTTCGGGCTATAGGGATCCTGCGGGAGGCAGGCCTCACCGGGCGGGTCTTAAGTTTTGCACCCTGTAAAGATCCGGATGAATTTATCGGGACGGAAGGAGCAGAAGCTTTTGAGAAACGGTTGGCGGAAGCGGAAAACAGCTTTTTCTTTGAGATCCGCATTCTGTCGCAGGAGTTCGATTTAAAGGATCCGGCGGGAAAGACGAAGTTTCACAGAGAGATTGCGAAGAAACTATGCGGCTTTTCGGAGGAGGCGGAGCGGGCCAATTATATGGAAGCGATTGCGGAGAAATACCATATTGGTCATGAAAATCTGCGTAAGCTGGTGAGTGCGGAAGCAGCGCGGACAGGGTTAGTTCGTCCGGTGGAACGGCCAAAGTCAGGGATACAGTCGAAAAAGATGCCGGAGGATAACGGGAAAAAACTCCAGAGACTGTTGATTACCTGGCTTGTGGAGAGGCCGGAGATCTATCCGAAAATCAAAAAATATATTGCGACGGAAGACTTTACGGAGGAACTCTACAGGGAAGTGGCGCGGAAGCTGTTTGAGGAACTGGAGGAGGGAAAAGCGGATCCGGCGGGATTAGTGGATCTGTTCCCGGAGGCGGACAAACAGAATGAAGTGGCAAAACTGTTTCATACGAGCATAGGGAAGCTTGAGAATAAAAGCGATGCGGAGCGGGCGCTGCATGATATAGTGTGTGGTGTAAAGCGAAACAGCTATGAATACTATTCACAGCGGTCAGGAACCGATATTTCGGCGCTGAATCAGGTGATTGCCGGAAAAAAAGTACTGGAAGAACTTAACAAAATGCATATTTCTCTTGATTAGGGAGTATATTATTTTTTATCATATGATAAAAATGAAGAAATTGTACTGTGACAGCAGAGAGACGGGCTGTTTATGCGGCCGGGCGCAGACGGAGAATCCCGCATGGCAGGATTCTTTCTTAACATAGCAGGAAGGATGGAAGTTATATGGATGAAAACACAAAAGTAAAATTTGACGAGAAAGTAAAGGATCTTTTAAATCTTGCCAAAAAGAAAAAGAATGTACTTGATTATTCGGAAGTCAGCGACTTTTTCAGGGATCTCCCCCTTGAAGAGGAACAGTTTGATAAAGTGCTGGAGGTTCTGGATGCAAACGGTATCGTGTGCAATGTGGAAATTCCGGTGGAAAACGATCTGGATGATGAGGAGATCAACCTGTCGGAGGAGGATGAGGTGGATGTGGAAAATATCGACCTCTCTGTACCTGATGGTGTCAGCATTGAGGATCCGGTCAGAATGTATTTAAAGGAGATCGGAAAAGTAGCCCTTCTGTCTGCCGAGGAGGAGATAGAGTTTGCCCGAAAGATAGAGGACGGCGCGGCAGCAGTGGAGAAGCTGGAAGGTCTGGATAAGATGCTGGAAACGGCGGAAGGCGAAGAAAAAGAGACTTTGGAGAAGGAGAAGAAAGAACTGGGGTATATGATCGCGGACGGCGAGGCGGCAAAGCAGAAACTTGCGGAGGCGAACCTCAGGCTTGTCGTATCCATCGCAAAGCGTTATGTGGGCCGCGGCATGCTGTTTTTAGATCTGATTCAGGAAGGGAATCTCGGACTGATCAAGGCTGTGGAGAAGTTTGATTACAGAAAAGGGTATAAGTTTTCCACTTACGCCACATGGTGGATCCGTCAGGCTATCACGAGAGCCATTGCGGATCAGGCGAGAACGATCCGCATTCCGGTTCATATGGTGGAGACGATCAATAAGCTGATCCGTGTCAACAGGCAGCTGTTGCAGGAGCTGGGCAGAGAACCCCTGCCGGAAGAAATTGCGGAGAAGATGGATATCCCGGTGGAGAGAGTGCGGGAAATTTCCAAGATATCTCAGGAGCCGGTGTCTCTGGAAACGCCCATCGGTGAGGAGGAGGACAGCCACCTCGGAGACTTTATTCAGGACGACAATGTGCCGGTTCCGGCGGAAGCGGCGGCATTTACGCTGTTAAAGGAGCAGCTTGTGGAAGTGCTGGGGACGCTGACGGAGAGAGAACAGAAGGTGCTGCGTCTGCGTTTCGGCCTGGATGACGGCAGAGCCAGGACGCTTGAGGAAGTGGGAAAGGAATTCAATGTGACGAGAGAGAGAATCCGTCAGATCGAGGCCAAGGCGCTGAGAAAACTCCGTCATCCCAGCAGGAGCAGGAAGCTGAAGGACTATCTGAATTGATAGCATATGCTATTTATGGTTGGAGGACTGTATTGATACCGGCAAAGTTATCGCCAGAGAGGTGTCGGATTGTTCCTGAACTGATATGAGCTGTTTTCGGGTGGTGACATATGTCAAATTATCATTTATCAGACCGCATGGCGGCAGTGGCGGGGCTTGTACCGGCTGGAGTGACAGCCTGCGACATCGGCTGCGATCATGGGTTTGTGGCGATCCATCTGGTGGAGGCGGGAGTTTGCCCCGGTATGATCGCTATGGACATCAATAAGGGACCGCTTTTACGGGCGAAGGAGCATATTGAGAGCGCCGGCCTTTCTACATATATTGATACCCGTTTGTCGGATGGGCTGGAAGCGTTTGAAGCGGGAGAGGCAGAGTGCATGATCGCCGCAGGGATGGGGGGCAGACTGATCGTAAAGATCCTGTCAGACTATCCGGAAAAGGTAAAAAGTCTGCGTTATCTGGTACTGCAGCCGCAGTCGGAGCTTTCCTTTGTGAGAGGCTGTCTGCGCAGGCAGGGGTTTGTGATACGGAAAGAGGATATGATTCTGGAGGATGGGAAGTTTTATCCGATGATGCTTGTGGAGACAGAGACTTGCGGAGAGGGAAGCGGAAAGAATCCTGAGAGAAACGGGCAGACCAGCAGGAAAAAGGCGACGGGAGCGGAGCATGAGAGTTCCCGGTGTGATCCGGGGGAAGATCCGGGGGCGGCGTCGGACAGGAGGGCGGCATACCGGGAAAGTCTGGAGGATGAGTTCGGCCCCTGTCTGATTAGAGACAATCATCCGGTTCTTTTACAATATCTGGACTGGTGGGAAGGGCAGCAGAATAAGATATTAAGGGAAGTTCTGGCTTATCCGGAAAGACGCAGGCAGGTGGAGGAAGAGATTGACAGGATCCGGGATGTGCGGGGAATAATGAAAGAGAAGGTTGTACAGGAAAACGGGGGATATGTATGAAATGCTATGAAATTATGGAATATCTGGAAGAGGTAGCGCCGAAATCTTTCGCGGAAAGCTGGGATAACGTGGGGCTTTTGTGCGGCAGAGAGGAGAAGGAGGTTTCTTCTGTCTATATTGCGCTAGATGCGACAGGGGAAGTCATCGAAGAGGCGAGGCGTGTGGGGGCGGATCTGCTGCTCACCCATCATCCGATGATCTTTAAACCCTTGAAGCAGATTTCCGGAAATCATTTTATTGGAGAAAAGATATTGACTCTGGCGGAGAGCGGCATGTGCTATTATGCGATGCACACCAATTTTGATGTGATGGGAATGGCGGATGCCGTGGCTGAGCAGCTGGGGCTTCAGGAGAGAAAAGTGCTGACAGTAACCTATGAGGATGATCTTTCCAAAGAGGGGATCGGAAGGGTGGGAGCGCTGCCGATGCCCATGACATTGGCGGAGTGCGCGGAATACGTAAAGAACCGCTGCCATATCGGGCAGGTGAAGGTTTACGGGATGCCGGCGGAGACGATCGTCATGGCGGCGGTCTGTCCGGGTTCCGGGAAGAGCTGCATTGAGGATGCAATCAGAGCCGGTGCGGATGTTTTGATAACAGGTGATATTGATCATCACGAGGGGATAGATTCTGTGGAGCAGGGACTTGCCATCATTGATGCGGGGCACTATGGGTTAGAGAAGATTTTTGTGCCTTACATGGAGGAATACTGCAAAAAGAAGCTGGCAGATGTGAAAATATATACGGCGGCGGAGAAGGAACCGTTCTGGGTGGCTTAGGGGCAGCATAAATCGGAAGAATAGCAGGAGGAGTACAGGAAATGAAGGTGACAGTAAACGGAAGGATAACGGAATATGCAGAGGATGCGACCTTTGAGGAGGTGGCGCAGGCTCACCAGGAAGAGTATGGGAATGAGATCGCTCTTGTCATAGCGAACGGAAAGATTCAGGAACTGCATAAAAAGATCAGAGAGGACTGCGAAGTATCTTTTCTGACACTGCGGGATGCCATCGGACACAGGGCCTATGTGCGTACGGTCAAGATGATGTTTCTGAAGGCGATCACGGATGTTGTGGGACGGGATACTTTGGAGAGGGTGAAAGTGGAGTTTGCGGTCAGCAACGGCTATTACTGTACGGTAAAGGGAGATCTTCAGGCGACGGAAGAACTGGCGGAGGCCGTTCAGAAGAGAATGATGGAATTATCGGAAGAAAGGCTGCCGATCACGAAGAAATATTATCCCATGGGGAAATGCATGAAGTTAATCAGAAAGCATGGAATGCGGGACAAGGAGCGCCTGTTCAGGTATCGGAGAAGTTCCGGTGTAAATCTGTACTGTCTGGATGGATTTTATGATTATTATTACGGGTATATGCTGCAAGATACAGGGTACGCAAAGTATTTCCAGGTGATTGCTTATGGGGAAGGGTTTATGCTTGTGATGCCGGATGAGAAAGCGCCTTTCAAGTTAAAACCTTTCTGTCCTCAGGAGAAACTGTTTGCGACATTGAAGGCGGCGACAGGCTGGAGCGTCCAGGTGGGCATTGAAAATGTAGGGGAGTTAAACGATGTGATCTGCGGTAACCACATGCAGGAGATGATACTCTGGCAGGAGGCGGAACAGGAGCGCCGCATCGGTGAGATCGCGAAGGAAGTGACAGGACGCAGTCATGTGAAATTTGTGATGATAGCGGGTCCTTCTTCCTCGGGAAAGACTTCCTTTGCCAACAGACTTTCCGTGCAGCTGCGGGCTCTTGGCAAGATACCGCACCTGATCAGTCTGGATGATTATTTTGTCAACAGGGAAGATACGCCCCTTGACGAGAAAGGGGATTACAATTTTGAATGTCTGGGCGCCATCGATGTGGAGCTGTTCAACAGGGACATGTTAAAGCTTCTGGGCGGGGAAGAGGTGGAACTGCCGTCCTTTAACTTTAAGACCGGACACCGGGAATATAACGGACATGTGATGAAACTGAATGAGGAGGATATTCTTGTGATCGAGGGGATCCACGGGCTGAATCCGAAGATGTCCTACTCTCTGCCGGAGGACAGCAAGTTTAAAATCTATATCAGTGCGCTGACAAGTCTGAACGTGGATGATCACAACAGGATTCCTACCACGGACGGCAGGCTGCTGCGGCGTATGGTTCGGGATGCGAGGACAAGAGGCGCTTCGGCAAAGAGAACGATCCAGATGTGGCCTTCGGTCAGAAGAGGCGAGGAAGAAAATATTTTCCCCTTCCAGGAAGAGGCGGACATGATGTTCAATTCGGCCCTTGTCTATGAGCTGGCGGTGTTGAAACAGTATGCGGAACCCCTTTTGTTCAGCATCAGGGAGGGAGAGCCGGAATATTACGAGGCAAAGAGGCTGCTTAAATTCCTCAATTACTTCCTCGGGGTAGACAGCGCCTCTATTCCCAATAATTCTGTCTGCAGAGAGTTTGTGGGGGGGAGCTGTTTTAAGGTTTGAGGGAAATGTATTGCAGCTGAGGCTCTGGCTGTAGAGTACATGAGTAGTATGAAGAAAAGAGGGATTGTGATATGATGGGACATGTTTCGGAGTTGGCGATATCAGGGATTGTATTTTCTGCGATCATTTCTATTGGATTGCCGGTCGTTTTGCTTATCCTGGTGAAAAAGAGGCTGGGGGCAAAAGCCGGTGCGGCAGGGATCGGAGCCCTTACGTTTGTTCTGTTTGCACTGGTTTTAGAGCAGATACTGCATGTCGTTATGCTGCGGTCGGCGGGGGATATCCTGAATGGAAATGTCTGGATCTATGCTGTTTACGGCGGGCTTGCCGCGGCGGTGTTTGAGGAGACCGGGCGGTTTGTGGCCATGAAATTCTGGATGAAGAAGACGTTGTCGAAAGAGAATTCTCTGATGTACGGCGTGGGGCACGGCGGGATAGAATCTATGCTGATCGTGGGGTTCACCTGCATCGGCAATCTGATTACAGCAGTCATGATCAATTCCGGACAGATCGAGGCCATGATGGCAACTGTGGAAGACGGCACGGGGAAGGAGCTGGCGCTGCAGGCTTATTCGGCGCTCTGGACGACGCCGGGCTATCAGTTTTATCTGGCGGGAGTGGAGCGGATATCCGCCATCGCGCTGCAGATTGGTCTTTCATATTTGGTATACAGGGCTGTCAGATATGGGGAGAAAAAGTTCTTTACAGCGGCTTTGGGAATCCATTTCCTGGTGGATGCGGTGACGATTCTTCTGTCGAATTATATGAATGTGGTGGTGCTGGAGATCGTGCTGCTTGTGCTGGTGGCCGCGCTGCTCGTCTGGGTGAAGCGGCTGTATGGGGAAGAGGAAAACGGTGCAAAAGAAAAGCTTTTTCCTTGCAAAGTGGAAAGAATGTGATTATAATACAGAAAGATGCATAAATTGATAAGTAGGCTAAATGACCGCGCCTGCTGTCTGGAGACAGGGGCAGGTGAGGAAAGTCCGGGCTTCACAGGGCAGGATGCCGGATAACGTCCGGTGGAGGCGACTCCAAGGCAAGTGCAACAGAAATAAACCGCCAATGTCAAAGAGCGTTGCTCGATATCCCGGAAGAATCAGTGAAGCTGATTTGTTCCGGCTCAGTGCAGTTTACTGCATTGGGGTTGGTAAGGGTGGAAAGGCAGTGTAAGAGACTACCGTTTGTCTGGTAACAGACAAAGCCATGTAAACCCCATCCGAAGCAAGACCAAACAGAGAACCATAAGCCGGCCCGGTTTGTTCTCAGGTAGGTCGCTGGAGGCTGCTGGCGACAGCAGTCCAAGATAGATGGTCATTGCCCTGCATTGCAGGGAACAGAACCCGGCTTATCGGCCTGCTTATCAACAGGAGCCCGCATGCTTTGCGGGCAGGTTTATGTGAACTGGAATCCCGGCAGCGTTCTGCCGGGGTTTTGTGTAGTATGGCGGGGAATTCCCGCAAAAGGAAGTTTGCTGTCAGGGCAGCATGCCGTGGAAAGCTTTCCTGTTCGATCAATGAGGAGGCATATGAGAAAAAATATAACATCTGTCATTTTATTTGCTTTTATTTTGTGCGCTCTTGGCGGAATACTCTCCAGATGCGGCAGGGATGGTGACGCACCGGGAAATGGCGCCGCTGTGGAAGATGCGGAAGTGGAAGGAAATGGCGGGACAGAAGCGGATAAGATGCCGGAGGAGGGAGGAGAAAGTACAGAAGGTGTGGACCTGCAGGCCGGATCGGAGACAGGCAGGAGAGATGCAGAGGATGGGGGCGCAGAGACCAGCAAAACGAAAGGCGGGCCGGAGGAAGCAGAAAAGAACGATCTTGTTTTGCAGGAGAAACTGCGGCCTTCCGTTTTGCAGATCTATTGCGGAGATTACAGAGGGAGCGGTGTTGTCTGGGAGATTACGGAGGAGGAAGTGACGGTGATCAGCAGCGGCCATCTTCTGAAAAATGCGGAAACCTGCGATATATTATGTTATGCCGGTGTTTATTATGAGGCAAAAGTGGACAGAGTTTTAGAAAACTGCGATATAGGGTTTGCTGTGTTTCCGACACAGGCGCTGCAGGAGGACGGTGTGGAACTGACGGCGGCGGTTCCGAGCATGAGAAAGCCTGAAAAACTGGTACAGGGAGAAGAACTGGTGGTCTATGGTTCTATGGATGTAGTGGCCGGAGATTTTGTGAAAGGGTATCTGATAGAAGCGGAGACGGAGATGGAGCTTCAGGGAAACGACGGCCCACAGCTGCTTATGCTGGGCGGTATTGTCAGAGAGGGGGCGGAGGGATCCGGCTATGATGGTGTGGAACGGGAGACGGTGGGACGGGAAAAGGGCGGTGCAAATCCGGAAAGTCGAGGTGAAGAGGACCACGGGAATGCAGAAGAGCCGGGCTCTGATGAGACACAGGGCAGCCCGGAACAGGAGAAAGACAGCCTGTCCGAAAGGAGCGCAGTGGATGCGGGGATGTCCGGCAGCGGTGTTTTTGACAGGAAGGGAGAGCTTCTGGGCATTCTGGCAGGCGGCGACGGCGAGCGGGGCTTTGCGGCTGTGCCGGTGTGGAGAATCGGGGAGTAGATTTTGGCCTGTTTTTGTAGAGCGATTTTTTATAAAGAATTCATTAACCATTGGCGGGACGGCTTGACAGGTGAGAGAATTTGGTGGAAAATAGTGTGGATGTGTAAAATCAGAAGTCAGTAAAGTAAAGCAGGTGCTGTTTATTTCCGCGGATAACGAGCCAGGTAGCTGTGCTTAAAGCCAACCAAAGGTTGGCTTGGATATATTGGCGACTGCCGCGGGATATTTCATTTGGAAAGGTGTGGATGTTAAAATGACAAAGATCGATATAGTTTCAGGATTTCTGGGGGCAGGAAAAACAACGTTGATTAAGAAACTGCTGAAGGAGACACTGGCGGGGACAAAAGTTGTACTGATTGAGAATGAGTTTGGGCAGATCGGCGTGGACAGCGGATTTTTGAAAGAATCCGGTATTGAGATCAAGGAGATGAACTCCGGCTGTATCTGTTGCTCTCTTGTGGGAGATTTTGGCGCGTCGCTGAAGGAAGTATTGGAGACTTACGCTCCGGAACGGATTTTGATCGAGCCGTCCGGTGTGGGTAAACTCTCCGACGTTATGCGGGCCGTGGAAAATGTAAAATCGGACGGGGAAGCTCATCTGAACAGCGCGGTGGCAGTAGTGGATGCCGCCAAGTGCAAAATGTATATGAAGAATTTCGGCGAGTTTTTTATAAACCAGATCGAGTATGCGGGGACGATCATCCTGAGCCGTACCGGTTCCATGAAACAGGAGAAGATCGAGGAGACGGTGGCGCTCATCAGGCAGCATAATGAGAAAGCAACGGTGATCACGACGCCCTGGGAGAAACTGGATGGCGCAAAGATTCTGGAGACGATCGAAGGCGCGTCAGATCTGGAAGCGGAACTGATGGCGGAAGTGCTGGCACATCGGGAAGAGGAGCATCACCACCATCATGATGAAGACGGCCATGAGCATCATCACCACCATCATGACGAAGACGGCCATGAGCATCATCACCACGGCGGTGAGGGGCATGACCACGACGAGACGTGCGGCTGCGGGTGTCATGACCACGACCATCATGATCATCACGGCCATCATCATGCGGATGATGTTTTCACAAGCTGGGGCCTGGAGACAGCGTCGGTTTATGAAAAGTCTCAGATCGAGGATATTCTGGATGAGCTGGACCGAGAGAAAGAGTACGGCGTTGTGCTGCGTGCAAAAGGCATGGTTCCTGCCGTTGACGGAAGCTGGATCCATTTTGACTATGTGCCCGGTGAGGAGGAAGTACGTACAGGTGCGGCTGATGTAACGGGTAAGATCTGTGTGATCGGTTCGGATCTGAATGAGGATGCGCTGAGGAAGTTGTTTGCATCAGTGTAACAGGCCCGTTTTCAGGTTTTACTGTTACGTTATTTGCAGGAAATTAGAGGATGAGGATATCAGATATGAAACCGGTATATATTATCAATGGATTTCTGGAGAGCGGAAAAACGGAATTTATCGTGTACACACTGGCGCAGCCCTATTTCCAGTTGAAAGGGAAAACCCTTCTTGTGCTCTGTGAGGAGGGGGAGATCGAGTATGATGAAAAGCTCCTGAAAGACAGCAATACCGTACTGGAACTGATTGAGGAGGAAGAAGATTTCACACCCTCTGCGCTGATGGAACTGGATAAAAAATACAAACCGGAACGGATCATCATAGAGTATAACGGCATGTGGAATTTCAAGAATATGAAACTGCCCTGGCACTGGAGTATCGAGCAGCAGATCACCTGTATCGATGCTTCCACGTTCCCGATGTACTACACCAATATGAAGTCCCTGCTGGCGGAGATGGTGAGAAAGTCGGAGATGATCATCTTTAACCGCTGTGACGGCATTGAGGATCTGGCTTCCTACAAGCGGAATATCAAGGCCGTAAATCAGAAAGCGGAAATCATTTTTGAAGATTCAAACGGTGAGATAGACGAAATATTTGAGGATGATCTTCCCTATAATCTGGAGGATGATCCGATTGTTTTGGATAACACTGGTTATGGAATCTGGTATATTGATTCCATGGATCATCTGGAGCGGTATCTGGATAAAAGGATTCAGTTTACCGCCCAGGTGCTGAAACCGGAAAATTTCCCGAAGGATGCCTTTGTGCCGGGGCGGATGGCCATGACCTGCTGTGCCGAGGATATGAGTTTTCTGGGTTATGTCTGCAAATATGGAGAGACAGATAAGCTGGAACAGAGGGACTGGGTGAAAGTGACCGCCGTGGTCAGGGAAGAGTACTGGAAAGATTACAATGGGAAGGGACCGGTGCTGCATGCATTGAAGGTGGAGAAGACGAAAAAACCGAGAGAAGAGATTATTTCCTTTATGTAAAGGGCGAATGTTTATGGTGGCTTTGGAAAAATAACAGTGCAGTTTTCGGGTTTCACTGTTGCCCGAAAGAATCTGACAGGCTTTTCTTTTGACGTATGGAGAGGATATGGCAGAAGTGAGTACGGATAGCCGCTTAGTTGGAGAATACGCAGATGGATGATGAAAAAGAGATAAGACAGCTGCAAAAGAGGCTGCAGGAACTGGCGGAGAAGAGCAGCAGGCAGAACATCTATACGTTCACAGGATTTTTCGGTATGGCACAGTTAGATGTGTTCCATCGTATGGAACAAGAGCTTTCCTATGCGCACCCAAAGCTTTGCGGCGGCAGCGAACTGGCGGAGAGAATGGTGGTGCGGTTTGGTTCTCCGGAGGAGATGGGATATGAGGAAGCGTTTCCGATCGTACTGTTGAAGATAGAGCCATCCATGCAGAAATATGCAGATACGTTGGGACACAGGGATATTCTGGGGGCGTTAATGCATCTGGGCATAGAGAGAAGTACGCTCGGAGATATTTTTCTGAAGGACAACTGCGGGTATCTCTTCTGTCTGGATTCCATCGCGGATTTTATTGTGGAAGAGCTGCAAAAAGTCAGACATACCGACGTGAGATGCCGCAGGGCGGAAATGTCGGAAGAACTTATAAAACAGGAAAAGGTGAGGCAGAGTCTGACGGTTTCTTCGGAGAGGGCGGATGTGGTTATTGCCGGACTGTATCATCTCTCACGCACCGGTAGTATGGAATTATTCCGCACCGGGAAAGTGTACATCAATGGAAGACTCTGTGAAAATAACAGCTGTTTTTTAAAGAAGGGCGATGCGGTCAGTGTGCGCGGAAAAGGAAAGTTTTTCTATGACGGCGTGGACAGGGAGACAAAAAAGGGAAAACTTTGTGCAGGAGTCTGGATTTATCTGTGAGCAGACAGAGCATTGAGCCGGCTGGCGGGCTATGTGCGCAGGGCTGTCGTAACAGTAAAGCCGGATGACTGGCCTGTTATGGGCTGTCTTACAGGGATTTGCACAGCCTGTATATCAGAAGAGGAAAAAGGTTATGTATCCATATTCATTATCACAATGGTTATTTCTGTTTTATTTTTACTGCTTTTTGGGATGGTGTGTGGAATCCACCCATGTCAGTATCCGGCAGAAGCCGCCCCATTGGGTGAACAGAGGCTTTATGCGGGGGCCTTTTCTGCCTCTGTACGGCAGCGGTGCGATCATGATGTTAGTGGTGTCGGCTCCTTTTCAGCACAATCTGTTTCTGACCTATGTGGCAGGCTGCATCGGTGCTACGATACTGGAATACATAACAGGTGTTACGATGGAAGTTCTTTTTAAGGTGCGGTACTGGGATTACTCAAACCAGCCCTTTAATTTCCAGGGATATATCTGCCTTGGAACAACCCTTGCCTGGGGCGGTCTGACGATTCTGATGACACGGATTATCCATAAACCGATTGAAGGATTGCTCTATATGATACCCTTCAATCTGCTGTCTGTTGTTGTGTTTATCCTGACTGTTTTTATTGCTGCGGATTTTGCACTTTCTTTCCGGGCGGCACTGGATATCCGGGATATTCTGTTAGCAATGGAAAAGGTGAAGGAAGAGATGGCTCATATGCAGAAGCGGCTGGATGTTATTGCGGCAGTGACAGGAGAGGAGATCGGGCAGTACCGCAGCGCGGCTGAAATGCGGATCGAGGAACTGGTTACGGATATTGAGGACAGACTGCACCGTATGAAGGAATGGGCGGGGCTTCATCCGGGAGAATATCTGGAGAGTGCAAAAAATGAGGCCATTGAGATTCGCGACAGATTTATGAATGCCCGTTACCATGCCTCTCAATTGAAAACAGTGCGGGAACACTGGAAGCGTGGTATGATCCTTGGCAATCCAACTATGAGGGGATCAAAGAAAGTAAGATACAGCCTGGAGGAGTTGAAGGAAGCAGTAAAGGAAAAATTAAATTTAAATTTTATAAATAACGAAAAGGGTCAGAGACAGTGATTAACGTTTCTGATGATGCAGGAAAGGTTGTCCCTGTGATTTGTGCTGTCAGACAAATTGTGGATAAACAGAGAATAAAACCCCGCCCACTGCAAAAAGGCAGAGGGCGGGGTTTTTTGCATATCTGACAGCACAGATCAAATGGGGCGTTGTCAGTTGATTTTAGCCCTCTCGTCCCAGTATTCGCAGGTGATGCCCGCTGCTTTGGAAGTAAAGGGGGAACCATCCTTTTTTTTGTAATGATCAGTGGCCTTGAAAACATATCTGCAGCCCAGGTATAGTAATGGTATGTTGGCGAATACGATCAGAATGTTGCCCAGGTCGGAGATCGCCCACATATTGCCCAGATCAAGCCCCGCGATGGAACAGAAGATGCCAAAGAGGGTGATGAAGATACCCAGAATGCGGATCCCGTTGGTAAGGGATTTTTTTGTGGTGATCCTGCCTGCGGCAATCTCGGAAAAGCTGAAAAAGCCGATGACGCAGGTGAAGGCAAACAGGCAGAAGCAGACAGTGATCAGAAAGATCACAATGGTATCAAAAATGCCGGTGCCCGGTGTCAGTGCGGAAGCGGATGTCAGGAATTTGGGCAGCTTATCGAGAGCCATCCAGGCTTCCCCGCCCTCTCCGCTCCAGAGGTGGGCCATCACCACCACAAAACCGGTGAGTGTGCAGATGACGATGGTATCCAGAAAAACGCCGATGGACTGTACACAGCCCTGCTCGCAGGGATGGTCAGTGTTTGCAGCGCCGGCCGCCATGGTGATGGTACCCTGGCCGGCCTCGTTGCTCATCAGGCCGCGCTTGATGCCCTGTGCTAAAACAGTGCCGAATACGCCGCCGAAAATGGCCTGGGGCGTAAAAGCGCCGCCGAAGACAGAGGCGAAGAAATAGGGAACTGCTCCGAGATTCATCAGGATCAGCATCAGGACGGTCACAATATAAATGACGGACATGACAGGCACTGCGGTATCAGTCACCTTTGTCACTTTTTTGATGCCGCCGAAAGCCAGGTACGCTACCAGCACAATTAAAATAGCGGCTGTTATGTAATATAGCGGAGAGGTTGTGGCGATGGTGCTGCCGGTCAGGATCTCCCCCATCTGTCCGATGGAACTCACTACGTTAAATCCCTGTGCGGGCAGACAGCACATTGCATAGATGATAAACATAACGGAGAGAAAGACTCCAGCTCCTTTTTTGTTGCCCAAGAGTTTTTTGCCGTAGTAGGGCAGGCCGCCCACGAATTCATCGTCCTTTCTTTCCTTGAACATCTGTGCCATGACAGCTTCGGTGTAGGCAGTGGACATCCCGAAGAACGCGGAAAGCCACATCCAGAACAGTGCGCCGGGGCCGCCCGCACCGATCGCGCCTGTAACGCCCAGGATATTGCCGGGGCCCACACGCATGGCGGAGCTTAAAAAGAAAGCGCCAAGCGAAGAGATACCGATCTCATCACTTTTCTTTTTGGTGAGAATGCGGATGCCTTCTTTAAAGTGTGTAACCTGTATGAAGCCCAGTCTGATCGTAAAGAAAATGCCGGAGCCTACCAACAGGATAACGGCAAGAGAGAAATTTCCCAGAATGGGAATCTTTGCGTACCAGTCAAAATTTGTGGGGAAATCCCAGAAAAAATCGGAGACCGGAATGACAAAAGAAAATACGTTATTGATCATTTCAAAAATGTGTTCCATTGTTACCCTCCTCGTCGTAATACTGGTCGGACCAACGTTGAAAAATGAATAAGGCCAGGTCTTTTGCGTTAGAGCAGCCATCCCATATCCTGGTATAATTGATCCATGTAGTGGTTTCTGATAAAAGTATATAGGAGAGAAAAAAGCAATACAAGTGCAAAAAGTGGGTAAAAACTTGCGAAAAGTGCTTAAAAAATATTTGACAGAAAAATTTGGTTGACAAATACGCTTTGTCGTAATAAAGTACTAAACAAGAAGAATTTCGAAACAACAGGTTTGGATTCTTCAGAACAGAATAGGGCAAACCGTTGAGGAAGAGTAGTAAATAGCCGGAACCGGTACAGAGAACTGCAGGTGGTGGGATTGCAGTGCGGGGAATGTTATCGAATGGACTTCTGAGGGCGCTTCAGAAAACAGAGGACTGTAAGTAGGGAGCGACGGGAACCGAACCCGTTATCAATCCGGCATGTATGATAGTACATGGACAGAGTGGGCAATTTCGCCAAGTCGAGTGGTACCGCGATAATAACTGTGTTTATTACCGTCTCAGACATATTGTATGTCTGGGACTTTTTTTATGCGCAGGCTCGCATAAGGAAATTTACTGCCAGGGCTGCATGCGAGCCGCGCGCGGGTAGGTGAGAAAGGTATTCCCCTGCCCGATTACACAGCCCCGGCTTTCCCTCAACGGAAAACAAAGAAAGAAGGAGACAGTGTTATGAAAATCAGAACGATGTTACGGAAACGGATGACAAAGAAAACAGGTGTTGTTATATTGGCTGTCCTGATAATGGCCGGGATCCCTGGGGGATGCGGGAAAAATGTGATTGGCGGAAACGACGGACCGACTTCTGTTATCGTTGCAGAGAATGAGGGAGAGAACACGGAGGGGACGGAAACGCCGGAAGAGATGGAAAAAGCGGCAGACGGAACAGTCTATAAGGTTGGTATCGTGCAGTTTGTGGATGACGCGTCGTTAAACCAGATCAACAGAGCGCTCTGCGCGGAGTTAAATGCAAAAGGAGCGGAACTTGGCGTAACTTTTGACTATGAGGACTATAATTTGAATGGTCAGGCGGATGCCACGATGTTAGGTCAGATAGCGCAGCAGCTGTTATCCGAGGATGTGGATGTTATCGTGCCCATTGCTACGCCGGCGGCGGTGATCATGCAGGCGGCAGCGGAGGACAGTGAGACGCCAGTGGTATTTTCGGCGGTCAGCGATCCTGTGGGGGCCGGCCTGGTGGCATCTCTGGAAAATCCCGGTTCCTATGTGACAGGAACTTCCGATGCGCTCAATACAAAAGCAGTGTTCGATCTGATGTTTGCAGCGGATCCGGATATTGAGAAAGTGGGCCTGCTCTATAACAGAAGCGAGGATGCTTCCAGACAGTCGATTGCGGATGCAAAGGCGTACTGTGAGGAAAGGAATGTGGAAGTGGTGGAAAAGACCGGGACCACGAACGATGAAGTGATCCTTGCGGCGGATGCGCTGGCGGCGGAGAAGGTGGATGCGGTATTCACACCCACAGATAATACGATCATGACAGCGGAACTGGCAATCTATGAGACATTTGCGGAAGCGGGCATTCCCCATTACGCAGGAGCGGACTCCTTCGCCTTAAACGGCGCATTCTGCGGTTACGGCGTGAACTATATGGAACTGGGCACGGCCACCGGCGATATGGTGGCGGAGCTTCTGACGCAGGGAAAAGAGCCGGGTCAGATGGCGGTGGTATCTCTGGATAACGGCATAGCCACGGTAAATACGGATACGGCGCAGGCACTGGGGATCGATTACAGTATGTTCGCCGGCATGTGCAGTGAATTGAAAGAGATCCGGACAGCGGAGGAATTTGAGTAAAGCCCGGGGAACAATTGCATGGGAGAGATCCGGAACGGTGTACTTACAGATTCGGATTTCTCCCGCCCGGGGAGCAGTCAGGGATATTTTTGGAAACGGAATCAGGAGGAATCTGCCATGGCAGCGATTTTTACAATGTCGATCATGCAAAGCGCTTTGGAGCTTGGGTGTATCTACGCCCTGGTGGCCATCGCCCTGTACATCTCTTTTACTTTATTAAATATAGCGGATCTGTCCACAGACGGCTGTTTTACGCTGGGCTGTGCGGTGGGAGCCATGGTGACGTTAGCGGGGCATCCGATCCTTGCATTTTTTGCGGCGATGGCGGCCGGCGTCTGTTCCGGTTTTGTGACCGCCTTTTTGCAGACAAAGATGGGAGTGCCTTCCATTCTGGCGGGCATCATCGTCAATACAGGACTTTACACGGTCAATCTGGCGGTCATGGGATTTTCTTCCAACATCAATCTCTACAGCTGTGACAGGCTGTTCAGCATGGCAAAGGAAATATCAGACAATGAAATATACAGAGACTGGTACGAGTTCGGGGTCGTCCTTGCCATTGTCCTTGTGGTATGTCTGGCCCTGGCATGGCTTCTTGGCACAAGGCTTGGGCTTTCCATCCGTGCCACCGGGGACAATGAGCATATGGTAAAGGCTTCCAGTATCAATCCCGGGCGGATGATCACCGCAGGACTTTGCATTTCCGGTTCCCTGACGGCGCTCTCCGGCGCTGTTCTGGGACAGTATCAGAAGTCCTGTGATATCAATTTCGGCACCGGGCAGGTGACGATCGCACTTGCCAGTCTGGTAATCGGGAATACCCTGATCCGGAAAGGCGGTATGTTCAGACGGATTTTGGGGGTGGTGCTCGGAAGCTGTCTGTACCGCTTTATCGCGGCCTTTGCACTGCGGCTGTCTCTGCCTGCGGAATCCATGAAACTGGTATCTGCGGTTATTGTGGCGGCAGCCATCGCTCTTCCATATTTAAAGGAGAAGGCAGGACTGACGCAGAGAAAGCTGCGGGTGGGAAGATGATAAAAGCGCGGGGAGGCGGTATGCTGCGGATGGAAAGAGCATGAGAGCTGGACGAGACAGAAGAATGCGGTCAACAGGAAAGATATCCGGAATCCGCAACGCAGATGGCAGTGAAGAGAATAAAAGAAGTAACAGCATGTGGGGCGGTGCAGACTGCCGGAAAACAGGAGAATAAAAACAAATGTTATCAATAAAAAATATAAGCAAAACATTCGATCCCGGTACCGTTCATGAGAAGACGGCGCTGCGGCATCTGAGTCTGGAGATGACGACGGGAGATTTTGCGACGATTGTTGGCAGCAACGGAGCCGGGAAATCCACTCTGTTTAACGCCATCACAGGAGCCTTTTATGTGGATGAGGGAAATATCATTCTGGGCGGGGAAGATATTACCTTTCAAAAGGAGTATCTGCGCAGCAGAGTTATCGGCCATCTGTTTCAGAATCCGCTTCTCGGGACAGCTCCTCACATGTCCATTGAGGAGAATATGGCGCTTGCGTATATGCGGGTTTCCGGAAAACATTCCCCCTTTGGCAAAATAGCGGGAAAAGACAGAAAAATGTTTGGGGAGCAGCTTGCGTTTCTTGAAATGGGGTTGGAGGACAGGATGAAAGATCCGGTGGGACTTTTGTCGGGCGGACAGAGACAGGCCTTAACGCTTCTGATGGCGACCATGGTGATGCCGAAGATCCTGCTGTTAGACGAACACACCGCCGCACTGGATCCTGGCGCGGCACAGAAGGTACTGCAGCTGACAAAAGATATTGTAAGAGAGCAAAAGATCACCTGCCTGATGGTAACCCACAACCTGCATCAGGCTCTGGAAATGGGGAACCGCACGCTGATGATGAAAGACGGGCGGATCATTCTGGATATAGCGGGAAAGCAGCGGGAGAACATGACGGTGGAAAACCTGCTGGAAAAGTTTTGTGAAAGGGCGGGGGAAGCGCTTGACAACGACCGGATCCTGCTGTCGTAGCAATAAAACGGCAGGAAAAATTTTAAGGTGAACTTTCGCTCGGACGGCAGTCTGTCATCAAATCGGTCTGCTGGATAATGTACAATAAAATATACTGCAAAATATGTGGCCAGTTAAAAAATAGTGGTTTTCTGGGAAAAAATGTTATATAATTTTGTTGGAGATTATCTTCTAATCAATTTACTATCAGGAAAGGGAGATGTGAATCATGTCTTACGAACAAACAACTACAACAAAATCCAAACACAGAGTGTCGCTGCTTCATTCCATGCGGACGAAGATTATGCTGCTTGTGCAGATCGGGGCGCTCTGTTCCTGCATTATGGTGCTACAGATGACGGTGCCGAGAGCGGAGGAAGAACTTACCAGACTAACCCAGAATTCACTGCTCAGTCTCGCCAGAGCTTATGCTGTGGGCATGGAGACAGAGATCGCGGAAAGGGAAAGTGCCGGGATTGAAATGGACTACGATGCTTACGCGGGGATTCTGGCGGATGCCAACATGGAGGGCGTGGAGTCTTCCTACGCCTATATGGTATCTCCGGAGGGAACCATGCTCTATCATCCGACTGCCAGCAAGGTTGGAGCGCCGGTGGAAAATGCCGTGGTAAAAGAGGTGGTGGCAAAGATTAAATCCGGTATCATTCCGCAGCCGGAAGTGGTGAGCTATGATTTTAACGGAGAAATCAAATATGCTTCCTATTATGTGCTTTCCACGAAGGATATTATCGTGATCTCCACGGACGAGGAAGAAGTGCTGAGCGGAATCAATGCCATGATGCTGCACTCCGGCGAGGGCATGCTGGTGGTGATGATAGTGCTTGCAGTGGTGATCATAGTGCTGTCCGGTATTATGATGAAGCCGTTAAAGAGAATGACAGTGCTGATCAATGAGATGGAGGAGTTAAAATTTGTCAGCCATCCCTGGAATGAAAAGCTGGTGAAAGGGAAGGACGAGTGCGGCGCTATGGCAAAAGCCGTATCCGCCATGAGAGGGAGCCTGAGGAATGTGATTAAAGATGTCACCGACGCCAGCGTGCATCTGAACGGGATCGTGAGCAATCTGCAGGATGCCTCTTCGGAAGTAAATGATTCCTGCACGGATAATTCCGCGACCACCGAGGAACTGGCGGCAGGGATGGAGGAGACAACGGCCACAACGCAGACCATTGTTTCCGGTATGGAAGATATGAAAGAAGGCGCCGATAATATTCAGAGAATGTCGATGGACGGCGAAGAGCTGTCAAATGAGATCGAGGCAAGGGCAGCGAAACTGAAAGAATCCGCTACGGAATCTGTAAAACTGGCCAGAGAGATGTTTGCTTCTCTGCAGAAGAATTCTGCGAAGGCGATGGAAGAGGCAAAGGCGGTGGAAAAGATCAACGAACTGACGGAAGTGATTATGCGGATCTCCTCTCAGACCAGTCTTCTGGCATTAAATGCGTCCATAGAGGCGGCGAGGGCCGGGGAAGCCGGAAAGGGTTTTGCAGTGGTAGCTACGGAGATCGGCAATCTGGCAAACCAGAGTTCGGAGACTGTGGCCAATATCAACAATATCGTGGCAGAAGTCAACCAGGTAGTGCGGGATATGGGTAGTACACTGCATGATACGACACAGTTTATGGAGAATCAGGTGGTGCCGGATTATCAGGCATTCTACGATGTGAGCAACCAGTACAATGAAGATTCCGTGGCAGTGAAAAACAGCATGACTTCCATTCAGGAATCCGTGGCACAGCTGAACGAGACCATGGGAATGATGACAGACGGACTCGAAGGCATCAGCAAAACCGTCAATGAATCCGCGACCGGTGTGACAGATATTGCCGAGAAGACAGCTTCCGTTGTGAACCGTATGGGAGAGACCATGGAGATGGTGGCAGGCTGCCAGAGCGAGGCGGACAGACTAAAGGATATTGCGGGACGGTTTTACATAGAAGGATAGAAAAACACCTTGAAACCCCGCCCCCCTTTTGTTATACTTGTCTATAGCAATGGAAGGTATAGTTTGGATTGTAAGGGAGGTATTACATGACTGCAAAAGAATGTATTAAGGGGCGCAGAAGTGTCAGGAAATTTACGGAGCAGGCAGTTGATCACGCACTTTTATCGGAAATCGTGGAGACGGCTTCTTATTATCCCAGCTGGAAGCATACACAGATCGTTCGTTTCGTGGCCGTGGAGGGGGAGAAGAAGGAGAGGCTTGCGAAGGAATGCACCGACATGTGGGCAAACAATGGAAAGATCATGGAATCTGCACCGGTGGTAATGGCTGTGACGATCATCAGAAATCGTTCCGGTTTTGAGAGAGACGGTTCTTTCTCCACAAATAAAGGGGACAGATGGCAGATGTATGATGCGGGAATCGCTTCCCAGACACTCTGTCTGGCAGCTTATGAGAAAGGAATAGCATCTGTTATTTTAGGTCTTTTTGATGACGCAAAGGCGGCTGCTATTCTGGAACTTCCGGAGGACAGGGAAGTGGCGGCGTTAATTCCCGTGGGATATGCGGCGGAAGATCCGGCAGCGCCTAAGAGAAAACCGGTGGAAGAAATATTGTCATTTTGTTAAACAGAGAGCGAAGGGGTTTTTATCCCTTCGCTTCTTTATGATTCATAGAAATCAGAGCAGGAGGTAGGACATAATATGAGACATCTTTTGAGTCCTCTGGACTTTTCCGCAGAAGAACTGGATGAATTGTTTGCACTTGCGGATGATATCGAGAGAGAACCGGGAAAATATGCGCAGATCTGTGCGGGGAAGAAACTGGCGACCTGTTTTTATGAACCCAGCACAAGAACGAGGCTCAGTTTTGAGACGGCAATGCTAAATCTGGGCGGAAGTATCCTTGGATTTTCCGATGCGGCATCCTCTTCCGCGTCCAAAGGGGAGAGCGTTTCCGATACGATCCGTGTGATCAGCTGTTTTGCAGATATCTGTGCGATGCGCCACCCGAAGGAGGGAGCGGCTTTTGTGGCGGCATCCCGCTCCACCATCCCTGTGATCAACGCAGGCGACGGCGGACATCAGCACCCCACACAGACGTTGACGGATCTGATGACGATCCATGCCCTGAAGGGGCGCCTCGGCAATTTTACGATAGGGCTCTGCGGGGATCTGAAATTCGGCCGCACCGTACATTCCCTGATTCACGCGTTAGTGCGCTATGAAAATGTTACGTTTAAGTTTATCTCTCCGGAGGAACTGCGTGTTCCGGATTATATTATTGAAATGCTGAAAGAGAGAGGGGTTCCCTACGAGGAGGTTATCAGCCTGGAGAACTGTATTCCGGAACTTGATCTTCTGTATATGACAAGAGTGCAGCGGGAACGTTTCTTCAATGAGGAGGATTACGTCAGGCTGAAGGATTTCTATATTCTGGATAAAGCGAAAATGGATCTGGCGAAACCGGATTGTCTGGTACTGCATCCTCTGCCCAGGGTAAACGAGATCTCCGTGGAAGTGGACAGCGATGAGCGGGCGGTCTATTTTAAACAGGTGCAGTACGGCGTGTATGTGCGTATGGCGCTGATTCTGAGACTGCTGGAACTTGCGTGAGTAAGTAGAAACAAGGAAATGAAGCGCTAACAAAGTGTGATGGGAGAGTATCTGCGGTACTGGAATAGGAGAACATTATGTTAAACGTCGGAAAAATAGAAGAGGGCTTTGTACTTGATCATATCAAGGCAGGAAAAAGTATGGAAATATACAGGCATTTGCAGTTAGATAAGCTGGATTGTACTGTGGCTATCATCAAAAATGCCCGCAGCAATAAAATGCAGAAGAAAGATATTATCAAAGTAGAGTGTGATATCGATACATTGAATCTGGACATTTTGGGCTATATCGATCATAATATAACTGTGAATGTCATACAGCAGGGTGAGATCGTGGAGAAAAAGGCGCTTCATCTGCCGAAGGAGATCAAAAATGTGATACACTGCCACAATCCCCGCTGCATCACATCCATAGAGCAGGAGCTTCCGCATATTTTTGTGCTGGCTGATGAGGCGAAGGAAATTTACCGCTGTAAGTACTGCGAGGAGAAATACAGCAAAAAGGAAAAACGCTTGTGAAAAGGAGAGGGAAATGGGAATGGAGTATCTTGAAAGAAAACGTGTGTTATTTTTTGGGCTGCCCTGGACGTTTACAAAGTATACGATCAAAGAGGATGTGATCACAATCAATACAGGGCTTTTGCACACAAGGGAAAATGACTGTTATATGTATAAGGTGCAGGATGTGGAGCTGACGATCTCTCTGTGGGAGAGAATTTTCAGGATGGGAACAGTCATCTGTTATACCGGAGATACGACGAACCCGAAGCTCTATATCGAACATGTGAAAAATGCAAAAGCCATCAAGGATTTCATTCTGAAGGCGTCGGAGGAGGCCAGAATGAAACGCAGAACCATGAATACCCTCAGCATCGATGCGGATGTGGATCTGGATGGCAACGGGATTCCGGACAGGTTTGAGGATTGAGTGGATTCTCAATTGAGGGCCGGACGCCGGGATGCTGGTTGGAACCACAATCTGATGTGAATGCGGATGTTCTGTCAGAGTTTCCGGAATCCGTTGTTTAAGGTGAATTTCTCGTAAAACAGTCCCGCAAGGAACCAGTTCGGAAAGAAGTCCAGGCGGATATGGGGGCCGATGCGGAGTCTGTGTCTGCTGTAATCCCAGGGAACCAGATCTTTTCCGGCGAGAAGCTTCCCGGAGGTGAATTCGCCGAGGAAAATAAGCAGAGCATAGAGAGTTCCCCGCAGAGGAAGCCGTAGTTTATGGGTGATCCCAAATAGCGGACGCAGAAAGGCGGCGCAGCCGTAGATCGGAAACATCCAGAGAGAGGTGGTTCCCACCAGCTGAAAATCATGTCTCTGCAGTGATTTACATGCGGTAAAGAGAATTTCGATACACCAGCCTGCGATGCCGCAGTGGAGAAACAGTCTGGAAAGCGGCATCGGGGATGTGTTTTTTTGTGTTTTTTCGGGTGATTTTTTTGTGCTCATAAAAGAAGTATGAGCAGTCGGGAAAAATATTATGCATAAGGTGTTTATTAAGACCTGGGAGGAGCAGATGAATTATCGAGAGACGATGGAATATATGGAGGAGATGTCGGCTCTTGGCAGTGTGCCGGGACTTGAGTCCATAACAGAACTTTGCAGGAGACTTGGAAATCCGCAGGATTCTCTTTTTTTTGTGCATATTGCGGGGACTAACGGAAAGGGTTCCCTGCTTGCCTATCTGTATGGCATGTTAAAGGCGGCGGGATACCGGACAGGGTGTTTTTCTTCGCCGGCGGTCTATGCATACCGGGAGAAAATACAGGTGAACGGAAAAGAGATTCTGGCGAAGGAATTTGCGGAGTGGATGAGTCTGGTCAGAGAGGAAGCGGATGCCATGGCAGAGGAGGGGCGTCCCCATCCAACGGTATTTGAGATGGAGACAGCAGTCAGTTTTCTGTATTTTAAGGAGAAACACTGTGATATTGTGCTTCTGGAATGCGGTATGGGCGGGGATCTGGACGCCACAAACATTGTGAGAAACACGCTGGCCGCCGTTTTTGCTTCGATCAGCATGGATCACATGGCGTATTTGGGAAATACACTTTCTGAGATAGCAGGCCATAAGGCCGGGATCATAAAACCGGGGGCGGAGACGGCAAGCGGTATCCAGGAGCCTGAAGTGTTTCAGATTTTAAAGGCAGGGGCCGGGGAGCAGACGCTCAGGACTGTTGAGAGGGAGCGCATCACACATATCCGGTACGGGCTGGAAAAGCAGCGGTTTGATTACCTTTCCTCTTCCGGAAAACTTTACAGACGCCTTGAGATTCCACTGGCAGGAATCGTACAGCCGGAAAATGCGGCCCTGGCAGTGGAGACAGCGGAAGCGTTGGGCAGAAAGGGCTTTTCTGTGACAGAAAAGCAGCTGCGGCAGGGACTTTCCGGGACGAGATGGCCCTATCGCTTTGAGATCGTGGCAAAGAAGCCTTACTTTATTCTGGACGGCGCCCACAATGAGGACGCGGCAGTCCGTCTGGCGGAGGGGATACGGTTTTATTTTACAAACAGAAAGATCGTCTATGTGATGGGAATGCTGAAAGATAAAGAGTATGAGAAAGTGATAGCACAGACATATGCCTATGCGGAGCAGATCATTACGGTGACACCGCCCGGTGAAGAGAGGGCTCTGCCCGGACATGAACTGGCTGTGGCGGCTTCCGGTTACCATCCTCATGTGACGGAGGCCGCCAGTCTGGAAGAGGCCGTGGAGATGGCGTATCTGTTTGCGCAGAAAGACTGGGTGATCCTGGCATTCGGTTCCCTTTCTTATCTGGGAGCCCTGGGCAGAATCGTGAGAGACAGGAGTGAAAGACATGGTAGATCAGGAAAAAATAAGACAGGGCGTCAGGCTGTTACTTCAGGGAATCGGTGAAGATACGAAGCGGGAGGGATTAACGGAGACGCCGGATCGGATCGCCCGCATGTATGGGGAGATCTGCGGCGGCATGGAAATGGATGTCTCGAAAATATTATCAAAGACCTTTGCTGCGGAGAATGCGGAGATGGTTCTGGAAAAGGATATTGTCTTTTATTCCATGTGCGAGCATCATATGCTGCCCTTTTTCGGAAAGGTGCATATCGCCTATATTCCGGATGGTAAAGTGGTGGGCTTAAGCAAGCTGGCGAGATGCGTGGAGGTTTACGCAAAAAGACTGCAGCTGCAGGAGCGCATGACGGAGCAGATCGCGGAGGCGGTGATGAAATATCTTGCACCCAGGGGGGTTATGGTGCTCACCGAGGCGGAGCATATGTGTATGACCATGCGGGGCGTGAAAAAACCGGGCAGTAAAACTGTCACCTACGCCGTAAAAGGGGTGTTTGCGGAAGAGAAGGCGCTGCAGGAGAATTTTTTCCGCATGCTGCGGCTGGACTGAGGAACGATGGAAACAGGTATGGAACGTGTAAATAAAATAATAACACATGATATGTATAAAAAATATCTGGAAAAGAATCATAGGGCGGAGGAGAACAGGTGCTTCTGCCGTCATGATATGGCGCATTTTCTGGATGTGGCAAGGTTAGCGATGATCTTTGCGCTGCAGCAGAATGGCTTTGGGATAACAGCTGCCGGAGAACAGGATGGCTTTGCGTGGAGATGCCCGGAAAAAAGGAGGCAGGCAGAAGAGATGATCTATGCGGCGGCGCTTCTGCATGATATAGGCCGGTGGAAACAGTATGAGGACAAAACGCCCCATGAGAAGGCTTCCGCGGACCTTGCGCCGGAAATTCTTTCAGACTGTGGGTTTACGAAGGAAGAGACGGAACAGATCGTGAATGCCATTTCCAATCATCGGAATGCTGCGGTCAGGGACGAACAGAGCTTTAACGGTATTTTATACCGTGCCGACAAGATGAGCAGGAGCTGTTTTTGCTGTGAGGCGGAGGCGGCCTGCGACTGGAAGGGGGATAAGAAGAATCTGGTGCTGCGGTACTGATTTTTTCAGGCAGAGGCATCATGAAAAAGTATAACAGTGAAGCAGACAGTGGAGGGATACAATGAACAGATTCGCGCAGGCTTATGCCGTTCCATGTATATACAATACCATACGGACAAAGGATGCTTCTGCCGGGCTGCTTGCGGTAGACGTTCCCGGCTCGAAAAGTATTACCAACCGGGCCCTTTTACTGGCCACCCTGGCGGAGGGGATATCTACCCTGCGGGGAGTGCTTTTTTCCGACGATTCCAGGCACTTTCTGAAATGTGTGCAGGACCTGGGCTTTGAGACGCAGGTGGACGAGGCCGGCCGCCTGGTCAGGGTGAAGGGGCTCGGAGGCGCGGTTCCTCTGACGAAAGCAGACTTATATGTGGGCAGCGCCGGCACTGCGGCAAGGTTTCTGACTGCCTGTCTGGGACTTTCGGAGGGGATATACCATATGGACGCTTCCGAGCAGATGCGCAGGCGTCCGATGGCTCCGTTACTTTGCGCCCTGGAAGAACTGGGCTGTGAGGTCCTTTACGATGCGGAGGAGGGGCATTTTCCGTTTGTCCTGCGCGGCCACGGTTTCCGCAAAGAGCAGATCTCCATCAATATTGACAGCAGCAGCCAGTTTTTGAGCGCGCTGCTCATCGTGTCCTGTCTGTGTAAAAGGGACTTTACGACGCACATAGAGGGAACCCATGGTATGGCGTATATTGATATGACATTAAAAATGATGGAGCAGTTCGGCGTCTGCACGCAAAAAGCTTCGGACAGTACGTTTCTTACCCGGGCAGGCCAGCATTACCGGGCGCTTGATTACCGGATAGAACCGGATGTGTCGGCGGCATGTTATTTTTATGCCATGAGCCCGCTGCTGCATGTTCCGGTGAGAGTAAATCATGTGCATTTCGATTCCCTGCAGGGAGATGTGGCATTTATCAGACTGCTGGAAGAAATGGGCTGTCTGGCAGCAGACACACCGGAGGGCATTGTGCTTTCCCCGCCGGCGGAGGGCATGTTCCATGGGATCACGGCGGATATGTCCGCCTGCTCCGATCAGGCTATTACGCTGGCTGCTATCGCACCCTTTGCGGAAGGTCCGACTACCATCAACGGCATCGGTCATATCCGATTTCAGGAGAGCGACCGCATTGCCGCCATCACCGCGGAACTATCCCGAATGGGTATCCGGTGCGATGAGCGGCAGGATGGCATCACGATCTATCCGGGCAGGCCTGCGCCTTCCACCGTGGAGACGTATGACGATCACCGCATGGCAATGGGATTTTCTCTGACCGGGCTGCGCAGTCCCGGCATTGTCATCGCTGATCCGGGGTGCTGCCGCAAAACTTTTGAGGATTATTTTGAGGTGCTGGATGATGTGATAAAACGCTTAACACCCGCATGAAATGTTTTTGTAAAAATATCAATGGATGAAAAGAAATGGATGGATGTAACTATGAAAATAGGCAGCAAAGAGTTTGACTTAAAAAATCACTGTTATATCATGGGGATCCTGAATGTGACGCCGGACTCCTTTTCTGACGGCGGGAAGTTCCAAAAGATGGATCAGGCGCTTTATCATGTGGAGGAGATGGTGCAGGAAGGGGCGGATCTCATAGACATCGGCGGGGAATCCAGCAGACCGGGACATACGAAGATCTCTGCGGAAGAGGAGACAGAGCGGGTTGTCCCTATTATCGAAAAAATAAAATGCCGATTTAATATTCCGCTATCGCTGGATACCTGCAAGGGAGCGGTGGCAAGGGCGGGGATCGCGGTCGGCGCTGATCTGATCAATGATATCTGGGGATTGAAATATGACGGAGAAATGTCGGATATCATTGCGGAGGCGGGAATTCCCTGCTGTCTGATGCATAATCGTACGGAGACGGTCTATGGAGAATTCATAACAGATGTTATAAATGATTTACAGGAAAGTCTTTCCCTGGCAGAGGAGGCCGGCATCCGAAAAGACAGAATTATTCTGGATCCGGGGATCGGCTTTGGGAAAACACGTGAACAGAATCTGGAACTCATCGCAAAGCTTGAAAAGCTGCATGTTACGGGATATCCGCTGTTACTTGGCTGCAGCAGAAAGTCAGTGATCGGACTGACACTGGATCTGCCTGTGGAGGAGAGGCTGGAGGGGACGCTGGCGACGACGGTGACAGGGGTGCTAAAAGGCTGCAGTTTTGTCAGAGTACATGATGTGAAGGAGAATGTGCGGGCTGTGAAGATGGCGGAGGCGATCCGGGAATATATGGATCCTGTCTGAGCTGCAGGGCCGCGAGGAATAATAAATAAACAATTGCCGCAGCGAACACAGGCGGAGAAAAAGGAGGGAACAAAGATGGGATATTTGGGAGAAGAGATCAGAAAACTGGGATTTGGCCTGATGCGCCTGCCGCAGAAGGGCGAAAATATCGATGTGGAACAGGTAAAGGAAATGGTGGATCTGTTCCTGGAGGCCGGTTTCACCTATTTTGATACGGCCTGGGCCTATGGCGGAAGCGAGGATGCGGTCAGAGAGGCTTTGGTGGAGCGCTATCCCAGGGAGCGGTATCAGCTGGCAACGAAGAATGCCGCGTGGATCGGCTGTGAGACGAAGGAACAGGCCTATGCACAGTTTGAGGAGTCGCTTGCACGGACAAAAGCCGGATATTTTGATTTTTATCTGTTACATAATCTGGGGGAGGGCAGATCCCGTTATTTTGATGAGTTTGATATGTGGAGATGGATTCAGGAAAAGAAGAAAGCAGGCCAGGTGAAGCATATCGGTTTCTCTTTCCATTCTACGCCGGAGGAACTGGAAAGTATTCTGACGGATCACCCGGAGATGGAATTTGTGCAGCTCCAGATCAATTATGGTGACTGGGAAAATCCGGCGGTGCAGTCGAAGCGTTGCTATGAAGTGGCAAGAAAGCATGGAAAGCCGGTTATTATTATGGAACCGGTGAAAGGCGGGATGTTATCGACGCCGCCGAAGTCCGTGGAAAAATTATTGAGGGAGGCGGAACCGGAGAGCTCTGCGGCATCCTGGGCAATCCGCTTTGCGGCTGATCTGGAAGGGGTGATCACGGTTCTTTCCGGCATGAGCAGCATAGAGCAGATGAAAGATAATCTGTCCTGTATGAGATCCTTTACCGGTCTTGATGAGGGACAGCGGGAAGTGCTTGGGCGGGCGAGAGAGGAACTGAAAAAGATCCCGCTGATTCCCTGTACGTCCTGTAATTACTGTGCGAAAGTGTGCCCAAAGAACATCGGTATTTCCGGTTCCTTTACAGCGATGAATTATCTGACGCTCTACCATGATAAAGAAAGGGCAAAGCGCCAGGAAAACTGGCTGGTGGAGGGCCATGATCTGAAACATGCGAATGAATGTATCAGGTGCGGAAGGTGTGAGGAAGCCTGTCCCCAGCATATCGCGATCCGGGAGACGCTTGAGAAAGTCAGCGAAGAACTGTTACAATAAGAGAAGAGAAATCCGGCAGAGAAAGCGACGGATACGGAAACTTTGGATAAAGCAGGAAAAAACATTGCGATCAGGAGAAAACCTATGGATCAGATCAGAATCAAAAACCTCAGAATATTTGCCTATCACGGCGTTTACGAACAGGAGAAGGAGCAGGGGCAGAATTTTATTGTCAATGCGGTCCTGCATGTGGATATGGAAAAGGCCGGGAGAAGCGATGATATCGCGGATGCCGTGGACTACGGTGCGGTCTGTCTTTTTATCGACGAATACATGAGAGAAAACCGCTTTGATCTGCTGGAAGCGGTGGCGGAACATGTGACGAAGGAGTTACTGTTCACCTTTCCTGCGATCCGCCTGGTGGAGATGGAGATAGAAAAGCCCAATGCGCCGATTCCACTCCGGTTCGACAGTGTCTCCGTGAAAATCACAAGAGGGTGGCATAAGGCGTTTATCGCCCTTGGCTCCAATATGGGAAACAAACTGAAATATCTGGAGAGGGCGGTGGCGAATCTGCAGGAAGACGACTGCTTCAGAAACATAAAAGTATCCAATTACATGGAGACCGCGCCCTACGGCGGCGTGGAGCAGGATGACTTTCTAAACGGGGTATTGGAGGCGGAAACGCTCTACAGTCCTAAGGAACTGCTCAGGCGGCTTCAGAAAGAGGAGAAGCTTGCGGAACGGAAAAGAGAGGTCCGCTGGGGTCCCCGGACGCTGGATCTGGATATATTGTTCTATGAGGATCTTATTCTGGCGGAGGAAGAGCTGACGATCCCCCATCCCGATCTGAAAAACAGAAGCTTTGTGCTGGAGCCCCTTGCAGGGTTAGCGCCTTTTTTTGTACATCCGGTATATCGAAAAACGGTGAAGGAACTGCTGGCGGAGCTTTCGAGGGTATAAGGGACAGAGCGGGTATATGAAAAACTCCGGGGAATGACATATCAGGGCATCCGCCGGAGTTTTTCAGGCTGATTGGTCTGATGATTCCATCAATTGTCCTTCTCCTGATACGCAAGCGCCGCCTCTTCGGCTTCCGGGAAATGATCCACCGCCACAGGGCCGAAGGTGCTTGTGCGGTAAATGATATTGTCATCATCAAAGGGCTGGAAATAGGTATAGGCGGAAGTGGTGTTGATTTTGTGATAAACGCCCTGCGCCACAACTTCTTTTCCGCTGCCGTCCAGATTCATGCGCATCAGTGCGGGAGAATCCGTGCCGTTTGTCTGATAGAAGATCACATTTTCGTAAATATTGTAGAAGTCTAACCGTTCCTCTGTCAGGGCAGTCAGCTCGCCGCTTGACATGTTATAGCGGAACAGATGGTAATCGGCGTCAATATTCATAAAATAGACATAACTTCCGACTACCGTAGGATAACAGGTGTTACCGTCCCAGACCATACGGGAAGAATCCGTCTGAGTGTCCCAGGCGTACAGATAGTGGTCATTGGCAAGGCCGCTGTAGTAGATGGAGCCGCCCACAACATTGGCGGTCTCCACAATCTCTTTACTGAGTTCGATCTCTTCCTCGGAACCGCCGGCAGGAATCTTGTGCAGGGTACTGAATTCCGTGTTGTCATAGTGCTGGCAGTAGAGCTGATCGTCTATCAGCACCATCATGGTAGCCATATGAGGATCAAGACAGGAGCTTTCCTTTCCGTTTAAAGTGGAGCGGTAGATTCCGGTGGTGGAACGGATATGTCCGAGACCGGAGCCGCCTTTGGTGCTCTCCAGGTAATAAAACAGATGGCTGCCACCGGCATTGATATAGGAAACGTTGGAATTTAAAAGCCGTTTCATCTCGGTGCCGTCCGGATTCATGACGTAGAGAGCACCGCCGTCATAAGGATTGGAGAAATATACTTTTCCTTCATACTCACAAAAAAGCCCCTTCCCACGGATATTCCCGGCTGTGTTGCCGATGGTTCCCTCGGGGATGGAGATCTTTACGCCTCTTTTCTCAAAATAGATCGCAAGAATCAAAAGTATGATCAATGCGGCGGGTATGATAAAACGCAATGGGTTTTTGGTTGATTTTTTCATGACTGATTACTCCTGACTGGGTTTGGTTTTAAAGGTAAAACGGGAAACTTCATAAAAAAGCTTTGCTTTTTCATGAAGCAGCGGTGGCGAATGCGCAAAGCACATTCGCTACCTTTATTATAATCTTCACGCCCCTTGCTATCAAGAAATAAATGTAATAAAATAAAAATAATTACATCAGAAAAATTATTATGGCAGAAGAGATGAGGAGACAGTATGGAAGATTTGGGGAAACTCAGAGAGCAGATCGACGGGATCGACGCGCAGATCGCAGCGCTCTATGAAAAAAGGATGGAAATTTCCGGCAAGGTGGCCGAGTATAAGATAGAAACCGGAAAAAAGGTATTTGACAAGCAGAGAGAAGAGGAAAAATTGTCCCACCTGAGAACTCTCGTAGACGGTGATTTTAACAAAAACGGCATTACGGAACTGTTCGAGTTAATTATGTCTATCAGCAGAAAGAGACAGTATCAGCTTCTGACCGAGAAGGGGGCGATCGGCAGACTTCCGTTTATCGGTGTGGAGGAGTTGGAGAAGGGAAAGGCCAGAGTGGTATTTCAGGGGGCGGAAGGCGCCTACTCTCAGGCGGCGATGATGCAGTATTTCGGGGAACAGATAAACAGTTTTCATGTGGATACGTTTCGGGATGCCTGTGTGGCCATAGACGAGGGGAGTGCGGACTATGCGGTGCTGCCTATCGAAAATTCCACGGCCGGTGTAGTCAGCGAAATTTACGATCTGCTGGTGGAGTTTGAAAACTATATCGTGGGGGAGCAGGTGATCCGGATCGAGCATTGCCTGATGGGGCTGCCCGGTACAAAGCTGTCGGACATCCACACGGTGTACTCCCACCCCCAGTCGTTAATGCAGAGCGCAAGATTTCTGTTGGAACATCCTTCCTGGAAGCAAATCAGCATGAAAAACAACGCTTTTGCGGCAAAGAAGGTAAAAGAGGAGAAAGACAGAAGCCAGGCGGCCATAGCCAGCGAGTATGCGGCGAAGCTTTACGGGCTGGAAGTACTGGAAAAGGGGATCAACCAGTCAGTTTCCAATTCCACAAGATTTATTATTGTCACAAATCAGAAGATTTTTAAAAAGGATGCAAAAAAGGTCAGCATCTGTTTTGAGTTGCCTCATGAGAGCGGTTCTCTGTACCATATGCTGTCCCACATTATCTACAACAATCTGAATATGAATAAGATCGAGAGCCGTCCCATTGAAGAGCGGAACTGGGAATACCGGTTTTTCATAGATTTCGAGGGGAATCTGGGAGATTCGGCGGTGAAGAACGCGCTGCGGGGACTGCGGGATGAGGCCAGGAATCTGCGGATACTGGGAAATTATTGATGCGGATTCAGAAGAAAGCGAAAATCGACATGCTGTTATCTGAGAGGCAGCATTTGTCTGCCTGCGATGTGCTGTCGGAACATATTTGAGGAAGCTTGAACGATGAGTGCATTGCGGGTATGGCTCCTCGTGAGGTGCCGGGATGCGAATAGAATGGAGAAAAAGAAACGATGAGAGAAAAGGAACTGATTATTTACAGGAATATTTGCGGAAAAGAGGGGAAACTTCTTGCGGATATGTCCTGGCTTATGGATCATTATAACGAACCGGGGTCTGCCCCGACTGTTTCCAAGAAGGAAGGGACAATGAAGGAGCTGTTTTTCGGCTGTATTCACGAGCTGTTGGAGTTGGCAGGAAATCATGGCTTTTACGGCAACCTGTGGCACTGTTTTCTGACAAATCTGCTGGTCAATAATGAAAACAGCTACAGCAGGGCCTGCGAAGTGGTGGGGGCAGTGGAGGGCAGCATCAATCAGGCGGTGCTGCACGATATCGTGATCTTCAAGGAGTTTTTTGATTTCGATTTTGCGCCTCTGAAAAAGCTGTTTGGCGGGGAAAGCTGGACGCTGATCGAACAGTATCAGAGCAGTAATGAACAGAGTAAGGTCTACAACACAAGGATCAGAAAACGGATCTGTGATCTGGCCGAACAGTTCTGCCATGATCATACGCCGGAGGAAATGAAGGAGACGCTGACGCAGTTTTATAAAGACTACGGCGTCGGGAAGTTCGGTCTGCATAAGGCCTTCCGGATCATCTCCGGTGAGGAAGGAGCACAGATCGTGCCGATCACGAATATTGCCCATGTGCATATGGACGATCTGGTGGGGTATGCGTCCCAGAAGAAAAAACTGATTGATAATACGGAGGCTTTTGTGCAGGGAAGAAAAGCCAACAATTGTCTGCTGTTCGGCGACGCGGGGACAGGAAAGTCGTCAAGCATCAAAGCCATCACCAATGAATACTATGAAAAAGGACTGCGTGTGATCGAAATTTACAAACATCAGTTCCGGGATATCAATGATGTGATCGGTCAGATCAAAAACAGAAACTATAAATTTATCCTCTATATGGATGATTTGAGTTTTGAAGATTTTGAGACGGATTACAAATATCTAAAGGCGGTCATCGAGGGCGGACTGGAAAAAAAGCCGGATAATGTGCTGATCTATGCAACTTCCAACAGGAGGCATCTGGTCCGGGAAAAAGCTTCCGACAAAAATGACAGGGACGAGGATCTGCACACAAACGATACGGTGCAGGAGAAGCTTTCTCTGGCTTACCGATTTGGGGTGACGATTTATTTTGGAAAACCTGCACCAAAAGAGTTTCAGAATATTGTCAGAACGCTGGCAAAGCGTTATGATATAACTATGGAAGAGGAAAAACTCCTTCAGGAGGCAAATAAATGGGAACTGTCCCACGGCGGTCTGTCCGGCCGCACCGCAAAACAGTTTATTGACTACCTGTTGGGGACGGCCTCTCAAAAAACATAAGGTAAGAAACAGGGGGAAACATTGTGGCGGTCACAACATTTGCAGCGATTGACGTAGGCTCCTACGATCTGGAAATGAAAATATTCGAGATGTCCGGCAAAGGCGGTATGAAGCAGGTGGATGATATCAGACACCGTCTGGATCTGGGGAGCGATACCTATGCAGAGGGCAAGATCTCCTACGGGGCGGTGAATGAACTCTGTGCTATTTTGCAGGAATTCCAGAATATCATGAAAGCCTACAAAGTGAACGATTATAAGGCTTACGGCACCAGCGCCATACGGGAGACGCAGAATACAAAAATTCTGCTTGACCAGATCAGGCAGCGGACGGGAGTAAAGATCGACGTACTGAGTAATTCTGAGCAGCGCTTTATGGATTATAAGTCCATTGCTTCCAAAACGGAAGATTTCAATAAGATCATGGAAAAGGGTACGGCCATTGTGGATATCGGCGGCAGCAGCATCCAGATCTCCCTGTTTGAGAAGGGAAGTCTGATCTCCACTCAGAACATGCGTCTCGGTGTGCTGCGGCTGCAGGAGAAGTTAAATCACTTAAATGCGGCATCCGCCAAAATAGAAGAGCTGATCGATGAGCTTGCCACAGCCCAGCTTTCTGTCTTTAAAAAGATGTACTTAAAGGATTGTAAAATCGAAAATATTATTGTGGTGGACGATTATCTCTCGGTGGTACTGCAGAATCCTGCGATCACGGGGGAGAGGCCCGGGGTGATCGAGGCGGATACCTATATGAGTTTTTTAGAGTCGGTACATTCCAGGACGCTGCCGGAAATTGCGGGGACGCTTGATATTCCGCGGGAGAATGCGATCCTGTTGTTTATTTCCGCAGTTTTAGTGAAGCGGATCGTGAAGATGATGGACGCTACGCTGCTCTGGGCTCCGGGTGTGACGCTTTGCGACGGCATCGCCTATGAGTATGCGGAGCAGCATAAAATTTTCAGGGTGGAGCACGACTTCGAGGCGGATATCCTTTCCAGCGCAGAGACCATCAGCAAGCGCTATATGGGCAGCAAAAAGCGGGGCGAGACGCTTGAGAGGATCGCGCTCACGATCTTTGACAGCATGAAGCGGATTCATGGCCTGGGAAAAAGAGAACGGCTGTTATTGCAGCTTACCACAAGGCTCCACGACTGCGGAAAATATATCAGCATGGTGAATCTGGGAAGATGTTCCTACAATATCATTATGTCCACGGAGATCATCGGCCTCTCCCACAAGGAGCGGGAGATCGTGGCCAATGTGGTAAAGTATAATCATGAGCCCTTTGTCTACTACAATGTGGCGGACGGTGAGAGCGCTCTTGATGAGGACGCTTATCTGGTGGTGGCGAAACTGACCGCGATCTTACGGGTAGCCAACGGACTGGACAGGAGCCATAAACAGAAATTCAAGGATATCAAATCCGTATTGAAGGACGGGCAGCTTATGATCCAGGTGAATACGGCGGCGGATATCACGCTGGAGCGGGGGCTTTTTACAAGAAGAGCGGATTTCTTTGAGGAAGTATACAGCGTCAGACCGGTGATCCGGCTAAAGAAGAGTTTTTAGGAGGTATCGATATGGGTGAGAAAAAGGACTTTTCCAATCCGGCTTACTATACAAACAGGGAATTGAGTTGGATCATGTTTAACAGGCGGGTGCTCAGTGAGGCGAAGGATGTAAGGCTTCCGCTGTTTGAGCGGTTAAAGTTTTTAAGCATCACGGCTTCCAATCTGGATGAATTTTTTATGGTGCGGGTTGCTTCCCTGAAAGATATGGTGAATGCAAAATATAATAAGCCGGATATTGCGGGCATGAAGCCCAAAGAACAGCTGGAAGCGCTGAATAAGGAAACCCATGCGCTGGTGAAGGAACAGTATCAGGTATACAACAAACAGCTCTTGCCGGGGCTTTTGGAGGCGGGGGTACGGATCGTGGGACGCCATGAGGATCTGACAGAGAAGCAGGCGGCCTATGTGGATCGGTATTTTGCCGACAATGTGTATCCTGTGCTGACGCCGATGGCCGTGGATTCTTCCAGGCCGTTCCCCCTTGTACGGAACAAAACCCTGAATCTGGGAGCGCTTGTGAAGAAAAAACAGGGGAAGGGCGAGGTGGAGTTTGCCACGGTGCAGGTACCCGGTGTGCTTTCGAGAGTGGTGGAGATCCCCGGCGACGAGGAGGGCAGAAAGTGTCTGATCTTCTTAGAGCAGATCATTGAACGGAATATCGACAGGCTGTTTCTGAACTACGATATAGAGTGCGTTTTCCCCTTCCGTATCATGCGGAATGCGGATTTGAGCATTGACGAGGACGAGGCGGAAGATTTGTTAAAGGAGATCGAAAAGCAGCTGAAGAAAAGACAGTGGGGCCAGGTGATCCGCCTGGAGACAGAGGCTGGCATCGATGAAAAGCTGTTGAAGATCCTGGAGGAGGAACTGATGGTGCAGGAGGAAGATGTCTATGCCATCAAGGGGCCTCTTGATCTGACGGTGCTCATGAAGCTCTACGGCCTGGAGGGGCATGAGGATCTGAAAACGCCGAAGTATACGCCCCAGCCGATTCCGGAGTTTCTGGAAGAGGGAGACATCTTCACCCGGATCAGGCAGCACGATATCTTTTTACATCATCCCTACCAGACCTTTGAGCCGGTGGTGGATTTTGTGAGGCAGGCCTCAAAGGACAGCCAGGTGTTGGCCATCAAGCAGACGCTCTACAGAGTCAGCGGCAATTCTCCGATCATCGCGGCGTTGGAGCAGGCGGCGGAGAACGGAAAACAGGTCACGGTGCTGGTGGAATTAAAGGCCAGGTTTGACGAGGAGAACAATATTCTCTGGGCAAAGCGGTTAGAGAAGGCAGGCTGTCATGTAATCTACGGGCTGGTGGGATTAAAGACGCACTGCAAGATCACGTTGGTGGTGCGCAGGGAGGAGGACGGTATCAGGCGGTATGTCCATCTGGGTACCGGAAACTACAACGATTCCACCGCAAAGCTCTACACGGATGTGGGGTTAATGACCTGTAACGAGCAGATCGGGGAGGATGCGACGGCGGTGTTCAATATGCTTTCCGGCTACTCGGAACCCAGAAGCTGGAATAAACTGTCGGTGGCGCCGCTGTGGCTGAAGGACCGTTTCCTTTCCCTGATCGGCAGAGAACGGGATTACGCGCTGAAGGGACATCACAGCCATATCATCGCGAAAATGAACGCGCTGTGCGACAAGGATGTGATCATGGCTCTCTATGAGGCGTCGGCAGCAGGCGTAAAGATCGAGCTGATCGTGCGAGGAATCTGTTGTCTGAAGACAGGCATCCCGGGGATCAGCGACAACATCACGGTCCGCTCCATTGTGGGAAATTTCCTGGAACATGCCAGAATTTTCTACTTTGAGAATGACGGCAAGCCGGAGATCTACTGTGCAAGTTCGGACTGGATGCCGAGAAATCTGGAACGCCGGGTGGAGATCATGTTCCCGATCGAGAAAGAGGGATTAAAACAGAAGGCCATGCATATTCTGGAGTGTCAGCTGAAGGATAACATGAAGGCCCACCTGCTGACAGCGGAGGGCAATTATGAGAAGGTGAACAGGCGGATTCAGGAACCTTTCTGTGCCCAGGATACCTTCTGTCTGGAAGCTGTGGAACTGGGACGGAATAAGAAGCAGGGGGGCGGAGAGCGGGTGTTTATCCCGGAGATGCACATGGTTTGAACAGTTGGTTTTTAAATAACGCAGAAAGGTTGGTAGAGGTATGACTTACGAATATGATGATGCTGCCATTCTCTGTTTTTTGGAAAATCAAAGACAGTTATTTCCGGAAGATGTGGCAGAAAATGAAAGTGAAGCGGAGGCATTTCTGGAGGACTGCATGGCGGTGATCGCCGATTCGGCAAAGGAAGTGTTGGAATATTTTGAAGAACAGGGGATAGACATGGAGGATGCGGACGAAGAGAGTATTCTGGAAGCATCTGAGGTTTTCGATATAGGAGACGGGCGCTATCTCATCGTGGAAGGATAAAAGGTTAAAATTGATGACAAGAACAAAAACAGTGAGAAGAAGTGTCAGGTGTGTCAAGGTAATTCATGTGCTGATGACATTAGTCTGGCCGGTGCTGGTGATCGCTGTGGCGGCGCTGACAAACTATCTGCAGCGTGCCTGGCAGAGAACATATACTCCCTACTATAATCCGTTTGGAATGGTGCTTTTGTTTTTCTGGTTTATGTATGTGTTTTTCATGATGATCGTAATGCGCAACTACAATCTGCAGACCATCGCAACACAGGAGTGCGATTTTGACGCCTATCTGGAATGTATCAGATTTCTGGAAAAGTTCCAGTTTCCAGGTGCAAGGAGAAGCCAGCGCGTCAATCGGACGGATGCCTATCTGCTGACGGGAGATTTTGATGCGGCTTATCAAAATCTGATGGAGTTAAAACCGCAGTATGAACGGCTGAATAACAGGGCGAGAATGATGTACGACTATTTCTGGTGCCGATTTTACGGGGAACTGGAGGACATGGTGAATTTCCGCGTCTGTATGGATGCATTTCGCAACAACTGGATCCACAATCTCCAGGTAAGGCGGAAGCTTCAGGTTCAGGCGGTGACGCTTTTACAGGAATTGAATTTCCGGGATATGATGTTTTCCGGTAAGAGCGACAGGATCAGGGCGGATATGACAAACCTGTATGCGGCGGGCAGACTCGGCAGCCGGTATGAGTTTGTCAGATACTGTTATTATATGGGAAGGCTGGAATATAATATGAATAATCTGCAGGTGGCAAAGCACTGGTTTGCCCAGACGGTCAGCTTCGGCCTGCAGGAATATATGAGTAAACGGGCGGCGGATTTTCTGGCGATGCTGGACGCCATGCAGGTGCCCTATGCGGCGGTGCCGCCGGCATATAACCAGTATTACTGCAACCGCAGGAGTTTCAATATGGCGACGGGGATTATCAGTATTCTAATGGGACTGATTTTTGTGCTGATGGGGATGATATGGTTGTAGGTAATTGCGGAATCGGAAGCCGGGATGAAAATGTCTCTGCAACTGTCCTGCGGAACGCCGGAGCAGTTTTCCGGGAGTTTAAGCGGAAAGCGGGCCTGCATCAGAGATATTTCATCCCGGCTGGTTTATGATTTAATATTCTTTGTCTGTCTGTCAGTTCTGTGCCAGAGAAAACAGGATCTCCGCCAGGCCATCGTGGTTGTTGTCTTCCTTTGTGGTAATGGAAGTGATGGCTTTCACTTCATCGGTGCCGTTTATCATGGAGATACTGTTGCCTACGGCAGCTAACATGGAAAGATCGTTGTCAGCATCCCCCGCAGCGTAAGCCTCTGTGGTGGGAACATTGTAGAGATCGCAGATGTATTTGACAGCGCTCCCTTTACCGGAACGGTAATCTACAAATTCCAGATATTCAGGACAGGAATAGACAGTAGTCAGTTTCCCCTCCATCCAGGGAGCCAGTTTTTCCTTTAAAAGTTCCAGTTTATCGTGACCCTCCATAGAGATCGCTAAAGCCTTGTGAGGCGCTTTATCCAGATGAGAGAGGATATCCTCGTCATAAATATAATCAATCTGGGTTCGTTTTGCGTAGAGATCAGATTCAGCATTTTGATGTCTGCAGATAACTTTGTCAGATGAATAAGTCTGACAGTGGATGCCCATCTCTTCGGCAGTGTCGATGATGTGCATGATATCTTTGGGATCAAGCCTGAGATCTGCAAGATACTTTTCCTCACCGCAGTCATAAATCACGGAACCGTTGTAGCAGATCAGAAGAAGATTCTGATAACGGCCCAGTCCTGTCCGTTTTACCACTTCACGGATGTTGTTGAGGGGTCTGCCGGAAGCGATAATGAATTTATTGCCCGCAGAAATATAGGCATCGATAGCCGTGAGCGTTTTTGGCGAGATCATTTTCTCGTCGTTTAACAGTGTACCGTCCAGATCAGTAAAAAATAAATGCATCAGTTGTCCTCCTCATCAGATAAAGTCTTGGTGTAAATCGTCCGTTTTCTCGCCATCTCATCGCTCTCCAGATAATCGTCGTAGGTGGTGATCTTATCGATCAGGGAACCGTCCGGCAGAATTTCCATAATGCGGTTGGCTGTAGTCTGTACCACCTGATGGTCGTGGCAGGAGAAAAGTTCCACGCCCGGAAATTTTTTCATGCCTTCGTTTAAAGCCGTGATGGATTCCATATCCAGATGGTTTGTTGGTTCGTCAAAAATCAGGCAGTTGGCGCCGCTGATCATCATTTTGGATAACAGACAGCGCACCCGTTCACCGCCGGATAATACCTTTACTTTCTTGACGCCGTCATCCCCTGCAAACAGCATACGTCCCAGGAAACCTCTGACATAGGTGACGTCCTTGATGGGGGAGTAGGCCGTAAGCCATTCCGTGATCGTGTAATCGTTGTCAAATTCGGCGCCGCTGTCCCTGGGGAAGTAGGCCTGAGAGGTAGTTACGCCCCATTTATAAAATCCCTCATCCGGTTCTATCTCTCCGGTGAGAATCCGGAATAAAGTGGTCTTTGCCAGTTCATTGCCGCCGACAAAGGCGATCTTGTCATCGTGGCCGACAATAAAAGAGATGTTGTCAAGTACTTTTTCTCCGTTTATGGTCTTTGAGAGGTTTTCCACTAACAGTACATCGTTACCGATCTCCCGCTCCGGACGAAAATCGATATAAGGATATTTTCTGCTGGAAGGTCTGATGTCATCCAACTGAATTTTTTCCAGAGCCCGCTTTCTGGAAGTGGCCTGTTTGGATTTGGAGGCATTGGCGGAGAAACGGGAAATAAATTCCTGCAGCTCTTTGATCTGTTCCTCTTTCTTTTTATTGGCCTCCTTACGCTGCTTTAAGATCAGCTGGCTTGACTGATACCAGAAATCATAGTTGCCGGAAAACAGCTCGATCTTACCATAGTCGATGTCCGCGGTATGGGTGCAGACTTTGTTCAGGAAATATCTGTCATGGGAGACCACAATGACTGTATTCTGGAAATTGATGAGAAATTCTTCCAGCCAGTTGATGGCGTCTAAATCCAGGTGGTTTGTGGGCTCGTCTAACAGCAGGATATCCGGGTTGCCGAAGAGCGCCTTCGCCAGAAGCACTTTGACTTTCTGGTTGCCGTCCAGTTCGGACACCGGCGCGCTGTGGAGTTCGGTTTCAATGCCGAGACCGTTTAACAGCATGGCCGCATTGGTATCCGCATCCCATCCGTCCATTTCCGCAAATTCCGCTTCCAGTTCACTGGCGCGGATGCCGTCCTCATCGGAGAAATCTTCCTTGGCATAGATGGCATCTTTTTCCTTCATAATTTCGTAAAGTCTTGCGTTGCCTAAAATCACCGTATCCATCACGGTGTAGCTGTCGTATTTAAAGTGATCCTGCTCAAGCACCGAGAGACGCTCTCCGGGGGTGATGGCGATATCGCCGTTTGTAGTTTCCAGCTCGCCGGAAAGGATCTTTAAAAAAGTGGACTTTCCCGCGCCGTTAGCGCCGATGATGCCATAGCAGTTGCCTTCCGTAAATTTAATGTTAACGTCCTCAAAAAGGGCTTTCTTACCTACTCTGTAGGTCACGTTGTTTGCACTGATCATATTCGGTACATATTCCTTTCTATCGTCTTCCCGCATCCCGCGCAGGTATCAATCCATCCACAGGGCTACCTCTCTATTATACATAAACATTACGCTTTTTCAAGGAAAATTAGCGTTTGTTCAAGTTTTTTGCCGCTGTATTTCTTTTTTCTTTCCAGGACCTGTTTTATTTTTGTGAATTATCTATACTATTTTACTTTTTATCTAACTTTTTTTGAAAAAACTGGTGGAATTGAGGGAACAATATGATATACTGATACTATAAATATCTGGCTGATTTTTCCAGAAGAAAAAATAAAAAAGGAGACGTCGGCAGACATATTTAGAGAAGAGAAAAGGAGAGAAAAAGTATGGCAAAATGGATCTATTTATTTACGGAAGGAAATGCAGGCATGCGTGAACTTCTGGGGGGGAAAGGCGCTAATCTGGCAGAGATGACCAATCTCGGACTGCCGGTGCCGCAGGGATTTACGATCACAACGGAAGCCTGCACGCAGTACTATGAGGACGGCAGGAAGATCAACGATGAGATCATCGGCCAGATCATGGAATATATAGAGAAGATGGAGGAGATCACTGGCAGGAAATTCGGTGATAAGGAAAATCCTCTTCTCGTATCCGTTCGTTCCGGCGCCAGGGCATCCATGCCGGGTATGATGGATACGATCCTGAACCTGGGTTTAAATGAGGATGTGGTGGAAGTTTTATCGAAAAAATCCGGCAATCCACGCTGGGCATGGGACTGCTACAGAAGATTTATCCAGATGTACTCCGACGTTGTGATGGAAGTGGGCAAGAAGTATTTTGAGGAACTGATTGACCATATGAAGCTGGAAAAGGGCGTAAAACAGGACGTGGAGCTTACGGCTGACGATTTGAAAGTTCTTGCCAATCAGTTCAGGGCGGAATATAAGTCAAAGATCGGCGCGGACTTCCCGGATGATCCGAAGGCACAGCTGATCGGTGCGATCGAAGCGGTGTTCCGTTCCTGGGATAATCCCCGTGCCAATGTATACCGCCGCGACAACGATATCCCTTACTCCTGGGGAACCGCTGTCAATGTGCAGATGATGGCATTCGGCAACATGGGCGAAACTTCCGGCACAGGCGTGGCCTTCACCCGTAACCCGGCTACCGGCGAGAAGGAGCTGATGGGTGAGTTCCTGTTAAACGCACAGGGCGAAGACGTAGTTGCCGGTGTTCGTACACCGCAGCCCATCAGGGAACTGCAGAAGAGCATGCCCGAAGTATATGATCAGTTTGTGGATATCTGCAATAAGCTGGAAGATCACTACCGTGATATGCAGGATATGGAATTTACGATTGAGGACAGGCATTTGTACATGCTGCAGACCAGAAATGGTAAGAGAACAGCAAAAGCGGCCTTAAAGATTGCCTGCGACCTGGTGGATGAAGGCATGATCTCCGAGGAGAAGGCGGTTTCCATGATCGATCCGAGAAACCTGGATTCCCTGTTACATCCGCAGTTTGATACCTATGTGATCAGCAAAGCGATCCCTGTGGCGAAGGGGCTGGCGGCAGCGCCAGGCGCGGCCTGCGGCAAGATCGTCTTCACGGCGGACGACGCGAAGAAGTGGGCTGCAAAAGGCGAGAAAGTTGTTCTGGTACGTCTGGAGACATCCCCGGAGGATATCGAAGGTATGAAGGCAGCTCAGGGTATCCTGACGGTGCGCGGCGGTATGACTTCCCACGCGGCTGTGGTTGCCCGCGGCATGGGCGCATGCTGTGTATCCGGCTGTTCCGCCATCGAGATGGACGAGGCGCACAAAGTATTCCGCATCGGCGCGCAGGAATTCCATGAGGGCGATGTGATCTCCTTCGATGGCACAACGGGTAATATTTACGACAGACCAATCCCCACTGTAGATGCGACCATCGCCGGTGAGTTCGGCAGGATCATGGAGTGGGCGGACAAGTACCGCACGCTGAAGGTTCGCACAAATGCGGATACGCCCGCAGACGCACAGAAGGCAAGGGAACTTGGCGCAGAGGGTATCGGCCTTTGCCGAACAGAGCATATGTTCTTCGGCGGACATCGTATCGACGCATTCCGTGAGATGATTTGTTCCGATACGTTAGAAGAGCGGGAAGAGGCGCTTAAGAAGCTGCTTCCGTTACAGCAGAACGACTTTGAAAAACTGTTCGAGGCAATGGAAGGCGATCCTGTGACGATCCGTTTCCTGGATCCCCCGCTGCACGAGTTTGTTCCTTCCGAGGAGGAAGATATCAGAAAGCTGGCGGACGCAAAGGGCAAAACCATGGAGGAGATCAGAAAGTTCATCGATACTCTGCATGAGATGAACCCGATGATGGGACACCGCGGCTGCCGTCTGACCGTTACTTTCCCGGAGATTGCAAAGATGCAGACACAGGCAGTGATCCGCGCGGCAATCAATGTGAAGAAAGCGCATCCCGACTGGAATCTTGTGCCTGAGATCATGATTCCGCTGATCGGTGACGATAAGGAATTGAAGTTTGTCAAGAAGAACGTGGTGGAGACAGCGGACGCTGAGATCAAGGCTGCTGGCATTGAGTTAGATTACGAAGTGGGAACGATGATCGAGATCCCGAGGGCTGCTCTGACGGCGGACCAGATCGCGAAGGAGGCGGAGTTCTTCTGCTTCGGCACCAACGATCTGACACAGATGACCTACGGCTTCTCCAGAGACGACGCAGGCAAGTTCCTGGAGGCTTACTATAAGGCGAAGATCTTCGAGAACGATCCGTTTGCGAAACTCGATAGAAACGGCGTCGGTGTCCTGATGGAGATGGCAATCAAAAAAGGCAAAGAGACAAGGCCGGAACTGCACTGCGGTATCTGTGGTGAGCACGGCGGAGATCCTTCTTCCGTGGAGTTCTGCCATCATATCGGACTGGACTATGTATCCTGCTCACCGTTCAGGGTGCCTATTGCGCGCCTCGCGGCTGCACAGGCGGCTATTCAGAAATAATGCCATAGGAATTTTGGTACTTGCAGGCGAAAGTATTGAAGAATGGCTTAAAATCAAGGGTTTTAAGGTTTGGTGGGGTTCATCACGGTGGGTGGTGGACCCCTGTTTTTGTGTTTTTTGATGCCGCTGATAGCATGGCGATTGAGGGAAAAATCGTACTATCAGGCAAAAGTATACTTTCACGCAAAAGTCAGGGATTTCCGTGATAGTATAAAGCGGAAAGGTAAAAGGGTGTAGGGTATTGTCGGTTTTGGCTGAAAGGCGTATTAGTTTGACGGAAAATGCTGTCGATAAACGGGGGATATGATACAAACACGGAAACTGCTCGGAGTATTCGTGTTTGTATATGAGTTTCCGTGATAATATGGGGTTTTGCGTGTTAGTATGCTGTAGATGTTAATGGAATATTGAAGATAGGTGTGGTGTAGATATAGTAATAAAAAGCATGGAGCCTTATGAAAAAGTATAGGTTTATAACTGCCTGTCTGCTAATTTTACTGGCATTTCTGTTGTTCAATATTTTTAATAGGAATGGGAATTCGACCATAGAGACATTCAATATGGATGCTGCAACAAAGGAAGAAATTACTGATGAACTGGTCATAGCATTATTTATTGAGGACATCACCAATGTGGTTACGAATTTCTATTCAGAATATTATTCGGGAGAAATTGCAGTTTACGATTATGAAATAGCGATTGTGGATATTGAGAAGAAAGAGCCGGGATTTATTTCCGTAAAATTCGGTGTCACCCCACAGGTAGGGGCGCATAATCCTTTAGGATATGACGAACTGGTTTATCGTGTTGATTCAAGCGGAAATAAAGAACTGGTTGGCTATGAACATCTAAAGAACTTTGAAGTGCCGGAGAAGTTTCAAAAGTATATGATAAAGCCTCTTGGGTGAGAATAATTTGTCTGAAAATGCTGTTGAAATATGGAGAATATTATCGAATCCTGTCAGGGTGTCTCCTTCCCCGGCAGATACGGACACGGAAAGAGGAGAAAGCCCGTAAACACGGTACTTTTGGCATTACATAGGTTTCAGAGTTACATTATTTCCGTGTGCTTATAAGGGCATTTTTACATTAGAGAGGGTGTGAACATTTGTTCCGGGGTTCTTTTGCCTGATAGTGTATACTCGTAGGCAAAAGTCGGTTATTATCACGGAAACTCGGATACTCGTAGGCAAAACTCCATACTATCACGCAAAAGTCGATACTCGCAGGCAAAACCCATATACAAACACGGAAACTGCCTGTATTATCACGGAAACTTGCTGGGAGTTTTCGTGATAGTATAAGGGTTTCTGCTTTGGCACATTATTAAAGCGATAAAAAAATAATGAAAAATAGATATGTGTAAATAATCCCTCATTCTATTAATCTTCCGTTATCATTCCATTCCCCATACATAACACCTTTTTTGGTATTTTCAATCAGCTTCTGTATCCTGCTCTGAAACAGTTCCGGCTGTTTCTTTTTGATTTGTATGGTGCCAATCCGCACCCGCTGGTACAGGGGGAGGAAATTTCTGAAAATTGCTCTATACCTCCGAATCTGCTTTTAAGGCTTTTTCGATATCCCCGTCAATGACAAATCCCTTTGGTGACATATCGGGAAGCACGGATCTTCCGGCATCGGTCATCAGTCCCAGGCGTTCCATCCTCCGGCGGCGTTCCTTATTTAACTCAGACCATAAACTTCCCTTTCTCCGGGGAGCAAGCTTTTGGGCAGTCGCGCCGTTATCCATTTTTTTTGTGGTGCTGTCTATCCAGCCGAAGCACATGGCCTCCTCAACGGAATCTATATACCAGAAAGTACCATCATCAACCGGGCGGTCACGCTTCACGATTACCCAGCATTCCTTTTCCTTATTATGGTTATTTATGAGCCATTCCCTCAGTTCATGGCGGTTTTTCGCATCCGAATTTCGGAGTGGTAATTTGGATTATACCATAAAATTTTACACAGTTTTTACATAAATCATCTTTTAGATTTTACATGGATTGGATATCATTTGTTTCAAGAAAATTGTTTAGGGGGATTATAGTCAGATGGATTTTTTTGGATTGCTGACAATGATTGGCGGGCTGGCGTTATTTTTATATGGAATGAAAACGATGGGGGATGCCTTGTCTAAGATGGCAGGCGGCAGGCTGGAGCAGATTCTGGAGCGTATGACGAATAATCCTGTGAAAGCTGTCCTGCTTGGGGTAGGCGTGACAGCGGTGATCCAGTCTTCTTCCGCTACAACGGTTATGGTAGTGGGGTTTGTCAATTCCGGCATTATGAAGCTGTCACAGGCGGTCGGCGTGATTATGGGTGCAAATATCGGTACAACTGTTACCTCATGGATTCTAAGTCTTTCCGGTATCGAAAGCGGGAATTTCTTTGTAAAACTTCTGAAGCCGTCGTCTTTTTCCCCGGTATTGGCGCTAATTGGTGTGATACTGGTGATGTTTATCAAAAATACGAAGAAGAATGATGTGGGAACGATTCTGATCGGATTTGCAGTGCTTATGTTTGGCATGGAAACCATGAGCGGCGCCGTAAAGCCGCTTGCAGACGTGCCGGAATTTACCTCGCTTTTTACGGCATTTGAAAACCCTCTTTTAGGTTTGATAGTCGGAGCGGTTTTGACTGCAGTGATTCAGAGTTCTTCTGCTTCTGTCGGTATTTTGCAGGCGATGTGCGCCACCGGAAGCGTAACGGTGGGGGCGGCGCTTCCGGTGATCATGGGACAGAATATCGGAACCTGTGTCACAGCTTTGCTTTCCGGCGTCGGTGCAAACAGGAATGCAAGGCGGGCATCTTTGGTACATCTTTATTTTAACCTGATAGGAACATTTGTGTTTATGGCAGTATTTTATACCGTGAATCATTTTGTCCGGTTTGATTTCATGCCAGATACGGCAAACGGCGCAGTCATTGCAATGATACATAGCGTGTTTAATATTACCGCGACCATCGTACTGCTTCCTGTTTCCAGACTGCTGGTAAAACTCGCATATTTTACCATTCCACAGTCAGAAGACGAAACACTGGAAACGTTAGGAAGAGTGCTGGACGAAAGATTTTTGGAAAGGCCTGCGTTCGCGGTTGCACAATGTAAAAATGCGGTGTGTGATATGGCACAGCTTATCTTAAAGGCAATGAACTTATGTGTATTTATACAGGAAAAATATGATGAAAATGCAGTGCAGACAGTTATGGAAATTGAACAGGAGGTAGATACAAAAGAAGATGAGCTATTGTCCTATCTGGCAAAACTTTCCACAAAGCCGCTTTCTGAACGGGACAGTAAAACCATCAATAAATTCAGCAGATGCATTACGGATTTTGAAAGGATATCCGATTATACAAAGGGTATCGCATTCGCACAAAAGAAGCTGAATAAGGGCAAAGAAAAATTTTCAAAGAAAGCAACTGCCGAAGCAAAGTTGATTTATGAAGCAACCCTCGAAATCGTGGAATGTATGGTTTCAAGTTTTATACATGGGGACAAAGAGATGGCGTTTCGTGTTGACCCACTTGCCGATGTGATCAGTCAGGTAAAAAAGGCTATCCGAAGGAACCATAACAAGAGACTGGAAAAGGGAAAGTGTTCCGTGGAACTTGGCATGGCGCTTACAGATATGGTTACTTCCTTGGAGCGTATTGCGAGGCATTGCTCCAATATAGCGGAGGAACAGATGGCATCTGAAACAGACCAGTATGCATTACATCAGTATGCAAGGGATGTCAAAGAGAGGAACGAGTTGTATAGGGAATTGCTTGAAGGATATACAGAAAAGTATTCGTTGAAAAAACTTGAGGAAACACAGATTAACGGTATAATGTAACTATGCAGAGGCATTTACTCCTTTTTGCCTTAGCATGTTTAAGCATAGGGTAAAAAGGTACTGGGTGGGACACACAAAGGCATGGCTGATTAAAGGTACAGAGGATTTGATGCCCTATATACCAAAGAAGGTGCAGATACAAAAATGGGTGGTAACTCTGATTATACACCCAATATTAGCCGCAATAATTGCATGGATTATGAGTTAGTGTCTTTTGTAAAAATTTCCAGCATTTCAATTTTATAAAAAGCGAGCATGAATTAATATTTCAGAAAAAGGAAGTAAGTGCTTATGTCGTTAATCTATATTTTGGAAGATGATAAAAATATTCAGGAGATAGAACGCTATGCCATAAAGGGAAACGGATATGATGTGTGTGCGTTTGATGACGCAGGAGCTTTTGACAGGGGAATGCAGGAAAGGAAGCCGGATTTACTGCTTCTTGATGTCATGCTGCCGGGGGAGGACGGACTCTCTGTACTGAAAAGGCTCCGCTCAAATAGCGATACGAAGGAACTGCCCGTCATACTTGTGACAGCGAAAGATTCAGAAATAGATACCGTCAGGGGACTTGACCTGGGGGCTGATGACTATATCACAAAACCATTTGGCGTGATGGAACTTATGTCAC
>OFGC01000173.1_pt1 | contig 74410 bp, 65 predicted proteins | sample 1521691 | NCBI WGS metagenome assembly OFGC01 (sample SAMEA3504121, study PRJEB24116) | mouse gut metagenome | biome: mouse gut; feature: mouse-associated habitat; material: faeces | place: Denmark | collected 2011
ATTCGCTCTAAGGCGAATGGCAGGTTTTTTATTGGTTAAAGAATCAGCGGCGGCGTTTGCCGGCGTTCTGTTGCTGGCGCTGGGCCTGCTGTGCCTGGCGGCTTGCTTCTTCGAGGCGAGCCATCCAGCCGCTCTTTTTGCGGGGTTTGCGGGCGTTGGCAAGAAGTTGTTCACGCACTTTCTTCTCGTCGATTACACGGCGGAAAATCCATGTCTGGATGATGGTGATGAGCAACGACAGGAAGTAGTAGTAGCTCAAGCCTGAGGCGTAGTCGTTGAAAATGAAGAGGAACATCACAGGCATGATATACATCATTGCTTTCATGCCCGGCATACCTTGGCTTGTGGGCTGGCTCTGCATGCTTACCTTCATGTATACGATGTTGACAATGGTCATGAGCAAGCAGAAGAGGCTCACATGGTTGCCATAGAAAGGTATGGTGAAGGGGAGGGTGAAGATAGTGTCGGGAGCCGAGAGGTCGTGAGCCCAGAGGAACGACTGTCCGCGAAGCTCAATTGCCGATGGGAAGAAAGAGAACATGGCGATGAGCACAGGCATTTGGAAGAGCATGGGCAGACAGCCCGAGAAGGGGCTTGCGCCGGCACGGCTATAGAGAGCCATAGTCTCTTGCTGACGTTTGAGAGCGTCGGCCTGATCAGGATATTTCTCGTTGATTTCCTTGATTTCCGGCGCAAGAACACGCATTTTGGCCTGACTCTTGTAGCTCTTGAATGTGAAGGGGAAGATGATGAGCTTGATGAAGAGTGTGAGCAGGAAGATGATGAGGCCATAGCTGCTGATAAACTTGCCGAGGAAAGTGAATACGGGGATTACTACAAGGACGTTAATCCAGCGGAAGAGACCCCAGCCGAGGGGGATGAGGCGGGTGAGCTCGAGGTCTTCATCGTAGCCGAGGGTGTCGTCGAGATCGGAGAGGATGGGGTAGTCGTTGGGGCCGAAATACCAATCGAAGCTTGCCGCTGTGCCATTGTTGATGGTGTAGGGGATGGTGGCGGTCATCGACATGTCCTTGAGATAGTCGGCAGTCTTGATGTTGAGCGATGAGAGCTCGGCGTTGCCGAAGCTGTCGCGGGCGATGATCACGCTCGAGAAGAACTGGTTTTTGAAAGCTACCCAGCGGAGGCGTCCTGTCACGCTCTCGCTGTCGTCGTCGTTGGCGTTGAGGTCATCAACATCGCCGCCTATATAGTCATAGTAGATTGCGCTGTTGCGCTCTTCGAAGGTGCGTCCGAGCTCGTTGCGGCCCATCTTCTGGTGCCAGTAGAAGTCCATGGTGGCTGTGCTGGCCGGAATGACAGCCTGAATACCGTTCTGGATGATATCCATGCGCACGGTGTAACCGTCTTTAGCGAGAGTGTAGCGTATGCCCCACTCGGCGCCGGCGGCGGGAGCCATGGCGAAGTATACGGCGCTGTCGCCCTCAAGTGTCGTTGTGAAGTTGAAGTCGCGGGTGTCGAGGCGCTGGTCGGTGGTGAGGAAGCGGAATCCGTAGCCGTCGGTGGCGTCGCGGAAGAGGTTTACTTTGGCAGTGTCGCCTCCGACCTCTGTGTTGAACTTCTTGAGCTCAACTTGGTCAACCATTGCTCCGCGGCTTGTGAGGGTGACTTTCACAAGCTCATTCTCAAGCACAACGTCCTGAGCCTCGCCTCCAAGGTATTTGGCGAAGCCGGCATATTTGGCGGCGTTTGCCGAAAGCTCCCTTACATGGCGGTAGGCAGTGGCGAGCGCTGCGGCGTCGAGATGCGCGCGGCCACCGGTGAGGTCGTTGATATCGACAGTATTTGTGCCGTCGGTATAAGTACCGGCGAGAGTGCCGAGGCTGTCGATGTTGAGATTGAAGTTAGAGTTGGTGAAGACGACTCTGCCGTCTTCAGCTTTTGTTCCCATCGATCTCACGCCGGCCACAAGAGCGGCGCTGTCGGCGGGAGTGAGCACAATGTCGGGAGTGTCGGTCGTAGTCTTTGCGGCCTGCGCCTGTTCGCGTCGGGCATTTTCGGCGGCGATGTCGGCCTCGCTCGGCTTGCTGAGCCAAAGGAAACCGAACATCACCGCAGCCATCAGTACAAGGCCTGTGATCGTGTTTTTATCCATTATTTATCGGGTAAATGTATTTCTTTGTGATAAGCGATAGCGGCGTCAATAAAAGAGCGGAATATGGGGCTGGGGCTTAGCACGGTGCTTGAGTATTCGGGGTGATACTGCGTGCCGAGATACCAGCGCTTGGAGGGCATTTCGACAACCTCAACAAGGTGAGCGGCGGGGTTTTCACCCACACATTCCATGCCTGCCTGCTCGAAGCGTTCGCGGTAGGCGTTGTTGAACTCGTAGCGGTGTCGGTGACGCTCGCGGATGTGCTGTGTGCCGTATGCCTTGGCGGCGAGAGAACCGTCGCGCAGGGTGCAGTCGTAGGCGCCGAGGCGCATTGTGCCGCCGAGATTGGAGATGTTTTTCTGCTCTTCCATAAGGTCAATCACGTTGTGGGGCGTGGCGTGGTCCATCTCTGTGCTGTTGGCGTCGGCGAGGCCGAGGACGTTGCGGGCAAACTCTATCACCATGCACTGCATGCCGAGGCATATACCGAAAGTGGGCACATCGTGCTCGCGGCACCATCTGAGAGCCACAAACTTGCCCTCGATACCGCGCTGGCCGAAGCCGGGGGCGATAATCACGCCGTCGAGACCGGCAAGGCGCTCGTCTACGTTGGCTTCGGTGAGTTTCTCGGAGTGTATATAGTTGAGCTTAAGCTTGTAGCCTGCGTATGTGGCGGCGTGGAAAAGAGCCTCGCTGATTGATTTGTAGGCGTCCTGCAACTCTACGTATTTGCCCACGAGACCTATTGCCACAGTCGCTGAGGCATTGTCCATCTTGTCGATGAAGTCGAGCCACGGCTTCATGTGGGGCTCACCCTCGACGGCGACTCCGGTCTTGCGGAGAACGATTTCGTCGACATGCTGGCGGTGGAGCATTAAGGGCACTTTGTAGATTGAGTTTACGTCGGTAGACTGCACCACAGCGTCGGGAGCGACGTTGCAGAAAAGAGCAATCTTGCGGCGCATGTCAGCCGGTATTTCTTTTTCGGCGCGGAGCACGAGAATGTCGGGCTGAATACCGAGCTCCTGCAGGGCTTTTACAGAGTGTTGGGTCGGCTTTGTCTTGAGTTCTTTTGCAGCGGCGATGAAAGGCACGTAGGTGAGATGTACGCAGAGGCTGTTGTTGCCGAGCTCCCAGCGCAATTGGCGCACAGCCTCGAGATATGGCAGCGACTCGATGTCGCCTACGGTACCGCCGATTTCTGTGATGATGAAATCGTAGTTGCCTGTGTTGCCAAGGAATTTGACGTTGCGCTTGATTTCGTCGGTGATGTGAGGCACTATCTGTACGGTCTTGCCCAGATAGTCGCCGCGGCGCTCCTTGTCGATGACGGCCTGATATATTCGGCCTGTAGTGACATTGTTGGCGCGAGAAGTGCGGACGTTGGTGAAACGCTCGTAATGGCCCAGATCGAGGTCGGCCTCGTGTCCGTCTTCGGTGACGTAACATTCACCGTGCTCGTAAGGATTGAGCGTACCCGGGTCGATGTTGATATACGGGTCAAATTTCTGTATCGTCACGCGAAACCCTCTTGCCTTGAGCAGACATGCCAGCGACGATGAAATAATACCCTTACCGAGTGACGAGACAACGCCGCCGGTGACGAAAATGTACTTTGTTTCCACTGCGTTATAACTTTGTAGAATTTAACGTGCAAAAATACATAAAAAATCTCAATCGGCCAAAAAAAGAGGCGGGCCGGTTGGCTCGCCTCTTGTGCTGTATATCTTGGAGTGATTATTTAGCCTCTTCGATAGTTACGGCGCGGTCGAGAGCTACGCATTTCTCGCCGAGGTCGCTGAGGTTACCGTTGTTGGTGGTAACGTTGATCTGGCTTGCGGGAACACCGTTGCTCTTGAGGAGTTTGGCAACACCCTCAGCACGGTTTTTGCGCAGACGCATGTTGATGTTGTCGGTGCCGGTGTAGTTGTCGGCCCAACCGGTAACGGTGTATTTCTTGTCGCTGTTCTGTGTCATCACGTGAGCGATGGCTTTAACAACGCGCTGGTTCTCGCGGCTGAGGCGAGAAACACCGATGGGATAGTATACAGTTGCGAGGGGACCGTTGTTCTCTACGACAGTCTCAACAGGACGGTTGAGGCAGTCTTTGAGCTGCTGCTCGAGGTCGGCGATACGGGCGTCGGCTGCAGCGAGACGGGCACGGAGTGCGTCGCAGTTTTCGGGTTCAGGGATGATGGGCACAACAGGAGCGGTCCAGTCGCGTTTCTTGAAGTTGTAGGTGAAGCCGAGGTAAGCCTGAAGGGCGAGAGCCTTGCGGTTGCCGTCAACACCTGCGAGGTCAGAAAGACCGGTAGCGCGGAGGTCAAGAGAAATCTGCATCTGCTCGCTGATACGGAACGAGTTGATAAGACCTGCGCGGAGGTTGATAATGTCGTTGTCGGCGTTTTTGAAGCCTTCGCTATTGCCTTGAGCGTCGTAGTGACGGGTAAGGGTGAAGTATGCGCCGGCACCTGCGTAAACGGTAGCGTTGTAAACGCGGTTGGGTTTGTAGCCGCACCACCAGTTGGTGAGGTTGACCATAAGGTCAAAAACCGGACCGATTTCAGCATATTTAGTTTTGTAGTAGCCGTTTACCATTTCGGGCATTGCGCCGATATATCTCTGGCTGGGAGCGAGACCCTTGAGACCGAGATAGTTTACACCGAAGCGACCACCGAATACGGGAGAGAACCATTTGCCACCGTAGATAGATGCAGCGGGCATGAAGCGGTCGGCAACAGCACGGTGAACACCGTAGGGAGCAATGTAGAAGCTTGCACCGGCTTCTGCAGTGATGAACCAGTTGTCTTTCATGCGGTTAAGCAGAACGCCCTGTGAGGGATCGGGCTGGTATTGCAGCTCCTGTGTAGCCTCTTGGGCATTAGCTGCAACACCCATAAAGAGTGCGCACGCACATGCAAGTAGAGTAGCTTTTTTCATAGAGTTTTAGCTAGTTATTGATGAATGTTATTTTTCCTATACAGAATTTGGGTGCTAAGTTACTACTTTTTTTTCATTTGATTACTAAATTTCATTAAATTTTTTCCTTTTTTGCCAAAAAATTAACTTTTAAAGTTCTTTTTGGACTATAAGGAAGCTGCTATGATATTTCAAACGCTGAAATATCTGGCATGTGGTGAGCGTATCATGAAGCCGGCGATTGATGAAGCCGGCGACATAGCTCCGTTTTCGGTGACTTCTATGCCGATTTCTTCGGGCCGGACGAGGCCGGCGAGGGTGTGCATTAGGCTTTGGTCAGGGAGCGACGGATATCCCACGGCAGGGCGTATACCTTGGTATTTGCCGCGCTTTATGGCGTCGAGGTCGAGTGGCTCGTCGGGTGCATAGCCCCATAGCGATGTACGCACTTGGTAGTGAAGCCATTCTGCTGTTGCCTCGGCAAGACGGTCGCACAGCGAGGCAAGCAGGAGGCTCCGGTAGCTGTCGCCGTTGCAAGAAGAAGCAGCTTGGCGCAGGGTTTCGCCTATAGTTACGGCGAAGCAGCCGATATGGTCGTTCATGCCGCGGGGAGCGATGAAGTCGGCGAGAGCAAGGTGCTGCGAGCGAAGTGCCGACGGTCGCTGGCGGGGTGTTGGAAGTATTGTGCCGGCAATATCGATGGCGTCGCCTTCGGGGTGCGCCGGGTAAAATGCTACGCGGCAGCGCATTGTCGCTCCGGCGGCTTCGAGCTCATCGAGCAGGGTCTCGGCTTCAAGGCGTAAAGAGTGGGAGGCGTCGCTGTCGGCAGTCACCTTCCAGCAATTGTAGAAATATATCCAGTTGATGAGTGGGCGGATGGTGGATATACCGACTTCGTCGAGGGTGCGCGCTCCGGTAAAAGTGGGGGCAATGACTACTTCGTCGCTCCAGTCGAAAGCCGGGGGCACAAGATTGCAGGCAACTTGCTGTCGGTCTGACAATTTGTTGCGCATAGCTTCTTGCGCAGCCTTGATTCTTTCCGTTTCCTCTGCATAGTTTGCTGTGAGGCGCGAGGCAATTACGGGATTCTGCGAGGCGTCGGCGACGCGAACCACCACGCCCTCGCCGTAAGCCGGGGCTATGCGGAGAGCCGTGTGTGCCTCGGATGTTGCAGCCCCTCCTACGAAGAGCGGTATGCTGATTCCGGCCTCGCGCAGTGCCTCGGCTACGGTCACCATCTCGCCGAGCGATGGTGAGATGAGGCCGCTCAGACCTATGAATTGGGGTTTGTGGAGTCTGACGGCATTGACTATCGCGCCGGCGTCGACCTGCACTCCAAGGTCTATGACTTCGTAGTTGTTGCACCTCAATATTACAGCGGCTATGTTCTTGCCGATGTCGTGTACGTCGCCCTTGACCGTAGCCAAGAGGAATATACCCTTCGAGGCTCCGGCTTTTCTGCCGGCTTCGAGGCGCGGACGCAGTATTTCCACTGCGCTGTGCATGGTGCGGGCGCTCTTTACAACCTGAGGCAGAAACATCTTGCCTGATTCGAATCGCCTGCCTACGGTCTCCATGCCGGCCATGAGCGGCCCTTCGACAACGGCGTTTGCCGAGCCGTGGCGCTCCACAGCCTCGTCGAGGTCTTCGGCAAGACGTGAATCATCGCCGCTGACAAGGGCGGCCTGCAGGCGCTTGTCGACGTCTGTCTCAAAGTGCTTTTCAGAAACTGCTGCCTCCGACGTGCCGGAGATGAAGTCTGCCGCATGGGCTATGAGGCGTTCTGCCGCGTCGGGGCGGCGGCAGAGTATCACATCCTCAAGCATTTCGAGGAGGTCGGCGGGGATGTCGGAATAAGTCACTTTCGCTCCCGGATCCATTATGGCCATCGAGAGGCCTGCCGCGATGGCATGATAGAGGAATACGGCGTGCATGGCCTGCCGCAGATAGTTGTTGCCGCGGAAAGCGAACGACAGATTGCTTATGCCGCCGCTTGTCTTGGCGCCGGGCAGATTGGTGTGGATCCATTCTACGGCGCGGATGAAGTCGAGGGCATAGCTGTCGTGCTCTGGCATACCGGTGGCTATGGTGAGCACATTGGGGTCGAAGATTATGTCGCGCGGCTCGAAGCCGGCTTTTTCGGTAAGCAGCCGGTATGCACGGCTGCAGATGGCTGTCTTGCGCCCGAATGTTGTAGCCTGCCCCTCTTCGTCGAAAGCCATTACGACCACAGCCGCACCGTAGCGGCGTATCTCGCGGGCATGGGCTAAAAATTGCTCCTCGCCTTCTTTAAGCGATATGGAGTTTACGATCACGCGGCCGGCTACATTCTCAAGGGCGGCTTTTATTACCTCGAAATCCGACGAGTCTATCATCCACGGCACGGCGGCAACCTCGGGGTCGGCGGCGAGAAGACGCAAGAAATGTGTCATTTCGGCTTTAGTGTCGAGCATTCCGTCGTCAAGGTTGATGTCGAGTATCATAGCGCCGTCGGCCACCTGCTTGCGTGCTATGGCTACGGCGTCGGTGTAGGCTTTTTCTTTGATAAGCCGCAGGAATTTGCGGCTGCCGGCAACGTTGCAGCGCTCGCCGATGTTGATGAAGCCGCGGTCGTCGGCGAAGTCGTCGAGGCCGGCGAGCCACGATACGTGTGGGTTGGCAACGGCGCGTGGGGTGGAGAACAGGTCAACGGTGCCGCGCAGTGCGGCGATGTGGGCAGGCGTGGTGCCGCAGCAGCCGCCGGCGATGTTTATCACGCCGTCGCGCAGGAGCGGGCGTAGCGTGGCAGCGAATTTTTCGGGAGTCTCAGCATATTCCCCGAGCGTGTCGGGCAAGCCGGCATTGGGATAGAATATCGTGGCGAAAGGCGATATGGCAGCCAAGCGTCTGATAAATGGCGCGAGCGAGGCCGGCCCCGCCGAGCAGTTGAAGCCCACGGCGAAAGGTCGGGCGTAGGCCACGGTAGACAAAAAAGCCTCGGGGGTGTGCCCCGACAGGAGGCGCCCCGAGACATCGGAAATGGTAATAGACACAATAAGCGGTATGTCGACATTCCTCTGCTCCAAGGCGCGGCGCACACCTGCGATGGCGGCCTTGGCGTTGAGGGAGTCAAAGACAGTCTCTATGAGTAAGATATCGACGCCGCCGTCGATGAGCGCACCCGCCTGTTCTTCAAAGGCGTCGGAGAGGTCGGCGAAACTTACGGCGCGGGCAGCGGGGTCGTTGATGTCGGTGGGGAGGGAGGCTGCGAAGCCGGTGGGGCCTATGGAGCCGGCCACAAAGCGCGGGCGCGAGGGGGTAGAGTAGCGGTCGGCCTCGGTGCGTGCTATGCGGGCGCCGGCGAGGTTTAGCTCGCGTACAAGTGACTCTGTGCCGTATTCACGCTGCGATAGAGTGGTGGAGTTGAAAGTGTTGGTCTCTATGATGTCGGCTCCGGCCTCGAGATATTGGCGGTGTATGTCGGCCACGGCTTCGGGGCGGCTGAGACATAGTATATCGTTATTGCCGCGGAGCGCTTGCGGATGGTCGGCGAAGCGGCTGCCGCGGAAATCGTCCTCGCTAAGCGACAGGCGCTGAATCATCACACCCATCGAGCCGTCGAGTACGAGCACGCGCTCTTTCGTTAAGTCGGATAATATGCTATGTCTCTCTGTCATACGGTTTTCAAAAACTGAAGTGTAGCTTGCGAAAGTTGAATCAATAAATGTTTTTAGCTACAGCGGCGACGCTCGATGTGGCGTGCATGGCGTAGAAATGTATGCTTGGCACTCCGGCATGCTTGAGCTCGCGGGCCTGCGCTGTGGCCCATTCAATGCCGAGGGTGCGCACATCGTCGTCGGTATGGCAGCGCATGAGCTCGGTGGCGAGGTCGGTGGGAAAGTCTATATGGAAAATCCTCGGCAGCAACGACATCTGGCGCAGCGACGTAAGCGGCTTTATGCCCGGCAGGATGGGCACGGTGATACCGGCCTGACGGCAGCGCGCCACAAAGTTAAAGAATTTTTCGTTGTCGAAAAACATCTGCGTGACGATATACGAGGCGCCGCGGTCTACTTTCGCCTTGAGATGTTGCAGGTCGGTGTCGAGGTTCATCGCCTCCTCGTGTTTCTCCGGATATCCGGCTACGCCGAAAGTCATCGGGCGCGCCGGCGGCTCTACGCTTGTGCCGTCGGCCATGCGGCCATTGTTGAAATCCACTATCTGGTCGGCGAGTGCGGCGGCGTGAAGATGTCCTTCGGGGCAGGTGGAGAATGATGAGGCATTTCTCTCGCGGTCGCCGCGCAGGGCGAGGATGTCGTTAATGCCCAGATATGACAGGTCGATGAGCTGGTCTTCTATCTCGCGGCGGCTGTAGTCGCCGCAGATAATGTGTGGCACCGGACGTATTCCGAAGCGCTCGCGCAATACGGCGGCTATGGCTACCGTGCCGGGGCGTTTCTGTGCTGTAGAGGCGCGGTAGGAGCCCCCGCCGACGTGGATGTATGACACCTCGGTGCGGTGGGTGGTGATATTCACGTATGCCGGCTTGAATTCAAGCAAGGGCTCTATGCCTCCGAGGGTTTTCTCTATGTTGTTGCCGCGCAGAGGAGGCAATATCTCAAAAGAGAAAGCCGTAGGGTGGTCGGACGCCAAAAATGATGCCACACTTTCCATAGTCTATACCTTTTCGAGCGCCTGCGCGAGGTCGGCGATGATGTCGTCGATATGCTCTATGCCTATGCTCAGGCGGATTGTTGACGGTGAAATGTGTGCCTGCCGGAGTTCTTCGGGCGACATTTGGGAGTGGGTGGTAGAGGCCGGGTGTATGGCGAGGCTCTTGGCGTCGGCTACGTTGGCGAGGAGCGAGAAAACCTTTAGCGAGTCGATGAAGCGCCATGCCTCCTCCTGTCCTCCTGCAATCTCGAATGTGAAAATGCTTGCGGCGCCGTGGGGGTAATATCTGCGGTAGAGGGCGTTGTCGCGGTGCGAGGAAAGCGAGGGATGGCTCACGGCTTTTACCTTGGGGTGGGTGTTGAGGAAATCTACAACCTTGAGGGCGTTCTCCACATGGCGCTCCACTCGCAGCGACAGTGTCTCGATACCTTGCAGGAGCAGGAAAGCATTGAAAGGCGATATGCACGCGCCCTCGTCGCGGAGCACCACGGCACGCACGCGGGTGACAAACGGTGCTTGCGGGGCTGCGTCGGCGAAGACGGCGCCGTGATAGCTCGGGTCGGGCTGCGCTATGGTGGGGTAGCGGTCGGCATGAGCCTTGAAGTCGAAACGGCCACCGTCTACAATCACGCCGCCGAGGGTCGTGCCGTGGCCGCCGAGGAATTTTGTGGCCGAATGTACCACGATGTCGGCGCCGTGCTCGATAGGGCGGCAGAGGTAGGGGGTGGCGAAAGTGTTGTCTACGATGAAGAGTGCTCCGTGGCTGTGGGCTGTGGCGGCGATGGCGTCGAGGTCGGTGACGTCGCTGTTGGGGTTGCCGAAGGTCTCGCCATAGATTACCTTGGTGTTGGGGCGTATGGCCTTGGCGAGAGCGTCGGTATCGTTGAGATTGACAATTGTGTAGGCGATACCGCGCGAGGCAAGGGTGTGGACAATAAGATTATAAGAGCCACCATAGAGATTGTCGGCCGCCACTATATGGTCGCCGGGCTGAAGCACATTCTCAAGAGCGTAGGTCACCGCCGCCGCTCCGGAGGCAAGGGCGAGAGCACCTGTGCCGCCTTCGAGGGCTGCGATACGCCGCTCAAGCACTTCTTGCGTAGGGTTGGTGAGGCGTCCGTAGATATTGCCGTCTTCTTTAAGGGCGAAGCGGTCGGCGGCCTGACTGCAATTGTCGAAGAGGTAAGCCGCTGTCTGATATATAGGTACAGCCCGTGCTCCGGTAGGGGCTGCGTTGCCTTCCTGACCGGCATGGAGCTGGAGGGTTTCGAAGTGTAAACAATCGTTTGCCATATCTTTTGATTTTACATCTGCAAAATTAGCTGATATGTGTGATATATTCTAATAAATGAATAATTATAGAACGCTTGTTATGTTTATGTTGTTTTATATTTGTAGAATGTTCTATAAATATGTAAATTTGCCACTCAAACCGAACAGATGATATGAAAGAACTTGACCAGACAGATATTGATATAATCCGAGCCCTTCAGGCCGACGCGCGCCTGTCGGTGCGTGAGCTTGCAGCCAAGGTACACCGCTCGACAACTCCCGTATTCGAGCGCCTGCGCCGCCTTGAGGCCGACGGCGTGATAAAATCATATTCGGCGCAGATAGATATGGATAAGATAGGACGGGGGTTCACGGTGTTCTGCAACGTGCGCCTGAGCCATATCAACACGCAGATACACATCGACTTCGCCCGCGAGGTAGAGGCAATGCCGGAGGTGTCGGAGTGCTATAATGTATCGGGCGAGTTCGACTATATGCTCAAGGTGCAGGTGCCCGACATGAAATCTTACCGCCACTTTGTCACCGACCGCCTCGGCCTCCTTCCGATGGTCGACTCGGTGCAAAGCGTCTTCGTGATGGAAGACCTCAAACGCTCGGTGGTGCTGATATGACTATGCGAGCTACACTCGCACCTTGGACGAAACTTAGCCTTGGGAGGCTTTTGGCGGGGTGAGGTCGTAGCCGTCGAAGCCGATTGCTTTCACTTCGAGCTCGGGGGCGAGTGGGGGAAGGTCGGTGTTGAGGATAGCTTTGCATACGCTCTCGGCGATGTCGCGGGCAAGCACGAGGCGCTTCTGCGACCATAGCAGTTGCTTCCACTCTATGCGCATGACGATATGGTTGGCGTCGTGCGAAAACTCAATTTTCCGCAAGAAATGATTGGCCGAATGTGTGTTTTGATATTTCTGATGATCGAGGGTGAGGCCGAGGTTCTTTCCGAGGGTGTCTTCGAGGGTCTTGTAGAATAGCTCATAGGTCTTGCCGTCTTTCACGAAGAGGTCGTCGCCCGATGTTCGCTCGTCGCCTTTGCGTCCTCCGATGTTCATGTGTACGTGTGTGGGGTAGGGTGGATCCAAGGCTCCGCTGCAAGCAAGTATTGTCAACGACCATGCGCCCGGGCGAGCCATGAGCGCCTGCAGGTCGGCTGTATATTCTTTAAGTCCGTCTACATCTCCGGTTATAGTATAGAAAGATTTGTAGGGTGCTTGCTCACCGATTTCGCGGCAGATGTAGTTGAACCCGCCGAAATATGCAAGATAAAAGCAGAAGTGCGAGAGCCCGACATCAATCAGATTCGATGGCGAGACTATCGTTATCCGCGAGCCGCGGTCGATACAGCAGCCGTAGATGGTGTTCTGTGGATAGTGCTCCACGGCTATGCGGTCGTTGACATATCCGCCGTCGTCCGACGGAATAGATGAGGCCAGATTGACTATTCTGAAACCGGGACCGTGGTCTACGGCCTCCTGCAGGTTGTCGGATTTCATATTCAGGCGAGCCTTCAGGTCGTCGACACTTCTGAATGGCGGCACAGCCTGAATACCCGTCGGGCGGTCGAGCTTGCGTTCGAAGCCATTGCGCAGCGCTTTTGCGTCGGCTTCGACCTCTTCTTGGTGATGGCGGTTTTCGATAGCGTCGGTGAAACCGGCACCGATGATACCCGTAGGCACTGCCACGATGGCGATACCCAACAGACCTACGATACAGGCAATGATACGGCCTACAACAGTCACCGGCGGAGTGTCGGCAAACTGCCCCGGGTCGCCGATATATTGGGCAAAAGCCCAGAGTACGGATACTGCGCCGTTGTCGTAGACATCGGGCTGGGCGTCGTGCTCGGCGAAGAAGAGCACAAGGCTGAGAATAAAGGTGATGACCACAAGAAACTGCATGGCCACGATAAGCTCATGGCGCTTCTCGCGGATGGCGTCGGTGAGCAGATTGAACGATTTGGTATATCGTCCGATACGCAGCGTACGCACCACGCGGGCGGTACGCAATGCCTTGAAAGCCATCACCGGCAGAGGGAAGAGCCATTGAAGGTAGAATGGGAAAGTAGAGATAATGTCGATAAAACCGTAGAATGACGTACAATATCGCAATCGTCCGCGCCAACCGGCCCAACGCGGATTGATAAGCGGTGCCACCCATATACGCAGACTTACCTCAACAGTGAAAAATACCAGTGTGAGGATATCTACCCAAAAGAGTACGCGCCTCAATGTCGGGTCGAGGTCGAAGGTGGACAGAAATATTTCGGTAGTGCTCACAAGTATCATTGCTATGATGAGCCAGTCTACTATGTTGTGCCACTGCCGGGTGTGGAGGTTGTCGTCGAGCGCCCTTGCCAGCTCGTTTTTAAATTGTGATATTTTATATGCCATTACAGTCAAAAGTTTCGCATGCGAAACTTGTTTATTATGAGTTTAAGAGGTTTACGGGTCAACGTCTCTTTTTTCTTTTCTTTTTACCGAAGATAGCACCGAGCACCATCGAGCCTACTTTTCGCTCAAGGCCTCCGCGGGTGGTTGGGATTCCGGTGGCGCGTGCCACTTTCTGCTTTACGGCTGTCACGCCCAAGGCGCGTTTCCATGAAAACGATAGTCCGGGAATCTTCATAAGGCTCCAAATAGATATAAAACATAACAAAGGCCGAGAACTATAACGGTCAGACAACCGCCACAGCCACAGCCTTTCGACTTGTTGCTCATCGCTACTTCTCGTATTTCATTCTTTCGCGGAGCGAGGCGATTTCTTTGGTGCGGTTGGCGATATCGGCCTGAATCCTGCGGATATTTTCGTCGCAATGCGCCTTATATGATTTATCTTTAGATCCGGTCTTGCGCGAGCGCCAGAGGGCTGCTTCGGCGCGCTTGGCCGTTACGTATGCTTTTTTTCTGTCGATTTCAGCTTTTGTACTTGCTTTGCTCATGATGATTTTATTTATAGGCAATTATATTTATAGGATAAGAGGCAAATTTTAGGAAAAAAGGTAACAAGGCAAATTGCCTGCGGCAGGCAAGATAAGTGCTATAAAGGTTGATTGATACAATCTTCTTGCCTATAATTGCCTTATCTTGCCTATGTTTTCCTTTATTATCATTCCTTGCCTGCGGCGGCGAGGGTGATATCGTTGTCGCTGAGTTTGGTGTCGGCGGGGTTTGCCACCTGCACGCCAATGCCATACATATCGGTGATTTTCTTTTCAAAGTTGCCTACTCGGAGGTTGCTTCCGAATGTAGCCTCGCCGCCTTTGGCACCGCCCATGAGCGAGCCGAGAGTAGCTTCGTCGTCGGCTTTTGCCTTGCAGGCCGCTGTGGTGTAGACGCGCAGTGTGGCGCCGAATGCTTTTTTGAAGTTTGCCTTGAGGGTTTTCACCTTCATGCGGCTGTCGATTCTGAGTTCTGCCATTTTTAGTGTAAATTTAAGTATTAGGGTTTATTTAAAATTTCCTTCAGTAGTAGGATCTTTGCCGTCTCCGCCACACCTTTTGCCGTATTTGCCGCTGATTCAGCGGCAGATACTGCAAAAGGTGTGATTTTATCGAAGAATCCCATTGTCAGAGAATTTCAAATTCGGTACGGCGGTTTGCTTCGGAGGTCGGGTTTTCGGCGTCTTTGAGCTGAGAGCTGCCGAGGCCGGCGGCTTCGAGACGTGAGGCGTCGATTCCTTCTTTATTCACGAGGAAGTCTACGGCTGCTTTGGCGCGCGCTTCCGAGAGTGTGCGGTTGACCTCAGCGTCGCCCTCGGCCGAAGTGTGGCCCGAGATACGGAGCTTGAGGTCGGGGTTAGCCTTGAGAACCTTGGCAAGGTCGTGAAGGGCGAGCTTGGCGTCGTCGTTGAGGTCGGCCTTGCCTTTCTCGAATTGTGCGGCGTTGAAGTTGGTCTCGATGTCTTCGATCTGCTGCATGTAGACAGTGTCGCGGACAATGACCTCTTTCTCAACCACCACGGTCTCGGTTACAGTCTGTGTGCGGGCGGGCGCGAAGATGAAGTAAGCCAATGCACCGAGGATAAGCAGCGCGAGCAAAATCCACAGCCAAGTGAGATTTTTCTTCGGTGCGGGCACCGGCGGAACATAGCCGTTGAGGTATTCGAGGCGATAGCCACCGCGCTCTCCCTTCATTGTCTTCTCGAACTCAGCCACCTCGATGTCGTAGACACCGCCCTGAGCCACAATGCGGTCAAACGAGGGCTTGCTCCACACCTGCGAGAGAGCCACCTTGCTGCCGTCGGCGAGATTGAGCACCTCGTCGTCTTTGGCGAAGTAGAGGCTCATCTTCTCGTTGTATTGGAGTGCTTCGGCCAGCGGCAGAAAGTTTTCGGGCACACCTTTGTCGGGGCATATCGAATTTGGGAAAGCCTGACGCAGATCCTCGAGTGTGGCGTGGGGATACATCTCCAAGTATGCATGCACGATACCGAGGGCTGTGCGGTTCTGGGCTTTGCCGAATACACGTACTTTATTTGCCATTATTATTCGTTGTCGTCGTTTTCGAAAGATACCTCAAGCTCGGGCTCGTTCTTTACCAAGTCACAGAGCATGAGCACGGCGCTCTCGCGGTCGATGTCGAGAGCCTCGGCGAAAGCGAGGAGGTTGTAGACTTCGCCTGCGGTGAGCACGCCGTCGCAGAGCATCATCTGCATAAGAGCCTGATATACCTCACCGGCCTCTTCCGGATCGACTTTCTCGGCATGTTTTACGGCGTAGGTTGTGGCAGCCTCGGGGGTGAGGTGCTGCACCTCTACTATGGCGGCTGTCATGTATTTCTGGAAGTCTTTTGTCGGGATTTCGAAAGCTTCGGCGATTTCGTCGGCGGTGACGCGTTCTACTTCTTCAAATTCGCCGTCGGCCCATATACATGCTGCAAGCAGCGAGGCTATAGTGTTTGTTGCTGTCTTCATTATTTGAAAAGTCGTTTAAGTCGGTTTGCAAGTGAGTTTTTAGCCTTGCGGGCTTTGGCCATACGCTCGCACATAGCTTTGCCCTCTTTGGTGCGTTTGTCGATTTTGCCCTTGGCTGTTTTCTTGAGGGTGGACTGTTTTTTCGGTGTGCTCGATTTTGCTTTTGCGGCACGGGCCTTGGCGAGGCGCTCCTTGAGTTCTTTGTACTCCTTGGTGCGCTTGTCCATCTTGCCTGCGGCTGTGGTCTTTACTGCCATTTTGTGATTAATTTATTTCGATTAATGAATTTAAGTTTTGCATGCAAAACTTGTTTATTCTGAGTTTAACAGGTTTAAGGAGTTTATATAAACTTTGGTAAAGTAAACTCCCTAAACTTGATAAACTGCGCTAAAAGCGCTTTAAACTTGAATTAATGAATAATAGAATTTGTGATTGTCGATCATGGTGTCGTGCCACTCTACGCTGTAGCTGCCGTCGAGGTTGAAGCCGGGGAGACCTTTGCTCGTGCCGGTGGCGCGGCTCCAGTCAAGACGCCCGTGGATATTGCGGCGTCCGTCGGCGGTAGAGAAGGCGTCGCAGATAGTGCCGGCGCGCGGGCCGCGGGTGTAGTAGGGCTCGTTGGTGAGAACTACGGCAACGCCGCCTGCCACGGCTTCGGGGAAGAGATGACGGATGACTTCGATACGGCGCACGTCTTTCCAGATATTGTAGCTCACAATATCTTGTGCCCCATGGTTCTTGACGATTTCCACATCGGGCAATATGCTGCCGAAGCGCTTGATATCGGTAGTGATACGACGGGTAGGGTATTTGAGCTCAACAATGGCATAGACATTCCCTCGGCGCACTACGATATCGAGTCGCAACTCGCTGCTCCATTCGTAGCCGGCCTCTACGGCTGCGCTGTTGGGGATATAATACTCCACATCAACGTCGTCGTAGCGGCCGCTCTGCCTCAGATATACGGCGAGCTGCATCTGAAAATCGCGCTCATTGAACATCAGTTCCTCCTGCTGTTCGATAAAAGCGACGATGTCGGTTTTCAGAGTCGATATCAAGTCCATCGAAGGCATGCTCATGATTGCTTGCATTTCATTTTTTCAATGCGCAGAGCCTCATCGAATTGACGAATAATCTCTTCATTGGCCGGCAGCTCGCGTGGTGTGGCGTTATTCATCATATCCATATATCCCTCAACAAGCTCACGCTCCGATTTTCCGCTCGTCTCGGGCCTCTGCATGATAAACGAGTTGTGATACTTGCTATAGGCGTCATTGATATACTTTATCAACTCCTGCTTGGAAAGTTTCGCATAGCCACAAACGTAGCCACGGCTGTTGAGAGCCTGGCCATTGTAGAAGCACCAACCATCAGCTCCATGTTCACGCGCGATTTCTGCTGCCAAGACATCGGCCTTGGCCTTCTCAGGAATCGGATGGCCGATAAGGGTGGCAAAGGCCTTGATTTCTCTCAATGTACTACCAATGCTCCACATTCTATAGAAGTTCCCATCGGAAACTTCTGTGATTTCTTCTCCATCGAGTTGGCTCTTCGCTAGTGTATGGCTGCTATAGTCCTTGTTGAGAAGTTCTTCTCGTACGCAAGCATACGACTGTAGACGTTTAGTGTTATACTCACTATTTAGAGTTTCATAAGTGGCAAACCAAAAGTCAAAACTCAAAGTCCCGGTATCTGTGAACTTATAACCATCCTGACTGGCAGGTTGATATTTTTCCACCACCGTCAGTTTGCCGGATTTTGCTTTGGGTGCGGCCGGGGCTCCCGATTCGAGCTTTGCGATACGGGCTTCGAGGGCTTCGAGACGTTTGAGGAGGTCGTCGAGTTGTTTCATTTCTTCTTCAGTCAGTTCTTCTGTTTGAGTTGTTTTTACTTGCTCTTTCGCAGGCTCCGTTGCCGGAGCTGCTTTTGGAGCGCTTGGTGTCGGGTTGGGTGCCGGCTCTTCTTTAGGCGCAGGAGCAGGTGCGGGAGCCTGTGGCGGCTCCAGTTTGGGTGTTGGCTCTGCCGGTTTTGCCGGTGCCGCAGCGCCTGCGGGGAGGGTTTTGAGGAAGTCAACGAGCTTCGAGCCCGACTGGCGGGTATTGTGCTTTTCGTTGATTTCATATCCTGTCAAAGACGCAATCTCGCGGATTGCGCCCATGACATTGGATATTTGCTCACCTCCCTTTCTGACAGTGATAGCGCCGTTGTCTTCAACTACCACTTCATAATCGAGATATGTCGCTGATTTTTTCGCCATTACTTGTTGTCGTTGATGAAGTCGACGAGTTTAGAACCGTTCTGACGGGTGTTTGATTTCTCGTTGATTTCGAAGCCTACGTTTGCGGCAATCTCACGGAGAGCGCCGAGGGTATTGGCGTAGGTGCGGTAGGTCTCGATTTTGCCTGAGGCGCGGCGGGTTACCACGTACTCACCGATTTCGGCCATGTTGCCGTCGCCGAACTCCTTGCAGATACGGCGGCCGGTTTCCTGAGTGTTCCACTTGGGGTCGATGGTGAAGTTCTGAGCCTCGGCAATCTCGCGCAGAGAGCCGATGACGTTGTCGTAGATTTTGCACACGCGCACAGTGCCGCTGTCTTCAACGGTGATGATGTATTCGCCTGAAATTGCTGATTTTTTGGCCATAGCTTTAGATTATTTATTAATTATAGGTTAATGCTTAAATAGATTGCATGCCGCGATATTCATGCACTTACAAAGTTAAAGATATTAATGAGGTGAAATAGGATAGAAGCATGTAGTATGATTTCGCGAATGTGTGAAATGATTTATCACAGATCCGCTTGCCCATGCTTGTCTACGAAGTTCAGTACTGCCTGAAGCGACGCCCGGTTGCCGTCGCTTTGGGTGTTGAAAGCGGCGGTGTAATATTCGAAAAAGTTGGTGTTTAGGGCCTTGCTGATACGCCAAAGCAGCCCCGTGTCGATAAACGAGCGGGAGAAAATATCGTAGATGTTGCGTCGGTCGCAATGAATCTTGCGACTTAGCCACGTCACTGTCCGCTCTTGGCGGCGCAGTTCTTCTTCAATAATTTTACCAATGCATGTAGGCTCGTTTTCATTTGAGATTACATCCTTTTTTGTATCTGTATGCATATTCATCGTAATACTATAGGCCGTCGGGTCAGGATACAATGATGACATAGTTCTGACTCGTGCCTTGAGTTCAAGACAAATATTGCAAACGGGGATGCAATCTATTTTGGTTGTTTTCAATCCGCCTTGCAGATTGATGGGGAGAAGAGCCCGTTGCACCACTTCCAGCTGTTTTCACATCCGGATTGCCTAAGGTGGAGTAAACTCCCCAATCGCGGCCTCAACCGCAATTTGCATTGCAAAATTAGACAATAGTGTGTAAATATCAAAAGTAAAAGTGTGAAAAATTATTTCACAATCGGGAGGGGTAGTTAATGATATTGACAAAAATTAAGTATTTAGTGGTAAAAATAAATCTTGAATCAGCACGCTTTCGCCGTCTGCCCTGACAGTACTTTTGCTATTACCTTAACCTGCTAAACTCAGTTTTTTGTAAAAACGGTACTTATAATCGCAAAAATTTGTACCTTTGTATTCTCTTAATCGTGATTTTTTGTATGGCAGTGAAAGTTGATACCCAAAAAGAGATTATTTTCGGCTCGTCAGATCCGAACATATCGCGTGTGCTTTCCAAGAAAGAAAAAGATGGCGAATTGCGCAAACTTGCCCCACGTATCTATACGACTAATCTTGTGGATAGACCCGAAAATATTGTCCGACGTAACCTTATGGATATTCTGGTGTACCGCTATCCGGATGCTTTGATCAGCCATCGAAGCGCAAAGGAAATGCGTCCGACAGCCACAGGTGATTTTTTCCTCACAAATTCAACGACAAGACGTGTGACTGACTTGCCGGGTATTACGCTTAACTTCGTAAAGGGGCCGAAAGCCACAGCGCATGACATTCCTTTCATGGGTATGCACATATCCGGCGAGTACAGGTATATGCTTGAAAATATGCAGGTGTCGCGTAAGTCAGGAGATGAATCACGAGTTTTGCCTGCCTGTGTCATTGAAAATAAACTTGAACAACTGTTGCTGACAGGTGGAGAGGAACGACTGAACCGGTACCGTGATGAACTGCGGAAAGTGGCGGAAGAATTGGAAATGCAGACAGAGTTCGCGAAAATCAACAGCATTATCTCCGCGTTATTATCAACGCACGACGCAAAAGTATTGTCAACAGACTCAGCTAAAGCTCTTGCCGCAGGCAATCCATTCGACCCGGAGAGGGTTGAATTGTTTGAAATCCTGTTTGACGCAATCAAAGACAGATACTTCGTTATCCGCAATAACCGCAATACTGATGAGGAGTCATTCCGCCTTTTCTCTTTCTTCGAGAGCTATTTCTCAAACTATATAGAAGGAACAGAGTTTGAGATTGAGGAAGCCAAAGCCATAGTGGATTCTGGTATTCCATTGCCGCGCCGTGATGAGGACTCGCACGACATCCTCGGAACATTCAAAGTCCTTTCAAACCGAGCCGAGATGATGCGTACGCCTACATCTCCTAAAGAGTTGTTTGCGATACTCAGCCATCGCCATACAATTTTGCTTGAGGGCAGACCGCATGTTAATCCCGGTGTTTTCAAAATGAAAAACAACCGTGCCGGTCAGACAGAGTTTGTGGACCATCAACTTGTGAAAGGTACGCTTTCGCAAGGTTTCAAGTATTATGCAGCCCTGACCGACCCCTTTGCACGGGCAATCTTCATGATGTTTATGATTAGCGAAGTCCACCCGTTCAACGACGGTAACGGGCGTATCGCCCGCGTGATGATGAACGCCGAGCTTGTGCGCGCCGACCAATCCCGAATCATTGTCCCGACTGTATTCCGCGAGGATTACATCTTGGCTCTGCGAAAGCTCACCCGTCACAAAGACCCCTTGGCATACGTCAACGTAATGATCAAACTCCACCAGTTCAGCGACAACCTCTACGGCACAGACTTTACCGAGCTTAAAGACTACCTCGCAGCCTGCAACGCATACGAAGACCCGGCGCAAGCCAAACTGCAGATCATAGACCGTACTGTCATTTGATTAAAGTTCAGAATGCGTGGACTGCAACTTTCGCGAGGATATTTTTGTTTTATGCAAAGGGTTTTGGATTTTTTGATTACTTTTGCAAATTGAAACCTTAAGTATTCAGTAGATAATGAAACTAAGATATATACTGTTTGCCTCTGTCGCATTACTGACAGTAAGTGCTCAGGGTGCTCTCAACCGCCGCAGTGCCGATGTCGGTGAGCTCGCGGCCTATTGTGCTCCGGCAGCTACGCCGGCCTCTGCAACCATCGAGTTTATGCCCGACGGCCAATCATACGTGGAGCGCTCCGAGGATGGCAAGAAACTCATTGTAAAGGATATCAATTCAGGCAAAGAGCTGTCGACGCTCTTTGATGTGACATATACACGCGAAACCGAGTTGCCCGATTTCGAGGGCTTCATCATCAGCCCGGACGCGAGCAAAGTGATAGTGTGGCGCGACTCACGCCCCGTCTACCGCCGCTCTACCACGGCTGAGTATTATGTCTATGAGGTGCGTTCGCGCCTGTTGCGTCCGCTTTCAAAAGAGCATAAGCGCCAGCAGGTGCCGATGTTCTCGCCCGACTCGCGTATGGTGGCTTTCGTGGCCGACAACAATATCTATGCCGCCAAGCTCGACTATCAGACCGAAGTGGCCGTGACCACCGACGGCCTCAAAGACAACATCATCAACGGCGCCACCGACTGGACCTACGAAGAAGAGTTCGGCGTGACCTCGCTGATGTCATGGGCTCCCGACAACCTTACCCTCTGCTATGTGCGCTTCGATGAGTCTGCTGTGCCGATGTATAGCCTGCCGCTCTATCAGGGCACCTGCCAGCCGATGGACCAATATCGCCTCTACCCCGGCGCGTTGAGCTACAAATATCCCGTTGCCGGCGAGGTCAATTCTTCAGTTACCGTGCACAGCTACGATGTTGAGACACGCAAGACCAAGCAGCTCGAATTTCCCGGAGGTGCACCCTATTATATCCCTCGCATACAGTATGGCCCCGACGCGTCGCGCCTGATGGTGGCGACTCTCAACCGCGACCAAAACCGCTTCGAGCTCTTCTCGGTCAACCCCAAGTCTACCGTAGCCCGCTCGGTATATACCGAAGAGACCAAGGCATGGGTACTCCCCGAGACATACGAGCAGATCCACTATGGCGATAAATCGTTTGTCGTGGCCTCTGCTTCAGAGGGTTATACCCGCTATTATGAATATTCGTATACAGGTGCCAAAATGACCTCGATAGGCATTGACAAGGCAGATGTGACAGCCTATTACGGCAGCGACGCCCTCGGCAACCACTACTATCAGGCCGCCGCGCCCACACCGAAAGACCGCACACTCTACCGCCTCACCCGCAAAGGCACGGTAGAGACTATCGGCAAGACCGAGGGCACCACCAACGCCACATTCGCCCCCGGCTGCGGAGCGATGGTGATGACCTACAGCAACATCACCACACCGCCTGTGAGCACTCTCTGCCGCGCCGACGGCAAGGAAATCCGCATGCTTGAAGATAACAAAGCCTACGCTGCCCGCGCCCTTGGCCGCCTCGCACCCAAGGAATTTTTCACCATGCGCGCCGACGACGGCTCTGAGCTGAGCGGATATATCGTGAAGCCGGCCGATTTCAATGCCTCGAAACGTTATCCCGTGATAATGAGCCAATACAGTGGCCCGGGCTCGCAGCAGGTGCTCAACCGCTGGAGCCTCGACTGGGAGTCGTATTTCGCCTCGAAAGGCTATGTGATAGTATGTGTGGACGGTCGTGGAACCGGCGGACGTGGCTATGACTTCATGACCTCTGTCTACCGCCGCCTTGGCGAGCTTGAGACCGCCGACCAGCTTGCCGCCGCCCGCTATGCCGCCGCGTTGCCCTACGCTGATTCTTCGCGTATCGGTATCTATGGCTGGAGCTTCGGCGGCTACCAAAGCCTTATGTGCGCCACTGCTTCCGACTGCCCCTACGCTGCCGCCGTGGCCATCGCTCCGGTGACCGACTGGCGCTATTACGACACCGTCTATACCGAGCGCTATATGCTCACACCGCAGCAGAACGAGACCGGATATAACAACTCATCTGTGCTCATGCGCGCCCTTCATCTGGGCTGCCCGACGCTGGTTATGTATGGCACCGCCGACGACAACGTCCATCCTGTCAACAGCCTCCAGTTCGTCTCCACCCTCCAGAGCCTCGGCATAATGTGCGACATGTTTGTCTTCCCCAACATGAACCACTCCATCAACGGCTGCAATGCCCGTCAGGTGGTATGGGCGCGCATGCTTGATTACTTCAATCAAAATCTCAAATGAAATGAGTGGCCAAGAAGATGAAAATAAAGCGACCGGACAGGTGCTCGGCACACTGTGGCGCAACTGGGCGTATGCTTTCGGCGCGCTCAATGTGCCCTTGCTCGCCGCATTGTTAGTGCCCCGTATATGGTTGCCCTTTATATGCCTGTTTGTAGCATGGGCGCTTATCTCTTTGGGCAAGGCTTCCACATCGACTCCTCTCAACGCTTGCTCGCTGTTGATGAGGGTGGTGTCGAGGGTGTTGCTGCTTTCAACCATTGTGATGTTTGCCATCGTGATTCTGTGTACCGACTGGTTGGTGCCCACTGTTATACATCTGCAGCTGTATAACAGTGAGATTCCTTTCATCACCTCGCTGGTTATCTTTCCGCTCACCACGATATTGTGCCTCGTGTGGCTCTACGGCGGTTTTGCCAACAACTTCTGCCGCGCATGTCAGCGCCGCAACGGCAATTATGCCGGCGACAGCATTGTGGCTACTCTCTACTATCGTGAGACCCGCTATCAGTTGACAATTCTTCTGGTGCTGTCGCTGGTGATAGGAGCGGTTGAGTATTGGTATTACTTCGCACGCTATATCAACAGCAACCTCAACAACCCTGACCGCTTCTTCTTCAACTACATCCCCTTGGCCATGTACGTACTCTCGCTCCTTTTTATCGGTGGACGCTATACGAGCATGCGCGAGCTTTACAACACCATCGAGGATCAGCATGAAGGTCATCGCAACCGCACTGTAGTGCGTTTCCTCATATTCTGTGCCGACGAACTCCTGCTTCACCGCAACTCGGAATCATTGTGGGATACACCGGCCGAGGTGACAGTGTCGCGCACCACGTCGATGGGTATGCCGCAGGCCGAGCTTCTCTTTGAAGAGATAACCGGGATGGCAGCTCCGGCAATGCGATATTGCTTCACCAATCCCGGATTTGCCACGGGCTCGAACATGATACACTATGCCGTGTTTGTAGACCATGACAAGAAAGACCTTTTCACCAACGATGACGTATGGTTCAACCCCTACGCCCTCGATACGGCATTGGCTACAAATTCGCTTTCTTCTACGCTGGCCAACGAGCTCTACCGTATCCACACTATAACCATGGCGTGGAAAACCTACGACCGCAATGGGCGCCGTCTTTATCCCATCCGCCACTACCGGCCCACTTTCCGCCTGCGCGACCTGCGCGAATGGACTGTTGACTACGACGACCAGTCATGGTTCGACATAGCACAGAACAATGAAGACCGCCGTTTCTTCCGTCTTCGCAATTTCTGGAACAACATCACCGGCTTTCTGAGCCATAAAGCGCGCGCAGGTCAATGAAGGCCATAGCAGTAGTGGGGCCTACGGCCTGCGGCAAGACTAAGCGCGGCGTCGCCATTGCCCTCGAGCTCGACGGCGAGATTGTAAGCGCTGACTCAAGGCAGGTTTACCGCGGTATGGACGTTGGCACAGGCAAAGACCTCGCCGACTATCCCGCCGGTATGCGCTATCACCTTATCGACGTCGCCCCGGCCGGGTATCGCTATAACCTCTATGAGTACCTCCGCGACGCCCGCCGAGCTGTTGATGATATCACATCGCGCGGCAAACGTGTGGTGATTGTCGGGGGCACCGGCTTATACGTGGAGTCTTTGCTCAAAGGGATTATCCTGCCGGAAGTGCCTGAAAACAAGCCCCTGAGAGAAAGCCTCGCCGGAAAGTCGCTCGATGAGCTGGCGGCGATACTCGCAGGTATGAAAACGCTGCACAATGTCACCGATATCGACACCGCCCAACGTGCGATAAGGGCCATAGAGATTGAAGAATATTATCTCGCCCATCCCGAGGCCGCCGAGCTTGCCCGCACTCCCCGTCCGCTCGACGCCGCCATTATCGGGCTTGACATACCGCGCGACGATCGCCGGCGCATGATTACCGCACGCCTGCGCCGTCGCTTCGACCAAGAGGGTATGCTCGATGAGGTAAAGGGATTGATAGATAGCGGGGTATCGCCGGAAAATCTGATATATTACGGCCTCGAATACAAATTCCTTACCCTATACCTGACGGGCAATATCACCCGGGCGGAGATGGAGCAGGGGCTTGAGACGGCAATACATCAGTTTGCAAAGCGCCAGATGACATGGTTCAGAGGCATGGAGCGGCGCGGGTTCAAAATCGAATGGTTGCCCTACGATATGCCCGACGATGAATTTTCTGACCGTGTGAAAGAGCTATGCTGAGATATTGGCTTACAAGCTTGTCGCTGACCGCGCTTGCCTTGGTGGCGCACGGCGAGACCGTTGTGGCCGACAGCCTTTATTCGCTTACAATCGACACACCTCTGCAGGAGATGATCTACCACCTCCGCTTCCGCCCCGATAAAAATAACGACGCCAAGATATCGCTCTATTGGAATTATATTGACTCTGACTCGTGCTTCCGCGCCGAATTTATCATACCCTCGCTGATGTCGCTCGACAATACCGACAAGGCGATGGTAGATTGCAATATATTTAAGATTACGCCGGCCGGAGAAACCGCCGTCGGCGCATATCAGGAGGCGATTACCGTCAGCCGCGGCCGCGATGCCGCTTTCTCTGCCGTGCTCCGCGCCGACGCCGCAGGTGCGCAGTTGCGATTCGGCGACCGTCAAGAGCAGGCCGGATTCAATGTGCCGCTTGACCGTGACAATATCGCTAGACTTGCTTTCCGCTCGTCGCGCGATATCGAGCTTGTAAATCATATACTTGTCAGCCGGGCAGGGGCAAAACGCGAGCGTTTCGACGGCGAATTGGTTTTCGACTCTGCTGACTCTCTAACCGGCCGTTGGACATATCTCGACCGCAATTCAGATCCCGACCGTGTGGCCGGTGCCATTGACTATGATATAGCTATAGTGCAGTCTGAAGACGCGTATGTCATAGTCTATCAAGGCAAAAGCTCCGATGGGTGGCGAGCCGGTGACATAAAGGGATATCTGCGCCCAACGCCCTTTGCCGGCCATTTCGACCTTGAGTGGATTGACCAAGGCGGCACTCTCCACCGCCGCGACGTGAGCGCAGACCTGCTGCTCGACGGCCAAGTGCTACGCCTCAATTTCCCCCTTCTGGGCACATCCATCCGCTTGCGCCGCACGAAATAAGGTTCGCAAGCGAAACTTGAATTTTCACTTTAATTTGGAGAGCTAAAGAATATTTTGTAATTTTGCATCGCAGTTAAGATTAACCGCCTTTATGGCGGAGCAGATAATATTTTTATAGATTGTAGATTATTAGAGGGCTTTGTCGCGAGACACAGTCCTCTGATTTATTATTAAAATCAAGAAAATGACCGCTGTAATCTGTTGATCCTCAGCCGGGACGCGCCGAGGCGCGTCAGCTCCTCAAAAACAGAAGTTTTCCTATGGTGGATTACCCCGGCTATGGGGCTGTTTCACTCAATCCGGCCAATTTCGCTGATGTTTACCTTGTAGCCGGTGCTGCCGAATTGATTGCGCTTCTTGTCGCTCCAGTTCGGTTTCATCTCTGATACTTTTATTTTTAACGTATATTTTCCTTTATCGAGCCGGGGAGAAATATAACGCAGACCGTCGGCCGGTGCGAGCGAGTAAAAATCTACAGTGGTCTCAACGATTTTTTCGCCCTTGCTGTCGGTGATTTCGACTTCTGCGTAGCTGCTGGCGCTGTCGGTTGAGCCTTTGATGTATATTTTCCCGTTGCCGTCCAAGTTGATTTTATAAGATTTGGTGACGCCGGGCTTCGAACCTTGCCATGCCGATTTGGACAATGGTTTTGTGTTGAGCTTTGCCGCAGTCAATGTCGAGGTGTCCCATGCCTCGAAATATTCCGGCAGGAAAGGCTCCCCGTTAATCCACTGTATCGGCAGCCATACGTAGGTGGCGGCGCTGCGCTGACGCGGAAATGACCAGCGGTCGCCCATGAAGACGAATGTCGAGTCGAGAGGCAAGATAAATGTCGTCTGGCTGTTCCATGTGTTCGTGCCCTGCGGAGCGAACAGTTCGTGCTTCTCCCAAGGCCCGGACAGCGACTCTGACGACACATACATATTGTCGTTGCGCTCCCAAGAGGTCGTATGGCTCGAAAACCAATAGTATTTGCCCTTGTGCCTGAGCATGGCCGGCGACTCGCCCACACCGGCCACATTTTTGCTCATGCACGAGTCAAGCGAGTGATAATCGGGCGCGAAGCGGTATATGTCGCCGTGGTGAGCGAGAAGATAGGCTGTGCCGTCAACGTCGACAAACGACCCTATATCCCACTTCTTTACCGGTTTGCCCTTGTAGAGCAGAGGGCCTTGGAATGTATATGGACCTGTTATGCTCTTGGCCGTTGCGTAGGCCGTGCAAGGGTCTTTATATCTGAGATTGTCGCTGTGCATTATCATCACATATTCACCCGTGGCAGGGCAGCGCAACACCTTTGGACGCTCACCCACGCGGCCCGGCCCGAGACGCCCGTCGGTTTGTTGGCCGAGGGCTATACCCTCGTATCTCCAATTCTCAAGGTCGGCCGACGAATAGCAGCTGAAGCCGGTGAACACATTTGCCGAGTCGGTCTTGAACTCGCCGAACATATAATATCTTCCGTTGTCCTTGATTATATTTGCGCCGTGAGCCGACACTATGCTGTCGCGGTCGTCATGCCAAGGCACGCCGTTTACAATCGTTGCGCCATATAAAGCATTGGCACATAGTATTAAAGCAGGGATTATGATTTTACTGAAGTATGCCATGGTTTGGTATGAAAAGATTAAATGCAAAGTTAATAATTTTCTTGATTATCCCGCTTGTTTCTACTTCAATATAGTCGCGCAAATGTACCGAATTCGGTACATTTAAGAAAAAGGCCGGGAATTTTGCTTAAAGGTGGTCGAGCCAACACATTACAGAGTAAAGAGAACTTTTAATAATATTAGTGCTTTTTTGAGCTTGCTTTTCGTCAAAAATATTTGTATACAGGCTAAAAGATTACTATCTTTGCAGCCTGAATTATTAATCATTATCGCATGAAGAAAATTTTACTTATGCTTGCATGCTCCGCTGTCGCTATGTGCGGGGCCGCTGCTAATTATCTGCATGTCAAGACTGATAAAGGTTGGGAAGTTCTCGATCTCGACCGCGTTGACCGCTTGACATTCTCCGGTGGTAAAATGACAGCTTCCGACGAACAGGGTGCTACCGTAGCCACATTCAATCAGACTGCACTTGAGCAAATCTATGTTGACGAGACCACAGGTGTGACTTCTGTAGAAGCACAGGAGGCCAAAGCCACCTTCACCTACAATACCTCTGCCAAGACCGCGCTCATGCTCGCCGACGGCAACTTTGAAATCTACGCCGCCGATGGTGCGTGCCTCGTGTCGGTTCCCGCAAAATCGGGCGAATACATCTGCCTCGAAGCCATCAACCCCGGCGTGGTTATTCTTAAATCAGGTAAATACACTCTTAAAGCCATCGTAAAATGAAAAAGTTCATTCTCTCAATGGCTGCTGTGCTGGCCATCTCTTCAGCTTCGGCTCTTCCCAAAGCATTCTACGTCAAGAAAGGCGACGAAATCACAAAATATAATTTCGGTGTAGCCGACAACCTCAAGTTCTCCGACAACGGCCGCACTCTCACCGTGCTCGGCTATGGCGAGGCTATCAACCTCGATGAAATCGACTATATCAGTTTCTCCGCTCCCTTAGGCACAGCCCTTACTCCCGCTGCGCAGAAAGAGAAACTCGTGGCAATCGGCTCTGAGGCTTTCGATATGGTAGACCTCCAGGCCAATGCCGATATTCTCAACGCTTGGCATGCCTTCTTCGACGGCTATGAAGATGAAAACTATAATTGGATTCCCTCGCCGTCGGAATATGATTTCGATTCTGAAGAAAAAGAGGCTTACAACCATACAAAAACTTTGGCCAAGGCGCTCATGCTGGTTGCAAAAGGTAATGCCGCCGCTATGCGTGCTGCAAAAGCCGGGATTGTAAATGTCTATAAATTCGCTGATTACAACGGTATTTATACAGCCAACGACCAAACCTATCATTGGGACAAAACCGAGGCCGACCATATCGAATTCCGCTTCAACGGCCGCAAGGGTGAGAATTTCATCCTCAAGCTTACCAAAGGCAGCGAATCGGCTACTTGGGAAACAAACGAAAACAGTGTAGAAGTGCCCGCGAAGATTGACATCACATTTTCCAATGGTTCTGCCAAGCTCTTCTCTGCTACTCTCAACACTATCATAGAGTCACGCAAGAGCATTGACATGACTCTTGATTTCGATGCCAACGGCTATGTGGCAAACAACGTACTTAAGGTTGTAGACAATCTCATCACCGACAACGTAACAGTAAAAATCAACGGCAAAGAGCTTGTCAACGCCACTTCTACCGTTCAAGGCCGCAATTTCGTAAACTACGATGTGATCTACGACGCTGTCAAGGCTGCCAACGGCTACTATGCCGATGAGGACGACTGGAACTCGTGGGTAGATGAAGACGCCACCGACCTGATGGCACTCTTCACCCGTGCCGAGGCCAATGTAGATATTCTCGGCAAAATGCAGATCAAAGGTCTTGCCTCAAACCCCTCGAAAATCTACGAGAAACTTTCGGCTGATTCTTATTCTTACGAGAACTTCACCAAAGACGGAATGGAATTCTACTCATACGGCAAGTTGCTCGATAAAGTAGGCAATGTGTGGTATACCACCGAGCAAGACCGTTCTGTTGTCGAGGCATACGCTGAGAGCCTCAACTCTTACATCGATGCCGGTTTCTTCTACGACGGTACTACCAAGCAGCAAGGCTATCTCGGTTGGGATGTCGTGGAAGATGAATGGGATCGCTATACTGATTGGTATGATGGTGAAAGCATCCGTACAAATGGTTTTGTAATCGTTGACGGCTTTGTTGTCAATGTATATCGCAATGTCGACTGGGTATACAACGAGACAATAAACGATAGTGAGCAGGTTGTTGGTCCGTGGCATTATAGCGGTTCCCGCTTCAACGAAGATACCAATGAGTGGGAATATACAGATGTTGAGGTCAAGGAGGCCGACGTGCAGTTCCCCTCTGCAATCATGATTCGCGACTATGAGGTTTCACCCATTCTGATGTTCCCCGACCAGACAAGCTTCTCGATGGAAGATTTCTTCGACGAAGACTCTTTCTCCAAGATTATCGACGACTATAACGATATCGTCGACACTTACCTGAGCATTACCGGTCAGGAGCGCGACGACGAGGACAATTATTGATTTGCTTAACCGCTTATCCATAACAATACTTTCAGCCGTATGCGCGCTCTCAGCGGGCGCGCATACGGTTGATTCTTTATCTGTAAGAGAGCTTAAAGGCGTATCTGTGACAGCCACAGCGCCGCGCAAGGTGCTACGGACATCTTCGTCGGGCGCCATACTTGTTGACTCGCGCCATCTCTCTGAGCAGGCCTCATTCATGGGGGCGAACGATCCTCTCGCTCTTGTGCGCACATTACCTTCGGTGGCTACGGGCAACGACCTGCAGGCTTCATTCCCTGTGCGCGGGGGTGCTACAGCCGACAATCTTTTCGAAGCCGACGGTGCGCGCGTGGTAAGCCCTATCCACATGCTCGGCCTCTTCAGCGCTTTCAATCCGTCATATTACCGCAGCTATACATTCCGCCCCGGGCGCATGCCTTCTACCGTGCCGTCGCTCACTTCGGCGCTTTTTTCTGCCGACAGCGGACTTGAGCCTGACACCTGTTTCTCAGGCAGTGCTACGGCGGGGCTCATCGAGAGCCACGGTGCTCTGCGTGCCCCGATTGTTAAAAATCGTCTCTCGCTCTCTGTAGGCTTTCGCCGCTCATATCTCGACGCCGTCTTTCCGACACTTCTCTCGCTCGGCAAATCAACTCTCAAATATCAGTTTACCGACCTCAATGCCGCTGTCAATGCCCGCGTCAGCGATAAGGATATTTTGCGACTGTCGTTTTTCGGCAACCGCGACCGCCTCGGATTGGAGAATCATCACAACGGCTACAAAGAGGGCACCTTGGGCTGGAGCAATGTCGCTACGGCCGCCACATGGCGTCATAGCGACATTGAGACTATAGTGTCATACACCGGCCTGTCCAACACTTTCCAACTTGAAGAAGGCGGCGCTCAGATCGACCAACCCTCATATCTGCGCCAGTTCGCTGCTCGCACCCTCATCCCCTTGGGACGCCTTACCGCCGGCGCCGACATCGCACACCGCCGGGTGTCGGGGCAGAACGGTTTCGGTCGTGCGGCGTCGTGGGAGTTCAACATCGCCGCCGACTGGGAGCAGCCTCTCTCTAGCCGACTCTCGCTTACAGCCGGTCTGAGGATGGCGGCCTACGTCAACGGCTCGTTCACCGCATGGCGTCCGCAACCGCGTCTGTGCTTCGATTTCGACCTCGGCCGTGGATATGCAGCATGGCTCGCTGCAGGCAGGCGTGTGCGCTTCGACAAGACCGTAGAAGAGTCGACTTCCGGCCTGCCGACAGATTTTTATATCTGTGCCGACGCCGCAGCACGCCCACACGACGTATGGAGTGCCGAATTGGGCTTCTCGGGAGCTCTTCCTCACACCGGTATCACTTTCTCCGCCGAGGCATATTATAAACTCATCCGCCATGAAGGCGAGTTTGCCGGTTCGATAGTCGACCTCGCCTCGCCCGACTATAATCCGCTTGCAGATTACCTCGATGGCCGGGGCTATGCCGCCGGCATTTCGCTTGCCCTCATGCGTCAGGTAGGCAAAGTGCGCGGACGCTTGGGCTATAATCTCGGCATGGCGCGGGCGCGTTTCGACCGCTTCGGCGATGATTACATGCCGTCGGCACACGACCGCCCTCACGACTTCAACCTTTCGCTCAACTGGTCGGTGCTTCCGCCCTTTACCGTCTCGGCTTCTTTTACCTACGCCTCCGGCACACCCTACACCCGCGCCAAGTATGGCTACATGATAGGCGAGAACCTTATCTGCGAGTATTTCCCGCACAACTCCTCGCGTCTGCCGGCCTACCGCCGTCTTGACCTTTCTGCCTCGTGGGTGTTCAGGTCGCGCGCTTGCTCGCACACAGTGAACATCTCGGTCTACAATGCCTTGGCCTCTCACAACGTGCTTTTCCGCTACACCTCATATACTCTTGACAAGGGCATACAGCAGCGCGAGTCGGTGATGAAAGCTGTGATTCCCTCGGTAGCCTATACCATAACATTCTGATTATGAACCGATATATCCTCGCTATAATAATCTCCGCCCTTACCCTCGCCGCCTGCGACAGCGATGAGCCCGGGCAGTCAGGCCCCATGCCCCTCGTAGTGGAAGGATGGATAGAGGAGGGTGCCGCGCCGATAGTGATGGTCACCCGCGCCGTCGATCTCACCGCTGACACCGCCTCGTTCGACGGATTCGTGGAGAAATGGGCGCGCGTGTCGGTTTTCGACGATGGTGTGCAGTATATTCTCACCGGCAGGGTCAACAAGGACTATATGCCGCCCTTTGTCTTCACATCCACACGCCTGCGCGGACGTCAGGGACATACCTACCGTCTACTTGTAGAGACCGAAACCGACACCGTTGAAGCCACAGCCACACTTCTTCCGCCGCCTGACCTCACATCACTCAAGGCAGTGCTTGAAAATGCCGTGGACTCGCTCTATTCAATCCGAGCGTTTCTGTCGGATATCACTCCCGAGGGCTGCTACAAGTTTTTTGCCCGCGATGTCGACAATGAATCGCGCTTCTTCGGCTCTTTCCTCGGCACATTCCGGGGCTATGAATACAAGCCTGACGAGGGTTGGACGGTGACTGCCGGCGTACACACATCATACGACAGCGATGACTACAGCCATTATTACCCCTCCGGCAGCCGCATAACAGTCAAGGCCTGCTCGCTTGCCCCCGAGCTCTACGATTTCTGGAGTGTATACGATGCCAATATATCGCTCTCTCAGAATATCTTCTTCACTTTTGCCGGCAACTGCCCATCGAATATCCAAGGAGGACTGGGCTATTGGGCCGCATACGGCGTTTCGCAGCGCTCTATCAAAATTCCTTAGTGCTTTTTTGCACGGCTGATAAATTTTTTATAATTTCGCACCCGGATAGTGAGCGGAATAATAATATTCCGCAGGGAATGGGGTGAGAATCCCCGACAGTACCCGCTGCTGTGATTTCCTGCCGAGACTTCGTGCCTCGGGTGTCTTTCACAAAATGTCACTGGCCTCTTGGCCGGGAAGGCGTGAAAGATTGGAATTAGTCAGAAGACCTGCTATCTGCCCTTATCGCGATTTCGCCCCGGGAGTTGGGTGATACTTGCGGCGCTGCCCCGGCGACGGCCGGTGCGGTGGTCGGAGTGTGCTGTTCCCGTGTGGCTGATGTCACATTCGGGATTTTTTATGCTTTGTAATTAACCAAACAAATCATATTCAAGCACATGAGAAAAGTTTACGCAACAGTCTTTACCCTTCTCGCCGGTTTCGGCATTGCTGCCGCAGCGGACGGTGTTATCACTCTCGACCTCACCAAAGCCGTCACCGAGCTCGAATTCAACGCCGACAACGGCTCTTGGACCGGCACATACAACGATGAAGAGGAAGTAATCGAAAGCCAGAGCTTCATCTTCATTCACAATTCCATGGGCGACTACGACACATGGTGGGGCTTCTCTGCCTCAAACCATGCCGACAACTCGCGCCCCGAAAATACCCTCACTCAGCAGTGGAGCGCAATGGCCAAAGGCGGCATTGAGCTCGACGAGAACGGCGATGTCAAGCTCGACGACTTCGGCGCACCCGTAGTCAGCGACAAAGTGCCCTATTTGGTAGGATATTACAACGCCTACATGTCGGCCCGTCCGGTAGATATGATTTTCAATGATGGCCTGGCCCATGAGCCCGTAGGTATGTACGTATGCCTCAACAGCTACGCCTACTACAGCATTCAGGACGGCGACGCCTACACCCGCCCGTTTACCAACGGCGACAGCTTCACTCTTACAGTTCATGGCATTGCGGATGATGAGTCAGAGAAGACTATCGATGTTGTTCTCGGCTCTTACACCAACGGCGACCTCACCCTCTCGCGCGGTTGGAAATATGTCGACCTCTCTTCGCTTGGCGCTGTAAACGAGATTTATTTCACCATGGACAGTACCGACAAAGGCGCTTGGGGTATGAACACTCCCGGCTACTTCTGCCTCGACAAACTTTCTGTAAAAGAAGCCGAGGACATCTCTACCGGTATCGACAGCGCTTATGCAAATGTAGCTCTTTCTTACGACCGCGCCACGTCTACACTCAGCGTAGCCGGCACCGACTTTGCAATGGTGACCGACGCTCTCGGCCGCATGGTAATCTCCGGCGAGTCATCGAGCTTCGATCTCTCATCTCTTCCCGCCGGTGTCTACATCGCCAAAGCCGCCAACAAAAGCCTCAAATTCGCGAAATAATAGTATAGATAATTTCTTTTCTGCCCGCATCATATCCGTCGTGTTGACGGGTATGATGTTTTTTTACCCAAGAGTCAGACGAAATGCCGTTCTGCCGAACGCTCGCGAATAGTCAGCAGAAAAGGCTTCCGTAAGGAGGCCGATTATTAGTAGCCGCATATACCGCAGCGCAGCGTAGGTATATGCGGTGCGGATAGACACCCACGAAAACAAGGCGTTCGCAGACCGCCGATTTACTGCTGATTAACCGTAAATCGGCTGCCTCCGGACATGTCATTTTCCTTGTGCTGTATTGATAACGCGGTGGCAGCCGCATGGCGGCAAACGACGGCGTAGCTATGCGCAACCACAGGTTGCAGTAATCTCCTCGATAAATGGCGCTGCGTAGCTGTGCGACTATATTCCATGAGAGGCGTGTCGCGCAGCTACGCAGCGCATTATTCATCTGCTCTTTATGTGACCTATGGCTGCGAACAGCTACGCGGTTCTTGCCAAAGGCTAAGCAGAGTTACGACAGCTACGCTGTCTTGTGCCGTTACCGCGGCAATGTCATACGCAGGTTTACGTCTAATAGTTGGCCCCTCGGTAGGGCCGCGCCGCGGCCCTACCGAGGGGCAATGGGTTAGTGAGCGTTTGCCGGGATATATAATCCGCGTCCTGACGCTCGCTAAAGCAGTTTCTCGGTTTCGTCGGCGCGGCGGTAGCGCTCTTTTATCCGGGCGGCTTCTGCTTCACGTCTTCGCCGCTCCTCCGCCTGTCGCTGAGCTTCGCGCTCGCGGCGCTGACGTTCTTGTTCTTCTTTTATGCTGTTTTCAGATACAAGGTCGGTATATATGATGGCTACGCCCCTCTCTCTATCATACCTGACTTCGATTGAAGTGTTTTTAAACATCCAAAAATTATTTCGTGCCGGTCCGTATTTGTTGATAAACATACTCTGTACTACGGCAAACCGCCCGTTTGGCATAATAACTTGAAGTTTATAGACCTTTCCATTATATGTCTGATGATATTCGTTCACCTGATAATCTTCCACCGAACCCCGCTCGTTGACGAAAGAAAGCCGTAAACCGGTCTGACGTGCGAATTTGCGGTAAGCCTCAAGGAAGCTGTTGACATCCATCGGGAGCGTTATTCCACCTAAAATCGGCCAATCGAAATCCTGCTCAGCCCTGCGGGATATAGCTTCCTGCAGGGCCTTGTCGCTTGCACCCTGTTTGTCAAGCGGTTCTTCTGCTGGCTTCCGTTTTTGGGATATCCGTTTGTCTATTCCTAAAGCCGAAATTCCGACAACGACAAAGATGATAACCCCGATGATCTCCGTAAATTCCATCTATAAGTATCACTTAAAAAATCCGTTATCCTCCTTCTCGGCAGCTTTGGGTGCTGAGGCAGAGGCGGCTGATACGTCGATAGGCAGCCATACGGCCATATTGCCCTCGCCGCGGTGTGCCCATGCGTAGTAGGGGATAAGTGTCAGGGTGGTGTTGTTGACGCTCAGTCGGCCGTTGGCGTCGTAGCTCAAGGCCTGCGCGTCGGTGCTTATCTTGTTGATACCGCCGAGCTCGCTTACGTGCTCACCGAGCTTGAACTGAGGCCTTTGGTTGAGAAGCACTGTATGGATATCAGCCTCATTGTCGGGCCACTCGGCGCAATATACTATCGGCCCGCGCTCTACGGCCACACATCCGCGGTCGGCGGCTACCTTGTCGTTGGCTTTTACGGTGCGCACGGGCATGTCAAAAGCGATATCCACCTTGTCGCCCTTGCGCCATTTGCGGTTGATGGTCACATATCCGTTGTCGAGCTCGCCGCTTACAGCCTCGCCGTTTACAGCCACGCTGTAGGTCGGTGCCTCGCCGTCGATATAGCTGTATAGATCGCCCGGCACAACCTCATTTCTCACCCAGCCCGGTATGCGTATTTTCATCGCCATGTCGCCGCTGCCTTTGTCTACAGTCACGGTGATATTACCGTCCCAAGGATAAGAAGTAGCCTGCGAGAGCGTAAACTTGCGGCCGCCTACATTTACCTCGGCCGTATTTGGCATAAAGAGGTTCACATAGAGTGATTTATCTTTTACAGCATAGATATAGCCCGGCAAAGACGGGATGAAGCGGCTGATGTTGCTCGGGCAGCATGCGCAGCCAAACCAAGGCTTGCGGCTGTAGTCGCCCGTCGAGGCCAAGGGGTTGGGATAGAAGAAGCTGCCGCCGTCAATCGACACGCCGGAGATAAGGCCGTTGTAGAGTGTGCGTTCGAGAACATCGTAGTATTTCGAGTCGCCATGAAGCAGGAAGAGCCTGTAGTTTGTATACACGTTGCCTATCGCAGCGCAAGTCTCGTTATATGCCGTGGCGTTGGGCAGCTCATAGTTGTTGCCGAATGCCTCCCCCTGATGTCGTGCGCCAATGCCGCCGGTGATATAGAGCTTCTTGTTTACGATATTATCCCATATCTTGTCGATGGCGCGGGTATAGGAAGTATCGCCCGACACTGCAGCAACATCGGCCATGCCGGCGTACATGTATGTTGCCCGCACGGCGTGCCCTACGGCCTCGTCCTGCTCAAGCACCGGCTTGTGCGACTGCGAATATTCTTTCTTTCTCGGAGTAGTGCCGCGCGCGTCGAGGAAAAACTTGGCGAGGTCGAAATAACGTTTCTCGCCGGTTACGTTATAAAGCCTCACGAGCGCCATCTCGGCTATCTGATGGCCGGGCACAAGGCGCAGTTTGCCCTCGCCCTCGCCGATATTGCGGTCAACGCAGTCGGCATAGCGGCATGCGATGTCGAGGAATTTGCGCTTGCCCGTTGCCTGATAATAAGCCACGGCGCCTTCTATCATGTGGCCGAGGTTGTAGAACTCATGGCTGAGATTCTCCACCGATGTCCAGCGCTCCTTGCCGGCCCAAGCATGGGGGTGCGTCGGATTCTGTGTGCGGGCCGTATAGAGATAGCCGTCAGGCTCCTGTGCGGCTGCCATGATATCGACAATGCTGTCGATATAGGCTTCGAGTTTCTTGTCGGGATAGTTGTGGAGGCGGTAGGCCGCGCCCTCGATAGTCTTGTAGACGTCGGTGTCGTCGAAAGAGAATCCCTCTACCTTGTATTCCTCGCTCGGGTGTGCGGCACGCACGAAGTTGGCATAGCGCTCGTTTTCCTCGCACTTGGCGAAAGCCAAGGGTATGGTGACATTTCGGCTCGCCTCAAGGCGCGCACCCCAGAAAGGCCCCGACACATGCACCGAAGTGAACGGCACCGGTGTGATGGGATATCCCGGATAAGAAGTTTCGGCTGTGGCGCCCAAGGCTACGGCGCCGGCTATTATCGCTGCAAGTATCTTTTTCATTTCCATTCGAGTATATAGACAGGTTGGGGTGGAGTAGTGGTCACACGTTCGCCATCGCCCTGCGATGTGGTCTGAACGTATATATTGAGTTCTTTTTTATTGCGCCAGAGGTCATTGTCGAGCGACGGCTCCCATGCGTCGACACTGAAGTCGGTGAGGTCGCGCACTTTCCATTTGCTCTTGCCGTAGCTGCGTGTTGCCGCCGACACCTTGCTGCCGCGCTCTACATCGCGGAAAATATAGATTAGCTGTTTTCCGTCGCTCACCACGCGCGGGCGTGCAATAGGTATCATCTTTGTGCCGCCACCGGCGAGGGTGAAAGGAGTGCGACGCTCGCCTACAGTCTCCATTGACCATCGGCTGCCGTCGTGGCTCACGAGGCGGTATTGCGGTATAGAGTCATTTGCGTCGCGCCAATATGTGGCTATCAGCGGATTACCGGCAGGGTCGGCAGTCATCGAAGTCTGGTTTATAAGCTCCGACTTCTGCGGTATGCGCCATGCTATCTCGGCGGTCGCCTCGGTGATAGGCAGAGTGTATGCTGTCCCGTCGCTGCGCTGCCAAGTTTTGCCGCCGTCGGTAGATTTGGCATAGCATAGGTCATGGTTGGTTTCCACAAGCCATGTCTCGCGCCATACCCATGAGAGGTGTATGGTGCCCTTGCTGTCGGTGCACATCTGCCAGTAGGCGTTGCGCTTGCCTTCGCCGTCGATAAGCACATCGTGAACGCGGCTCCAGCGCTTGGTGGCGACGTCGTAGCGGTTCATCACCATATTGCCGCGCCCCGAAGCGCCCGAGCGGTATACGAAGAGCAGGTCGCCCGACGGCAGGGTGTGAAATTCAGGGTAGGTGACATCCTCCTCGCCCTCACCGGTCATGGTCTCCATCTCGCCGAGGGTGAGAGCTCCGGGAGCGGTGCCGCGTGCATAGCGCAGCGGGTGGCCGTGGTGGTCAAATGAGGCGTGAAGTATGCCGTCGCCGTCAATGGCGATGGAGATGACGTTGTGGCCGTCTGTAACCTTGCCCTTGTATTGTGTGCGGTTTACAGTCCACTTGTCGCTGCCGAGGCTGCGCTTGGCAAGCGTGAGATAGCCATCGGGGTCGTAGTATGAGGCATACTGCGTATTGCCGTGTGTCACAACCGAGTTGGCTCTGAAAACTGCCGTATTCACAGATGTGGCGCTATAGCCTTCGCCAATCCGCGACAGATGAGGCTTCGCGGCTTGGAGGCCAAAAGCAATCGCTGTCAGAGATATAAAAGCAAGAAATCGTAGATTCATGGTATTTCAGTATTCAAGACACAAAGATACGAATAAGCGAGCGCAATGCCAAATTTATTTGAGCATTGCCGAGCGGAAGTATCGGAAGTATCTAAGAGCGCAGCTCAAAGATACGAATAAGCACGCGCACTGCAAAATTAATTTTGCAGTGCGCGTTGTATTTGTGCGCGTCTTTTTTTTCGTCGATGGCGCGGGCGCAGCCCGTGCGGTGTTTTTATCTAAGAGCAGTGGCAATCGCCCTTGCCGACATGATACCGTCGATGGCCGCCGATACTATTCCTCCGGCATATCCGGCGCCTTCGCCGCAGGGGTAGAGGCCGGCGAGGCCGATATGGGCGAGGCTCTCGCGGTCGCGCGGTATACGCACGGGCGATGATGTGCGCGTCTCGTCGCCGATAAGTACGGCGTCGGGGCAAAGGAAACCCCGCTGCTTGCTGTCGAAAACCTTGAAACCTTCGCGCAGACGGCGGGCTATAGGCTCGGGCAAGAGTTGGTCGATACGGCGGCAGAGCAGGCCCGGAGGATACGACGAGCGCGGCAGGTCTTTGGAGTCGCGCCCGGCCACGAAGTCGGTCATGCGCTGTGCCGGCGCCTTTTGTGTGCGGTCTGCGGCCTCGAAAAAGCGGCTCTCTATTTCCTCTTGGAAGCGCATCATCTTCAGCGGCGCTTCCGAAGCGTCTTCCGGGTCGGCGATATCTTCGGGCAATACTTCCACCACCATGCCCGAGTTTGCCCAGCGGGTGCCGCGGTTTGCCGGCGACATGCCATTGACTACGAGTTGTCCCGGTGCGCTCGCCGCAGGGATGATGTAGCCGCCCGGGCACATGCAGAATGAGTATACCGCGCGGTCGTCAATGCGGGTGAGCATGGAGTATTCGGCCGCCGGAAGATATTTGCCGCGTCCTTGCGGTGAATGATATTGCAGTTGGTCTATGAGCTGCTGCGGATGTTCGAGTCGCACGCCTACGGCTATGCCCTTGGCCTCAATCTCGACCCCCTGATCTTTAAGGAAGTGATACACATCGCGCGCCGAGTGGCCGGTGGCAAGCAATACCGGGCCGTGCCATTCTTTGCCGTCGTGTGTGCGTACACCTGTGACTGCAGACTTGTCGCCGTTGAAAATCAGCCCCTCGACACGAGTGCCGAAATGCACCTCGCCGCCCGAGGCGATGATGGTCTCGCGCATGGCTTTTATCACCGAGGGAAGCTTGTCGGTGCCGATATGCGGGTGGGCGTCGACGAGTATATCTTTCTGCGCGCCATGCTGATGGAATATCTGAAGCACTTTCTCTACCGGCCCGCGCTTTTTGCTGCGGGTATAGAGTTTGCCGTCGGAGTAAGCGCCGGCACCGCCCTCGCCGAAGCAATAGTTGGAGTCGGGGTCTACGATTCCCTCGCGGTTGATAGCTGTCATGTCGCGTCGGCGACTGTCTACATCCTTGCCGCGTTCGAGTACTATAGGCTTGAGACCGAGCTCGATAAGTTCAAGAGCCGCGAACAGGCCTGCCGGACCGGCTCCGACAATAATCACCTGTGGTGCGTCGGCCACATTGCCATATTCTATTGGGGTGATGGCTACGGCCGCTTCATCGATTTGGTCGATATGCACGGTAACGGAGAGGTTTACAGCCACGCGCCGCTGACGGGCGTCGATTGAGCGTCGGGTGATGTCTACCCGCTTTATACGTTCGTTCTTTATGCGGAGCTGACGCGCACATTCGGCGCTCAGCCGGTCGGGCAGGGCGGCAGTGGCCGGGTCTGTCCGCAAGGTGAGTTTTTCAATCATGGGGTCTGAGAGAGTTTAGTTTTCGGGCAATGCGGCGGTTCATCACTATTGCGGTGCCTACAGCCACAGCAAAGGCGATAAAGTCGCTCGAACACATGGCAATCCACACGCCGTCAACACCATAGTGCGGCGGCAGAAGCCACAGCAGCGGAAGAAGGAAGATGAGCTGACGCGTAAGCGACAGAAAAATCGACAGCTTAGGCTTGCCTATCGACTGGAAGTAGTTCTGTATCACAATCTGCGCACCTACCACGGGGTAGAAAAGGAAGAAAATCCTGAAGCCGTCGCGGGCGATGGCTATCATGGAGGCGTCTGTGGTGAACATCTTGCTCACGAGGTCGGGGAATATCTCAGTGATAAGCCATCCTACAAGCGATACTATCGAGGCTATGACGATACCTTTGGTGAGTGTCTCTTTTATTCTGGGCCAGCTTGCTGCGCCGTAGTTATAGCCAAGTATGGGCTGCATGCCCTGCGTGATACCGAAGATTATCATTACAAAGAACATCGACGTGCGGTTGATGATACCGTAGGCACCCACAGCGAGGTTGCCGTCGGCTCCGGCGCTGTCGAGAAGTGCCTTGTTGATAAACACCACCACGAGGCAGGCGCAGCAGTTCATCAGGAAGGGCGACAGGCCGATGGCATACACCTTGCGGATTATCGACCAGTCGATATGCCATGAGCGGCGCGTGAAGTGGATGTCGCTCTTGTGCGATATGAAGTGCGCCAGCACCCATATAAAAGCGGCTACCTGTCCTAAAATGGTTGCCGAGGCCGCACCGGCTATGCCCCATTTGAATACGAATATAAAGAGCGGGGCCGCCACAACATTGACAGCCACCGACAGCAGTGCCGACACCATCGCCTTGCGTGGGTATCCTGTGGCGCGCATGAGGTTGTTGAGTCCGAGGAAAACGTAGGTGATCGGAGTGCCGGCAAGTATGATATACATAAACTCGCGCGCATACTCAACTGTCTCGGCCGTTGCTCCGAAGAAGTAGAGGATAGGGTCGAGGAAGCTTATTCCCAAGGTCATAATGATGATGGCATGGATTATACAGAGTATCGTCACATTGCCAACCACCATCGAGGCCTTGGCCTGATTGCGCTGTCCCAAAAAGATTGAAGATATGGTGGCGCCGCCGACTGCCACGAGAACGCAGAATGCTACGACAAGGTTCATCAGCGGGAAGGTGATTGCCAAGCCTGTGATTGCCATGGCGCCTACTCCGCGGCCGATGAATATACTGTCGACGATATTGTAGAGCGAAGTGGCAAGGCTGGCGATAATGGCCGGAAGTGAATATTGCCACAATAGCTGACCGATGGTGCGCTTACCTAATATGTCGGTAGGCGTGCTTTGTTGACTCTCTTGTACGGACATAATCTGTATAATTACAAATGAAAAAACCGTCGCGAAAACATCACGACGGTCTCTTTGTTGCGGAGGCAGGACTCGAACCTACGACCTTTGGGTTATGAGCCCAACGAGCTACCACTGCTCCACTCCGCGCTGTTTTGATGTTGCAAAATTAGTAACTATATTGCAACTATGCAAGCGTGTTAACACTATTTAACTCAATATTCTCGCCCGCTTCGCCTGCTCCGAATAGCGCAAAATCGTATATTACAGGGTCTTGTGCATTGAATTTGCACAAATTGTCGTTGAGCTCAATCACGGCTTTTCTGTCGTTTTGCTTGCGCGATAGGAGTCCGAGAGCGCGTGCGGTGTTGCCCGAATGGACGTCGAGGGGTATGAAGAGCTGACTCGGCTTGAGCAGTTTCCAACATCCGATATCTACAATTCCGTCGTCTCTCACAAGCCAGCGGAGCGCCATATTGAGGCGTTTGAGAGCGGAAGAGTCGACTTTGTCGGGCAGGCAGCGTGTGGGGCCGTCGAGAGGGTCGGGGCACGCGCAATTGACTTCGGCGCTGATTTTGTTGATGGCCTCGGCAAGAGCCCATGCCGGAGCTTCGTTGCGGTCAATGCCGAGCGAGGCCCCGAAATTTTCCATAGAGCCGTAGCCGCGGTAGATGGCGCGCAGTCCGCGCAGGGCATAGCGCAGATGTCGGCCGAAAAAGGTGCGGTGTACGTTCTCTTCGCCGATGGAGTCGATGTTGCCCTCCATCACAAAGCGGTATGGTTGGTTGCCTAAGGTCTGGAGCATGCGCTCGGCGTCGCGGAGTATCATGCTGCGTTTGCCCCATGAGATTATCGACACGAGGTATGCCGCGATTTCAATGTCGCGCAGGTCGTCGTAGCGCTTCGGAAATTGTACGGGGTCGTTGGCGATGAAGCTCTCTACATTATATTTGGCGGCGAGGCTGTCGAGATATTCTTTAAGTTCCACGTTGTGAAATGTGATATTTAATGGAAAGCCCCCGGAGGGACTTTCCACAATATTGTCAGATACGGTCGAGTACGGTGGCCACGAGGTCTTTGATACCCGATTTGTAGTTGGGGTTGGCTTCGGTGTTGAAGCGGTTGGCAATGATTGAGCATACTGTCATGCAGCGGTGACCCATCAGGCGGCCCATGCCGGCCAGCGGTGCGCTCTCCATCTCATAGTTGGTGATACGGCGTCCGTTGTGCTCGAACTGCTCGATAAGACGGTTGAGGTCAGGGTTGGCGAGTGCGAGGCGCACCTCTCGTCCCTGAGGACCGTAGAAACCGACTGCCGAGATAGTGTTGCCGCGTACCATATCGTCGCCGCCAATGCGGTTTACGAGTTCTTCGTCGGCGTCTACCACGTAGGGTCGTGCCCACAGAGGATTCCAGTTGGTGTCAAGGCAGAGAGCGGCCTCAAAGTCGAGGTCGGCCACTTCGTTGCGGCCGGCGTAATAGTTGAGCACGCCGTCGAAGCCTATTGATTTCTCGGCGATGACCGGAGTGCCGAGGCTGAGTTCGGGCTGCAAGGCCCCGGATGTGCCTATGCGCACCATGGTGAGGCGGCGCAGCTTGTCGCGCACCTCGCGGGTTTTGAAGTCGACATTGGCGAGTGCGTCGAGTTCGGTGATAACGATGTCGATGTTATCCGGGCCTATGCCGTGGCTGATACACATGATGGGCTTGCCCTTGTATGTGCCGCCTATGGTGTGGAACTCGCGGGCAGATACTTCAAAAGTCTTAGTATCGAAAAACGACGCCACCATGTCTACTCGGCCGGGGTCGCCTACGAGTATGATGTTGTCGGTGAGTTGTTCGGGATGAAGGTGTATATGGAATACCGTACCGTCGGGGTTGATGATGAGTTCGGATTCAGGGATGATTTTGTTTGCCATGGTCGTATGGGTTTTGATGTTAGTATAATGTTATAACAATCATTGTCGGCACAACGTTTTCAGCGCGGTGCCACAACGGGTGCATATCTCCCTCCGGGGAGCGACACTATCATATCGTCCATCTCCATTTCGAAGAGAACGTTGGTGAGATGTTGCACCGGCATACCTGTGCTGAGGCAAAGGTCGTTGATGGTAGCGAGAGGATTGTCGGTGATTATTGCGATTATCTGTGATTGCAGCGGAGTCATAAGCGGCAGTTGCTGCTGCGTGCCTTCTGCCGGCTTTGCTTTCCAGCCCATGAGCTCTATGAGGTCATCGGCGTCGCGTATTATCGAGGCTTCGCGCCGTGCTATCAAGGCATTGCAGCCGCGGCTGTATTGGTCGGAGGCTCGCCCGGGTGCGGCCATCACCTCGCGGTTGTATGCTCCGGCTATACGTGCTGTAGACATTGCCCCGCCCTTGAGGTCGCTCTCAACCACCACCGTCACATCTGCCAGTCCGGCCACGATTCTGTTGCGTGCGAGGAAGTTGCCGCGGTGTATGGCGGCCGAGCTCGGGTATTCAGTGGCTAAAAAGCCGCCTTCGCCCACAATGCGCCGTGCCTCGTTGCGATGGTCGGCAGGGTAGAGGGTGTTGAGCCCGTGGGCGAGCACGGCTCCGGTAGGTAAGCCGGCCTGCATGGCCGCGCGATGGGCGCAGATGTCAATGCCGTAGGCCAAGCCGCTTATTATTGCGATGTCATCAAGCTTGTCGCCGAGGTCTTTCACGAGTCTTGCAGTGAAGTCGGCTCCATAGTTTGTGCAGTGCCGGGTGCCGACTACAGCCACCGTATGGGCTGCCTGTGACTCAGCTTTGCCAAGGGTGAAGAGCACAGCCGGCGCGTCGTCGCAATCTTCAAGGCGTGCCGGATAGCCTTCATCTCCGGCAAACAGCGGCCTGATATTGTTGGCAGTCACAAAGTCGGCCTCGCGGCGAGCGCTTTCCAAGGCTGCAGCGCGTCGGCTGTTGTCGAAGAAACTGTCGCGCAAGCCGGTTATGGCGGCCAAGGCACGTGCGTCGCGCTCAAAAAAATCGCGCGCGCCGATACCGAGGTCGGCAAAACGCCGGGCCGTGCCTACCGTGATGTTACGGTAGGTGGCAAAGGCTATCTTACAGGCAAGTTCTTCGCTGTAGTCCATTATTCAAGATATTTGGCAAAAGCTTGTGCGAGCATTTCTCCGCGCGACAAACGTCCGTTTTCAAACGAGGCTATCTCAACTACGGCACGCACCACCGGAGTCCCGTCGGGTTTGAAGATATCCTGATGAAAAACAAACACCGGGCCGCGGCGCGACAGCCACAGTTTGCTCACCATCGATTCACCCAAACCTAAGGGCGTGAGATACTTCACCTCTATGCGCGACACCACAGGGTCGAAGCCTCGGGCGTGCATTTCCCTGAAGCTGAGCCCGGCCTCCTCGCAGAATTCATGACGGGTGTGCTCAAGGTAATGAAGATAATTGGCATTGTTGACAATGCCCTCGGCGTCAACCTCATAGTCGCGCACCTTGATCGGGAGTTCGTAGATATATGGAGATGTCATGCCTTTATCATTTCAAGGAATTGGTTTTCATCAATTATAGGAATGCCGAGTTTTTGGGCTTTCTCGAGCTTTGCCGGGCCCATGTTTTCGCCGGCAAGTATATAGTCGGTCTTCTTCGATATGGAGCCTACGTTTTTACCGCCGTGGGCCTCTATCATGGCCTTGTATTCGTCGCGTGAATGTCGGGCGAACACGCCGCTGATTACAAAGGCTTTGCCGGCGAGGACGTCGGAAACCGGTTCGGCTGCTATGTCTTCGGCAACAGCCATCGTCACGCCGGCTGCGCGCAGACGCTCCACCATGCGGCGGTTGTCGGCGTCGGCGAAGAAACTCTCGATGGTGGCGGCGATACGCGGGCCTACATCTTCAATGGCTGCCAATTGTGCGGCGTCCATTGCCATGAGGGTGTCGATATCCTTGGCGGCGCGGGCGACTTTCTTGGCTGTCGTCTCGCCCACATAAGGTATCGACAGCGCGAAAACCACGCGTTCAAACGGCACTTCGCGGCTGGCGGCAATGCCGTCGACCACGCGCCGTGCGCTGCGCTCGCCGAAGCCGTCGAGCTTCATCAGGTCGTCTACGGTGAGGTCGTAGAGGTCGGCCGGGCTTGTGGCGAGCCCGTGGGCAAAGAGAGCGGCGGCGGTTTCCTCGCCGATACCGTCGATATTCATCATGCGGCGGCCAACGAAATGCTCAATGCGCCCCACAATCTGAGGCACGCAGCCGTATTTGTTGGGGCATACCCATGCGGCCTCGCCCTCCACGCGTATGAGCTGTGTGCCGCATGCCGGGCAGTGGCTCACAAACCTTACCGGCGGGTTGCCGGCGATACGCTCGGAGAGCTCTACACCGGTGATTTTTGGGATGATCTCGCCGCCTTTTTCCACGTAGAGCATATCGTGCTCGTGGATGTCGAGGGTGCGCATGATATCCTCGTTGTGCATGGAGGCACGTTTTACGACAGTGCCCGAGAGCAACACCGGCTCCAGATTGGCAACGGGGGTGATGATACCCATGCGGCCGACGTCGAACGACACGAAGCGCAGGCGCGTCAGCGCACGCTCGGCGGCGAATTTATATGCCACGGCCCAGCGCGGCGACTTGGCGGTGAAGCCGAGGTTGAGCTGCTTCTGCAGGGAGTTGACCTTGAACACGAGGCCGTCGGTGGCTACGGGCAGTTCCTTGCGTGCCTTGTCCCAGTAGTTTATGAAGCGGTCAACCTCTTCAATCGACTCAAGGCGCGTCATGGCGTCAGACACTTTGAAGCCCCATGAGCGGGCGGCCATCATATTGTCGTAGTGATTGTCGAAAGGCAGCTCGGGGCCGAGCAGATAGTAGAGATACGCGTCAAGTCCGCGTCGGCCTACCTCTGCAGGGTTGAGCAGTTTGAGTGTGCCGGCAGCCGCATTGCGCGGGTTGGCGAAAAGAGGCTCGCCGGCAGCCTCGCGCTCTGAGTTGAGGCGCTCGAAAGCAGCCCACGGCAGCACTATCTCGCCGCGGATCTCGAAGAAATCAGGCCATCCGCTGCCCTGCAGTTTGAGCGGTATCGACTTGATGGTGCGCACATTGTCGGTGACGATGTCGCCTTTCTCGCCGTCGCCTCGGGTGACGGCGCGCACAAGGCGTCCGTGCTCATAGATAAGCGAAATGCCTGTGCCGTCGAATTTCATCTCACCTACCATGGTGGCTTTCTGACCCATCAAAGCCTCTTCGGTGCGCTTTGCCCACGCGTCGACATCGTCGATAGAGTAGGTGTTGGCCAGAGATAGCATAGGGTAGATGTGTGCGGCCTGCTCGAAGCCGCTGCTTATATCGCTGCCTACGCGCCGGGTGGGCGAGTCGGGGTCGAAATGCTCGGGATGTGCGGCCTCGAGAGCTTCGAGTTCCTTCATGAGCATATCGAAGTCGCGGTCGCTTATCTCAGGTGCGTTGAGCACATAGTAGTTGTAATTATGTCGGTTGAGTTCGTCGCGCAAGGCGTCGATACGTTCGATATCTGTCATATTCCTGATACTTTGTCGGGGTGATGTGCAATATAATCTTTCCACGATTTTGCGCCTTTTGCCACAGCCGGCTTCTGCGACTCGTAAAAGTGGCACAGGGCAGCGGCTAAGGCGTCGGTGGCGTCGAGTTTGGGCAAGAGGCTGTCGCGCGGAATGCTTAACATGCGCACCAACATCTCGCACACCTGCTCTTTGGAGGCGGCTCCGTTTCCGGTGATGGCCATCTTGATTTTGCGCGGCTCATATTCGGTGATTGGCACCTGCCGGCCCAAGGCTGCAGCCATAGCCACACCTTGTGCACGGCCCAATTTGAGCATAGACTGCACGTTCTTGCCGAAAAACGGCGCCTCTATTGCCATTTCATCCGGGCAATATTGGTCAACGAGCATGCTCACCCGCTCATAAATGCGGCCAAGGCGCATGTAGTGGTCGCCGATTTTGCTTAGTTCTATCAGACCCATGGCAATCATGGCCGGTTTGCGCCCATAAATGCCGAGGATACCGTAACCCATTACATTGGTGCCCGGGTCTATGCCTATTATTATGCGGTCGGCCGATTTAATCTGCTCGTCCATCGGCTTTGCTGTGGTCATATACAACATCGAGCTTCGACTCGAACATGCAGACGCTCATGCCCCATGACTCTCCTATCACATGATAGAGATTCGGTAGCACGTCGGTATGGAAATCATCGAGCACTTTTTGCGACGGAGCTCTCATCTGCAGCGCAAAAGTGCGCACAGGTTGTCCCGAGAGGCTGTTGGTGCTGTCCTCGCCGTGCATTTCTGTGAGCAGAATGTCGTAAAGCTGCGACATGGCAGCCATCGGTATGTAGGTGTCGCGTATAAAATCGATAAATTCGGCGGCGCGGTTGGCGTCGACGGCAAAGGTGGTATTGAATAGTATCATTGCATTTTCTTTCTTTTCCAAGCGCGCACTGCAAACGACAGGTGGCGCAGGAGGGTTGGAAAAAAGCCGTAATAATAGCTCATGATTTTGAATCGCTCAATCAGCGACGCACGGTGGTTGCGGGTTGTGAGACCTTCGCTGAGATAGTCGATGAGCACTGAGTCGGTGAGCCCTACGTTTTTGCGTGAATGTTGCAGACAGCGTATGCACCATTCGTAGTCGGCCGAGAAGCGATATTTCATGTTGTAGAAACCTACAATCCGGCGCAGAGCTATAAAAGCCTGATGGCACACCAGCATACCGTCGGCGAATGATTTGAGCGTGAGCTCTTCGGGAGCGGTGAGATGTCGGGGACCGATATATGCGCCGCTGTCGTCTACGATATCCGTCTGGCCGTAGACAATGCCCGGGCTGTCATTGCCTTTGATTGCTTCGGCTATCAGTCTGAGAGTGTCGGGGCTGTGGAACTTGTCGCCGGCATTGAGGAAAATCAGGTACTGACCTGTGGTATTGCCGATACCCTTGTTCATGGCGTCGTAGAGCCCGCGGTCGCGCTCCGATATCACTCGCCGCCGCTCCGATGGATGGCGGTTGACGATGTCGAGAGTATCGTCGGCCGACAGGCCGTCGACAATCAGATGTTCGTAGTCGCCGAAGGTCTGGCTGTCGACGCTCGCCAAGGTCCGCTCAATGGTAGAGCCTGCATTGTAGGTCGCTGTTATTATGGCAAAGAGGGGAGGGGTCATAGTGCTGTCGGGGAGCAGAGTTTGAATACTTCGTTGAACTTATAGTCGCGCTGGTCGCCGTCCTCACGTACTCGCATTGTGAAACCGAAGCGCTTGGATCCCATCTTGTCGCTGAGGCAGTCGCTGAATTTGCCTATGGCGGCGCTGTCGACTATATCGTATGCCACGGTGTGGTCGATGGGTGCGTCGTGGAAACGGCGCGGGGCACTGTTGAGATGTCCTTGCTCTATGGCCGACAGGCGGGTGACGCGGCGCCACGTAGAGCCGGTTGAGTCGGCGGCAATGCACAGAAGGGCGTCGTCGCGTCCGGCAATGGCGGCGAAGAGCAGAGGCTCGTCGCTGTAGCGCTTCATCGGGTTGTTCTCGCCTCGGGCATAAATCTCGCTCAGCGGTATCTTCACGGCTTTCTCGTCGGCATAGCCTAACACGAGATAGCCCTCGGCAAGCTCGAGGGGTATGGTGAGGGCGAGGCGGCAGTCTTCGTCGCCGTCGAGCCAAAGGTCGTTGTGCGAGAAGAGCAGCTGGTCTTCACCGTTGAAATAGAGGTAGCCAGAGGGCTCTACATAGCCGCTCTCATGGTCATGGAGCAGGTTGGGGCGCCAGTGCGAGGTGTCGATAGTGGGTTTGGCAGGGGTTTCTTCGATTTGAGGAATCGGCTCAGCCTGCCGAGGCACGCTGATTTCGGTCTCGGGCTTTTCTTCTTCGGCAGCCTTTTCTTCCTCATAAAGAGCGAGGCGCATGCGATGTTCGGCCCGAAGCTCCTCGCGCTCGTGCTTGAAGTCTTCGATAGCCTCGCCGTGATACTCGCGGGTAGACTGGCCGCTCTGACGTACATAGAGGCGTCCGTCGAAGAACACCGGCTCAAGCGACTGCTCAACAGTAATGCAGATTACGCCTTTCTCGGCCTCCTCATCGACGCTTACCTCGATTTTGCGGCCAATGCGCTCGCCGAACGCCTGATTCACAAGGTCTTCGATAAATACGCAGAGGTTGTCGGTATTGGCTATGCGGTGGCGGTGTGTGCCTGCCATAGCACCGTTGTGGCGCTGGTAGTATTTGAAGTCATCGTGCATGCCCACCTCGTAGCCGTCGTTGTTGACGCCGATATAGAGCTGTCCGCCGTTGGCGTTGAGCAGACCGGCTATGCGGCTGAGGATGTGCTTCTGCTGCTCTTCGGGAGCCTCGCGCATGATTTCGCCGGGAGCTGTGGCCGGATACACGAGTGAGGTCTTGAACTCGAGGTATTTCGATTCAGAGCCGTAGTATTTGCCGCGGCGCGTCTCGTTGTTGACATTGAGTTTCTCCTTGATTTTCTCCTTGATGTCAGAGGTTATGCTGTTGGCGTTGCCGTCGGAGAGGTGTACCATGTTGTAGGCAAGCACCATACGCGCAATCACGCCCTCGAGTTCGTTGGAGGGCGCTCCTACGGTGGCGTAGAGCTCGGCATTGCGCGAGGGGTCTTCGAGCCACGACACCATCTCGAGGCGGTGGTATACTGTCTTGAGGAAGGGGTCGGCCTGTGCGATTGTTGACAGTTCTACGAGCTTGTCGGCGTCTACACGGCTGTTGGTGGCATAGAACTGATGTAGTGTGAGCAGCGAGGCATGGGTGAGAATCTTCTCCGCCAAAGCCTCGTCGGCGATGGCAAGAGCAAGCAGGCGGCCGAAGCGCAGATAGTCGTAAGCTTTTATCAAGTCGCTCTCGGCGATGGCTTTGAAGCGTATGATCTCGATAATCTCGCGGATATTGTCGATTGAGAGAATCTCGTCCATGTCGCGGAAGACAGCCTCTTCCACCTCGCGCATTTCATTATCGCTGTTGTCAACCTCGCCTATGCCTTCGATGAGATTCTGGAATGCCTCGTTTTTGCCAAAGGCTATATCTGGGTCGTCGGGATAGCCGGTGATATACGCCTTGAGCTGTCCCTGCTGGCCGATGTTCATGAACCTCACGGCTACAATGTCGCCCACGCGGCAATCGGTGCCGTCGGTTGGCCGCTCTACATAAAGGCCTATGCCATTGTAGGATATGGCAGAATAGTCGCGGTCGGAATTACCGGTGATTACAGCAAGATACTCGTCGTCGAAATTATAGGTGTTCTCGATGTAGTGGTCTACCGTGTCGCGCAGCGAGAAAATATATGAGCCGTCGGCATTGATGTCGACTACAGAGGCAAGGAAGCCACGGACAGCGCCCTCGGGAGTGCGGAACACGTGCATGGGAGGATTCTTGAGGTTGTATCCCACGATTTCGTCGCGGCGCAAGGTGCCTGTGCCTCCGTCGTATTCGGCGTCGTCGATGTGGCAGGTAAAAGTCGGGTTGATGTTGTAGGGGTCTTTCACGCCGTCGATTACGATATACACTTCATCTCCGGGGGCGGCATGGCGGCGCGGCAGCTCGTTGACCGGAGCCACAGAGGGAGCTTCCGTGTCGAAGAGGCTCATCTCTATATCGTGCCACCACTGGTTGTGTTCACCGAGTTTGCGCAGGCGTGTTCCGCTCAGACTCCGTATGCCGTTGACCATCACCTGCGGTTTGAGCCAAGGCATAAGACCGTCGGGAATCGCACGCTCAGTGATGTCGTGGCGTCCTTCGGGACGGAGTTCGAGGCCGTTGGCAGAAATTGTGATTTCCAAGCCTCCACCCACGAAGCGGTGGGTGCCTTCGAGGCGGTTGAATATGTCGCCTGCCGGCATGATGGTGGCCTGCGTCATCATCATTGTGGGTTGCTTGAGCTGCTCGTAGGCTATGCGTGTGCTCACGTCGGCTCCAAGAAGCGAGAGAAACGACTTTGTGAGCAGAGCCTCGACATTGAGAGGCCTCATCAGCGACACGTAGCGGTAGAAAAGATTCCATGAGCGGCTGTGGTCGGCATTGTTTTCGGAAAGCAGAATCTGCAGGGCGATGGCTGTGAGGATAGTCTCGACTTTCGATTTCTGCTCACGCGTCTCGGCGACAGGCATGGCGTCGATTTCGAGTCGCGCCTGACGCACATAGATCTCAAACTGCTCTACGAATGCCTTGCGGAATGGCTCGCGCTTCCAGTTTTCGAGGTCGCGGTTGAATATACTCTCGAAAATACGGCTCAGATAATTGGCTACCTTGTCGGGGAAGAGCCGGAATATAAGCATGAGCACAGCAAAGCGGCGTGCCGGGTGGTAGAGATAGCCCGAGCGCTGGAGTTTGTCGAGAAGCCGCTCCACGAAGCCGTTTTGCTCTTCTTTGTCGATTATCTCAAGGGTGTCGCGGTAGGGCTCTATGCTGTCGACAAGGTCGGTGAGCTGTTGCTGGAGTGCCCGGCGCTGCTCCGATTGGAGAGCATTGAGGAAACTTGACCCTTCAAGAAGGAATAGCAGGCTCTCGCGCAGGGCGTCGAGCAAGACAGTATATGTGCGGTTCTGCACTCGCAGGTCGGCCTGAAGAAACCATTCCGGCAACTGGCGCATGATGGCTCGGGCAGCTGTCACCACCCACAGGCCATTGCCCGCAGCAAGCTCTGCACGCGCTGTCGCCAACTCCGGCAGGCGCTCTACGAGAGTGCGGATAATGCGCCGTAGAGGTATATGGATAAAAGCACCGTCAAGTAGCGCGTCGAGATCGTAGAATTGAACACGCGCTCCCTCATCAATGCGCGAGATGGTGAAAAACTGGGGGGTGAGTCTTAAAAATTTGCAGCGCAGTCGCTGACCTTTGCTTATTAAACCTTCAGATTCGTAAATGCGGAAAAAAATGCCGTTGCGGTCAATCGCATAATATGGTTCTTCGGCCGGACGGTCGGGCACCGCCGTTACCGTACATTCAAAAGATTCGCCTCTGGTGTAAGCCTTGTTGTAAAGTTCATAAACATATCGTGCTATATTAGGAGTCAGAGTAGGCATGCCGGCTATATCCACACCCTTTACACGGCAATACAGCACTGCCGGAGCTGCTTTTTCTCTTTGAAAAGGCAACTTTTTCATCGGTACTTGTGTCGGGCCGAGCGGGCCGTCAACTTCAATCAAAAACTCTTTTTCGGCAGGATCTGTCCCCCCGACAACTTTGAATTCATAACTTTTGTCTACTTCGTATGCCATGGCATAATGTGTTTTAATTAGTTTTACTTGCTTTATTATGCAAAAGTAATGAAAAAACAGCAGAAATACACCTCTTAATAAAGGAATTTCCAATATTTAACTTATATGCAGCCCTAAAATGATTGAAAAGGCTCTTCCGCAATAGAATATTTTTTCTTATCTTTGCACCAAGAAACAAAACACAGACAGATATGAAAAACGTTGCTCACTTACTGGCAGAGAAACTTTTAAAAATCAACGCATTGAAATTGCAGCCCGCCAACCCCTTCGTATGGGCTTCGGGTTGGAATTCACCGATATATACCGACAACCGTCGCACACTGTCGTATCCCGACGTCCGCTCGTTTATCAAAATCGAGCTTACCCGCATGATCATGGAGAACTTCCCCGAGGCCGAGGCTATCGCCGGTGTGGCTACAGGTGCCATCGCCCAAGGCGCGCTCGTGGCCGACATGCTCAATCTTCCATACGTCTATGTGCGCTCGTCGCCCAAAGACCACGGTCTTGAGAACCTGATTGAAGGTGATCTCCGTCAAGGTCAGAAGGTTGTCGTGGTTGAAGACCTCGTGTCTACCGGAAAAAGTTCGCTCAAGGCCGTAGAGGCTGTGCGCAATGCCGGAAGCGAAGTAGTAGGTATGGTGGCTCTCTTTACCTACGGTTTCCCCGTGGCTGAGAAAAACTTTGAGGAAGCAGGTGTGAAACTCCTCACCCTCAGCAACTACAATACAATGCTTGAGGTCGCTCTCAAAACCAATTATATCACCGAGGGCGATATCGAGACCCTGCAGAGCTGGCGCAACGACCCCGCCTCTTGGGTGCCCGAACGATAAGTTACTGAAGTTTCGCTTGCGAAACTCGTTTATTTTGAGTTTAAAAAGTTTAATGAGTTTAGATATACCTCGGTAAAAGTAAACTATTTAAACTTTATAAACTGCGCGGAAAGCGCTCTAAACCTCAAGTTTTCAAGTTGCGAGGCAACTTGCGAAATTTGAATTGAATAAGTTAAAAATCAGATATGGCAACATATACTTCCAAACCGGCTGTTGTGGCTCTCGACGCCGCCACGCTGGCACAGAAATTCAGTGATTTCCGAGGCCTTCAGGCTCGCCTCGACGAAATGCCCGAGGCTGACCGTCAGCGCATTGGCGATGTGAAATTCACAGAAGACTCTATAGTAATCAATACACCTCAGGTGGGCGCTATCACCATGCGTGCCACCGAGCGCACACCCGAAAAAGTGGTGCTCACGGCCGAAGGTTCGCCGGTGCCCATGAATATCATAGTGGAGCTCAATCCGCTTGGCGACCATGAGACCGAAGTCGTAGGCAAGATGGATGTGGAGATACCGGCTATGCTCCGTCCGCTTGTTGGCCCGGCTCTCCAGAAGGCTGTTGACCAGTTCGGCAGTCTGTTCGCACAGTTGGCTTGAGATGTACCGGATGAAGAAATCGGCAGCGGGAGCTTTGCTCCTCGCTGCCATTGTCGGCTTTATAAGCCCTGCTTGCCACACTGTCGACGACGACCGCATACCGGTAATGCCCGTCAACATAGTGTTTTACACCGTAGCAGACTGGAACATCTATGGCGTGGCGGGAGCCTTGGACTACAAATATTTTATCCGCGAGCAGCGCAAGCCTGCCAACTTCCCCTATACGGCCATGACCTACACCGGCTTCGGCGGAATTCTTTTGCTCAGCGACGTGATGGGCAATGCTCAGGCTTACGACCTCTCATGCCCTGTAGAGGCCGACAAGAATGTGCGTGTAAGTATCGACGACGAAATGCTCGCCCATTGCCCCAAATGCGGCAGCACCTACGACGTATTTTCTCTGCAGGGCAACCCTGTCAGCGGGCGTGCCGCAGAGCTCGGCTATGGCATGCGCCACTATCATGTTGCGCCCGGCCGCGACGGAGCTGCATATATGGTGGTGTCGTATTGAAAATTCAAGTTTCGGGTGCGAAACTTGAGGTTTAAAGCGCTTTCAGCGCAGTTTATGTAGTTTAAAAAAGTTTAGTTTTTCGAAGGCTTGTCTAAACTTGTTAAACCTTTTAAACCCAAATAAACAAGTTTCGTTTTCGAAACTTAAATTATGAAAAGGCATTATATCGAATTATGGGCGCTTTTGGCTCTTGCTTTCGTCATCTTTGCGGTGGCGTCGGCTTTCGATATGCCTTTTAAATCGGCCGGTATTGTCGATACCTTGATGGCCAAGCATGAAGAGCCTGACAGCGCCCTCGATATTATCGCCGACCCTGAGCCGGAAGTGTTGATAAACCCTTGCGATACAACAGCTCAGACTATTCTTCTTATCGGCGATTCAATGCTCGAAGGCCTTGGTCCCCGCCTTGCAGCATACGCCGCCCATAACGGCCACACACTTTACTCTGTGATATGGTATAGCTCGACTTCTGAGATATGGGGGCGCTCCGATAAACTGCGCCGATATATCGACCGACTCAAGCCGACATATATATTCATCTGCCTCGGAGCCAATGAATTGTTTGTGAGAGATATAGCTTCGCACCGTCGAAAATATGTTGAGGCTATCCTGCGCGATGTAGGTGATATTCCATATCTATGGATTGGCCCGCCAAACTGGGCCGACGATACAGGTATCAACGACTTGATAGCCTCAGCAACGCCCCAAGGAGCATATTTCCGCAGCAAGGGTATGCAATTCGAGCGAGGAGCCGACGGAGCACATCCTACTCCGGCGTCGGCGGCAGCATGGCTCGACAGCGTGGTGCGATGGATGCCGGCTCATGCCCTGCGCCCCATACGTCTTGACATTCCTGAGGAGGCTACAGCGCGGCCGAGCCGTACTTTTGTTCATCAACCGTCGGAGCGTTGACCATGGAGCAATGTTGGGATAACATCTGCGGTCTGTTGGCCTACGACAGCAAGAGCCCAATGCTTTTTTCATCGGGGCTCTTTTGGGCGTTGTTCCTGATATTCATGCCGCTCTACGGCATGCTCAAGCGGCGGTGGTGGCAGATGGCGCTCTTCGTGCTCGCTTTCAGTTTCTTTTTCTATTATAAGAGCAGCGGATTTTTCGTACTTCTGCTTGCATTTACCTCGTTGGTTGACTGGCTCTTGTCAATCATTATGACGCAGCCTGAGGCAACACGTGCGCAACGGCGTGCGTGCGTGGCGCTGTCGCTGATGACTTCGCTCGGCATACTTGTATATTTCAAATATGCCGATTTCTTTATGTGGAATCTCAATGCCATGATAGGGTCGAATTTCCAGCCTCTCGAGCTTGCGCTTCCGGTGGGGGTATCGTTCTATACTTTTCAGTCCGTCAGCTATATAGTAGATGTTTACAAAGGCAAGGTGGCGCCGGCGCGCACATGGCTCGAATATGCCTTTTTCCTTTCGTTCTTTCCGGCCTTGGTGGCGGGCCCTATAGTCAGAGCTGAGTATTTCTTGCCTCAGATACGCCAAAACCGCCATGCCGACCGTGCCGAAGTATATACAGGTCTGTGGCTCGTTATCGTCGGGGTAATAAAGAAAGCTGTCGTGGCCGACTATATAGCGCAATACAACGACCTGATATTCAATTCTCCCGGTGCGTATTCAGGCTTTGAAACGCTGATGGGAGTAATCGGCTACGCCATGCAGATTTATTGCGACTTCTCCGGCTACTCCGATATGGCAATAGGCATAGCGTTGATAATGGGCTTTCATCTTGCTCCCAACTTTAATTTTCCATATAAATCACTCAACATCACCGAGTTCTGGCACAGGTGGCATATATCCCTGTCAACGTGGCTGCGCGATTATATCTATATCCCCCTCGGCGGTAACCGCAAAAGCCGGCGACGCACGTATGCAAACAGCCTCATTACCATGCTTATAGGCGGTTTGTGGCATGGTGCGGCGTGGAAATTTGTGTTCTGGGGAGGCATGCACGGTGTCGGACTGGCTGTCCACAAAGCCGCCACGCCTATGCTTGGGCGAATGGCCGACACACGCGTGGTGAGAGCTCTTTCATGGCTCGTTACCATGGCTTTCGTCGCATTGCTATGGGTGTTTTTCCGTGCCGACAGTTTCGGTGATTCGGTGACTATTATACGCAGTCTTAGGGGTGATTATGGCTTGGACAGGATTCTTGCCTTCGGCTCGGCGCGTATGATATGGTTAATTCTCATGATATTTATAATAGCAGCTCATGCAATGCCGTCGAGAGTACATGATGTTGTGGTGAAGCGCTTTATCACCTCTCCTTGGATAGTGAAACTGCTCGTTTTCATAGTAGTGGTGCAGCTTGTCCTCGAACTGCAGACAGCCACTGTGACTCCCTTCATTTACTTCCGTTTCTGAGGGGTTTGTGGTTTGTGGTTGGTGGGCAGTGGGCAGCGAATTAGAAAGGGTTGGTGGTTGGTAGGTTGTGGGCAGCGGATTGGCTTTTAAGGGTAGCACTAAGTAACTCGCTGCCCACAGCCTACCAACCACCAACCGCGAAGCCAACCACCAACACCACAAACTTAATTTGTGATTGTCGCTATTTTTTTCTAATTTTGTAGCTATGAAAACCGGGCGAGTAATATTATTTCCGTCGCTTTTGGCGCCGGTAGCACCCTGCGATGTGCTTCCGGCCACTAACATTGCACTTATCCGCGAGGTCAAGTACTTCGTGGTGGAGGAGTTACGCACAGCCCGTCGCTTCCTTAAAGCCTGCGATAAGAGTATAGATATCGACAGCCTGCAATTCTCTGTTCTCAACGAGCATACATCGCCCGGCGAGGTGGAGGCTATGCTCGGCCCGGCTCTCGAAGGATTCGACATAGGCATAATCAGCGAGGCCGGTTGCCCTGCCGTGGCCGATCCGGGTGCCGACCTTGTAGCCGCAGCACAGCGAAAAGGCGTAGAGGTAGTTCCCTTGGTGGGGCCGTCGAGCATATTGCTTGCATTGATGGCTTCGGGCTTCAACGGCCAGAGTTTCACCTTCGAAGGCTACCTGCCCATCGACGCAGGCCGTCGCAGCGAGGCTCTCAACCGCATTATCGCCGGAGCCCGCCGCCATCATACACATATATTTATCGAGACTCCATACCGCAACAATAAGCTGGTGAGTGAGTTGGCGACTAAACTGCCGGCAGAAATGCTGATGTGTGTCGCCGCAGACATTACCGGCCCTACGCAGAGCATACGCACCATGCCTGCCCGCGAATGGCGCAAAGCGGAGTATAATTTCGACAAACGACCGGCGATTTTCCTTGTGGGGTCGTCGTATATACGCGATAAGAAACGATGAGCCGCCGCCGTCAGAAACTACGCCAACAAGCCTACTGGAGCGAGCAGCCCGGCCTCTTCGACCTGCCCGCCGAAGGCGAGGGCAGCGAAAAGCTCGAGGCTCCGCGCGAGCTTGACCGCAGCGACGAGCGCCTCCGCTTCATATCTTTCGGTAGCGGAAGCAGCGGCAACTGCGCCTATATCGGCACGCCCTCGTGCGGTCTGCTAATCGACGCCGGCGTGGATAACAATTATGTCACCGCCCAACTTGCCGCCAACAGCATAGACCGTTCCTCCATCCGCGGCATACTCCTCACCCACGACCACAGCGACCATGTGCGCTATGCCTACGCAATCTTGCGCTATAACCGCCACATGAAGCTCTATGCCACGCCTAAAGCTCTCAACGGTCTTCTGCGCCGCCACAGCATAAGCCGCCGTATAAGCGACTATCACCAGCCTATCTACAAGGAATTTCCCTTCGAGGTGGGACCGCTTACCGTGACAGCTTTCGAGACAAGCCACGATGGCAGCGACAATGTAGGCTTCGCCATAGACTTCGGCGACACCCACTTCGTGGTAACCACCGATACCGGCACAATCACCTCGCGCAGCGACCATTATATGCGTCTTGCCCAATATCTGATGATAGAAAGCGACTACGACGCCACCATGCTGCGCAACGGGCCTTATCCGGCACATCTCAAAGCCCGTATCGCCGGCACGTCGGGACATCTCGATAATGCCGATACCGGACGCTACATCGCTTCGCTCGCTTCAGCAGGCCTGCTCAGAAGAGTATTCCTCTGCCATCTGAGCGACACCAACAATACTCCCAACATAGCCCTCGGCACCGTTCACCGCATACTTGAAGAAGCCGGCATATCATTCTGCCGCGACCGTCAGCCCGGACCGACAGATACGCGCCTGCATATCGGTGTGTTGCCGCGCAGCGAGGCTTCGCCTCTTGTCACCTTAGGTATATAATCTTAATATTGATCTGATGAAAATGAGTATCTTGCGTCGAATGACGGCAATCCTTGCCATCGCAGCTCTCGCGATATCGGCTGCGGCACTCGACCTGCCAACCAAGACTCTTAACGGCACTAAATATTACTACTATAAAGTAAAGAAAAACGAGACTGTCTACGGCGTGTCAAAGAAACTCGGACTGACGCGCGAGGAAATTGTAGCCCACAACCCTGCCGCGGACGACGGTATCAAGAAGGGGATGATACTCTATTTCCCATACGATGACTATTCGCCCGAACAACAACAGCAGTTGGCCATAGAAGTGGAGCCTGAAGAACCGGAAGAGGAAGTGCTTGCGCCCAAGCAGGCGTCGATTGCCGTGCTGCTGCCTTTCGGCCTCACAAATGAAGAACCCTCGCGCAGCAACCGCCTTGCCCTCGACTTCTATAAAGGATTCCTTATGGCTGCCGACACTCTGGCGTCGCGGTCGGGTGCTCTCACGATTACGGCGATAGATACCGATGTCCCTGCAGCTGAGCTTGATACCGCTCTCGTGCAAGCTGCTGTCAGGGAGGCTGCGGTGATAGTGGCGCCTGACAATGAGGCCGTTTACAACCGCCTTGCCGCGTCAGCACGCGACAACGGCAACTATGTGCTTAACGTCTTTATTGTAGCCGATTCGCTTTATGCGGTCAATCCGCAGGTACTGCAGGCAAATATCCCCCAACGCGACATGTACCGCCTCGCTGTAGACGCCTTTGAGCAGGATTTCGACGGTTACACTCCCGTGATTCTGCGCAACCGCAGCGGTAGGAATGAGAAGGAAGCCTTTGTAAACTATCTTATCGGCCGTTGCTCGCAGCGTGGAGTGACGCCTGTGGAAATAAGCTACGACGGCAATCTCGTGGCGGCCGACCTTGATGTCCTGCCGGCAGACGCCGGGCAGAAATACGTCATGGTGCCATCGTCGGGTTCTCTTGCCGAGTTCCATAAATTTGCCTATGTGGTGAAGGCTATGCGCGACCGCCTTGCAGCCTCTGCCGAGGGTGCAGCGATAGAAGTGTTCGGCTATCCTGACTGGACGGCTTTCAGAGGCGATAATCTTGATACTCTCAATAAACTTGAGGCCACGGTCTACTCACGCTTCTTCGATAATTTCGACAGCTTTGACAGCAAATGCCTTCAGGGCGAGTTCCGCCGCTGGTATGGCAGCGAGATTATAGAAAGCATACCGTCGCAGGCTGTCTTGGGCTACGACACCGGCTGCTTCCTTATCAAGAACCTTCGTGCCAACGACGGTGCTTTCAATCCTCTATCGCCGCGTACATACAATGGCATGCAGTCGACATTCGACTTCGATAAATCCGATGAAGGCTATTTCAACTCGAGCCTTTACATCATCAAGTTCAATTCTAACGGCACAATGATCTCTCGTGTGATATGAAGCGCTGTTGGTTGATATTGATTTTCGCAGTGCTCAGCCTTGCCGCCATGGCTGAGACGCACTATAAGCCTCATGTGAGCATTGGCGGCCGTGCAGGTGTGTCTATGGGCATGATGTCGTTCTCTCCGTCGGTGAAGCAGAAATGGAACATGGGCACTACCGGTGCTGTGACGTTCAGATATACCGAGGAGAAACTATTCGGTCTTATCGCCGAGGTCGGATGGGTGCAGCGGGGATGGAAAGAGAATTACGAAGAATACCCGTTCGACTATTCCCGCACTCTCACATATCTCAATATCCCTCTGCTGACCCATATCTATTTCGGCACACGTCGCTTCAAGGCTTTTTTTAATCTCGGGCCGCAGGTGGCTATTCTGATAGGCTCTTCGACAAAGGCCAACTTTGATTATCTCAATCCCGGCTCTGTAGCCGATTATCCGCGCAACAGGCAGACCGAACAGCTATGGGCTGAGGTGAAGAATAAATTCGACTATGGTATCTGCGCCTCGTTCGGCATGGAGTTTTTCGTGCAGCCCCGCCACTCCTTGCTTGTGGAGGCAAGATATTACTATGGACTGGGCAACATATTCCCTGCAGCCAAGGCCGACACTTTCAGCGCCTCGCGCAACATGTCGATAGAGGTGTCCTTGGGCTACTTTTTCCGCTTCAAATAGCGCCGCATGATGTCAGCAGCGCCCGATAGTATTCGGCTTTCTTTTCGAGAGCCAAAGGGTAGGCGCGGCTTGTAGAAGGCATGCGCCATATTGCCAATCCGTCGGCGGAGAGTACATGCTCGCCCATTTTCGGCAATTCGGTATCAGTCAATTGTGCCACAACTCCGGCTGCCTTTTCTCCGGTTGTGGCTATAGTGTGGCATGAAGGCATATCGGCGAGTATACCGCGGAGATCTATTGGCTCGATTATCTCAAGAAATTTATCGGAGGCATTGCCTTTGAGCCGTCGTATCATATAGCCGGTATCGCCAAGGGCTATTCCATGTTCTGAGAGAAGCTGTTTTATATCTTCGAGCCTGAAGCGGCGCGAGGCTGCGTCGTAGAGAGCGTTTTTGTCGCCGAAATAGAGCAGTCCCATTATGCGCCAGAAATCGTTGGTAGGGTTAGGGTAAAAGAAGTCCATGCTCCAGCGGTGTGCTCCCGGAGGAAATGTACCCATTATAAATACTTTGGCGTTGGCAGGGATGAATGGTTGCCAAGGGTGTGTCTCGATATCTGTTGTTGTCATTATCAGCTTGAAAAATGGGGCTTGAATGGTGCAAATCCATCCAAACCCCGATATAGAAAAGTACTGCTTTTTACTTAAGTTTCGCAGGCGAAACCGGTTTGTTATTGGTTTAACAGTTTCAGGAGTTTAGGATTAAACTTTTTAAACTGTATAAACTGCGCTGAAAGCGCTTTAAACCATTTATTATTACATCATTGTCTTGGCGAAGTCAGCCACGGCTGTCGCCAGAGCGGTTGCCTTGTCGGCGTCCTGAGCCTCGGCATAGATACGCACGATAGGCTCGGTGTTCGATTTGCGCAGGTGTACCCAGCCGTCGGCGAAGTCGATTTTCACGCCGTCGATATCGGTGATCTGCTCGTTGCTGTAGCGCTCTTTTACGGCGGCGAGGATAGCGTCGACGTCGGTCGAAGGCTCGAGAACGAGTTTCATCTTCACGATTTCGTAGGGGGGATATGTGGCGCGGAGCTCGCTCACTTTCTTGCCCGATTTGGCAAGGAGGGTGAGGAAGAGGGCAACACCCACGAGAGCGTCGCGGCCATAGTGGAGTTCGGGATAGATGACACCGCCGTTGCCTTCGCCGCCGATTACAGCTCCGGTCTCTTTCATTTTGGTGGTGACATTTACCTCGCCTACGGCTGCGGCATTGTATTGGCCGCCGCGGGCTACGGTGACGTCGCGGAGAGCGCGGCTGGAGCTGAGGTTGCTCACGGTGTTGCCGGGAGTGTGCTGAAGCACATAGTCGGCTACCGACACAAGTGTATATTCCTCGCCGAACATCTTGCCGTTCTCGTCGACAATGGCAAGGCGGTCAACATCGGGGTCAACCACGAAAGCCACATCAGCCACGCCGGTGGCCATAAGGTCGGCAATGCCGGTGAGATTTTCAGGGATAGGTTCGGGGGTATGGGCGAAGTCGCCGGTGGCGGTGCAGTTGAGCTCGATAACTTTTTCTACACCCAATGCCTTGAGCAGCTGAGGTATGATGATACCGCCTACAGAGTTTACGGCGTCAACGGCAACGGTGAAGTGCGCGTTGCGGATAGCCTCGGTATCGACAAGAGGGAGAGCCATGACGGCGTCGATATGGCGGCGGTTGTAGGTAGTGTTGACGTATACTTTGCCAAGTTCGTCGACAGTAGCGAAGTCGAAGTCAAGTTCTTCGGCCAGACGCAGCACAGCCTTGCCTTCCTTGTCGCTGAGGAATTCGCCGTGCTCGTTGAGAAGCTTGAGGGCGTTCCACTGGCGGGGGTTGTGTGAGGCAGTGAGGATAAGGCCGCCGCAAGCGTTTTCCCATACCACAGCAAGCTCGGTGGTGGGAGTAGAGGCAAGGTCGATGTCGACAACGTCGAATCCCATGCCCATAAGGGTGCCGGTGACAAGACGGTCAACCATCGCTCCTGAGAGGCGTGCGTCGCGGCCTACGACGATGGTGCGCGATGTCTTGGTAGTGCTCGTTGCTATGAATTTGGCAAAGGCAGCTGTGAATTTGACGATGTCGATGGGGCTCAGGCCATCGCCTGCCGGGCCGCCGATGGTACCGCGGATACCGGATATTGATTTAATCAAACTCATCGTTATATAGAATTTATGGTTGTATGTCGGTGATTATCACTCGCGTCGCTGGTAGGTGATGTGCCACAGATAGGGCTGCACATTGGCAGTCTCGTCAGAGAGGCCCATCTGCGATTTGATGACGATATTGACCTCGCAGTCGACCGGCAGGTAATGGAGCGGCATTTGCACGCCTTGTCCCCATTGGTATGAGGTCTGGAGCTGGAAGTTGTTGAACCTGAACCAAGCCGGGCTAATAGTGATCATGTTGCCCTCGCCGGACGGAAGAGTGCCGTTGGAGTAGAGCGCGAGAGGAAAGCGCATATAGCGGAAATATATCTGCTCGTCGTCGGCCACGCGGTTGCCTTTCGTGCCGGCGTTGATAACCTGCATATAGAGCATACCGTCTTCGTCGAGGCGGTAGAACGGAGCTTTGGATCCAACTTCCGCTACTGTCTGAAATACAGTATCCTCGGGTATCGACAGTTCTACATAGTGGTCGGCGAGGTAGTTGTTGGTATACATATCCTCTTCGTTGAGCAGCTGCGCATACGATTTGCCATCGTTACATGAACTTGCAAACATAGCAGCCACGGCGAGAGCTACAGCGCCAAGGGCGTGGAGTTTTTTCATTTTATTTTTGTATAAATCGTTTGCGAATTTCTGGAAGTTTCTCCTTGAAGTGCGCCACAGCGTCGTCGAGAGAACCGTAGTATTCTCCGCCGGCGGCATTGAGGTGTCCGCCACCGCCGAAATAATCGGAGCAGAGTATATTTACGGGGAAGTCGCCGCGGCTGCGCATGGATACGCGTATGCAGTCGCTTTCCTGACGCATGAATACGCTGAATTCAACTCCGGGAATAGCGAGCGGACGGTTTACGAGTCCCTCTGTGTCGCCGCGGGTATAGTGGAAGCGGTTGAGCTCGTCGCGGCTGAGCACTATGAGCGAGCCGTGAACGTCGGGTAGCAGCTCCATCTTGCGCAATATGGCGTAGGAGTTGAGGCGCAGGCAGTTGGCCGAGAATGTGCCGAAGAGCATGATGTTGAGTTTCTCCTTGTCGGCTCCTTTCTTCACCAGTTCTGCCACTACGATGTAGAGCTCGGGATCGTTGCAATTGTAGGAGAAATTGCCGGTGTCGGTCATCATGCCGGCAAGTATACATTCTGCCGCAGCTTTGTCGATGAAGTTGAAAAGCTCAAGTCGGCAAAGGAATCTGAAAAGCAGATATGCTGTGGCCGGCATGTCGGGGTGCGATATGATCACATCAGCCTCTATGTCGGGGTTGAGATGGTGGTCGATGAGAATCTTCGGGGCTTTGGCTGCCGTGAGCACGTCGGCGAGGCGCCCTGTGCGGCGAGGCTCGTTGAAGTCGAGGCAAAGTATAAGGTCGGCTTCATTGAGGAGCTTAGACGCAAAGTCGAAATATTTTGCCGCGTCTACAATCTCTTTTGCTCCGGGGAGGCCTGCGAGGTTGGCCATGAAGGAGTCGGGCACAACCACCTTGGCGTCTTTGCCCAATGCAGTGAGTACATGGGCGGCTGCAAGCGAAGAGCCGACGGCATCGCCGTCAGGGCCTGTGTGGCATATAATTGCGATACGCTCGGCCCGGTCGATTAGAGCCTTTGCGCGGTCGATATTTTTCTGATCTATCTTACGTGATATCATGAGTCGGTATTATCGTGCAAATTTACGCAAAAACATTCAAACGGCAATCTCACCGTATGTTAAATATCATCAAGTATTGCTTGTCTATGGTTAGTGGGATTAAGGTTGGTGGTTGGTGGTGTGTGGGATTAAGGTTGGTGGTTGGTGGGCTGTGGGCAGCGAGTTACTACTGCTATCCCTCCGAAACTAATCTACCACCCCTTCCCCACTCCTCGCTCCCCTCCGAAACTAATCTACCACCCACTGCCCTCCAACCACCAACCTTAATCCCGCCAGGCAATAAAAAACAGCCCTGCATGTGGCAGGGCTGAATGGAGTGTGATGATGCTATTCCTCGGATTGTGGTTGTGAGTCGCTCTTTGGGCGAGGTCTGCGCCTGCGTCGGCGTCGGGCTTTAGCCTTTGCTTCTGCTTCGGGGTTTGCTCCGGGAGTTTCCTGTGTGGCCGACGAAGGATTCTCGTCTGCACTTGGGCTTGACTCCGGTTGCGCAGGCTCTACATGCGCGGGAAGCAATAATTCGGGCTTCGAAGAACTGTCTGCCTCAAGCTTTGGCTCCGGTGCAGTCTCCGGTTTTGTTGCCGGCTTTGGCTCCGGTTTGGCTTGGGGTTTGGGCTCCGGTTTAGCCTCAGGTTTTGCTTCAGTCTTGGAAGTCGGCTTCTGTGCCGGCTTCTGTGCGGTCTTGTCGGCTGCTTGAGCTTCGTTTTTTTCGGTCTGCTGCTTTTGCTGTTTTACGGCCGGCTGCTGTTTGACCTGTTTCGCTTGCTTTTTGGCTTGTTCGGCAGGGCGTTCGTCTTCGTCGTTTTCGCCTCCGCGTTTGCGTGCCTTGGTGTCCTTCTTGGTCTTTGAGCTTTCGCCGTTGTCCTTTTCTTCAATCAGGTTAAGCTCGTTTCGGTCTTTGTCTACAACACGGTATTGCAGATAGGCGAGCGACTCATCGGGCAGAATCTTGAAGCTGCGGCCGAGTGCGCGGCGCCATTTGCCATAGAGATTCGTGAGGAACCCTTTCTTGATATATGCGTCTACGTAGGGGTGGACATACATTATGAAGTCTCTCAGGCCGAGTGTTTCCACGAGATATTCGAGTTTCTCGCGCAGAGTGTCGGTAAAGAGAATCGAAGGCTGTACCTCGCCTTTTCCCAAGCATGAGGGGCATTTCTCTGCCACATGGATGTCGAGAACCGGGCGGACGCGCTGGCGGGTAATCTGCATGAGCCCGAATTTGCTCAGAGGCAAGATGTTGTGACGGGCTCGGTCGTTGGCCATAATCTCGCGCATGTGGTCGTAAAGCTGCTGGCGGTGTTCGTTCTTGGCCATGTCGATGAAGTCGACAACAATAATGCCGCCCATGTCGCGCAGACGCAGCTGGCGGGCAATCTCGTCGGCCGCTCTGAGGTTCACTTCAAGAGCGTTGCTTTCCTGATCGCTTCCGGCCTTTGTGCGGTTGCCTGAGTTGACGTCAATCACATGCAGAGCCTCGGTGTGCTCGATGATGATGTAGGCTCCTGACTTGAAAGATACCGTCTTGCCAAACGAGGACTTGATCTGTCGCGAAATGCTGAAATGGTCGAAGATCGGAATATCTTTTGTGTAGAGCTTTACAATTTCCTTGCGGTCGGGCGCTATGAGGGTGACGTATTTAAGAATCTGCTGGTATATGTCGGGGTCATTGACATATATCGACTCGAACGACGGGCTGAAAATATCGCGGAGGATACCTACCACGCGGTTTTCTTCTTCGAATACGAGCGCCGGAGCTGTAGATCGCTGAGCTTTCGCGCAGGCGTCTTCAAACGACTGCAGCAGAGCTTTAAGCTCGCTGTCGAGCTCGGCACTTTTTTTGCCTTCAGCCGATGTGCGGACGATGACGCCGAAATTGCGCGGTTTGATAAATTCGATAAGCTGGCGCAGACGTGATTTTTCTTCTGCCGACTTGATTTTTTGCGAAATTGAAATCTTGTCGCAGAATGGTGTCAGCACCAGATATCTTCCGGTAAAGGAAATCTCGGTGGTAAGCCGCGGGCCTTTTGAAGAAATGGGCTCTTTCACAATCTGCACGAGCAACTCCTGACCCGGATTGAGCACCTGAGCGACAGAGCCGTGCTTGTCGATATCGGGCAGAATCTTCATCTTGGGCAGCTGTGGAATATGTTTTTTGTCATCCATGAGCTGCGTGAGGAAGTCGCTGTAGGTTGCGAAGTGCGGACCTAAATCGAGATAATGGAGGAATGCGTCTTTTTCATACCCCACGTTGACAAAAGCGGCGTTGAGGCCGGGCATGAGCTTCTTTACCTTAGCGAGGTAAATATCGCCCACGGCGTATGCGATGTTTCTCGCTTCTTTCTGAAGAGAGACAAGGCGTCCATCTTCAAGAAGAGCTATCGAGAAATCGCCGGCTTGAACGTCGACAATCAATTCACTTTTCATCAAAGTCGGGATTTTTGAAAAACATAAAAGACAAAGAACAAATCTTCCCGTCTGCGGGGCCTTACAACTCCGCAGCGGTGAAGTTTGCTCTTGTTGGGATTTTTGGTCACGAGAGTGAAACGAAAGAAGTGCCTTGCCGCAAATGTGGTGGAAAGTTGCTTTTCCATTCTCCGGTCTTGGCAAGGCTCAAACCTCGCTGGTGAGGCTTATTTCTTCTTGTGACGGTTCTTTCTCAGACGTTTTTTACGCTTGTGCGTAGCCATCTTGTGGCCTTTTCTCTTTTTTCCGCTGGGCATTGTGGTAACGCTTTATGGGGTTAATAATGTTGTTGGTTCTACGGGTTGTTGTTGTAAGTGGGCGGTAATAGCTTATTCAGCGTTTTTTACCTCATCCATGAACACGCGTGCGGGTTTGAACGCGGGGATTTTGTGTTCGGGGATTATGATTGTGGTTTTCTTGCTGATGTTGCGTGCAGTCTTCTCGCTGCGGGTTTTGATAATAAAGCTTCCGAAGCCACGGAGGTATACGTTCTCGCCGTTAGAAAGAGAATCCTTTACTACTTCCATGAAGCGTTCTACGGTGGTCAGCACGAGTGCTTTGTCGAGGCCGGTGCTCTTTGCAATCTCGTTGACGATGTCGGCTTTAGTCATTGTGAGGTTTATTTTTTTTACGATTGGTAATGTATGTTTTTTACGGACAGGAGAGGAGCCCTTTGGGGGCGTGTTCCGTTTTGCGGTGCAAATATCGTGATTTTTCTCGAAACTAACACAATAATCGGGCTCAAAAACGCAATTTTTTTGTCATATTCTTGTGAAAATGTGGCAATTTCGCGTTTTTGGGCCCGTTTTCCGGGGTCTGCGGCCGATTATTTTTCGTTCTCGGTGCTGTCGGCAGCTATGGCCTCGGCCTGACGGCTCTTTTTCAGCAATGTGTGGTTTGCCTTGCCGATGAGCGACCCCTCGACGATGGTCATCACACCGAAGAAAGAGAAGGCTAGGCCGAGGAATGTCATGTCGGTGATTTCGCCGGTGGTGTCGGGTTTGCGCATGAAAATGTAGACTGCCGCCCCGACAAGCACCGTGGGCACGATAAAGAAGAGGTTAGACAATTTGTGCGGACGGGCTCCGAATATGAGCAGGAACATCTGGAACAATGCCGCGAAAAGAAGCAGTATGGCAAACATGAAGCCCGTGAGCGCCACGAAAGCTTTTGGAAAAATCAGCATTGCCAAGCCCAATACCACTGCCGCAGCGCTTGCAATCCATCCGAAAGCCGTGCCTATCGCACCCATGCGCGCGCGTCCTTCTTTATCTCTTGACCCAAGGAAAACGGTCATATTCAGTAAGCCGGCTCCGACAAAGAGAGCCCCGGCGGCGAATACTATGCCTCCGTTGGCAAGCTGAACACGGAAGATCAGCATCAGCACGCCCACTATAAGGGCGATGACTCCGGCGAAAATCAGATTTTTACCTTTCATAATGTGTGTATTGTTTTTATAAGTTGACGATATGAAACTTAAATTATAACTAATGATGGCTTGTGGTTGGTGGTGTGGGGTGGTATAATAGTTATGGTAACTTGCATACCGCTTGCCGCAAACCATCGGCTTTGACTTGGATAAACTTGTCAATATCAAGTTTCGCATGCGAAACTTAAAATATAACAATTAAAAAGTGTAAATTGGCTCGGCATAGCGAAAAATTTTTTAATTTTGCAAGATAAAATACCAATCATGCCCATGCCGACAACACATCCTACCCATCCGCCCCGGGCCATTACCGCCCGTGCGGCCGAGAACGGCCTGATACTCAGCGGCTGCATTTGCGCGCTGCTGCTGTTCTGTGGCTTGGCTTCGGTGTTTGCTCCTGCGAGCCTGCTGCTGTGGGCCGGCAGTCTGGCCATGCCGGTGGTGATATACAAGATTCTGTCGCGCAGCTACCGCGAGGCTCAATGCTCGCTCAATTTCGCCGAGATATGGGCCGAGGGTATAGCCTCGTTTTTCTTGGGCAGCCTTGTGCCGGCTGTGATCGCATATCTTCTGCTGCGCTTTGCTTTTCCTGATTTCATAGCCCATCAGATCGACAGCACCATAGTGGCGTTCAAGCAACTCGGCACTCCCGAGGGTGACCAATGGGCGCAGACACTCACCGATATCCGGGCCAACACACCCATGCCAACGGCTGCCGACATAGCCGCCAATCTGATATCTTTCAATATCGTCGCCGGTACATTGCTCTCGCTCCTCGTCACCCCGCTTGTGAAGTTGCGCAACCGCGCCAAACAGCTTTCCGGCAATAACAACAATAACTGATTATGGACATCTCAGTAGTCATCCCTCTATATAATGAAGAAGAATCGCTCCCGGAGCTGTATGCGTGGATAGCACGTGTGATGAAGGAGCATGATTTCAGCTATGAGGTGATTTTTGTCGACGACGGCTCTACAGACTCGTCTTGGAAAGTCGTGCAGCAGCTTTCGGCTTCTGACCCGGCTCATGTGCGCGGCGCTTCTTTCCGCCGCAACTATGGCAAATCGCCGGCTCTCAACATCGGCTTCAATATGGCCCGGGGCGAGGTTGTGATCACAATGGACGCCGACCTGCAGGACAGCCCCGACGAGATCCCCGAGCTTTACCGCATGATAAGAGAGGATGGCTACGACCTTGTGTCGGGATATAAGAAAAAACGCTACGACCCTCTGTCGAAAACTTTGCCTACAAAGCTCTTCAACGCTACGGCTCGTAAAGTGAGCGGCATACATAATCTCCATGACTTCAACTGCGGCCTGAAGGCATACCGCAACAAGGTTGTCAAACATATAGAGGTCTACGGCGACATGCACCGCTACATACCTTATCTGGCCAAACAGGCCGGTTTTGACAAGATAGGCGAGAAAGTGGTGCACCATCAGGCCCGCAAATACGGTAAGACCAAGTTTGGTCTCGACCGCTTTGTCAACGGCTATCTTGACCTCGCCACGCTTTGGTTTACAGGCAAGTTCGGCAAGAAGCCCATGCATTTCTTCGGCCTGCTGGGAAGCCTGATGTTTTTCCTTGGCTTTGTCGCCGTGGTGATAGTTGGTGCTGTCAAGCTCTACAACCTCCACACCGGCGCGCACTATATTCTCGTCACCGACTCTCCGTATTTCTACATATCATTGGTGCTGATGATACTCGGCTGCCAGCTCTTCCTTGCCGGCTTTGTGGGCGAGCTTGTGGTGCGTAATTCGCCGCAACGCAACGACTACGAGATAGAAGACGAAATAGACACGATAAACTCCTGATACAATGCAACTCCTTACCCATCAAAGATATTCATGCCGCAGCTACAGCGAGGCAATCCCCTCAGCCGATGAAATCCGTCAGGTGCTCGACGACGCACATCTGGCGCCCTCGGCATGCAACCGCCAGCCTTGGCGCATAATGGTGATAAGCCCCGACGACGCAGAGGGCCGCAAGGCTGTCTGTGATTCGTATAACCGCCCTTGGATTGCCGAAGCTCCTTATTATATAATAGTATGTGGAGTGGAAGCGGAGGCTTGGGTGCGCCCCTGCGACAATAAATCTCACCTCGATGTGGATGTCGCTATCCTCACCGAGCATGTGTGCCTGTGCGCCACTGCCGCAGGGCTCGCCTCCTGCTGGGTGTGCAATTTTGACCCCGCTGTGCTATCTGCCGGAATCGAATTTCCTCAGGGTGTCACCCCTATGGTCATTCTTCCGATGGGCTATGCCAAGACCGACAATGTGCCGGCCAAGGTGCGCAAGAATCTCGATGATATACTTATCTGACAAGCGGTGGATTGCAGCGCGTTGAAATATCTCGTGCCGTTGATGGCGGTGGCTGTCGCAATGGCCGGCTGTAATACAAGCGGATGTCTCGACAACCAGAGTGCACTGCCCAAGGCTGCCCTGTATTCGTCGGCGACAGGCTCGGCCATATCGCTCAATAATCTCGAAATCAGCGGTGTCGACGCACCCGGCGACTCTGTGCTTGTAGAAGCAGGCACAGCTGTCAGCGAGGTATATCTGCCCATGCGCGCCACCAAGCAGTCTACATCTTGGCGCTTCAGCTATGCGCAGGAAGGCCTCGAGGGCATGGACGATATAGTGACTTTCGACTATGATTCCGAGCCTTATTTTGCCTCAGCTGAGTGTGGAGCGATGTACTACTACCGTATCAACCGTTGCACTACGACCTATAATCTCATTGACTCGGTGGTGGTGGCGGATTCGCTCATCACCAACGTTGATATGGTGAGAATTAAAATCTATTTCCGCACAGCCGAAACACCCGATACTCCCGATGAAGAAGGCTAAGCTGGTGATATTATCTGTGGTGGCTCTGCTTGTCATGGCCACGGCCTCGGGGCGCAATCCGCGCCGCGTCAGCCCGGTGACCACGCAGGCTGCCCAGACTCAGGCTATCAACGAGACCGCCAACGATACATCGCGAATCAATGCCAAGCGTCGTGCGGCTGCCGGCATGAGCTATGTCAACGACAATGGCTTCACGGTCTATGTCGACACTATCACGGGCGATGAATGGATAGATTCAACCGTGATGTCGCGGGTACCGAAGATGGAGTTTCCGCTCTACGACGCTCTGAGCGTGGGTGTGAATGTGTGGGATCCGCTTATGCGGGCTTTCGGTCAGCGCTACGGTATTGCCGACGCATGGGTCGAATTGTCGCTGCATAACCGCTACAAACCGATTGTCGAGGTCGGACTCGGCACCGCCAACAGCACCCCTTCGGGCATGAACTTCACATACCGCTCGCCAATGAGCGTATATTTCCGGCTCGGTGCCAACTATAATTTCTTTTTCAATTCCGATCCCTCTTATTCCCTTTTCGCCGGCTTGCGCTACGGCTTCTCCCCGTTCAGCTACAGTGTGGATAATGTGACGGTAAATTCGCCGTATTGGGATGAGACTGCCACTTTCAATATCCCCTCTCAGCGGGCGACGGCAGGATGGTTTGAGGTGGTGCTCGGACTGAGGGTGAAGATCTGGGGCCCGATATCTGCCGGATGGACTGTGCGCTATAAGCAGATCTTGCATGAGAGCAAGGCTCAATATGGTTCGCCGTGGTATATTCCCGGCTATGGCACACGCTCGCCGATAAGCGGCTCATTCTCGGTGTCGTATACTTTGTCGCTGTCTCATCTGAACAAGAAAAAGGACGATGTTGTTGTAGATATGGACGCCGACCTGTTGCCGGCGCCGGAAGTATCACAAACATCAGTCATCGACCAATGAAAAAGATTATCATCATAGGCGCCTCGTCGGGCATGGGTATGCGTATCGCTACCGATTTTGCCCGGCTGGGATGGCGTGTGGGTATTGCAGCCCGCCGAGAAGACCGCCTCAAAGAAGTAAAAGACCTTTATCCTGACCGCGTGGAGTATATGACTATCGACGTCACAGCTCCCGACGCGGTTGACCGCTTCTATAAACTCATCGAACTTATCGACGGCATGGACTATCTGCTCTTCGCCGCAGGCTGCGGATGGCAGAATCCGGGGCTTGACGACGCACGCGACCGCCGCACGCTCGATGTCAACGTAGTTGGTTTCACGCGCATAATCAATGCAGCCTATAAATATTATAAAGACACTGCCAATCTCCACCGTGGGCACATCGCCGCAATCACATCAGTCGCGGGCACTAAAGGTATTGGCATTTCGGCCACATACAGCGCCTCGAAACGCTATCAATGGACCTATCTGCAGGCTCTCGACCAACTTGCCCATCAGCAGCATGTAAATGTGGCTATCACCGACATCCGCCCCGGCTTTGTAGATACGCCGCTCCTCAATGGCGACACTGACTATCCAATGCTCATGAGTATCGACTATGTCGCTCCGCGCATAGAGCGCGCCATGCTGCGCGGTAAGCGTATTGCTGTGATCGACAGCCGCTGGGCCGTTGTGACAGCTCTATGGCGTATGATTCCCGACCCGCTCTGGCGCCGTATCAGTCTGGAGCTTTAGGGTTTGTGGGGTTAGGGTTGGTGGTTGGTGGGTTGTGGGGTTAGGGTTGGTGGTTGGTGGGTTGTGGGGTTAGGGTTGGTGGTTGGTGGGTTGTGGGGTTAGGGTTGGTGGTTGGT
>OFGC01000175.1_pt1 | contig 74294 bp, 61 predicted proteins | sample 1521691 | NCBI WGS metagenome assembly OFGC01 (sample SAMEA3504121, study PRJEB24116) | mouse gut metagenome | biome: mouse gut; feature: mouse-associated habitat; material: faeces | place: Denmark | collected 2011
CGTTTAAGCCTTTGTCTGAGGCGGAGCAGGCCACTGTCAGGGAAGTGGTGGAACTGATGCGGAGCCGGGTCCAAAACGGCTGCACAGGCTGCCGGTACTGTATGCCCTGTCCTGCGGGAGTGGATATCCCCGGAAACTTCCGGGTGTGGAATACCTATCATATGTATCAGAATTATAATATGGTAAAGGGCCGCTGGGAGAGAGAGCTGGGGGACACAAAACAGGCAAAGAACTGTATTCAGTGCGGAAAATGTGAGAAAGCCTGTCCCCAGAAGCTTTCCATCCGGGAGGATTTGAAAAAGGTACAGGCGGATCTGGACAAAAAGGAATATGTGATTAATAAATAGTTAAGGAAACGGGAAAGGGGGGAGCCGCATGGAAAAGGCGTTTAAGCTGGACTTTGAGAACGATAGGATCGGAAGTCTGTATGTAAACTGCTGCGGCTGTTCCCAGACCGAGGGCCTTCACAGCTTCGGCCCGGCATCCAAACCCCATTATCTGATTCATTATGTGCTCAGCGGAAAGGGAATTTTCCGCTTTCATGACAAGGAATATCGGCTGGAGGCGGGATACGGTTTTCTGATCCAGCCCAATGAGCTGGCTTTTTATCAGGCGGATGCCCAGGAGCCCTGGAGCTATCTCTGGGTGGGCTTCGGCGGAAGCCGGGCAGGCGAATATCTGGAGGCCATGGGCTTGTCTGCCAGGCATCCTATTTTTGCCTGCGACAGGGACCAGGAGCTTTATTCCATTGTCCGGGATATGATGGAGCACAATACCTTTGGCGTGGCGGACGACCTGCGCAGAAACGGCCAGCTGGGAGTGTTTTTGTCTGTGCTGGCCGCCGGCGCGGGGGTAGTGGCCAGAGATGAGGAGGACAAGGGAAACCAGTATGTGAAGAAGGCGGTATCCTTTATTCAAAGTAACTACTGTAATCCCATCAAGGTGACGGATGTGGCAGACTATGTGTGCATTAACAGAAGCTATTTGTACACACTTTTTCAAAATTATCTGGGAATGTCGCCCCAGCGTTTTCTCACTACCTTCCGTATCACAAAGGCCCGGGAGCTTTTGGATTCCACTTCCTATCCCATCGAAAGTATTGCGCTGTCCTGCGGCTACAGAGATGCTCTGGTGTTTACTAAGGCCTTTCATGCTATGAAGGGTATGTCCCCCTCCCAATATCGCAGGCAGAGCCACCGGGAGAGCTCCCGGGAGCAGCTGCAGGAGGTAGAGCATCTGATAACGAAGCTTTTAAAGACATAATATCTTTTAAGGACATTCTTCCTAACAAAACTTTCATTCTTATATCCAAGTATTACACATATTCTTTTATCACGTCATCACTCCAAATATGAGCTTCTATATACCGTTCCGGGCCATATTTTCCATCATTGTTCCAATCCTGTGGATACCCGTATTTCGCTATAATTTCTAATATTTCATCAAAAACCAAGAAGCCAGCCAAGGACTATGTTCAACCACCATGTAATGCGGAGCCTGTCTTTGTATATTACCATCTTTTTTCATAAACTCGCATCTTAGGATATCTTCATAATGATGTCTTAATTCCATATACTGGGTTGTTCTTTTGGCGCATTGGGTATCGGGTTTTTTTGAAGCAATGTCCTTTAATATTTTTTCGGCTTCTTCTATAGAAACATCTGATAAATTAAGGAATGGTTTCATGGAAGCATCGTAATAGTGGTATAAAAACATTTTTAATCTCCCTCCAAATTAGGTATAGAATAATTTTATCACATATAGAGGCAAAAAACTACTTAGTAGTATGTTTTACTGGAAATATCTTGAGATGTATTGAGCATAAACTTTTTCAAGGGAGTTTTGAGCCAAACCATAAACTTTTTCAAGCGACTTTTTTGAAATTCTACTATTTTTTCTTTTTTTTAAAACCTTTTTTCCAGATAACAGGTTATATTAAGTGAAAAGTAATTTTCGGGGTGGTTCTGATCAGCCTCGGGAACTGTTTCTCAGGAAATGGAAACGGACAGATACAAAGGAGCCGGCCTTGGACGAACGAAAGTGGATTCATGCCATACAGAGAGGAAATAAGAAATATCTTCAGGACATTGCAGAGAAGTATTATGACGATGTCTATTGTTTTTGCGCCTATCAGACCGGAAGCAGGGAGGCGGCTTATGATCTGGCACAGGAGACCTTTCTTCGTTTTATACGGTATGTGGAAGGCTATCGCTATAAAAATCTCAAAGGCTATCTGCTGACCATTGCCAGAAATCTGTGTAAAAATTGGTACAGAGAGCAGAGCAGGGAAATGGCTTTGGTGTCCCGGGGCTTCCGGGGAGCGGTCAGGCTGCCTGGGAAAGCGGATGGAACGGAAGAGGGAGAAGACAGCTGTGGAAAAGAGAGCAATTGTGGAGGGGAAAGCAATTGTGGAGGGGAAAGCAATTGTGGAGGGGAAAGCAATTGTGAAGGGGAGAGCAATTGTGGAAGGATGAGCAGCAGCGGAAGCTGGGAAGGGGGCTGGACGAAAGGGCTTGAAAACCTGGTGGATGCAGGGCAGGATGGGAATTCACCGGAGGAGCAGCTGTGGAGGAAGGAAGCCTCTGCGCTTTTGACGGAGGCATTGGAAGCATTGCCAACCCAGCAGAAAGAGGCTATTTTACTGCATTATTTTTATGATTTAAAATACCGGGAGATCGCCCGTATTACGGGAACCAATACGGCCACGGTAAAGTCCCGTGTGAAACAGGGAACGGACAAATTGAGGAAGCGGCTTCGAAGGGAGGATTTCTTTGATGCATGACAGAATAAATAGGAGAATTTCAAAGAGTGAGGACGTATTGTCCGGCTTAGAGGCCTGGAGAATACTTCCGGAAGCTGAAAAGAGGCAAAAGGCCATGGAGGGGATAGACCGGAAAATCCGCGAAAAAAGGATTATGTACAGCCCTTCGCCTGTCCGGCTTTTCCTGATACAGCTGCAGTATATTCCCTTTGCCTTCTGGCTGTCTCAGGGGGCGGTCCTGGTGTCGGTGGTATTTCTGCTCTGCAGAACCACACTTCAACAGGGGGGGGTTATGGATTATCTTTGGTGGGGTTCGGTGGCGGCAGCCTGGATGGGACTTATGGCCTGCGGCGGGCTGAACCGTCACCTGGCCCGGGGGATGGTGGAGCTGGAACAAAGCTGTTACATTAACATGCTGCAGCTTTGGACCATGCGGATGATTTTGTCGGGATGTATGGATATGGCCATATTGTGTGTCTGCAGCGGTGTCGCTGCCTGGAATACCCGGGTGCGGCTGGTGAGGATTCTTCTTTATCTGCTGGTTCCTTTTGTGCTGTCCAATGCCTGTTATCTGATTTTTCTCACATCGGCCAGGGGAAGGAGAACACAGTATCCCCAGATTATTATAGGAGCGGTCAGCGGTGTCATGGCGATGACGCCCAGGCTTTTCACCGGGATATACTCACCAGACTGTCTGTGGGTCTGGCTGATACTTCTGACAGGAGGAGTGTATCTGTGGGTGGAGCGGCTCCGTTGCTGCCGCAGAAAAATTGCTAGAGGAGAAATGCTATGCTGGAACTGACGTTAAATAAAATTACAAAAAAGTATGGTAGAAAAATTGCGGTGGACCATGTTTCCTATGAGTTCAGAAAGGGTGTATACGGACTTTTGGGAGAAAACGGCGCGGGAAAAACTACTTTACTCAGAATGATCTGCAGCCTGCTGGAGCCTTCCGATGGTGAGATCCGATGCAGCGGTGACAGTGTGGACCGGATGGGGGCCCAATACCGCAGACTGTTAGGCTATCTGCCCCAGGAATTCGGCTACTATCCCGAATTTACGGCCAGAAAATTTTTATTGTACATGGCGGCGCTGAAGGCTATTCCGAAAGAGCTGGCGGTGGAAAAGGCGGAGGAGCTGCTGAAGCTGGTGGGCCTTGAACAGGAGCAGAACAGCCGCCTTAAGACCTTTTCGGGAGGCATGATCCGGCGGCTTGGAATTGCCCAGGCTTTGCTGAATGATCCAGAGATATTGGTGCTGGATGAGCCCACCTCCGGATTGGATCCAAAGGAACGTATACGGTTTCGGAACATTATCAGTGAACTGTCCAGAGATCGTATTATTCTGCTTTCCACCCATATTGTGTCGGATGTGGAATATATTGCCGATGAAATCCTGCTGATGAAGGGAGGGGAACTGATCAAAACCGGAAGTATGGAATGGCTGGCGGCCCAGGTGAGAGGAAGGGTATGGGACTGCTGTGTCAGGCCGGAGGAAACGGAAAACTATCAGGCCCATTATTCCGTGAGTAATCTCAGGAATACAGATCATGGCGTCAGGCTGCGCATTGTGGCGGAGGAATGCCCCGGACCGGGGGCAAAGCCTGTGGACCCGGATCTGGAGGATGTTTATCTCTACTATTTCAGGGAGGTATAAATATATGCTTAAGGCGGAATTATATCGGATTTTTTCCAGGAAAACGGTGTTGGCCGGCATGCTTATTCCCATATTGTTTGTGATTTTCTTATATGGAGGAATTTCTGTGTGGGAGGAGGGAGTTGTAGACGAGGGCCGGGTATATCAGGGAGGAGAGGCAATTACCCGGGATCAGGAGATTGCAGAGGAGTTTGCGGGGACCCTGACGGAGGAAACCGTAAGGGAAATCTGGAATAGATATGGCCCCTCTATGATTTATCAGAACAGGGATACATCCCGGGAAAATCTGGAGACGCTGGCAAAGATCGGTAAAAACGACAATTTCTGCAATCGTTTTGTGACTCGGCTGTTCTGTCGGGAGGAAAGAGGGGAACAGGGAGAAATTACATATGTTTTGCAGGAGGATCTGTCGGAAAATAAGATGCTGCAGGGAGAATATATTTTTGGTTACACGGGTGAGGGATGGAACTGGTATTGGGACAAGTTTTTTGTGGCATTTGTACTTGTCTGTATTGTGATTATCGTGTCGCTCTCTCCTACGTTTTCGGAGGATTATGTCTGCCATACGGCGGATGTACTGCTTCCTGCGGCAAAGGGAAGAATGGGGCTGTGGCTGACCCGGATTTTGGCCGGAACAATATATTCTTCTTTATATTATTGGCTGATTATGGGAATCCTTCTGATTCAGCGGTTGATTTTCTACGGCGCCGGGGGTCTGGCGGTAAGCAGCGGCCTTACAGGAAGTTTTGTTGTCTGGGGAGAAGAGGCGGTTCCCCTATGGAAGACACTGACGCTGATGCATTTTTGCGGCTGGTTTTCTGTAATTTTTTTGACATGGATGGTTCTGGGACTTTCTGCCAGAGCCAGGCAGACCTTTTCAACGCTGATGTGGTCGCTGCTTTTGTACCTGGGACCCTTTGCCGCAGTAAGAATTATTTTGGATCAGCTTCCCATGGTGTTTGTAAATCGACTGGTTCATTATATTGTTTATAGTATGCCGTTGACATATGCGGGAATGGTGCTGGAGTCTCCTTTGTCGGGAAGACGGTTTCTGACGGGCCTGGCCCTGGCTGCGGCACTGCTGGCAGCAGGATGGGGCGCCCGGGGCTGGTGCAGACATCAGGTGGATCGGTGAGACGTAACCGTCAAGATTGCGGATATTGACTCTGTTCATCATTGGGAGTATAATGACTCCGAAAAAACGTGCAAATACACATTTGATCGTAATGGAGATGTTGGAATGCTGCCCTGACGCGGGTTAAAAAGGACGTTACAGCAACAAACCTTGATGCGGTGCTCTGGGATCGCTTTTCCATTGCGAAAGCCCTCAGCGAGATGGGGGCCGATATTCATTGGACCTGTGAAGCGAGCATGATCCATGGGAACGCACTGGGTGTGGCCGGTTCTCCCCAGCAGGCAGATCAGCTTCTTGAGTGGGGTGTTGAGATCGAGCGGAACCTGTCGCCCCTGATTTCCAAACCTTTCAAGAACCCCGCAATCGTGGCGGCGGAGCACAACGACACTACTATGCTGCTCTATTGGCTGGGGAAGCAGAGGGAGCTGTTTGCGGACGATCCGGGTTATGTGGGAGAGGTCTTTTACGCAGCCATCCATAGGGTATCCATAATGAACCAATACAACATGCTCGCCTGCGTCATCGCCGATGACGAGTTATTCGGCATTCTCAAAGAGATCTATGCCCAAGTGGATGACGGGGAGTCTGTCCGCCTGTATCTCAGCGCGTTAAGGCACATCAAAGATGAGAGTTTAGATGTCAGAAAAAAGGAGTTACGCAAGATATTGAATGCAAAAAAGAAAGAACTATCTTCTGCAACATAACTTCCCATGTACTTTTTGTGCCTAAGGCGTTCCCTGCCGCTCCCTGCCAGTTCACACCGCGCCATTCGCAAAGGCGTGCCTGCGGCACTCTCCGCCGCTGCGCGGCTATCTTTGCTCATAAAATGGCGCTCCCTTCGTTGCCGGCAGCAGGCACAAAATCGCATGCGAGCATGCATTTTGTGTCCACCGCCGGCAACGTGTGAACTGGTGGTAACATTTTGACAGGTTCTAAAAACAAATGGGTGTGGTAATGTATTTGGTTTTTCTGTATAATGTAGCTACCTTGGAAATGTGGACGGATAGTTGCGCAGGCGGATTGCATTGCGCGGAATGGAGAGGGTATGAAGGATATTATTTTAAAAAAATTTGCAGAGGTTTTTGGAGATGCGGATGGGGCGAAAGCCTATTTTGCACCGGGGAGGGTGAATCTGATCGGTGAACATACTGACTATAACGGCGGGCATGTTTTTCCCTGTGCTTTGACCATAGGCACTTATGGAGCAGCCCGGAGGAGAGACGATAACAGGCTTCGTTTTTATTCCATGAATTTTGAAAAGCTGGGTGTAATCGAGTCTACTCTGGAGGATCTGGTGCCTTCCGAGGAGGCGCGCTGGACCAATTATCCCAAGGGGGTTATGTGGGCCTTTGGGGAGAAGGGGATGAAGGTGCCTTTTGGAATGGATCTTTTGCTGAACGGCAATATCCCCAATGGTTCCGGGCTTTCCTCCTCCGCTTCCGTGGAGGTGCTGACCGGATTTATTCTGCGGGATTTTTTCGGTTTTGATGTGAGTAATCAGGAGCTGGCGCTGATCGGTCAGTTTTCAGAGAATAATTTCAACAAGGTAAATTGTGGTATTATGGATCAGTTTGCCATTGCCATGGGGAAAAAGGACCATGCTATTTTCCTGGACACGGCAGATTTGTCCTTTGAATATGCGCCCATGGTTTTGGAGGGGGCAAAAATTGTCATTGCCAGCAGCAACAAAAAGCGCGGGCTGGGGGACTCCAAATACAATGAACGCCGCAGCGAGTGTGAGACGGCGCTTGCGGAGCTGCAGAAGGTGACGCAGATCAGTACTCTGGGGGATCTGGACGAGGAAGCCTTTGAAAAGTACCAGTCTGCCATAGAGGATGATATTCGCAGAAAGCGTGCCCGGCATGCGGTTTATGAGAATCAGAGGACGGTTCGGGCGGTGGATGCGCTGAAGGCCAACGACGTGAAGCTGTTTGGACAGCTGATGAATGCTTCCCATGTATCTCTGCGGGACGATTATGAGGTGACGGGCCTGGAGCTGGATACTTTGGTGGAGGAAGCCTGGAAGGTACCGGGGGTTATCGGGTCCCGTATGACCGGCGCAGGGTTTGGCGGCTGTACAGTCAGCATCGTGAAGGATGAAGCCATCGACGGATTTATTGAAAAGGTGGGAAGCGCGTACCGGGAGAGAATCGGATATGATGCGGATTTCTACGTGGTGGAGATCGGTGACGGTCCCCGGGCGCTGTAGAGCCCATTGACTCCCACCGACAATGAGCAGGGCCGATGAGAGTGCGGACTTTACCGGTATTAGAGTGCAGAGTGTCATAAAGGAGAGGGCGTGGCTATGGAAAGGATTCAGTCAGATATCAGAAAGTTAATTTCCTATGGAGTGGGCACCGGCCTTGTGCCCCGGGAGGATGTGGTCTATACCACCAACAGGCTTCTGGAGCTTTTTGGCCTGGAGGAGCTGCAGGACGAAGAACAGGGCGGACAACAGGATGAACAAGGAACGACAGCCATGGAAGCGGAGGAGCTGGAGGAGGTCCTTAACTGCATGTGCAGCTACGCATATGAAAAGGGCATCCTGAAGGAAGACAGCGTTACATACAGGGATCTGTTTGACACAAAGATTATGGGAATGCTGATGCCCAGGCCCAGCGAGGTGATCCGCAGATTCCATGAATTATATGAAACCGAATCCCCGGAGGCGGCAACGGATTATTATTATAAGCTCAGTCAGGATTCGGATTATATCCGAAGGTATCGAATCCGCAGGGATATGAAATGGATCGCGCCCACAAAGTACGGAGATTTGGATATTACCATCAACCTTTCCAAACCGGAGAAGGATCCCAAGGCCATCGCCGCGGCAAAGAACGCGAAGCAGTCCGGTTATCCCAAATGTCTGCTGTGCCGGGAAAACGAAGGATATGCAGGCCGTTTGAATCATCCGGCCAGACAGAATCACAGGATCATTCCTGTGACCATAGCGGGAAGTCAGTGGGGATTCCAGTATTCGCCCTATGTGTATTACAATGAGCATTGTATTGTATTTAATTACCAGCATGTGCCCATGAAGATTGATCATGCCTGCTTCGCCAAGCTTTTTGATTTTGTGAAGCAGTTTCCCCATTATTTTGTGGGTTCCAACGCCGATCTGCCCATTGTGGGAGGCTCCATCTTAAGCCATGACCATTTTCAGGGGGGACACTATGAGTTTGCCATGGCCAGAGCCCAGGCAGAGAGAAGCTTTCATGTAACAGGCTTCCAGGATGTGGATGCAGGGGTAGTGAACTGGCCCATGTCCGTGATCCGTCTCTCCGGAGAGGATGCGGACCGGATCATTGCCCTGGCGGATAGGATTCTGGCCAAATGGCGGGAATATACGGATCCGGAGGCTTTTGTCTACGCCTATACGGAGGGGGAGCCCCACAATACCATTACCCCCATTGCCAGGAAAAGAGGGGACCGGTACGAGCTGGATCTGGTGCTTCGCAACAATATTACCACTCAGGAGCATCCTTTGGGAGTTTATCATCCCCATGCAAAGCTGCACCATATTAAAAAGGAAAATATCGGTTTGATCGAGGTTATGGGCCTTGCGGTGCTTCCCGCCCGGCTGAAGAATGAAATGGCCCGGCTGAAGGAGGCTGTTCTTTCGGGAAGTGATCTGCGCGGGGACGAAGAGCTGGCGAAGCATGCAGATTGGGTGGAAGAGTTTTCTGCCAAATATGAAAGAATCGATGCATCCAATATCGACGAAATTATCCAAAAAGAGATCGGCCTGGTGTTTATGGAGGTTCTGGAGGATGCCGGTGTATACAAGAGGACGCCGGAGGGGCAAAAAGCCTTTGACCGTTTTATTGAAAGTCTTTGAGAGGTCATCTATGGAGCCGAGCAAGTATGATGGATGAGGAGAAGGGTATGATTCCTGGACTTGAGCCTGAAAGGGAGGCCGCTGGCCGCCGGTTTTTGCTGGCGGCGGTCAACGCAAAATATATTCATTCCAATCCTGCCATTTACAGTTTGAAGGTTTATGCGGGGCAGGAGCTGCAGGAGTATGTGGAATTGGCGGAATATACCATCAATCAGCCCATGCAGGATATTCTGACGGACATTTATATGAGGAAACCGGATGTAGTGGGATTTTCCTGCTATATTTGGAACCGCAGATTGATTGGGGAGCTGGCAGCAGAGCTCCCCAAGCTTTTGCCCGAAACAGATATCTGGCTGGGCGGGCCGGAAGCCTCCTGTAACGGAAAAGAGCTGTTGGAGCGATATCCTAAGCTTACGGGCATTATGACAGGAGAAGGGGAGGCAACCTTTCGAGAGCTGTTAAAGCATTATTTGAATAAGTGGGAGAATACCCAAGTGTCTCAGAAGCAGATTTCGGAAAGCGATGATGATCTTCGGGGCATTTCGGGGCTGCTTCTCAGATCGGGGCCTACGCCTTCCCGGCCCTTGCTGGACCTCAGCGGCCTTCCATTCCTTTATGAAAATATGGCGCCCTTTGAGAATAAAATCATTTATTATGAATCCAGCAGGGGCTGTCCTTATCGGTGCAGCTACTGTTTGTCCTCTCTGGATAAAATGGTGAGACTGAAGGATACTTCCGCAGTAAAACGGGAATTGCAGGCTTTCCTTGATCAGGGCGTTAAACAGGTTAAGTTTACGGACAGAACCTTCAACTGCTGCCACGACCACGCTATGGAGATCTGGAAGTATATTGTGGAACATGACAATGGCGTCACAAATTTTCACTTTGAAATTTCGGCGGATATTCTCTCGGAGGAGGAGATCCGTCTGTTAAGCTTGTCCCGTCCCGGACTGATTCAGCTGGAGATCGGGGTTCAGTCCATGAACCTGGAAACCCTGAAGGCGGTTCGGCGGTTTACGGATTTGGATAAGCTGGAGAAAAATGTGGCGGCTCTGGGGCGGGGAGGAAATGTGCATCGGCATTTGGATTTGATCGCCGGACTGCCCTATGAGGATTATGAAAGTTTTCGAAATTCCTTTGACCGGGTATATCGGATGAAGCCGGAGCAGCTGCAGCTGGGATTTTTGAAGGTGCTGAAGGGATCGGAGATGTATGACAGGGCCGGAGAGTTTGGAATTTGCTGCCTGGAGGAGCCGCCCTATGAGGTGCTTTATACAAGCTGGCTCAGGTTTCAGGACGTGATCAGGCTCAAAGGTGTGGAGGAAATGGTAGAGGTCTATTACAACAGCGGCCAGTATACCTGTACGCTTCCGTTTCTGGAGGAAAGGTTTTCCGGCCCCTTTGCCATGTATGAGGCGTTGGCGGATTTTTATAAGGAAAAGGGTTATGATATAAACCACCCTGCCCGGGTGAGGCGCTATGAGATTTTGCTGGAATTTGCAGAAAAATATGACCATAGACGCCTGCCGGTCTGCAAAGAGCTTTTAACCTGCGATCTGTATCTGCGGGAAAACCTGAAAAGCCGTCCGGAATTTGCCCGGGAGCTGGGGCCCTTTCAGAAAAGCATACGTTGGTTTTACAGGCAGGAAGAGAGGGAGCGCTGCTATCTTCCACAGTATAAAGACTGTGATGGGAGACAGCTTGGCAGACTGACCCATTTGGAGCCTTTTTCCGTGGAAGCGTGGGATCGGCTGACGGAATGCCTGCAGGACACGGGTCGTGAGACTGGAGAAACGGCAGGGGATGTGAGATATGTATTGTTTGACTACAGTCACAAAGACCCTGTGAAAGGTCATGCGTCTGTAAGATTCCTGAGTTTTACGGAAGAGCGTCAGGACTGGCTTTGAAAGCCGGAATCTTGGGAGGGACGTACTCCGGAGGCCTTGTCCCTGAAAAATCCATAAAAAACCGGCCTCCTGAAGGATTCCCGTCAGAACGGGAATGTTTGGAGGCCGGACAGCATATCATTAGGATAGCCGGCTTTTACCGGGAGAGCATTCCCAGGCGGTCAGAAATCAGGATAGGAATCCTTCAGATGGCGTACAATGACGTTTCCATTGGAGGAGCGCAAGGATTCTGCCGTTTGGATCAGCTGGGGGATCCGGGAAGCATCGCCCTGAGAGATCCAGTATTCGGCCAGCCGGTAGTAGGTGGAGCTGATGTCCGTATGAATATTCACTGCATATTCCATCAGCACGGCGGCTTCATCCATGTGTCCTGCAGCAATGAGAACATCGGCCCATTTCTGCAGGGTACGCACCAGAACCGTAAAATTCTGGTCATATTCCGACAAAAGGGTGATATTTGCCGTTCCATATTCCAGCTTCAGATCCGTGTTGGACCAGCCGGTAAAATTGACAATTTTACGGGAGGTCAGGGATTCCATGATACCGATGCACTCCAGAACCACCGGGTCCTCCTGCAAAAGGTGGGTGGGAAAAGTTTCCAGAGGAATGGTGATATAGTCCAGTCCGTCCAGAGATTTGCGGCGCACATTGTTGGAGCGGTGCTCCCGGGCCCAGAATTCCCGTTCTGCGCGTTCCCGCTTTCTGCTTTGTCGCTTGATGCTGATAGATATAACCAACGTCAATATGATTAAACTTGCCAAAACCGGAAAAGTCATATATAATATCCTTTCAGAGTTTGTTATGTGTGATTATGGAAAGGCAGGGCGGCGATATGTTCAATTTTAGTAACAAAAAGAACAAGCAGCGCATTTCGGCGGTCATTATCGTGATACTTGTGCTTGCTATGATTATTCCTACTTTAGCATACTTTTTTAATTAAATCAATCGTCAGGGGATGTTATGTTACCAAATAAAAACAGGGGTAGTATAGTATGAAGAGATTTATTGGACTGGGATGCCTGTCCGCATTGTTTTTTGCGGGAATATTTTTGTGGAGGATGCCTGTCCGGGCAGAGGGGGAGGCCACAGTTAAAAGGGGCATTTTTGCCGGAGAGATCGAGTTGTCCGGTATGACTGCCGCTCAGGCGGAGGCCGCCGTACGAGAGTATGTGAAGGAACTGGAGGAGACGGAGCTGACTTTTTTGGCATCCGCCGATGAGCCGGTGGCCGTGACGGCGGGGGAGCTGGGAATAAGCTGGGAAAATCCCGAGCTTGTGGCGGAGGCCCTGGAGATCGGATGTACAGGCAATGTCATTGAGCGGTATAAGATCATGAAGGATCTTGAGCACGAGAATAAGGTCTTTCCAATTGAGATATCCTTTGATGAAAAAGCGATTCGGGAGTTTATCGAGAGTGAATGCACACAATTTGATACTACCGCGAAAAACTATTCTCTGGAGAGAGTGAACGGAGAGTTTCGTATTTCGGAAGGGCAGACAGGCTATACACTGGATGTGGATGCTTCTGTGGAAAAGGCAGCCGCTTATCTGGAAGAGGAGTGGGACCGCGGGCCCTGCTCCATCCCTCTTGAGGTTCTGGTGGAGGAGCCTCAGGGCAGTCTGGAGGAGCTGTCCCAGGTGAAGGACGTGCTGGGAACCTTTACAACCTCTTACTCCACGTCCAATCCTTCCAGGTGTGCCAACGTGGAAAACGGCTGCAATCTGATCAACGGAAGTGTGGTTTATCCCGGAGAGGAATTTTCCACCCACGATAAGGTGACTCCTTTTTCCCGAGAAAACGGCTATTACATGGCGGGCTCCTACATGAACGGACGGGTGGTGGACAGTCTGGGGGGAGGCATTTGCCAGGTATCCACTACGCTTTATAATGTGGTGCTGCAGGCGGAACTGGAGGTGACAGAACGCCACAATCATTCCATGATTGTGACCTATGTGGATCCGTCGGCGGATGCGGCCATCTCGGAGAGCGCCGGCAAGGATTTTCGCTTTGTAAACAATCTGGATTATCCAATCTATATTGAGGGCTATACCCAGAACAAGGAGATTACCTTTACTATATACGGAAAAGAAACCCGGGCTGAGGATCGGGAGGTCCGTTATGTGAGCCAGGTATTGGAAGTAAGCAGACCGCCTGCGGATTTGATTTATGCGGACGGAGGAAAGCCTCTGGGCTACATTACGGTGGAAGGCGCTCACATCGGGTATAAAGCCAGACTTTGGAAGGTAGTGACTGAGGGCGGAAAGGAAGTAAGCCGGACCGAGGTGAATTACAGCAGCTATAAGATGGTGCCCAGAAGTGCCACAGTGGGTACGGCTACGGATGATCCGGCGGCATATGAACAGATCATGGCAGCCATTGGCAGCGGAGACGTGAATCATGTGAGAAATGTTATTGCCATGCTGACGGCGCCGCCTGCTGCACCCGAGACTCCGCCGGAGGGCACACAGTAGAAATCAATCTGCCGGGACTTTTACACAGGGTGCCGCCCAGGCATCAGTCAGGTTATGGTGAAATTATGAAAACGGGAAAAGTGCCGGAAAATATTTTAAAGCGTTCTGTACTGGGACAGATAAGGACAAAAAGAAAAGATGTGGCAGGTGGCGCAGGTCCGGGGGAGGACTGCGCCATTTTCCTTCCGCCTGGAGCCGGGAGCGGGGGAATTGCGGTCTGTATGCAGGAGACGGCAGTGGCCTTAGAGGATGAAAGGTATGACTTTGGGGGCGCGGGATTACGGCTGACTATGGGACATCTGATTCAAAAGTGTGCCAATAACCTTGCGGCATCGGCAGCCAGGCCCTCTGCGCTGCTGATTACCCTTTTGCTTCCGGAAAACACGGAGGAAAAGACGCTGAAGGCTTTGATGGCGGAGGCGGAAAACAAGTGCAGGGAGCTGTCTTTGGAGATTGCCGGAGGACAGACCCGGGTGTGCGCGGCAGTATCGGCGCCCATAGCGGTTGCTTCCGGGTACGGGGTCTGTCTGGAGAGCGCCTGCTGTAGGGATAAGGGATATGCCGGCAGGGCGGAGCCGGGGCAGGACATTGTAGTCAGCAAATGGATCGGGCTGGAGGGTACGGCGCTGCTTGCCGGATATAACCGGGAGGGACTGCTTTCCAGGTATCCTGCCTGGCTGGTGGATGAAGCGTCAGGCTTTGGACGGTACTTATCCGTGCTGCCGGAGGCGGAGGCTGCTCTTGAGGCCGGGGTTTGCGCCATGCATGATGCCTCGGAGGGAGGTATTTTCGGGGCCTTGTGGGAGCTGGCGGAAGGAGGGGGCGTGGGGCTGTCTGTGGATATGAGAAGCCTTCCCCTTCGTCAGGAGACCGTGGAGGTGTGTGAGTTTTGCAATGTGGATCCTTACCGGTTGATGTCAGGGGGATGCCTGGTGATGACGGCCAAGGACGGACCGGGGCTGGCAGCGGTCCTGAGAGAAAGACAGATTCCGGCGGCGGTAGTGGGCCGGGTGACGGAGGGAAGCGACAGGATTTTGTGGAAGGACGGCGAGGTCCGTTATCTGGACAGGGCCGGCAGGGATGAGATCCACAGATATCTTTCAAATATAATATGCCGGAAAGAAACCGGAAAACAGAAAGGGGACGAAAAATGAGAGACGAATTACTGGCCATTATCGAAAAGAACAGCAGGATGGATCTGAAGGATCTTGCGGTGATCCTGGGCGTGGAGGAGATCGATGTGGTGAATGAGCTGGCCGCCCTGGAGGCGGAGGGCATCGTGTGCGGGTACCACACTATGATCAACTGGGAGAAGACCAACATCGATAAGGTGACGGCGCTGATCGAGGTCCGCGTCACACCTCAGAGGGGACAGGGCTTTGACAGCATAGCGGAGCGGATCTACAAATATCCTGAGGTGCGCAGCGTCTACCTGATCTCCGGCGGCTATGATCTGATGGTGATTCTGGAAGGCAAGACGCTTAGAGAGGTGTCCAGCTTTGTGTCGGATAAGCTGTCCACCCTGGAGACGGTGCTCAGCACGGCAACCCATTTTATACTGAAGAAATATAAGGATCACGGCACGGTATTTACACGGAAAAAAGAAGACGAAAGAGAGATGATCACACCATGAGGAATCCGTTGGCAGAAAAAGTAGTGGAAATCAAACCCTCGGGGATCAGAAAGTTTTTTGATATCGTCAGTGAAATGAAGGACGCTATCTCCCTGGGCGTGGGGGAACCGGATTTTGATACCCCCTGGCATATACGGGAAGAGGGAATTTATTCTCTGGAGAGAGGCAGAACCTTTTACACCTCCAATGCAGGGCTGAAGGAGCTTCGCCAGGAGGTATGCAATTATATGCGCAGAAGTCAGGGGATCGATTATGATCCCCTGAAGGAGGTACTGATCACCGTAGGAGGATCCGAAGCGATTGATATTGGTCTTCGAGCTATGATTAATCCCGGGGAGGAGGTGCTGATTCCCCAGCCCAGCTACGTGTCCTATGAGCCCTGTGCCATTCTGGCCGGGGCGAAGCCGGTGATTATAAATTTGAAGGCGGAAAATCAGTTTCGCCTCACGGCCCGGGAGCTGGAGGAAGCCATCACTGACAGGACGAAAATATTGATCCTCCCCTTCCCCAATAATCCTACGGGAGCCATTATGGAGAAGGAGGATTTGGAGGCTATTGCGGAGGTGATCCTGAGACATGACATATTTGTCATGTCTGATGAAATATACGCAGAGCTTACCTATAAGGACAAGCATGTGTCCATAGCAAGCCTTCCGGGCATGCGGGAGAGGACGATCCTGATCAACGGATTTTCCAAGGCCTATGCCATGACCGGCTGGCGCCTGGGCTATGCCTGCGGTCCGGAGAATATCCTGCAGCAGATGACAAAGATCCACCAGTTTGCCATCATGTGCGCTCCCACCACCAGCCAGTATGCCGCGGTGGATGCGCTGAAAAACGGGGATGAGGATGTGGCGCAGATGCGCACTGCCTACAATCAGAGAAGAAGATATCTGATGAATGCCTTCCGTGAAATGGGGCTGGAATGCTTCGAGCCCTTCGGAGCCTTTTACGTATTCCCCTGCATCAAGGAGTTTGGCATGACCAGCGACGAGTTTGCCACCAGATTTCTTGAGGAGGAAAAGGTGGCGGTGGTGCCGGGAACAGCCTTCGGCGACTGCGGCGAGGGATATCTGAGGATTTCCTATGCCTATTCCCTGGAGAATCTGAAGGTTGCCATCGGCAGGCTGGAAGCTTTTGTAACACGGCTGAGAAGTTCGCGCTAAAGGAGCAGGCAGGATATGCATATTGTATTACACCAACCGGAGATACCGGGAAATACAGGGAATATCGGACGAACCTGTGTGGCTGCGGGCATACCCCTGCATTTGATTGAGCCGCTGGGATTCCATCTGGATGAAAAGTCCATCCGGCGCGCGGGCATGGACTACTGGCCAAAGCTGGAGGTATACCGGTATATGAATTTTGAGGAATTCCGGGAAAAGCATCCCGGGGCAAAAATCTGGATGGCTACCACGAAGGCAGAGCGTCCCTACACGGAAGCCGCCTTCGGGCCGGAGGACTTTATCATGTTTGGAAAGGAAAGCGCAGGGATTCCGGGAGAGATTCTGAGCGAGTATAGGGAAACCTGTATCCGCATTCCCATGCTTCCGGCCACCCGTTCCCTGAATCTGTCCAACTCTGTGGCCATTGTGCTTTATGAGGCTTTGCGCCAGAATGGGTTTTCACAGCTGATGTGACGCGTGAACTGTAAGGTAAAATATCTTGCCATATACAAGAGGTATGTATTATAATAGATATCAAGAATGTATTTCGAAAATATGTATCGAATGATAACGGGGAGGCATTGGGATGACGGTAAAAGAATGTTATGCGGCGTTTGGGGGAGACTTTGAGGGAACTCTGGCTCGACTTAGCAGCGAGAAGCTGGTGGATCGCTTTATCCGCAAATTTTTGGCGGATGAAAGCTTTGCCACATTGAAAAAGGCGCTGGAAGAGGAAAATTATGAGGAAGCCTTCCGGGCGGCACATACCCTGAAGGGTGTGGGCATGAATCTGGGGATCACTAAGCTGTACCAGATCAGCGGTGAGCTGACAGAAGAGATGCGAGGAGGGAAAAAGCCCGAGAACATGGACTTGATTGCGCAGCTGGAAACAGAATACGAGCATACCAGGGCTGTGATCAGCGAATTTGCAGGGGCCTGATCCGCAGGAATCGGGGAAGAAAAGGACTGCTGGATACAGAATGCCGGGACCGCGGAGATATAACCGTACCCGGGATGAATTAGTTTATGGAAGAAGGTGAAGGGCATACCTAGTACACGGAGCAGAGTGCTGATCGTGGACGATGATGAGATAAACCGCGAGATGCTGACAGTTATGTTGGAGGATGAATATCCCATTGAGATTGCAGTAGACGGAGAGGCGGCAGTGGATGTACTCCACCGCCGACAGGAGGAGATCCTTGTGGTGCTCTTGGATCTTTTGATGCCTAAAATAGATGGCTTCGGGGTGCTTGAGATAATGAAGGCCCAGGGATGGCTGGATAAGATTCCGGTGCTGGTGATCAGCGCGGAGTCGGCGAATAATGCCGAGTACAGGTGCCTGGAGCTGGGGGTCTCGGACTTTATCCATAAGCCGTATGATCATACCATTGTCAAAAACCGAATTACAAATACCGTGAATCTGTTTCGCTACAAGAACGAGCTGGAGGACAAGGTGGCCGAACAGACCGAGGAGCTGAGAAAGCAATATGAGCTTTTGAAGCGCCAGAGGGACAGGCTGAAGGAAAGCAATGTGAGAATTATTGACCTTTTGGGTACGGTGGTAGAAAGCCGCAATCTGGAAAGCGGAGAACATATCCAGAGGGTGAAGGGCTTTACCAGAATTCTGGCAGAGCAGTTGATGAAGGATTGTCCGGAATATGGTCTGACTCCGGAGAAAATCGACGGGATCGTTATGGCCAGCGCTCTCCATGATGTGGGAAAGATTGCCATTCCGGATAGTGTTCTGTTGAAGCCGGGAAAACTTACCTTTGAAGAATTTGAGTTTATGAAAACACATACCATAAAAGGATGCGAGATATTGGATAATGCCGAAGGAATCTGGGAGGAGGGTTATGGAGATATCTGCTATGAGATCTGTCGTCATCATCACGAGAGATATGATGGCAGAGGGTATCCCGACGGGCTGGCCGGGGAAGATATTCCATTGTCAGCGCAGCTGGTAGGAGTGGCAGATGTATATGATGCCCTGGTAAGTGTCAGGGTGTACAAGCCTCCCTTTACGCTGGATCAGGCCTATCATATGATCCTGAACGGAGAGTGCGGTATGTTTTCTCCCAAGCTGATGTCCAGCTTTCGCAGGTGCAGAGGGAAATTCGAGGCTTTGGCCAGAATGCAGCATGGAAATGAAAATAAGGAAAAGGGAAAAGAGGCTGTCGGCTGACAGTCTCTTTTCCTATGTATTTAATAGCAGGGGATTTCTTCAGGCGTTTTGTAAAAATCAAGATAATCTACATTAGGTACAGAGTAACCTGTAGTGGTCCAGGTAATGGTGTTGGTTCCTGACACAAGCTCCACCTGCAAAGGTCCATAAGTGGAAAATCGGTTATACTTCAGGAAACCGCTGCCGAAAATTTCGATCTGGGACACATCCACATCGGCGCCGTTTACCTGCATGATCACCTGTTCAGCCAGATTGTCATTTTTTCCGAAGAGATTGGTACTGGCCAGGGCCATTGTCAGATCATAGCTTCCTGTGTCCGGCACTTCGAAGGTCCAGGTTACCACATTCTATATGAATCCCATCCAGGCAGTGTACGCTGGAAATGATGCAATGCTTACCAGTATTTATGTAGTGCAGTTTTTTCCTGTTCTGGATAAACTGCGAAAAGAGCATGAAGCGAACCCGATTGCCTTAGGAAGAGCCATACGGGAATGTGTGAGGAATACCGGCTCTTCCAATCATCAGAACGGCTGTGTCGGAGTATGCGCAGGCCTGAGTGAAATCAATATTTTCCACAGGCATCTCCTTGTGTTTTCCGTTTTTTCCGTACCAGCTCTGATAGGTATTATACAAAGCTTCATTATAGGAAATTCCCGCAAGTCTCAGTCCGTCGTAAAATCCGATCAGAGTGTCCGATTTGATGGAACCGGATCCGCTGCTGCCATAATAGGGATCAATGGAAGCGCTGCCGAATACATTGATTCCTTTTTCCGCTGCCAGAGGCAGAACGGGGCCTTCGTTTTTCAGCAGTACAATACCCTCAGCTTCCACCTGTTTTGCCACTGCCAGAGAATCTGCCACTACATTGGCATTGATATTTCCGGTGGAGGCAGATGCCGGCAGCGGAAGGGAAAGCAGCAGAGCAACAGAGAGCATCGTTGCCAAAAGCCTTTTTTTCTGCTGTGTTTTATCATTTTTGCGTTATGCATATGGTTTCTCCTGTTTTTTTCTTAATATGGTTTCCTCGTTATGTCAAACCTCAGCTTCGGCAGTAAAAGCGCTTAAGTGCTCCAGTATTTCCTTCTGAGTCCGCATTCCCAGACATTGGCGTGCCAGATCCTGAGCCTCCTTCAGTGAAACCCTGGCCAAAGCCGCTTTGACGCCGGCCAGGCTGGCTGGATTCATGCTTAGCTTCCGGGCGCCCAGGCCTGTCAGCAGAACGGCGGCCTTGGGATCGCCCGCCATTTCTCCGCAGACGGAAATCGGTTTGTCTTGGGCGGTAAAAGCGCTAAAGACAGTTTCCAACAGCCTGAGCATTGCAGGGGAGTAGTTCTGATAATAAGGGCCCACAGCAGGGTTCATCCGGTCTGCGGCGCTGACATACTGTGTCAGGTCGTTGGAACCGACGCTGGCAAAATCCACCTCTGCTGCTGCCAGATCCGCCATTAATGCGATGGACGGGATTTCGATCATGATCCCTATCCGGATATGGGGATTATAGGGAATTCCTTTGGCATCCAGCTGCTCCATTGCCGCCCTGACACAGGCTTTTGCCCGATAGATGTCCTCCATCCCGCCCACCATGGGAAACATCAGCTGGAGTTTGCCCCGATGGGAGGCGCGAAGCGCAGCCCTCAGCTGGGTCTGAAAAATATCCGGCCTGGAAAGACAAAGGCGCAGGGCGCGATTACCCAGAAAAGGATTGTCTTCCCTAGGCAGATCCATATAGGGCAGGTTTTTATCCCCGCCGATATCCAGAGTCCGGAGCGTCACGGCTTTTCCGTTGGCCTGTTCGAGTACCTTTGTATATGCTGTAAGCTGTTCTTCTTCCGTGGGAAGACATAGACCTTCCATGTACAGAAATTCTGTGCGGAATAAACCTATAAAGTCATAATAATTTTCGGAAGCTTCAAATTTGCAGGAACCGATGTTGATGCCAAGGTCTATGGAAATCCCGTCACGGGTAGCTCCGGGGCGTCCCAGGTACTGAGCCTGTGCTCTGCGCCTGGAAAGGAGGATATTCTGGGATCTGACGCAGGCATCGATCTCCTCCTGCCGGGGCCTCAGGATCGCCTGTCCCTTCACCGCATCCAGGGCCAGAAGTGTGTTCTGGGGAATGATGCGGACCGCATTCACAACACCGGATATTGCGGGGATCTGAAAGCTTCGGGCCAGAATGGCGGAGTGGGAATTTGTCCCGCCTGCCTCTGTGATAATGCCTTTTACATGGCGGCGATCCAGGCCTGCCGTATCGCTGGGCATAAGGTCCCTTGCTACCAGGATCACATCGTTTTCCAATTTGGAGAGATTTTGTTCCTCCCGGCCCTGATAAATGCGCTGCAGTCTTTTTTTCACGTCCTGCAGGTCTGCCGCCCGGGCGGCGATCAGAGGATCATCTACCTGGCTGAGCATTTCGGTAAAGGAGGTAAAAACCTTTTCCACGGCGGCATCCGGCTCCCAAAAAGCTTCCGTGATAGCCAGCTCCGTTTCTGACATCAGCTCTTCGTCATCCAAAAGCTCCCGGTGGGCCAGAAAGATTTTTGCCTGATCCCCGAAGTCCGGGCCCAGGTTTTCTGCGAGCCGAGTCAGTTCTGCTTTAGCCTGTTTCGCGGCACGGCGAAAGGCATCCAGCTTTTCCTGTTTCTTTTCCGGTTCAAAGCAGGTCGGGAGAACATCGGGCTCCCAGGGCTCATAGATATATGCCCTGGCCACGACGGCTCCGTCTGATACCGGATTTCCGGTCAACACTATCCTCTGTAATTTTCCGTCCTTTTCTGCCATAGCTGTGACGCACCTTTCCTTACTCGCCGAATCCGCTTTCCACCATAGCGCAGAGAGCTTTCAGGGCATCTTCCTCATCCTCGCCCTCCGCCGCAATTTCCACTATTGTACCTTGTCCGATGCCCTCTGTCAAAAGGCGCACCACAGATTTTGCGTTGACCGGCAGACCGCCTTCCCTGCAGATGGTTACCTTCGACGAATACTGCTTCGCCGTCAGGGCAAAGTCCGATGCGGGTCGGGCGTGGAGTCCGGTCTTATTGATAATTTCCAGCTTTTTTGTCACCATGTCTATACCTCCCTGCCGTTGCTGGCAATGCATTTTTGATACCAATAGAAGGAATCCTTCCGTTTCCGTTCCAACGTACCGTTTCCCTGGTTGTCCCGGTCCACATAGATAAATCCATAGCGCTTTTTCATTTCGCCCGTGCTGGCGCTTATCAGATCCATGCAGCTCCAGGGGGTGTATCCCATAAGCTGTACGCCGTCGTCCAGGGCTTCTTTCATCTGCTCGATATGGGCGCGCAGATAGGTAATTCGGTAATCGTCATGGATGGTGCCGTCTTCCCTTGGTTCATCTGCAGCCCCCAGTCCGTTTTCCACCACCATCAAAGGAATTCCGTATCGGTTGTAAAGCTCGTTCAGCAGGTAACGAAGCCCTTTGGGATCGATGGTCCATCCCCATTCACTGGCGGCCAGGTAAGGATTGGAAGCGCCCAGCATCATGTTTCCGGCAGACTTTTTTACATTCTCATCCACAGTGGCACAACGGGAGGTGTAATAGCTGAAGGACAGAAAATCGGCCTTTCCCTCCTGCAGGATGGAGGTATCTTCATCCTCTATGGCCACGCAGATCCCGTTCTCCCGGAAGGTTCGTTCCATAAAATAAGGATAAGTGCCTTTCACACATACATCTGCGCAGAACCAGTTGCTGCGATTCATCTGCCGCTGGGCTTCCAGCACGTCTTCCGGACTGCAGGTGTAGGGATACACGCCCGCCGCCGAAAGCATGCAGCCTACTCTGTTTTTCGGATTTATCCGGTGTGCCAGGGCTGTAGCTTTGGCTCCGGCCACAAACTGGTGGTGCAGGGCGGTGAACCTGCGGCTTTGCTCCTCCGGCGTTTCCGGAGCCTTTGCCCGGCTCATTCCGAACAGATCCGAGCCGTCCTCCGGAAGGATTCCGGCGCCAAGCAGGGTGCCGAACCGACTTACCAATGTATTCATTTCATTAAAGGTGAGCCACAGATGTACCTGCTCTTTATAGGTATGAAACACGGTCTCGCAATAGTGCAGAAAGAAATCAATCAGCTTTCGGTTGGACCAGCCGCCGTATTGTTCGCAAAGCACATAGGGCATTTCGTAGTGGGAGAGGGTGACCAGAGGCTGAATATTGTATTTTTGGCATTCGGCAAAAACCCTTCGATAAAAATCAAGTCCTTTTTCGTTGGGGTCATCTTCATCTCCCCTGGGAAAGATTCTGCTCCAGGCAATGGACAGCCGGAGCACGCGGAATCCCATTTCTGCAAACAGTGCGATATCTTCTTCATAATGATGGTAAAAATCCACTGCCTGATGGCTTGGATAATATTCTTCCGGGCGGATATTCCTGGTAAACCGCCGCGGAGATGTTTTTGTCCCCGCGGTGATATGGTCAGCGATGGAAGGTCCCTTCCCGTCCTGATCCCAGGCCCCTTCCGTCTGATTGGCGGCCATGGCGCCGCCCCAGAGGAAATCCTCCGGAAAGGCATTTGAGGGGATGATCATCAGGCCGCCTCGGCTTTGGCCGCCTGTTCCTTGGCGGCCAGATCTTTCTCATAGGCCTTGAAGAAGGGGCGGTATATCAGCCATGCCACTGCGAATGCGATCACAGGGATCAGCACGTTTGTCCAGGAAAGAGTACACAGGTAGGGAGATACGCCTACTGGCAGCGTGGCGCTGATCATGGTAAAGGAGGGCTTGAAGAATCCCACCAGATAACCGAAATAGCAGATAACCATGGTGATCAGCGGATTGAAAATAAAGGGAATTGCCAAAGTGGGGTTATACATGATCGGATAGCCGAAGGTGGCCGGCTCATTGATATTGAAGATTCCCGGTACAATGGCTGCTTTGCTCACTGCCTTGATCTGTTCGGATTTAGAGAACAGTCCCATAACGCACAGCGCCAGGGTATTTCCGGTACCGCCGCAACAGTTCATAATGGCGAACAGGGCCACAGGGGTGAACACAAGTGCCTGCCCCTGGGACATCAACGCTCCGTTTGTTGCGATATATTCCATCAGCGCCGGCATAATGGCAATGTAGACCACCATTGTGCCGTGGATGCCGAAGGTCCAAAGCAGGTTTGCTACAAATACTACGATGAGGATGCCCGGCACGCTGGTCAGTGCACCCAGGGGAGCGGACAGCAGATAGGATATGGCATAGGGCAGAGAGATGGTCATCAGCCCTGTACAAAGGCTTCCGATGGTATGCCAGATGGCGATGTTGACGATCAGGGGAATCAGGGATGCAAAGGTATCCTGCAGGAATTTGGGCACTGCATCCGGCATCCGGATCATCAGATGGTGTTTTTCGCAGAAGTGCGCCAGCTTTACCGTACAGAGGGAAACCAAAATGGCTGTGAACATGCCGATAGCTCCCAGGCAGGAATTGTCTATGCCGGTAAAGGAGGAACCGTCCGCCAGAGCCACGGTTTTGATAGGCGCGGCTACGATCAAAAACACCAGAAGCGAATTGAGAGCGGTGGTGACCGCCTGCATTTTCAGCGACTTTGCATAAGAATATGCGATGGTAAATGCCATGTAAATAGAAATCAGTCCCATGGAAAGATCGTAAGGTACCATCAGGATCTTATAGATGGCATCCTCCGTTGAGTACAGTTTAAAGAATGTAGGAATAATGGCCACCAGCTGGAAAACGGCGCCAATCAGGATGATACCCATGGCCATCATCATTCCGGCAGATACCGAGGCGATGGCTTTGTTTCCCGCGAACTTTTCTCCTACCTTTTTTACCTGCTGCATGGCTTTGCTTTCATATAAATTTCCCATTCTATTTCTCCTCTCCGAAATAACTTTCGCAATTATTGAGTCTTGGGATAGATAGCTTCTACCTGTTTCATAATATTTGCCACGTTTCCCACGGCGTAATCGTAGGCGGCGATCACTGCCAGAGGCATTTGTGAGACCTGCTCGATTTCTGCCTTTTTGTACGCTACCTGAGGCCCCAGCAAAATTACGTCATAGCTTTTGCATACATCTTCATAAGCTGACATGCCCACCGCCTCGATTTGAAGTGTAATTCCCTGCTCTGCGGCATATTTCTCCATTTTTTTCATCAGAATGCCTGTGGACATGCCGCCTGCACAGATCAACAATATTTTTCTTTCCACAAATATACCCCCTTTTATATGCCGCGGTCCTGGGCCTGCCCTTGTGCTGGCGGCTTCAATGCCTGATGCAGGGTGATCATTTCCTGAATCAAATCCTGTGCCAGAGCGCTTCCCATCAGATGATCCTGGGCGTGACAGAGCAGAACGCTCATCTGGGGAACCTGCCCGGCAGCGTCCATCTGAAGCAGGCAGCGGTGAGCCTCGTGGGCTTCCTGAAGGCTTTCACCGGCGCTTTTCAAAAGCTTGTCGGCACTTTCCGAGTTTCCCTTTTTTGCCTGCTCCAGAGCCTCAAAGGCGGCGGAGCGGGCGGCTCCTGAATTGGCAATAATCAGCATTGCCAGTTCTTCTAGTTTTTCGTTGATGGCTTCGTCCATATTCATACTCCTTTTGCGCTACAGCTGATATATGATTGTCAGTATATTCGCTGCCTCGTCATCGTTTATAATAATATGAAAGCTTTTTTCCAGGGGCTTCAGCAGTTTCATCAGCCTGCGGAATTCCTGACTGTGTGAACCCAGAATGTCTGTTTTCCGTGGATTGACAGGAGTTTTTTCCTGACCCTTCAGGCGGTCTATACAACATGCCAGATGGAGTAAAAGCCCTGCCTGCGTATCCCCTGACAGTGGTTTCAGTTCTCGTTCAATACTGTCCAGCACCTCCGGAAGAAGCTTTTGGAGCCGGATTAGATCCACATGCTTCAGTTGCTGTTCCAGATAGTCGAATATAGCTGGATAGTCAAGTGGCCTGCCGGGAACTCTTCTGACCCGGAGAAGCTCCGGAAGCTGTTCTTTCGGAGTAGAAAACACCTCGCTGATGGAGCAGAAGGGAATGGAAAACAGCTTTGGATCGTATGTACCTACCACGCATTGGATGGTACCGGTGCGAAGCAGCCTTCGGAAGGCTTCGGACAGCGCTGCCGAATCGCTCATAGACATGGGGATTATCTTGACATTTTCCAGCATTCCATAGCGCTCAATATAATTTTTTAATTCCTCCGCACCCCCCTTACCCGTAGTGCACAGGGTTACTATGTAATTTTTGTGGTCTCCGGCAAAAGCTTTTATCTCCCGCAGGGCGTCTTGGTAGGCCTGCCCCGGATCGGCCCCGGTCAGCACCTTCCGCGCCAGCTCAATGCCCATGGTGGTCACCGGAGCAGGAAGCTGCCGGATCAAAATTCCCGATTCTGCCGCAATTTCATCCAATATTTCCGGAAGAATCCTGCTGTCATATACCACATATACACCCCCGCCCTGGTGGATTTGACCGATATAGCGCTTTAAGGCTTCGTAGATTTTATTTTCTTCTTTTTCCAGAGGCAGTTCGAAAGGAAATATATGCTTAAAATGCGTCAGGCTGACAATGGTTCTTACAATTGATTCCGCAATACCCTCTCCGAAAAAGGCAAACAGGATCACTGGTATTCCTGTCTGAGAGGATACAGACGGTTCATGGCATAGAAACATGGTAAGCAGAAGGACCTCGTCGGTGGAAAGTTCCAGTCCCCAGATTTGATTCAGGCGGTTTACCAGCCCCATGCAGAGCAGGTATTCTGTTCTGTGGGCCGCCAGAAGATGATCAATCTGCCGTTTGTCCATGAACCTGGGTTCTCCCTTTCCTGTGATCAGGGAATTCAGGTGCAGACACAGTCCGTAAAATATGGAATCATCCAGCCTGCGGTGCAACTGTTCCTGAGCCTGGCGGAGAAAACTGTCCACCAGCTCCACAATCCTCTGATCTACCAGTGCTGCCAGCTGTTCCCTGTCGTTCACCTCCTTTACCAGTTCTCTGTGATACCAGCCGAAGGAACGCTCCACCTCCGCACTGAGAATGGCGCTGATTTCTTCCGGGGGTATTCCTTCCGCGTTCAGCATGGATGCCTTTTGGCTTAGCTGTCTGTAGATATTGCCGCCGCTTTCTTCTATGACATGAACTTGTGTCCCGTCAAAGGAATAAAGGGTATTTCCCGGTACCAGAGTCTTCAGCTCATCTCCCATGATTCCCCAGCGAAGCATACCCATTCGGACATGACGCTCAAAGTCACTGATATACAATGGAATCACATCCTGGTTCTGATATTCCCGCACATAGGCGTTGGCGCATCCGATACGGATATCTGTCTTCAGCTGGTGATAGTTTGCCTCGCACTCGTAGAGTAAAAGACAGCGGAGCAGATCCTCCTTTACGGTCAGTGTCCGTCCGATGTGTGAAGCTTCCCGGGAAAACAGCTGTTGGATCATTTCCATGCGCTCTGTAAGCGGACGCTCTGCCAGAGAAGGAAGGCGCAGCACCATGGGAAATTCCGTCTGAACCTCTTCCTCTGCCACTTGCGCCGCCTCCACGCAGCTTGCAATTACAATGATGCCGGAGGCATCGCTCCGGATCCGTTCCGCAAGTTCCCTTCGCAGTCTGCCGCCCAGGTATTGAATATTGTCCAGGTACAGCAGTCCGCTCTCTGCTTTTTTCCACAGTCCGGCATTGCCTTCCGTTCCAAAGAGCTCAGTCTGCGCTCTGCTTTCCGCATCTGCGTAATCCCGGCAGTTCATCTCTACGTAGGGAGCATTCTGAGGAAGAACCTGACAGGCGGCGGCATATTGGTACATTTGCTTGGCAAGATGGCGCTTGCCGGTTCCCCTTTCGCCTGTAATAATCGTATTCAGACTTCTGGGAGGATACAGAATGGCGGCCTTTGCCAGCTGAATAGCATGCTTTAGACTTCCGCCGCTGCCGATCAATGTGGAAAAGTAATTGTCGGCGTCCTTTTCCCCCGGAGTTTTGGTGTGGTATAAAACAGGACGGCCGTTGGTTTTACGGATCCGCTTTTCGCTTACTAAGGTATTCAGTATACTGCTCACATTGGTTCGCTGAAGATTCAGGGCTTCTGCTATATAGCTGGTGGACACGCCTTCGCTGTTTTCTTCGGCGGCGTGGAGCCTGATAAAGTCATATACTTTTTCTTTGTTGGATTTCATGAGCGTTCTCCTTTTTGGTTCTTTGCATATCCTAAAGAAAACTATACGCTTTATACAAGAAAAAATCTAGCACGGATTTGTAGACATGTCAAAAAGCATAGTGTATCCATTTGCAAGCCAATAAATTATACTAATTTGCACAATAAAGGGGAAATTTTTGACAAGACAGGCAGGCGGAATAGGTTTTTTTGTATTAGTGTATCGTTTTGGATAGATTTTCGCCGCCAGTGTATAAAGAAAGCGGAGTATAAGATTTCCTGCAGGACCTCACAGTTATTTCCGGAACCGGACAGGAGTTTTGAATCGTTCATGGGCGAACAATCAGATCGGAATATTCCGGATATTCTGACATAAAACGATCAATAATTTCAGGCTGATTCCAATAATGCATGGGGTAAACCTTTTTAACAGCGACGTTTTTCAAAAAGTAGAGGAAACCGCAGGCATAAAAATCTCCCAGCCTGGGATCCAAAGGAAGGCAGGCGGCATCAATGGAAATGCCTTTCAGCTTCCGGATAGAAGCCCGGTAGCTTCCGGTCATTTGACGGCGTTCCTGATCAGGGGTATCCTCCCTGTTCCAGTCATTCAGATCTCCTCCGTGGTACAGCACTCCCTCGGGACAGGAGAGCAGAAAAGCCACGCCGCTGTCTGTGGAAAGGAGGGTCTGCAGATGAGTATGGCAGGGAAGAGTATACTCCTGACTGTGGATAACCCTGACTACAGGACATATTTCAGGATAGAGCTTTCGGGAGATATCGTTGGAAAGGACAGCGGTGATATTTTGCATACCCAACTGGCGCAGCTGATCGAAGACACAGGGAGCATAGTGATCCTGGTGGCTGTGGCTGGCCAGGACAAAGACGGGCTTTGCCGGATTCATAGAGGGAAGCGGGCCCTTATAGTAATCGAAAAGATAATAGCACTCAGTGGTTTCCGCCAGGAAAGCGCTGTGATAAATATAGGAAATTTTCATGAGGACCTCCGTTCCGCGTTCTGACCACGTACTGAAGAAGGAAAGCCTTTGAAGGTAATAAAGGGCAGTTGACGTTTCCAGACAAAATCAGTATACTGATTTTGTCAAAATAAATCAACAGTTTCCTGACAGCGCAGTGCATCATGCTGTTATTTACGGCGAAGCCGCGAACTGTAACAAAAGGAGAAGTATGGAGGAACAAATCAACATATCGGAGCGCATTGTCCGGATTTTGGAGGAACATGAGTCGGAAGGTGATTTTGTCCTTCAGACGCTTTCGTTTGTGCGGCGGGTGCTGGGGCCGGAATCGTTTGGCGAAAAACATGTAGCAGGAAGCGAAACCAAGCGTTATGATATGCAATACCGCTATGATCATACACTGCGCGTAGCGGATATTGGACGTGAGATTGCCCGGGCGGAAGGGCTTCCTGAGGAAGCCCTTATGATGGCATGCCTGCTGCATGATGTGGGCTATCCCAAATGCAGAAGCTTTGAAGAGCTTGGGAAACATCCGCTTATCGGGGCGGAAATTGCAAAGCGCTTTTTGAAAAAAATCGGATATGATGCAAAAATGTCGGAAAGTATCTGCAAGGCGGTTCTGATACATGACTGTTTCCCCTGCCGGGGAGAGGATGCGTCTGTTCTGGAAAAGAGCGTTCGGGATGCGGATGACATTGACCGCGCAGATGCCATGAGAATCTGCGTCAGATCATACCATGATATAGGGGAACGTCCGGCGTGGGAAATCATTGAAATATGCAGAAAGAGACTGGCAGAGACGGAAGAATTGAAAAATCGGATTTGTGGCACGGAGACTGCAAAGCGTCTCTGGCTGGACAATATATGTCTTCAGGAGCAGTTTTACCGGAGAATTCTTATACAGCAGCTGCGCACGATAGAATGCCGGGAGATGTACAGAAAGCCTTTTACAGGCCGGGACAGTTAAAGAAGGGATGCAGGAGCGGCGCAGTAAGCGCCGGCTCCCTGAAATTTGTCTTCATTTTGTTCTTTTCCCGTTTTTCGGATCCCGGTGTGCCGGCGGCATCCATGCTGATCTTTCGGCCTGTTACATGGATTCTGCCGATTATGACCGGCGGTCCTCTTTTAATGAAGGAAACATATCATACGTATAAACAAAATGACAATGATTAGTGGCAGTGTCTGCGGCGGTTGTGATGTTTCCGGGAAGTGACGCAGGTGTTGTCACAATAGTCGCCCTTATGATTGTAGCCGCAGTATTCGATATCGTCATGGTAGTGGCGTCCGGATTCAGTACAATCCTCCAGGGAACAGACCAGGCGGGGACAGGTATCGTCACAGTAGCCGTCTTCGTGGTCATAACCGCAGTATTCCACACCGTCATGACAATGACGCCCGGGTTCGGTGCAGTCCTCCACACAACAGACCTGACGCTGGCTGACAGCCGTGCTGGTCTGGGAACGTCCATGACAGCCGTGGGCCGAAACGGGGGTAACAAATACAAGGGCCGCCATCAGAGCTGCAGCCCCAACAGATAGTGATTTTTTGAGACGCATAATTAATTCCTCCTCCATGGATCCATATACAATGGAACACCAAAACATAGTTAACACTTTCATGCTATCACAACAATGATACATATGCAAGACTGTCTGTGGACTCTTTGTTATAAAAATAAAGAAAAAACGGAAAATAAATTATTTATAAACCATAAAAGGTTAATTTCTTTATTTTTTGGATTTTGTATTGATTATTTTTGTGAAAGAGTTATAATTCTCTTCGGAATTTACATTACATATTCTTTAGCGAGGAGGAGTAAGAGGAAATGAAAGGTTTGAAAAGAAGTATCAGCGCTGTACTGCTGTGCTGTGTGCTGGTGGCAATGCTGGCAGGCTGCGGCAAAAAAGAGGAGACCGTTACCGTCAGAATGGAGCAGAACGGTGTGGTTATGGAGATCACCATGGATGCTACCAATGACGTCATTACCAAGTGGGTGCAGAAGTCCACAATTTCAGGTCTTGACGAGGAAACTATGGCTGGACTGGAGGCGACGATCAAAGCAACGGAGGATACTTATGCCGCTTATGAAAAGGTGGACTACAAGATGGAAAAGACTGGCGACAGCCTGATCGAGACCATCACCATTGATATGTCCGATTCCGCAACTGTCAAGGCTCTGGCTGATGCAGGCCTGATGCCCGTCAGCGGCAACTCCGACAGGATCTCTTTGAAGCTTACAGTACAGGGCTTCAAGGATCAGGGCTACACAGTAGTAGAGTAAGACCTAAATCCACAGATCGTGAAATTCACAAAATAGGTTCCGGCACAGAATAAGAAACCGGAACCGCATAAAAATCTCCGCTTGTGGGATACTGATCGTAATTGTGAACGGCTAAGGCCGGATACATGGGATCAGATCGGAGCAGGCGGAGGTTTTTTATGTCAAAATCAGTGGATGAAAAAGGGAATGTGCGTATGGAGGCCGGCAATGGTTGCCGGCCTTTTGGTCTTCGGGACAAAATCGGATATATGTTCGGTGATTTCGGAAACGATTTCAGCTTTATTTTTGCGGGAAATTATCTGATGGTGTTTTACACCAAGGTGCTGGGACTCAGCGGCTTTGCAGTGGGTCTGCTGTTTCTGGGAACCAGAATCGTGGATGCTTTTACGGATGTGACTATGGGGCGTATTGTGGATCATATGAAGCCTGCCAGGGACGGCAGGTTTCGCTCCTGGATCCGGCGGATGAGCATTCCGGTGGCCGTCTCCAGCACCATTATGTATTTCTGGTTCGTCCGGGACTGGCCCTATCCGGCGAAGCTTGGCTACGCGATCATTACCTATTTGCTGTGGAGCAGCTTCTGCTATACAGGGATCAACATTCCCTACGGATCTATGGCATCGGTAATCAGCCCGGATGTGAAGGACAGGGCATCCCTCTCCACCTTCCGCAGTGTGGGGGCCAGCCTGGCGGGCCTGGTGATCGGAGTGCTGGTGCCGCTGGCAGTATATCGGACGGATGGGGAGGGCAACCAGATTGTTCTGCCGGAGCGCTTTACTATAACAGCCGTTGTGCTGGGCGCTCTTGCTTTAATCTGCTATGGACTTTGCTACTTCCTGTGTCAGGAGAGGGTTGTTTTCGAAAAAAAGGAATCGAAGCGGGAAAGCGCAGGGGAAATGCTGGGGAGTCTGGGGAAAAACAGGCCTCTGCTGGCACTGGTCTGCGCCGCCTTGATACTGCTTCTGGCCACTATGCTGGGACAGACCATGAACAATTACCTTTTCCTGGACTATTTTAAAAATGCCAAGGCGCTGGCGGCATTAAACGTCATCGGAATCGCGGGGGTTCTGATGCTGGCACCCTTTATCTCCAGGATTGCCTCCGGATTTGGAAAAAAGGAAGCCGGCGCCGTGGGAATGCTGTTGGCCGGAATTGTATATATACTGACATACCTCCTGCATTTGAAAAGCATTCCGCTTTTTTTGGCCCTGCTGTTTTTAGGAACCATGGGCACCGGCCTGTTCAACCTGGTCATATGGGCCTTTATCACCGATATCATCGATTATCAGGAGGTTGCCACAGGCAAAAGAGAGGACGGAACGGTGTATGCCGTATATTCCTTTGCCCGGAAGGCAGGTCAGGCGCTGGCAGGGGGAGCAGGTGGATTCGTGCTGACTGCCATTGGCTACGTGTCCGAGGCGCCCGCCCAGACGGCTCTGGTAGCTGACAGGATTTATACGGCAGCCACGCTTGTTCCGGGAGTCTGCTATCTGGCCGTTTTTCTTATTATGCAGCTTTGGTATCCCCTTACCAGGAAGGAAGTGGAAAAAAATACCGCCATTCTCCGGGAAAAAAGGGAGGAGGGTGTTACTTTTCACGGGTAGGGCCTGCAAGGCCCTCCTAAATTTGTCAAAGGAGTTGACAAGGCATGCAGTAACGAGTACCATGCATAGTATAAGGTTCCCCGGAAATGAAAAACAAAAGATTGTGCGAGGTATTCCATGAAGCTTCATATATCGGCCATTACGATTTCCAATCTCTGGGATGTGATTCAGGATCGCCAGGGAAAAACCTTCCTGACCAAAAAGGGTCTGCCCTTTACCTACACCATCAGAGGCGGAGAGCTGTTTACGGACAGGCGGGAAAGGTCCATCACCAGAAGCACTTTCGAGAAGGCATATGAGAAGCTGGTAAAGGATCAGACAGGAGAAAATCCGCCCCGGGTTATCGTGGGGCCAAAGACGCTGAATGTGTACGGAGCTCCCTATGTGTGGGCTGTTTTTATGGGGATCGGGCTGATCGAGGAGGAGACGTATATTCAAGAGGTATTGGAGTTGTAAATTTTATTTGACTTACATAGGATATCTGTGGTATAGTACGGCTGTATGGAAAACAGATGAGAAGAGTCTTCCATGCAAATATTTTTGCAGCTTGGTTGCATTATTGATTGAGTTAAAAGCTCAAATTTTATAAGTTGGTTACTATAAACCGGTGCTGATGCACATCTAACTTGTGAAACGGTCAATAAGAGTAGTAAAAGTAAAATATTTGCTATATAGACTCTAAAACCACATATCTGATATTTTCATACCTGTCCCATTCCTTCTGCGCCAGAAGACCGGAAAACGGGACGGCATACGAAAAGACAGAGGATATTCAAAGCAGGTGATGATGGACGTCACCTGCTTTTTTGACTTACAGGAAAAACCGGAGCGGGAAAAGCGCCTGGAGCAGAGAGGTATGAATATGAGCGATAAAATTTCACTGTACGGCTTCAACAATTTAACAAAGTCCCTTAGCTTCAACATATATGATGTTTGCTATGCAAAAACCCAGCGGGAGCAGAAGGATTATATCGCTTATATTGATAAACAGTACAATTCGGAGCGTTTGACCAAGATTCTCACCAATGTGACGGACATGATCGGCGCTACCGTTCTGAATATTTCCAGCCAGGATTATGAGCCTCAGGGGAGCTCTGTGACCATTCTCATTGCGGAAAACAGCATGATTCCGGCGGGAGATACCACGGTGGCACATCTTGACAAAAGTCATATTACGGTGCATACCTATCCGGAATATCATCCGGAGACCTGCCTGGCAACCTTCCGGGTGGATATCGATGTGGCAACCTGCGGTGAGATCACGCCTCTGTCTACGCTGGATTATCTGATCGGCTCCTTTGATTCGGATATTATCACCATGGATTACCGGGTCAGAGGGTTTACCAGGGATGTAAGCGGGCATAAGCTTTTTATGGATCATCATATGACCTCCATCCAGGATTATATTGCCGGGGCAACCCTTCACAGATATGACGCGGTGGATATTAACGTTTATGAGGCCAATATTTTTCACACCAAGATGCTGATCAAGGAGATCGATCTGCAAAATTACCTGTTTAACAGCGACGTTTATGAGCTGCCGCCAAAAACCAGGCTGGAGATCATGGATAACCTGCGCCGGGAAATGATCGAAATTTTCAGCGGAAGAAATATATATTAGAGGTACTGCAATGGCAAGATTGGATCAGTCCCGAGCGCCGGTCTATGAGGCGCTGGAAGAATTCAGGAAAAACAGGATTGTGCCCTTTGATGTGCCCGGCCATAAAAGGGGAAGGGGCAATCCGGAGCTGGTTAGGCTTTTGGGACAGCAGTGTGTGGGAATCGATGTGAATTCCATGAAACCGCTGGATAATCTCTGCCACCCTGTCTCCGTGATCCGGGAGGCGGAGGAGCTGGCGGCGGAGGCCTTTGGGGCGGCGCACGCCTTTCTCATGGTGGGAGGAACCACATCGTCGGTCCAGAGCATGGTGCTTTGCGCCTGCAAAAAGGGGGACAAGATTATTCTGCCCAGGAATGTACACAGAAGCGTTATCAATGCGCTGGTGCTGAACGGGGCAATCCCCGTCTATGTGAATCCGGACACGGACGACAGACTGGGTATCGCTCTGGGAATGAAGGTGTCCCAGGTGGAAAGGTGTATCCGGGAAAACCCTGACGCGGTGGCCGTGCTGGTGAACAATCCCACCTATTATGGAATCTGCTCCGATCTGAGAAGTATTGTGGGGCTGGCCCATGAGAGGGGGATGAAGGTGCTGGTGGACGAAGCCCACGGAACCCACTTCTATTTTGGGGAGCACATGCCGGTATCCGCCATGGAGGCCGGTGCGGATATGGCTTCGGTGAGCATGCATAAGTCCGGAGGAAGTCTGACCCAGAGCTCTTTTCTGCTGACAGGGCCGGACATGCCGGCCGGGTATGTGCGGCAGGTGATCAATCTGACACAGACTACCAGCGCATCCTATCTGCTCTTGGTAAGCCTGGATATATCCAGGAGAAATCTGGCCCTTCGGGGAAGGGAGGAATTCCGGAAGGTCACGGCCCTGGCGGAGTACGCGAGAGAAGAGATCAACCGGATCGGAGGGTATTACGCCTATACCCGGGAGCTGGTCAACGGTGACAGTATTTTTGATTTTGACGGGACCAAGCTCACCGTCAACACTCTGGGAATCGGGCTGGCGGGCATCGAGGTATATGATCTGCTTCGGGATGAATACGACATACAGATGGAGCTGGGAGACATTGCCAATGTGCTGGCATATATCTCCATCGGTGACCGGGAGCGGGATATGGAGCGGCTGATCAGCGCCCTGGTGGAGATCCGGCGCAAATACAGCCGGGACAATACAGGAATGTTCACTCAGGAGTATATCGATCCCAAGGTAGCGGTTTCCCCTCAGAACGCCTTTTATGCGGAAAAGGAATCCCTGCCGCTGATGGAGACAAAGGGCAGGATCTGCAGTGAATTTGTTATGTGCTACCCTCCCGGGATACCCATACTGGCCCCGGGGGAGGAGATCACGCCCGAAATCCTGGAGTACATCGTCTATGCCCGGGACAAGGGATGCTCCATGACCGGGCCGGAGGATCCGGGGATCGAACGGCTGAATGTGCTGAAGGAACTGAGAATATAAGGAAGAAGCAGGAAAATAAAAAAGGCGGTCAGAAAGAGAGGTGCAGACAGGTAAGATGGAATTATGGTTTTCAGAGCCCCATACACCCAATGTAAAGCTGTCCATCCGTGTGGACCGGCAGCTTTACAGCGGACAGAGCGAGTTTCAGCGGATCGATGTGTTTGAGTCGCCAGAGTTCGGACGGTTTCTGGTGCTGGACGGGTATATCATGCTGACGGAAAAGGATGAGTTTATTTACCATGAAATGATCACCCACGTGCCCATGGCGGTGCATCCCCATGTGGAGAAGGCTCTGGTGATCGGCGCCGGGGACGGCGGAGTGGTAAGAGAGCTGACAAAGTATCCGGAAATTAAGCAGATCGATATGGTGGAGATTGATGAGCAGGTGGTTCAGATCAGCAGGGCATACCTGCCCAGGACGGCCTGCAGGCTGGATGACCAGAGGGTTTCCATCCATTACGAGGATGGGCTGAAATTTGTCCGTTCCAAAGAGAACGAGTATGATTTGATCATTGTGGATTCCACGGATCCCTTCGGCCCCGGGGAGGGGCTGTTTACCAAGGAGTTTTACGGCAACTGCTATAAGGCCCTGCGGGAGGAGGGGATCATGGTAAATCAGCATGAAAGCCCCTTCTATGAGGAGGATGCCACGGCCTGTATGCGTGCTCATAAGCGGATCGTGGAAAGCTTTCCCATCAGCCGGGTATACCAGGCCCATATTCCCACCTACCCTTCAGGGCACTGGCTGTTTGGCTTCGCCTCCAAACGGTACCATCCCGTGCGGGACCTGGACGGCGAGCGGTGGCTTGCCAGGGAGCTGGACACGAAATATTATACCCCCAGGCTGCACGAGGGGGCCTTCTGCCTGCCGGCCTATGTGGAACGGCTGCTGCGGAGGGTGGAGGTTCATGGATAGCGGCTCGCTGAGCAGAGGGGAACAGTAAAAAGCGTGAAGGGATGCCCAGGGAGGGCAGATTATACAATCTTTTTAAATAGAAACAGGAGGTAAATATGTCAAAAATATTGATTATCGGCTGTGGAGGCGTGGCTTCCGTGGCCATTCAGAAATGTGCAAAGAAGGCGGATGTGTTTTCCGAGATCTGTATTGCCAGCCGCACGGTGTCCAAATGTGATGCCCTGAAGGAAAAGCTGGAGGGAAGTACGGCGGCTAAAATCACTACCGCCAGTGTGGATGCGGATAATGTGCAGGATCTGGTCGGGCTGATTAACAGAGAGAAGCCTGACGCCGTATTGAATCTGGCGCTGCCCTATCAGGATCTGACGATTATGGACGCCTGTCTGGCCTGCGGCGTGGATTATATTGACACGGCGAACTATGAGGCGGAGGATACCGAGGATCCCAAGTGGCGTGCCATTTACGAAAAGCGCTGTCAGGAGCAGGGCTTTACGGCGTATTTTGACTATTCCTGGCAGTGGGCGTACCGGGAACGCTTTGAGCGGGCAGGGATTACGGCTCTGCTTGGCAGCGGCTTTGATCCGGGGGTGACCAGCGTGTTTTCCGCGTATGCGCTGAAGCATTATTTTGATGAGATTCACTATATTGATATTATGGACTGCAACGGGGGAGACCATGGGTATCCCTTTGCCACCAATTTTAATCCGGAGATCAACCTGAGAGAGGTGTCCGCAAACGGCTCCTATTGGGAGAATGGCCGATGGGTGGAGACGAAGCCCATGGAGATCAAAAGGGAGTATGACTTTGCTCAGGTGGGGAAAAAGGATATGTATCTGCTGCATCATGAGGAAATCGAATCTCTGGCCAAAAACATTCCCGGCGTCAAAAGGATCCGTTTCTTTATGACCTTTGGTCAGAGCTATCTGACTCATATGAGGTGTCTGGAAAACGTGGGAATGCTGCGCACGGATCCCGTGTCCTTCCAGGGAACAGAGATCGTGCCCATACAGTTTCTGAAGGCATTGCTGCCGGATCCCGCCTCTCTGGGGCCCCGCACCGTAGGCAAGACCAATATCGGCTGTATTTTTACCGGGGTGAAGGATGGACAGGAAAAGTCTATCTACATTTATAATGTTTGTGACCATCAGGAGTGCTACAGAGAGCTGGGCTCGCAGGCTATCTCCTATACCACCGGTGTTCCTGCCATGATCGGGGCCATGCTGGTGCTGAAGGGTTTGTGGAAGAAGCCCGGAGTGTTTAACGTGGAGGAGTTCGACCCGGATCCCTTTATGGAGGCGCTGAATGAGTACGGCCTGCCCTGGGTGGTGGAGGAAAACCCGGTTCTGGTGGATTAAAGCTTCCTTTTCAGAGTATCCAGCCTGCGGAAAAACATCATAGGCCTGGAAGGTCTGATTGAAATCCCTGAGCGGAGGAAGGCTTTTGGGACGATTGGTGCGGTTGTCCACCAAAAAGCCCCAGCAGCTCCAATGCCTGTCCAGTATCAGGGTGAAGTAATAGGTATTGGCGGGAGAATCAGAATGAGCCCATTACAGGTAGAGCTTTTAGAGCGTACAAGAGAAAATGTGGAGATATACTTTTACAAGACACAGGACCAGGAAATTCACAGGATGCTGCCGTCAGCGGTCAGCACGGTGGAGGAGGCTCTGGTCGCCTATGAGAAGGCCTGTCTGCCGGGCGCGGACAGCTTTGGAAGATGCATTTATTGGGAAGGGCGTTATGTGGGTGATATCTGGTGCTATTGCATCACTAAAGAGGAGCATCCCAACGCTATGCTGAGTTATTGCATTTTTGAGAAGGAGTGCTGGGGGAGGGGAACTGCCTCTGCCGCAGTGGGAGCTTTTTTGAAGCTTGTGAAAAAGAAATTTTCCCTTGAATCCGCAGGAGCATTCACTTATGCGGATAACGCAGGATCCAGGCGGGTCCTGGAAAAAAATGATTTTGTGTGCAGGGAGCTTTTCGTGCAGGACGGGCGGGAATCGGCATATTATGAGAAGAATTTAAAATACGGAAATGAAGGCGGTACCGAATGAATCACCTGTTTACACTGCCCACACCCTGCTATGTGGTGGACGAGGGGCTGATAGAAAAAAATTTGATAATTCTGCGGGGAATCATGGAGAGGACCGGGGCCAGGATCCTGCTGGCCCAGAAGGCATTTTCCATGTATGACCTGTACCCGCTGATCGGTGAATATCTTTGCGGTGCCACAGCCAGCGGACTGCATGAGGCGAGACTGTGCGCGGAGGAAATGGCTGCTCCGCTGGCGCTTCGGGGGAAGTCCTGTGAAAATCATATTTTTTCCCCGGCGTACCGGGAAGAGGACTTTCGGGAAATATTAAAGTATTCCGACCATATTGTCTTTAACTCCTGGACACAGGTGAAAAAGTTCGGGGAGAGAGCCAAAGCGGCGGGCAAAAGCATCGGACTGCGGGTCAATCCGGAATGCTCTACTCAGGAGGGGCATGCCATATATGATCCCTGTGCGCCCGGGTCCAGGCTTGGGGTCACAAAAAAAAGCTTTCTTCGGGAAACGGAGCTGCTTCCTCTTTTGGACGGGCTCCATTTTCATACTCTCTGCGAGCAGGACTCCGACGATCTGGAAAGAACGCTGGATGCGGTGGAGGAAAAATTCGGGGAATATCTTCCCGGAATGAAGTGGATCAATTTCGGCGGCGGCCATCACATTACCCGGGAGGGCTATGATATTCCCAGGCTGGAGCGCTGTATCGGAAAAATGCAGGAAAAATACGGACTTACCGTGTATCTGGAGCCGGGGGAGGCGGTAGCGTTAAATGCGGGCTTTCTGGTTACGGAGGTACTGGAGCTTCAGGAAACCGATATAATGACGGGAATCGCTATTCTGGATACCTCTGCCGCCTGTCATATGCCTGATGTGCTGGAAATGCCCTACAGGCCGCCTCTGCGGGACAGCGGTCTGCCCGGGGAAAAGGCATATACGTATCGGCTGGGAGGTCCCACCTGTCTGGCGGGGGATGTGATCGGGGATTATTCCTTTGATCATCCGCTGACAGAAGGGGACAGGCTGGTGTTTGAGGATATGGCCATCTATTCTATGGTGAAGAACAATACCTTTAACGGAATGCCTCTGCCCGCGGTGGTTCTGCGGGAGAAGAACGGGGCCTGCAGGATTCTCAGACAGTTTGGGTATGAAGATTTCCGGCAGCGTCTGGGAAGCTCCCGGCCGTAGGGAAGAGGGAGGCGCAGGAAAAGCGGCCACAGGAGAAGCAGTCACAGGAAAAGCAGTCACTGGATAAATGGCGGAAGACAGCCGGATAACAAGACAGGAGCTCCGGCATACCGGAACCCCTGCTCTTAAGGAAGTAAATATAAAAGGAGAAAAAGTTTATGAGAAACTGCCGTAGCAGTGTTGTTGGTAGGCGAAGCTGAAGGAACCCTAACCTGGATCATTAAAACTCCACAGCTCCTTTATGTATGTATTTATCATAACGGAAAAATATGTCTAAAGTTTGACCTGAGGCTTAAGGAATTATAAAATTTATTAAGATTTTGGAACGATGAACCAGGAGGTTGTATTTATGAAAATTATCCGAAGCTCTACCCCGGCGGCAGACGGCTTCCGCATGCCGGGAGAATTTGAGCCCCATGCGGGCTGCATCATGATTTTTCCGGAGAGGGCGGATTCCTGGCAGTATGGGGGATATGCGGCCAGAAGAGCCTTTGCGCAGACGGCGGAGGCCATTGCCGGTTCGGAAAAGGTGACGGTATGTGCCAGTGAAAAGCAGTATGATAACGCCAGGGCAATGCTGCCGTCTCATATCCGGGTGGTGGAGATGGCCAGCGACGATGCCTGGTCAAGAGACTATGGGCCGACCTTTGTGAAGAACCAAAAAGGGGAGGTCCGGGGGATTGACTGGGGCTTCAATGCCTGGGGGGGCTTGCATGACGGACTGTATTTTCCCTGGGATAAGGACAACCGAATGGCCAGGAAGCTTTGTGATCTGCTGGACAAGGATGTGTATAACAAACGGGATTTCATCCTGGAGGGAGGCTCCATCCATGTGGACGGGGAGGGTACCTGCATGGTGACGGAGAGCTGTTTGCTCAGCGGAGGCCGGAATCCCGGACTGACCCGGCAGGAGATCGAGGATAATCTGCAGCAGTATCTGAATGTATCCACCGTTCTCTGGCTTCCCCGGGGGATCTATAACGACGAGACCAACGAGCATGTGGATAATATCTGTGCCTTTACGGCGCCGGGAGAGGTGGTGCTGGCCTGGACGGAGGATCGGGAGGATGCGCAGTATCCTCTGTCGAAAGCCTGCCTGGACTATCTGGAGCAGGCGGTAGATGCGGCGGGCAGGCGTATCAGGGTTCATAAGCTTCCTCTGCCCAGACCGGTTACCGTGACGGAGGAGGAATGCAGAGGGCTGGATGCCTGCTTTGACAGGCCTGCCCGGACGCCCGGAGAGAGGCTGGCGGCGTCTTATGTGAATTTTTATATTGCCAACGGCAGCGTGGTGATGCCTGGCTTTGGAGACCCTGCGGACGAGGAGGCCAGAAGTATTCTTCAGGGGCTTTTTCCGGACCGGCAGGTCATACAGATCTACGCCAGAGACATATTGATCGGCGGGGGAAATATTCATTGCATCACTCAGCAGATCCCCGCGTCCGGCGGCGAAGCGTGAGAAATTCGATTTCTGCACGGCAGGCATCAGATCAACAAGGATCCACAGATTAAAAAGCGCCTGCGGTCGGGCAGGCAGGGAGGCATTTTATATGAAGACTATTACCACGGCGGCGGTGCAGATGTACTGTAATCGCTCCAGAGAAGAAAATATTGCCGCGGCGGAGGAAAAAGTGCGGGAAGCTGCCGCCGGCGGGGCGCAGGTGATATTGCTGCCGGAGCTGTTTGAGACCTGGTATTTCTGTCAGGAGAAAAATTATGATTCCTATGAACTGGCGTCCACCCTGGAGGAAAATCCTGCCGTCAGGCATTTTCAAAAAATAGCAGCAAAGCTGAAGGTGGTGCTGCCCATAAGCTTTTTTGAGAGAGAGGAAAATGTAACCTACAATTCTGTGGCTATGATTGATGCCGACGGAAGCGTTTTGGGAATCTACCGCAAGACCCATATTCCCGACGACCATTTTTATCAGGAGAAGTTTTATTTTACCCCGGGCAATACCGGTTTTCGGGTCTGGGATACGGTCTATGGAAGGATCGGAGTGGGGATCTGCTGGGACCAGTGGTTTCCGGAGACAGCCAGATGTATGGCGTTGATGGGCGCTTCGCTGCTTCTGTATCCCACTGCCATCGGTTCGGAGCCCATCCTGGAATGCGACAGTATGCCCCACTGGCGGCGCTGTATGCAAGGCCATGCCGCCGCCAACGTGGTGCCTGTAATCGCCGCTAACCGGGTGGGAGAGGAGAAGGTGAATCCTTCAGAGGAAAACAATCGACAGTCCTCATCCCTGATCTTTTACGGATCCTCCTTTATCGCCGATGAAACCGGGGAGATTCTGGAGGATGCTGGACGCGGCGAAGAGAAGGTGATTCTTCATGCCTTTGACCTGGAGGCCATTGAGAAGCTTCGCTTCAGCTGGGGGCTGTTCCGGGACAGACGGCCTGAAATGTATAAAGGCCTGGTCCGGTAAAAGAAACGCCGGGAATATTAATTCCCATCATCCACGATTTTGGCGTTGGGATAGATGCGTTCCACCCGCTCATCGTCAAAACGGCTGTCCAGAAATTCGTCCAGTGCGGTCAGCTCCTGTCCACCCGGATTTGAAGCGTCATTGGTATGACGCTCCGTGTATCTGGCCAGAACCAGGGAGGACAGGAGCATATTGAAGATCATGAAAACGATCATGCAGTTAAAAAAGATTGTTCCGAATTTTTTGGGGATTTTTTCCACCCATTCGGACAGCTTCGGGTAAATCAGCTTCAGCCACACTACGGCGGCGATTCCCCAGAAAAAGCAGTAGAGCAGATTGATCCGTCCGCCCAGGTTAAACGCGAACCCGCTGTAATCCCAGAAGATAGTACCGAACACCATCTCCGTAAATACGCTGCAAATGTATTCATAGACACCACCCAAAAGAGTTCCGGCCATGAAAATATACCCGTCGCTTTTATTGCGATAGCGGTACAGGAACAGGGTCAGCAGAGCACAGCCCAGCCCCCATACGATGCTGAAGGGCCCGTAGACCACACTGCTGCGGCTCATCAGGGTGTGGGTAGTGATCAGCATAAATATGGTTTCGGTAATATCCCCCAGGAAAGCGCCGATGAAAAACAGCGCAGTCAGCTTATAAAACCCACAGCCCGGCGCAAATACGGCGGGTTTTTCTGTTTTTTCCCGATTTTTGATGTCCTCCACTATGACGGACTGGTCGATGGAGGGAAAGGATTTCTCCATACGTTTCCGAACCCGGTTTGTGAGCGTGTTTTCCAAAACCCGGGAAGTCTGCTGGATTCCTTCGGTGAGCTGAGCCAGTCTCCTGGCAGTGATCTTCATACCCAGGACTGCCATGGCGGTAGTCAGAAAGTCCGTGAGCAGAAGGCCGGCGGCGGCCCATTGAACCACCAGGGCTACAGGCCGGGGGACCAGGCGGAAGAGTCCGCAGATCAAGCCGTTGGAAAATTTCATGGTTACTACTGCCAGCACACCCCAAAGCAGGGAATAGCGCAGACAGATATAGCCTCCTAGGTTATGCCGGATGTGAGAATAATCCCAGAGCTTTTTATGGAAAATCTTTTCCATAAGCAGCCCCGTGAGATACTCCAGCATAGCGGCCAGCAGGCCGCCTCCCAGAAACAGGAAAAACAGGTTTCCCGTCAGCTCCGGCAGGAACAGGGCAAATAAAGTGGATCCAAACCCGTAAATAGGGCATAGGGGTCCGTTCACAAAGCCCCGGTTTACAAAGTGCCTGCGCTGAATGGCGGCCCAGCATACCTCGATGCACCAGCCTGCAAAGGAATAGACAAAAAAGAGCCAGGTTATGTCGGAAAGGGAATATACCATAAAAATCTCCAATTCTGTAAAATGTGTTTACACCTGGCAATACATAAGTTGTATATTGCCGGAGCCGGTGTACAGATCCATAAATATGCTGTCACTGATGCTGATACCGGGATCCGAATACCGCTCTGTGAAAATACATCCCCGGGACTGAAATGAGGAATGATTTTCATCCGTCAGTCGTATCACCAGCTGGGAGGAAATGATATCACCGATTTCAATGAAGGCCGATTGCTCCAGCTCATCCAGATGCTCCATATCCTTTATGTGCAGGTCGCTGAGCTTGTTGTACAGAGTCTTGGCCAGGTCCTGGGAAAAGCCGTAAAGGAACAAATGGCACTTGTGGCCCTTAATCATAGATCGGACGATGATGTCGCCGTCCACATAGCCTTTATATACGCAGGCTTTCGTGGCTTTGACTGGAATATGGTATATTCCGGTCAAAAAGCTTTTCATGGTACCCCAGATCAGCTCTTCCTTATTGCCGAAGCGATTCCGGGGATCCATGGGTTCGTTCAATATGATTTTTTTATCGCAGATGCACACATGCATGGTCAGCCAGGTGAGCAGAGTGCCTACAAAGTTTTTCAGAACTCCCTTTGAAAAGTTTTCCTCTATTTCCTTTTTGTAGGTCAGCACCGTATTTTGAAACTGCTTATGAAGCCTGGCGTGCTGGCGGTAGTCTACATAGTCGAGCTCTTTCTGCAGGGCTTCCTCCGCCGCAAAGTGACGGATCGTATATGTCACCAGGAAGTCCAGAATATCACAGCATTCTTTTTTGCTCTCATCCATGCCGGAGGTCTGGGTAATAGCCAGCAGCTGCTCGATTCGGGAAAATAATTCCCGGTGCTGCGAATCAATGGGTTCGCTTCCTATTTTGTATTCGTCTTTCCATAAGTGTACCTTGTCCATAAATGTTCACTCCTTTGATCATTCAATGTTCAATTTAAATATTCTGTCCGTCATGAACAGACGAATTCGGTACAAATCGTGATCCCAGGCTGTCCGGAGACGTTCGTCAGTAATGGCAAGGGTCTCCACAGTCAAAAGCTGTCCGCCGTTAAATTCCATGACGGCTCCTGCCGTATAGATCCGATTTTCGGATATTTCGGGTTTCCGGCTCACAATAAAGTTCAGAATCACGTTGCCGCAGTTTGTGGTGTCCGTCAGGGTAGTTCTGTCCTGATCCTTATGTAAAATGACCTCTCTTGTATAGAAGCGGCCCGGTTCCGAAAGGGGATAGGCCCCGGCCAGATCCATGGAAATAAGAGCATGCTTTTCGGTCAGGTCCGTATGGACATCCAAGGCCCTGTATCGGGGGCCGTCCCGCTGATCCATTCCCTCTATGGAAGGCAGGTTATGATACCCTGACTGCATGGTCCAGATTTCATATCTCTGAGAGGAAAAGGTCCTGCGGGTATAGCTTTCCACACCGATATCCGCCAGGAGAGGCTCTCCGTTTTTATACAGGGTAATGCTTCCGGTATCGTTGTGGTTGTGATTGTCATCATTGTCCCCGGCCTTAACTGCCAGACTGAAGGAACGGCTTCTGGCTATAAAAAGGCCGATGCTGGGATAAAAGATGTCACGGCGGCGCAGAGGCGGCGAGGAGTCGCATGCCATAAGCTGGGCGTAGGTAAAAGCGTTCCACAGACGATAATACAGGTTCAGCCGATAGATTTCTTCCTGGTAGATCTCTTCATTGGCCGCCTGATAATCCTTTGCGGCAAACAACATCAGCTCCGGCTGGTTCGTTCGTTTTCCAAAAAGAAATTCCCTGACCCCGCAGCGTCCGGCTACAGGAGAACAGTCCGCAAAGTTGAAATAATATTTGCCGTCAACATGGACATTGGCAATGTAGGCGGCTATATTTCGAATTTTTTCCCACTGATACAGATGGCGGAAGGCGCCGCCTGTCACCTGATCCATCAGGTCGCAGGCGGCATCCAGACATAAACCCGCCCGGCGAAAATACTGAGCGCCTTCGTCGCAGCAACCGTCATCTTCATAATCCTTCAGAAAGCAATCACAACTGAAGGAAGCCTTTTGCAGAATCTGTCTGCGCGTGTCCTCCGGCCAGGGATGAAGAAAGGCGGCGAGCAGTATGTTCTGGGTGCACCAGGGCGTCCAGTTGCACATGGGTTCCTCCCCGCTGCCCATCCACCAGAAATGCTCCTTCAGATAAGGAGCTATGATCCGCCGTTCCAGCTCCCGGCTGATCCTTTGGGAGATAAAGGGGCTGATCTCGTCCAGTCGTTCTTTCAGCAGGTAGTGGATGCAGGCCAGCTGGGCTCCTGTCTCGCAGGCGAAAAGGTCCAGCACGGGACGGGAAGAATCGGGCAGCGGCTCCTGGGGAGCTCCCCGTGCATAGGAATTGTGGGCCGGGAGCTGCCAGGCGCTCTCCTCACAGAGGGCGAAAATTCCGTTGACAATTTCGTCCAGAAACCGTCCCTCGCCCTCCACACATTCCGCCAGAGCCAGACTGTTTAAGGCAGTTCTCCGTCCAAAATAGATGTTTTCGAAGTTGACCCGGTTGCCGGTTCTGGAAAAAGCCATATAATCCGTGGCATGAATGGAAGGCCAGGAATATCCCTGCCACCGTCTGCCCTCCAGGATCAATCGTTCCTTTAATGCGTCAGGCAGTTCTTCGAAGGCGGCTCGTTCTTCTGCCCGGGGAAACGGGAAAAAGGGTTTTAATTTTGCGCCGCCGGACAGAAATTGTGCAGCTGCCTCCTGAAAACGCATTTCCAAAATAGATCACCTTCTTTTGGGTATTTTTTCAATAAATAAGTATAGCATAGAATGACAAAATAAGGTAGTGGTGAAAGAATTATTTTGTGAATAAAAGGAGCGCCGCTATAAGCGGCATCGGATGCGAAGAAGCCGTGAACAGCAGCCGGGACCGGAGGAAACATTTGGAGAGTATTGACTGGTCAGGATTCCAGGGTATATGATAGAAGAAAGCACTGGCAGCGGGAAGGGAGAGGAGATATGGCCATTTTATCATTAAAGGTGATTGACAAATGCGGAAATACCGTTTGTGTAAACAGCGGAGAGGATTTTGCGGACCTGGTGTGCATGCACACCTATCAGGAGGGAGACCGGATCACTCTGGAGACCTCGGAAAAAAATATTTATATAGTCTGGCAGGTGGATGATGCCATGGGGCCTGCGTTCGTTTACATAACGGATAATGTATCCTATCAGATTCCCTTTGGAGAGAAGCGGGTCTGCTATTCTCCCAAGGTGTTTTCCGGCAGCAGCCACTATCTTTACGCCAGAACAGCCAGGCAGGATGAGGTGGAGGCATATCGGAACCTGGCGCTGAATCCTGCGGATCAGCATGATGATACAGGCTGTTTCCCCCACGCCTCCGCCAATGTGGAGACTCGGGGCGAGTCCGTGTTTGCGGCCCGAAACGCCATTGACGGCGTGCTGGCGAACCGGTCTCACGGCTCCTGGCCTTATGGCTCCTGGGGAATTAACCGCCAGGAGGATGCGGTCATGAAGGTGGATTTCGGAAGAAAAGTGAAAACGGACAGGGTGGTACTGTATACCCGCTCTGATTTTCCTCATGACAATTGGTGGGTGCGGGTAACCTTGCGTTTCTCGGACGGAACCAGCCGGGAATTTGCACTGGAAAAATCCTCCACGGGGCATGAGCTCACATTTGAGGAAAAAGAAATCACCTGGATCGAGCTGGGAAACCTGATAAAGTCCGAGGATCCATCGCCTTTTCCGGCGCTGACGCAGATCGAGGTGTACGGAAAAAACGTCTGAAACGGGCGTATTGTATAAGCTGTCATGACCTGTAAGAAATATGTGTAGATGTAAATCCTGAAAATCCGGGTTCGGGTTTTCAGGATTTTTTCATTTTACCTGCGGAAAAACCAAAATGGAAACCACATATAACAGAAATGAAAACCTGTCTGAATAAGCTTAAATCGTGTAAACTGATTAAAACTGAATTAATATTTGGGATTTTTTTGTGGAAAACGTAAAATTAATTTCGAAGGGAAGGATAACATAATGAAGAAAATTGGAGTGATCGACTATTATTTGGACCAGTACCATTTTGAAAATTATCCCGCTTGGATCAAAGAGGCGTCCAAGGGAGCCATGGAGATCGCGTATGCCTGGGCGATGGTGGAGCATGAGGGGGGCAAGAGCAACGCCCAGTGCTGTGAAGAGCAGGGAATACAGCTTTTTTCTTCTATAGAAGAGGTGATAGAAAAAAGCGACTGTCTGATCGTTATGTCCCCGGACAATCCGGAGATGCATGAGGAGCTCTGCGCTCTGCCTCTGGCAAGCGGAAAGCCCACCTATGTGGATAAGACCTTTGCGGTGAGCCGCCAGGCCGCTCTGAATATTGTGGAGATGGCCCGCCAGGGCAAAACGCCCTTCTTTTCCACATCCGCCCTTCGCTACTCCAAAGAATACCGTAATGTGGCTAAAGAAGATATCGAGGCCATCAGCAGCAGAGGCCCCGGCATGTTTGGGAACTACGGGATTCATCAGCTGGAGCCCATCATATGTATGATGGGAGCCGGAGTGGAAAAAATAATGTATGTGGGGACGGAAAGCACGCCCTGCTTTATCCTGCGCTACCGTGACGGCCGTTTTGCCGCCATGACTCAGCTGGGCTGGGAATGTGATTTCAGTGTGGCCATCAATTACAAGGGTGATCATGCGGTAGTAATCAACGGAGCATCGGATTTTTATCAACAATTTATTGTGGAGCTGGTCGGATTTTTTGAGGACGGACGGCCCCGGGTTCCGGCGGAGGAGACCCTGCAGATCATTACGATCCTGGAGTACGGCCATAAGGCCATGGAACAGCCTGACACCTGGGTGGAGCTGCCGGTATAGTTTTTTATCCGCGTCAAAAGGCGTGAGACAGCGCCGTCATTGGTATTAGAATGTCCGATACAGCGGACATGGGTGTGAAATGATGGAAAAAAATAAACTGGGAAAGCAATTTCACTTTGACAACGAATTCTGGGATGCTCCCATGCCCTGCGGAATCATAGATCTTTATCAGCTGGGGGAGATATCCTGTGAATATGGATATGTCATAGAAGAACATGAGCAGTATGTCAACGAGATCACCTACGTGATTTCGGGGTCGGGTTACAGCTATATCGACGGAGAGGAGATCCAGCTGAAGGAAGGGGATGTACTTACGTGCGCCATGGGCCGCCGGCATTCTATCCGGGCTTCGGACACGGATATTCTGCGTTTTGCATATATTGGCTTTCGCTTTCGCAGTGCGCCGGATTCCCCCGACATGGAGCTGTTGCAAAATTGCTATCGCCAGTCCTACACTCTGGCAAGGGATCAGAATGATTTGATGTTTCCGCTGATACGGGCCATCAACGAACTGTATGCCAAAACGGACTTCTGGCCTGTAATGCTCAGAGGGTATTGCGAACAGATTGTGATCCAGGCGGCCAGGGATTCCAGGGTGGTGCACAATTCACCCATGGCCACTGATCGCACCAACCGTTCTGTCAGCGCGGAGGTATACAAGATTATACAGTATGTTGACAAAAATATTGAAACCATAGGAGGCCTGCGGGAGATTGCCCACGCCATGGGATATAATTACACCTATTTGTCCCATGTGTTTTCCAGGGTGACAGGAGTGACATTACAGAAATATATCAGTCAGAAGAAGATCGAGAGGGCAAGACAATTGCTGCGTTACGGCGATTTTACCGTGACAAAGGTGGCGGAGATGCTGAATTACGAAAGCCTGCAGTCCTTTTCCAAGGCATTTCGAAGAGTGATGGGAGTGACTCCCACCGTTTACATTCAAATGGAGAAAGAGGAAGACCGCACAATAGAGGAGAAAAAATATGAAGAAGAATCCGAGGCGCACCGGGAATAAACAGGGGAAAAGCAAGCTTAACACGGAGGGGAATCTCCGGGGCTTCGGACGGCCGGGGGCAGGCCTGAAGCGTGGCCTCGCAATATTTTTTGCGGTGACCCTGGCGCTGAATCCTGCTTTTGCCCATGGCTCGGAAGCGGGGGGAATCGATCTGACAGCTGAAGCCGATATGCCCTCTGTTTCCATGGGGGATGCCGGTGGTTATGTCAGGGACTTGGATCCTGCAGGAACTCCAGTCCTGGAGGTGGAGGCGGAAAACTGTACCTTCAGCGGCGGACTTGTGTCAGGAAGCGGAGATGGAAACTTTACCCAGGTCAGCGGCGGATTTGCCTTGAGGAACCAGGGAAGCACGGGAACCATCAGCGGCAGAGTGGTGCTGGGAGAGGCCGGAAGCTATTATGTGCGTGTCTATGTGGGAAGCCGGGAAGGAAACAGCGGAACAGACAGCATTAGCATAGACGGAGGAACTGCCTACAGTCTGATGGTGCCGGAGTGGACGGCGCCGGGCTGGTATGGGGCGGAGCTTCGGGATCCTGCAACAGGAAATCCGGCAGGTCCTCTGTCCCTGGAGGCGGGAGAGCATACCTTTGAAATCACCTCCAATGCGGCCTGGTGCTACTATGACCGGGTCGAATTCAGCAAGACCTCGGCGGATGCGACAGTGCCGGAGCTGACCATATCGGCGGTGCGTGGAACGGCGGCCAATAATTATTTTGCGCTGGGAGGAGCAGGACTTTTCGCGGATGCTCCCTGTGACAGGGCAGTGCTTCGCCTGATCGGGGATAATACCTTTACCTATACGCTTCATGTGCCGGAGGCGGGAAATTATAAGGTTACCAGCCGCGTAGCAGGGAAGAGCGGCAATTCCGGGACGGCGGTGCTTCGCCTGAACGGCGCAGACTATGATGTAAATGTGGAAACAAGCGGCCTGGACGCCGGTATGCCTCTGACGGAAGCCGTGGTAGCGGAGAGTGTGGCGCTGGAGGCCGGTGATGTAACAGTAACCTTGTCCACCGGGACGGCGGCCTGGTGTTACATAGATCAATTTGTGTTTACGAAGATAGAGGACGGCGGAGAGGAGCCTGATCCGGGTCCAGATCCAGACCCCGGGCCTGTAGAGGATCCCTTCCTGGAGGCAGAGGCGGAGGATTGCGTTTACACTGGTCTGGATTTGGGAGACGGAGACGGAAATTTCAGCCAGGTGAGCGCAGGATATGCCCTGCGGAATCAGGGAAGTCAGGGAACCATTTCCGGCAGAGTGGTGCTGGGAGAGGCCGGAAGCTATTATGTGCGTGTCTATGTGGGAAGCCGGGAAGGAAACAGCGGAACAGACAGCATTAGCATAGACGGAGGAACTGCCTACAGTCTGATGGTGCCGGAGTGGACGGCGCCGGGCTGGTATGGGGCGGAGCTTCGGGACCCTGCAACGGGAAACCCGGCGGGTCCTCTGTCCCTGGAGGCGGGAGAGCATACCTTCGAAATCACCTCCAACGCGGCCTGGTGCTACTATGACCGGATCGAATTCAGCAAGGCCTCGGCGGATGCGGCAGTGCCGGAGCTGACCATATCGGCAGTGCGTGGAACGGCGGCCAATAATAATTTTGCGCTGGGAGGAGCAGGACTTTTCGCGGATACTATCAGTGACAGGGCGGTGCTTCGCCTGACCGGGGACAATACCTTTACCTATACACTCCATGTGCCGGAGGCGGGGTATTATAAGCTGACCTCCTGGACCATAGGGAAAAACAGTGATGGAGGAACAGCCGGCCTGGAGATAGGAGGAGAGTATTATCCGGTCAGTATAGAGGCCGGCGGTGCGCCAGGCGGCATGCACCTGAAAGAGGGCATAGTGGCGGAGAATGTGGCGCTGGAGGCCGGAGATGTGACTGTGACACTGACCACCGGAACAGCGGTCTGGTGTTATATAGATCGGTTTGTGCTGACAAAAACAGATGAGCCTGTGGAGGATCCTGGCGCGGAGGGAAGCCTGGCGCTGGAGGCTGCCAGGGGAAGAATCACGGCGGCGGAAGGAAGCGGTCCCATTGCCGGATTTTCCACCGGAGACGGAAATTTTTCCAATCCTGAAAACAAGACCTATCTGCGTCTGTGGAGCGGCAACTCAGGCGACGTTACCCGGGTGGACTGGCAATTAAAGCTGCCGGAGACGTCCGACAGCTATAAGGTTATTGTCCGCATGGGAACCATCGGTATGGACTGCGGGCGGAATGAACTGATCATAGGCGGGAAGAGCTATTATTTTACCACTCCCACGAAGGAGAGCGCCAATGAGGATCAGATCCAGTGGTATGACCTGGAACTGACAGACCGGTATGGAAATCCGTTAGGCGCGCTTCCGCTGACCGGAATGCTGACACAGACAAGAGAGGATCCGGCGGCTTCGCTGCAGTCCAGGCAGGCGGCAGCGTTTGCCGAGCCCGCAAAGCGGATAGCGGTTCAGTTAATTCACAGAGGCGGCGCCGGGGCAGAGTGGTGTTACCTGGATTCCATCCGGTTTGAGCCTTCCGGGGAGAAGGCTGCTCCTGTGAATACCCTGAAGACAGAGGCGGAAGCAGGACTGATTCTGGAGGGAAAGGGCAGCGGGGCTATTTATACTACCTCCGACGGAAACTTCAAACCCTCCGGAGGGATGAGCCTGCGGATGATGGGGGGACCTGCCAGGATACAATATACGCTGGAGGTGCCTGAGAGGGGCTGGTATATGCCCTGGGCAACTGCGAGCAGCAGAGCCGACAATTCCGGAAGGGATAAGCTGAGGGTGGAAAATACCGAGTGTTGGCTGAGTATTCCGGCAGGAATAGCGCCCGGCAGAAAGGAGATCAGCTGGCAGACAGAGGACGGAGCTGCGGCTACTCCTGTCTGGCTGGAAAAAGGCGAATGTACTCTGACTCTGACCTATGACAATGCGGCCTGGTGCTTCTATGATACACTGGAGCTTCGGCCGGTGGAGGTGCCCTCACTGGAAGAGCTGGTAAAAGCCATAGACGCCCTGCCGGAATCAAAGACCATTCAGCTTGCTCATTCGGCGGACTTTGAGAAGGTTTTCCAGAAAATGAAGCTGTACCAGTCCATGGCGGAGCTGTACGGCTGGGAAAAGCTGGATGATGCCCGCCAGGCCAAAATGCTTCTGAACAAAGCCAGGATGGCGGCGTTGTATGCGGATCCCGGAGCGCCTTCGGGAAGATATCAGTACGAATGGGAGGACGGCACGCCCCAGGGGGGTGCCGCGACAGTAAGCGCAGGCGGCGCCATGAGCAGTGCGGACGGAGACGCTTATGTATATATTTTCGACGGCAGTGTGGTTCTGTATTTCTATGTGCCGGAAAACAGAAGGTACCATATGTTTTTCAAATCTGCCGTGGACGATCCCCAGGCGAAGGATAAGTGCGATATTGTGATTCTCAACGGAGGAAAGAATTATCTCTATACTTCGGAGGGGTATGCGGGACAATGGCAGCTTGGCCGGATGGGAAAGGAACGATATGTGAACGGAAAGCTGGCACCCCAGCCTCCGGCAGGCGGCTATTGGCTTAACGCCGGCTGGAATGCCATTGTACTTCAGGCCAATTGGGGCTATGCCTGCTACGACAGCTTTTACATAGAGCCTGCGGACTATTACATGTATGACGGCTGGTATTATCCTTATGAGGTGGAGGAGCTGATTGATAAAATGCCCTCCTGGGAGCAGGTGAAACCGGAGGATTACGAGCGCGTGTGGAGCGTATTCCGGGCATATCTGACTCTGGACATGGAAGGAAAATATAATGTCCGCAATCGGGACAAGCTATTGATGGCCCAGGCCAGGGCGGATGCTTTATGGCATTGGCCCGATGCCCCGGAGGGCACATTGTGGTATGAGCTGGAATACAGCCAGATGGCGGGAAATTCCACTGCGGGCTCGGACAGGTGGACCTATGAAGGCTACACGGGAACCGGATATGCATATTTGTTTGACTCTGGTTTTTTGTGTGAAGCATATGTGCCGGCAGGCGGGACTTACGATATCTATCTGCGCAGCGGAAGGGTGCCGGAGGGCGATAAATGTGACTTTGTATATGTGAATGGAACGGAATATCTGACGGCGGTTCCGGCAGGAGAAAAGGCCTGGCAGATTACTTCGGTGGGCTTGGAAGCCTATGAAGATGGAAAAATTAAATGCCAAATGCCGGTAGGAGGCATCTGGATGAATGGGGGCTGGAACGCTGTGGACATCCGGGCCAACTGGGGTTACTGTGCCTATGATGCGCTGATCATTATGCCCGGGACAGGAAGCGCTCCCGGAGAGACGGAAGGGGCTCCTTACTCCAGAAATGCCAATCTGCAGGACGCATACATGGGATTGGGATTCCCTCAGCAGGGATTCGTGGAGGAAGGCGCAGCCTGGCAGGCTATGTCCCGGGGGGAGGCTTCTATGGACAGAACATTATCCGGAAAGGAAACGGATGTTGAAAGGCTTTCCCCAACCCCGGGGGAAGAAACGGACAAAACCGGAACAGCTCCCTGGAAATATGTGGCGGCAGCAGCCTTTGCAGCTTTAGCGGCAGCGGTCATAGGCGGTCTGGTGATCCTGGCCGTAAAGAAACCGGGAAAGTCCGGTAAGGCGAAAGGAAAGCCGAAAAAGAGCGGAAGACCGGAAGGAGAGCCGAAAAAGAGCGGAAGACCGGAAGGAAAGACCGGAAATGAACCCGGAGCAGGCGGAGAGGAAGGCTGATATGAAAAAAGAGAGAATGCTGATCTTAATATTGCTGGTCTGCCTGCTTGCCGGGTGCGGCAAGGATAAGAGCACAGCTCAGGAGGAAGGGACAGAAACGTCTCTTCCCGGGGAAGAGGCCATGGAGGAATACAGCATGGTGATTACTGCCTGGGACACTCCCAGACAGGTGCTGGACGAACTGAAGAGCCGGGGCTGTGAGTATACAGAATATTACGACGGAGCCCTCCTTCTGCGGGAGGAGACGGCGGCGCTGGGCGATGTGGTCAGCATTTATCTCTGCGAGGGCACCTACGAGGTAGACAGCGGAGATTTCATTCAGGCAGACTGTACCAATAAGGTATCGATCCAGGGAGCCGGCGCTGACAAAACCATTATCCGTGCCCGCAGCAGTGTCAGGCAAAGCAGAGGATCGGCAGTGGACATTGTGGGAGGCGGAGAAAAGGCTGTGACGGTGAAGGACCTGACCATCATCGGTTTTGAGTACGGAGTACAGATCCGGAACGCACAGGGCGTGGTGCTGGAAAACCTGGTACTGGAGCAGAACCGGAATGCGGGAGTAAGACTGGCAGGGGCCTGGGAATGCCAAATCTCCGGGTGTATTTTCCGGGAAAACGGAGAGCCGCAGAAGGGTGACACCGGATATGGCCTGATACTGGATGCGGAAAGCTTTGGCAATACCGGCGCCGGCAACGGGTATCTGAACAACGGAAACCGCAATGTGGTGGATCGTCCGGCTTTATGGCAGTCTGACACGGACAATGACAACCTTATTGAATTGGAAAAGGACTATACCTTGTCCCTGGAGGCAAAGGAGCTGAAGGACCCGGTGATCGAGGCAAGGAATGCCAGGCCCGATGAAAACTCCCTGCGGTTTGAGGCGGAGGAGGGCGGCTTTTACGGAGCCGCCGAGGTCAGCCAGGGGAAAATGCCGGAGGCTTCCGGCGGGAAGTATATGTTTTTGGCCGATGGAGCGCTGTTTTTCAGGGTGAATGTTCCGGAGGAGGGTTATTACCGTGTCTTTGTGGCCGGAGGAAGCGACGACGGCAATAATAAGTGTGATAAATTCTCCATCAACGGCGGCCAGGAGTATCTGACTTCCTTCCCATGGCAGGGGGAGGCAGCCTGGCAGCTTTCCCAGCCGGGCCTGGAGGTCTGGACAAATAATGTGCTGACACCCGAGGCGCCGGTGGAGGGATTTTGGTTTAACGAAGGCGAAAATATGATCACCGTGACGGCAAACTGGGGTTATTGCTGTTACGATTGCGTCTACCTGGACAAAATAGCGGGAAACGGAGGCACGAAATGACCATAATGAAGGAAGCAGGAAAAAGGATTATTGTTCTGGCTCTGATCCTGCAGACCGCCTTTGCCGTGTTTCCTTTATGCGCAAGGGCGGAGGAGGAGAATGAAATGCCGTTGTTGAAAGGAATGTTTGCAGCCACCGAGCTGACCACCCAGGGGACTCCCTGGACCCAGGAGGACTGGAACAGTGCTGCGGCCCAGCTGAAGGAAGTGGGAATGGAGCTGCTGGTAATCCAGTATGCGGTGCAGTATTACAGTGAAACCTATAAGGTATACTACTATGTACCGGGCTTCGACGATCCGGGGCAGAATATAAATGACCGTCAGAATACGCTGCTTTACGCGCTGAATGCCTGCAGGGATCAGGGGCTTAAGCTTTATCTGGGACTGCACCTGGCGGAGGATATGTGGTTTTCCGCTATGGAAGCGGGCTTTCGGGATGTGGGAAGCGACGGCAGGAGCGCCTTTCTTGCGGAGAGCGCTGAATTTTCCAGCCGGCTGTTCGACGATCTGTGGGAACAGTTCGGACCGGAATATGACGATGTTATTGAGGGCTGGTACCTGCCCTATGAGTTTAATAATATGCTGGGGGACAGCGGACGGAATCGTCTGGTGGAGGACTTTTACCAGCCTCTTACTGACCATATTAAAAAGGTAACTCCCGAAAAAAAGATTTTGATCTCCCCGCTGATCTATCCGCCCATGCTGTCTGATCCCACAGAGGAAATGCTGAGTCTCTGGGAGAAGCTGATGTACGACGTGTGGGCCAAGACCCGGGTGGACATCATCGCGCCTCAGGACGGCTGCGGCTGGGAATCCTCCGTGAAGGAGAATCTGCCGATGTTTTATGAAACCATGGCGCAGGCCAGAGAGGAAGCCCAAAAGGTACGCAACAGCAAGGGCTGGGGACAGGCCATTGCCTGGAATAACCCGGAGCTGTATTCCATGACCGGCTCCAACACCATGACCATGAAAAGGTTCGGGGCCAATATGCGGGAGCTGGATTCCTATGTGGATGCGCATGTAAGCTTCAGCCTGCATTCCCTGGTGGATTTGGCGCCGGGTAAGGGGGGCACCAACATTACCAACGGCGCCTTCTATGCGGCATATGCCTATGTGGCGGAAAAGGGAAGTCTGTGCCGGACAATGCTTCCGGCCCCGGAGGGTCTGGAGGCCCGGACGGAAAACAGCTTTGATGTGATGCTGTCCTGGAAGCGGATGTCATCGGAAGACCTGGAGCTTCCCGTGGCGGGATACCGGATCTGCAGGATGGATGCGGGTGCGCCCGACGAGAGAATTCTGCTGCCGGATGTGCCCCAGCCGGCGGAAACCGAGACGGAGGTAGTTCTGCGGGACGCTCAGCTGGAGAACGGGCACACCTACCGCTATGAGATCTATGCCTATGACGGCTGCGGAAATCTGTCTCAGGAGCCTGCCGCAGTGGAGATCAGTGTTGTGGATGACGCGGTGGCAGTCCGTCGGCTGGAGGACAAGACGCCTCTCACACAGACACAGCTGAAGCTGTATAGTCTGGAGGGAGAACCTATAGTCAGCGGTGATATAGAGAGCCTGAAGGAGGGCGGAGAGCTTCGGATTGGTCTGGGAGAGGGCCCGGTACCGGCGCGGTATCTGCTGGAGGTTTCCTCCGGTGAGGAGCAGATCGGTCTGGTAAATCTGCAGGTTTCCTACAGTCCCGGAGAGGGATATTATTTTCCGGACAAAATAGAGGTACTGGCGGACGGAAAGCTGGCCGACACCCTGTATCCGCAGAGGGATTATGGATCCAGTCTTACAGGGAAGGTATGGCTTCCCGTGAGCCTGAAGGGTGTGACGGCGGGCAAGGTGGAGCTTTTGATCACGCAAAGCAGGCCCATGCTTGTGCTGAACCAGATAAGGGCCTATGGCTGCGACGAACAGGTAACGGTGCCGGAGGGCTATCGGGAGCCGGAAAATCTGGTATCGGGTCAGCCGGTCACCGTCAACGGCTATGAAGCCACCCAGAATTTTTCTCCCGACGCCCATTTTCGGGGTGCAGACCGGCTGGTTCTGGACTATGAGGAAGGGATCGTGGGGACGGAGCAGAATTTATATAAGGGCAGTTATGCCACAGAGCTGCTGACCAGAGGAAGCGCCGATCTGCCGTATCTGAGCTGGCAGGAGGACGGGGGAAGCTGCGGGGTTGCCGGAAGAAGCGCGGATGCGGATCGTTCCGTGTGGTTTCGGACCATTAATCTGAGGGGAGCAAGCTATGACCTGACTGTGGAGCTTCCCACGGCGCAAAGCATAAGCGGCATTTCCACCGAGTGGCTTTCCGACAGGGACGCCGCGGTATTTCTGCCGCTGAGAATCGAATATTACGGTATGACAAGAGGCGGCACACAGCAGCTGATCGGCACGGCGCAGCGTCCCGGCCAGGCTCAGATTGACTTTGACAGGCCGATCTCCCAGGATAACTGTCACCGCCCGGACACCTTCCGCTACAAGGTGCGGGATGACAGCGGTACGGTGTATGTGAAAATTATTGCGAGAGTATATCCGCAGTATCCTGCAAACAGCCATTTTGTGAGAGGATTCTGCGTGTACTAAATACATTTTTTCAGGAGGTTATTTATTATGAAAAGAAAATGGATCAAAAATCTGGCAGCAATAACACTCACCATGAGTATGGCGCTCTGCGCCTGCGGCGCGCCGGAGGGCGGGGACAGCTCCGGAACCGGCACACCGTCCGCCGGTGACAGCCCGGAGAATACGGAAAGCGGTACGCCGGATACGGACACCCAGGAGCCTGCCGGAAATGCCGTAAGCGATATCAGCGGCACCGTGGTCTTTGCGGTCCGGGACAGTGTGATGGAGCAGACCAGGCTTTACCTGAGAGACTTCAAACAGCTCTATCCCAATATTCAGGTGGAGATCCAGGAGTTTTCCGGCTCCGATGATCTGTATACCTATCTCACCAACCAGGCTACGGCTCAGAATATGCCGGACGTGGTGTACGGCTGGGACAACCTTTCCACCTTTGCCCTGCAGAACTGGATTTATCCGTTGGATGAGTTTCTGGAGAAGGATGATGAGATCCAGTATGTGCCCCAGAGCTTTCTGGACGGCTTTACCTATGAGGGAAAGGTCTATGCCCTGCCCGCCTGGCTGCAGTTTTCCTGTCTGGCCGTGAACAAGGATCTGTGCGACGAGTTGAATCTGGACGTGCCTTCCTATGACTGGTCTATCGACGAGTTTATCCAGCTGGCAAAGGATGCCACCACCAACACCACCTCCGGCATCAACCATGTCGGTTCCCTGGAGCAGTATCTGATGCAGGAATTTCAGGGCATCAAGGGACAGTGGGGCTACGACAGCGAGACCAGAACTTTTGATTTGACCAACGGCGCCTTTGAAAAATCCGTGGCGATTCTGGACGAGCTGGGCAAGGTGCCTCAGCTGGTGGCGGACGCCATGCGGGATCAAAGTGTGCTGGATGCCGGCGGTGTGGATGATTATTCAAAGAAATTCGGCGCTAATGTGGACGGCGTTTCCGACGGTAAAATCCTGATCATCAATGCCAGCACCTGGGATGACGAGTGGCTGAATCCCTCCCTGCAGGGAGTAAACTGGGACTATTATCCGATTCCCGCCCAGGTAAAGGGTGAGAACCGTCCCATCGTTCATGCGGATTACGCCATGATGCTTTCCACAGCCAGGGATCCCGAGGCAGCCTTCCAGCTGTTAAAATATATTACCTATGGCAAGGACGGCATTTTAGAGCGCATGGAGCTGCAGAACAGCAATGCCAACAACCTGTACGAGAATAACCGTTTTACCATTCCCGTGAGCACTCATCCCGAGGTGGCCGAGGCCTTCAAGGCTTCTGAAAACGTGCCCGAGGGCATCAAATATATGTATGACCATCTGGACATTGCCGTCAAGGGCGATTATTCCAAGGTACTGCCCGATTATTGGGCGGTGATAAACGACAGCATTTACCAGGCAAAGGTCCGTATCGGCGAGGGCGAGGATGCCGCTTCCGTAGCCAGGGAGACTCAGGAAAAGCTGAATGAGTCCTTCGGCGCCAGCTGGCAGATCTTCAGTGAGAAAATGCAGCAGGTTCAAAAGGATTTTGAGGCCATGAGGAATCAGTAACAGGATCAGGAGATTTATAAAATGGCAGGAAAATTTTGGAGGAACAGACATGCCTGGGCGGCAGGAATTTTGCTGTCAGGTCTTTTGTGGGGGCTGTGCGGCTGCGGCACGGAAAATGCGGCGCATGCTCCGGGAGAACAGGAGAGCGCACTGTATCACGGAAGCTGGGCGGTTCCCGCCGAAGAGGCTGTGGCGGAGGACTTGTCCGCACCTCAGGGCAGCTGGCAGATCCCTCTGGGGGAAAGGGAAAGTATTTCCCTTTCCGTACCGGAGGACGGTGAGTATATACTGCTTTTGACCTATCAGGTTAAAGGAGATATTGTGCTTCGTACCAGCCTGACGGCCCAGGTGGGGGAGCAGAGCTGCACCACCCAGCTTTTTTCGGTGTGGAGGGATGTGACAAAGCAGTACGGCACGGACCGCTACGGCAATCAGATTCTGCCCACACAGATGACGGAGAAGGTGCCTGTAGATGACTATGTGAGGGATCAGACGGGGGTGGACTGCCAGCCCTTTCGTTTTCTGCTCACAAAAGGAGAACAGACACTGACGCTGGAAAGCCATAATGCAGATCTGGAGCTTTCCCGCATCCGGCTGGTGCGGGCGGATTCTGTACCGGATTATGCAAAGTACAGAAGCGCCCTGGGCGAACGGGAGGCAGGGAAGGACAAAATTGTGATTCAGGGGGAAAACTACAGCGTCAAGTCCGACTCCTCCATACGGGCGGCCAGCGCCCGGAATCCGTCTCTGGATCCTTATGATTATCGTTATCTGCTCATGTGTGAGCTGGACGGCGATTCCTGCGGTGAAGCCGGACAAAAGGTGGAATATGCCTTTGCGGTGGAAACTGCCGGGCTTTATCAGCTCACCTTCCATTACAGACAGGGTGAAGTGGAGGACATTCCGGTATACCGCAATATCCGGGTGGATGGCAGATCCCTGTTCCGGGAGCTGAACAGTGTGGCGTTTCCCTATACGGGACGGGACTATGGGAATCTGACAGTCGCCGCGGAGGGGGAGCCTGTGGAGATCTATCTGGAGGAAGGGATCCATACCCTGCTTTTGGAGACGGACGCCACGCCCTTACAGGAGGCGGCAGCCGGACTCAGCGCCGTGAGGGAGGAGCTTTCCGCCGTGGGTCTGGAGGTAAAAAAGCTGGCGGGCACAAAGGCGGATTCCAGGCGCACCTGGGATGTGGAGAGCTATCTCCCGGGAGTGCTGGAGCGGCTGGAGAGCTGTAAAGAACAGCTTCAGATCATCTATGATCAGCTGGGAACCCTGCAGAAGGAAAAGCCTGCGGCGGCTATCGGGATCATTCAGGCCATAAACAACCTGGAACAGGTTTTGGAGGAGCCGAACAAGATGCCCGGCAAGCTGTCTCTTTTAAGCGAGGGGTCCGGATCTGCGGCTCAGCTGATTTCGGATCAGATCGATACATTGAAATTTCAGGGCCTCTGGATAGATTGTATGTATTTGCAGAGCGCTCCGGTGGAGAAGGCGGCCAACGCAGGGTTTCTTGCCCGGGCGGCCTCCAGCGTAAAACGGTTTTTTTATGCTCTGACATTGGAGGAATATACGGATAACCTGGACGAGGTGCTGCAGGTGTGGGTGAATCGTCCCGTGGAGTACACGGAGGTGCTGCAGGCCCTGGCGGACACAGATTTTACACCCAAAACAGGGATACGGGTACAGTTTTCCACCATAGGCAACGAGCAGAGAATCATTCTTTCCAACGCCACCGATCTGGCTCCCGATGTGGTTCTGGGTCTGGGTCCCAACGTGCCCTTTTACCTGGGAATCCGGGGCGCCGTGGCGGATTTGTCCAAGTTTCCGGGATTTGCGGAAACCATGGAGGAGTATAATCCTCAGTCTCTGACACCGTATATCTACGGCGATCAGGTTTTCGGAGCCACGGAGACCCAGGAATTTTATGTGCTGATGTACCGGAAGGATATATTGGAGTCGCTGAATATTGAGGTGCCCAAAACCTGGAAGGACGTGGAGGATCTGATGCCCGTACTCCAGAGAAATTCCATGAACTTTTATCTGCAGCTGTCCGGCTGGAGCGGCACGAAGCCCCTTTACAGCACGGCGCCCTTTCTGATGCAGGCAGGGGGAAATCTGTATGGAGAGGATGCCCTTACCACCGGCGTGAACAGTCAGGCTTCTCTGAAGGGCTTTGAGATCTTAACGGAAATGTATCAGCTTTACAGTGTGCAGCCCACAGTGTCCAGCTTTTATAACAGCTTCCGCTTCGGTCAGATTCCCATGGGAATCTGCAATTTTTCCGATTACATGATGGTCAGCAGGGCGGCGCCGGAGATTGCAGGGAAATGGGCCATTGCTCCGGCCCCGGGGATCGAAGATGTACAGGGCGTCATCCACAACGGTACCGCGGGAGCATCCGCAGCCTGTGCCATCATGGCGGCCTCCCACAAGCAGGAGGAGGGCTGGAAATTCCTGCAGTGGTGGCTTTCCTCGCAGGTGCAGATCGACTTCGGCAATATTCTGCAGACTACTTACGGAACCCTTCATTCCTGGAACAGCGCCAACACCGTCGCTTTTGCCCAGCTGAATTTTCCGGATGCGGACAGAAGGGTGATTCTGGAACAGTGGAGCAGCATGCAGGAAATTAACAGGCATCCTGCCATGTACGCGGTGGAGAGAGAACTAAGCAACGCCTGGCAGAGGGTGGTGGAGAATAACGTGCCGGTCCGGGTGGCGCTGGACGATGCGGCGACGAATATCAACAGGGAGTTTGAGCGGAAGCTTGAGGAATTCGGCTATCTGGATGAAAACGGAAATGTGCAAAAGCCCTTCGTCTATGTGACGGCGGAAGAGATCTTAAAGGAGGCGGCCCATGGAAACCATTAAAAAATATGCCAATAAATATTCCCATTGGGTTCTGCTGAGTCCCTTTCTGGTGTGCTTTGTGTTGTTTATGATCCTTCCCCTGATCTGCGGCATATTTTTGTCCTTCACCCAGTATGACACCATTCAGGCGCCTCAGTTTGTGGGGTTAAAAAACTACCTGACCATTTTTACCAGGGACCGGGAGTTCATGCAGCATGTGCTGCCAAACACCATTGTCTATGCGCTGATTGTGGGGCCGGGAGGCTATATTCTTTCCTTTTTCCTGGCCTGGCTGCTTTCCCAGCTTACAAAGTGGCCCAGGACTATATTGACCATCATTATTTATTCCCCTTCCGTCATGGGAACCGTTTGCCAGAAGGTGGTGTGGGGCGTGATTTTTTCGGGTGACCGGGTGGGATATCTCAACAGTCTGCTTTTGTCCCTGAAAATCATTGACGAACCCATTCTGTGGCTGACCTCGGCAAGCTATCTGCTGCCTATTATGATCCTGGTGGGTCTGTGGTCCAGCATGGGGGTAGGCTTTCTGGCGCTGGTATCGGGCATCATGAATGTAGACGCAGAGCTTTACGAGGCGGCGGCCATCGACGGGGTCCGGAAAAGATGGCAGGAAATTTTGTATATTACGATTCCGGCCATCAAGCCCCAGATGCTGTTCAGCGCCGTTATGGCTCTGGTGAATACCTTTAATTCCCCGGGCATGGGCGTGACGCTTTCCGGTACGAATCCCACTCCCGGCTATGCGGGCCAGCTGATTGCCAATCACATGGACGATTACGGCTTTCAGCGGTATGAGATGGGGTATGCCGCGGCATTGTCTATGATACTGCTGCTGATCGTATGGGTATTTTCCCGGGCGGCTCACGGGCTGTTCGGCGAAAAGGACTGACGGGAAAAGGCCTGCGGGAAGAAGATGCACATGAGAAAGAGAGGTTTTTTATGGCAAAGCCTTCGGTAGTAAAAACGGCGCCGCGAAGGTTTAACAGAGATCAGATCATCATTTACATTGTTCTGCTTCCTGTTATTGTGGTAATGCTTCTGCCGGTGATTTATATTGTATTTCATGCGTTCAAGCCCATCGACGAGCTGTTTGCATATCCGCCCAAATTTATCACGCTGCATCCCACCTGGGATAATTTCCGTATGCTGTTCGGTGTGGCGGACGCTTCCAGCTGGCCGGTGTCTCTGCGGCTGTTTAACAGCGTGATATCCACCATAGCGGTGGTTGCGGCCTCAGTGCTTATGAGCGCGGCGGCAGGGTATGTTCTTGCCAAAAAGGAATTTCGGGGAAAGCGGGCCCTTCAGCAGATTAACCAGGCGGCGCTGATGTTTGTGCCCCTGGCGGTGGCGGTTCCCAGATTTTTGATCGTAAAGCAGCTGGGACTGATGAACAATTTCCTGTCCCATATTCTGCCTCAGCTGGCAATGCCGGTGGGCCTGTTTCTGATCCAGCAGTTCGTCAGCCAGGTGCCAGATTCCCTGCTGGATGCGGCCAGGCTGGACGGCTGTTCCGACTATGGGATTTTGTTTAAAATCGTTATGCCGGTGATCAAACCGGCCCTGTGTACCGTGGCGATTCTGGCGTTCCAGCAGGCCTGGACGGCCACGGAGGCTTCTCAGATGTTTATCGATGGGGAAAAGCTGAAAACCTTTGCTTATTTTGTAGATTCGGTGGCATCGCCCACCGGGGCCTCTCTGCCTGGGCAGGCCATGGCGGCGGCAGCGGCGCTGATCACATTTGTGCCCACCATCGTTTTGTTTATCATCATGCAGTCCCAGGTTGTAAACACGGTTGCCCATTCCGGCATCAAATAGGAGGAGCTATGGCGACAAAAAAACAGAAGCTGGCAGGCCGGATCCTTGCGGCACTGGCGTTTGTCCTGGCAGTGATACTTCCCGGACCGGCGGTGAGGGCGGCGGCCCTGGCCGGGGGAAACGCTACAACAAAAACCTATACCCTGCGGAAGGAGAGCGGAAATTCTCTGCTGATTCCCACTCAGGATGCTTATCTTACCGGAGACGCGCTGTTTCTGGATGATCCTCTGCGGATGCCCGAGGATTTGTACTGGATCGACTCCAGGCTGTATGTGGCGGACACTGGCAATGGCCGAATCGTCTGTCAGGATCTGGAGAGCGGTGAAATACACACCTATGGAGAGGGAATATTGGTGAGCCCCAGCGGCGTCTTTGTGACAAAGGAGGGGGAGATCTATGCGGCGGACCCCTCTCTTGGGGCGGTGGTGGTGCTGGATGGACAGGGAAAAGAGCTGCGGCGCTACGGAAGGCCGGAGAGTACGGCCTTTGGAGCAAACACCCAGTATCAGCCCACAAAGGTGGCGGTGCTGGACAGCGGAATCATCTACATCGTGTCCTCCGGATCCTTTGACGGCATCATACAGCTGGATGCAGAGGGAGAGTTTATGGGATATTATGGATACAATAATATTCCCATGACAGCTCTGGACGTGCTGCAGGATCTTCTGTTTACGGAGGCCCAGAAGCAGAAGCTGTTTAACAAGATTCCGCTGGCCTTCTATAATCTGGCGCTGGACGAGAAGGGGCTTTGCTATACCGTGACCCAGAGAACAGGGGTTACCCCCTTGAAAAAGCATAATATCGCCGGGGTCAACATTTTGGAAAACACTCTGCCTGATGCACTCCTGGCGGATATCAGTATCGGCCCCGACGGACTGATTTTTGCGGTCAGCGAAAGCGGCCTGATCTATGAACTGGACAACGACGGCCAGCTGCTTTTTGCCCTGGGGGGCCAGGCAGCCAACAGCGAACGCCGTGGGCTGTTTACGCTGGCCAGCGGCATTGCTGTGGATCAAAGCTGCAATCTGTATGTTCTGGATAAGGAGCGGGGGATCGTCCATACCTTTCTGCCCACGGAATATGCGGATCTGATGCACCGTGCCGTGAGGCAGTACCGGAACGGAGAATATTCCGAGAGCAGCCGGACATTGGAGAGAGTGCTGCAGCTGGCGGGCAATATACAGATTGCCTATCACTATTTCGGGAAGGTGGAGATGCAGCTGAGAGACTATGAGGCTGCCACGGTAAATTTCCGGCGGGCCGGGGAAAATGCCGGGTATTCCGACGCCTTCTGGGAGGTGCGCACCCAGCGGATCAGTAAGTGGTTCGGCGGCGCTGTGATGGGAGTGCTGGCCCTGGCCCTGCTTACAACGTTTCTGGCCCGGCGGCGGAAGAAAAAGGAGCCTGAGGCCGTATATTTTTATACGGACGGACGCAGGGCCCAGGACAGAAAATTTTCGGAAAACCTGAAGTTTTCCTTCCGTTTTTTCAAGGCACCCTCCAACAGCTTCTATGAGGTGAAGCTGGGGGCGCGGGGGACGGTGGGAACCGGGGTATGTCTGTATCTGCTGGCCTTCCTGGCATTTGCCCTTTATTATGTGGGAAGGGGCTTTGCCTTTACCGGCGTCAGCCTGAGCAATACTTCGCCGCTGTATCTGGTGATTTTATTCTTTCTGCCCACAGGGCTGTTTGTTCTGTCCAGCTACATGGTCAGTGAGGTCAACAGCGGGGAGGGAAGCCTGAAGAGGATGTTTATCGGGATGTCCTACGGCCTGGCGCCCATGATCTGCATTTTGCCGGTTTTGACATTTCTGACCCACATACTGACACGGACGGAGTCCTTTCTGGTAAACTTTGGCTTTATTGTGGCTGTTTTGTGGACTGCGGTGCTGGAGCTTCTGGCGATTAAGGAGATCCATAATTATGAGCCTGGGCAGGTGGCGGTGAATGTGCTTCTGACCTTGTTTTTAATGATCGTGATCCTCTTTGCCGGGTCCATACTGGTCATGTTCTGGGACACGGCGCTGGATACGGTGTCTGCGTTGTTTAAGGAGGTGTGCTACCGTGTATTACATTAGCAGGTGGTTGAAAGGCAGGCGGTTTGGAATTTTACGGCGGCGCATCCTTGGGGCGGCGCTGACGTGTGCGCTGCTTATGGGAGCCTTTTGTCTTCCGGTCAGTGCTTCCGCCGGGGAATTCGGCTCCAACAGGTATACCCAGGCCCTGTCCCAGGCCGGGCCCCTGGAAGGGTATGATCTGGAGGGTTATACCCTGCTTCTGGAAAACGATACGTTAGCACTGTACTGGCGCAGAGAGGTAGGAGGCCTGCGGGTTGAGGACAAGCGAAGCGGTTATGTGTGGGGCACCATGGCGGAGGATAAGCCGGAGAATCTGAATCAGCGCTGGTCGGCCATTGCCAATTCCATGGCAGTTATCGATGTGTTTGACGGGGACGGAAAGGGATATAAGGCGGGTATTGCGGGAGAGGAGATGCAGTGTGAGGTATATGGAAGCCAGGTGGAGGTGCAGGCCTGGCTGTCGGCTTGGCAGATCGGTTTTACCTTTCAGATAGAGCTTGCGGATAACGCTTTGACCTTTTCTATGGAGGATGAGTCCATTGTGGAGGAAGGCGATTTCCGGATAGCAAATCTGACCTTTATTCCCTTTTTTGGAGCGGTGGACGGAAACTCTCTGCCCGGCTATGTGTTTGTGCCGGATGGCTGCGGGGCGCTGATTCGTTTTTTAAGCCCGAGAAACTACCTGACAGGCTATGAAAAGCGGATCTACGGATCGGATCTGGGGATCGATGCCATTAATTCCTCCTACACCGGGGCGGCGGATACGGCAGCTTTGGAACAGTCTGCCAGCCTGCCGCTGTTCGGTATTACTCATGGACAGGGGCAGAATGCTTATCTGGCGGTGGCGGACAGCGGGGAGGAGTATGGCACTATTGTGGCGGATCCTGCGGGGCTGATCTGTGATTATACCAGGGCCCATATCCGGTTTGTGTACCGGCAGATGTATGAACAGCCGGTGAGCCGGGTGGGGGTGGGAATTCAGACGCTTCAGCCAAAGAGGAATGTGGTCAACCCAAGGATTACCTATTATTTTCTCACAGGAGAGGACGCGGGATACGCCGGTATGGCCAGAACATACCGGGGACTGCTGGAAAGCCGGGATATTTTGGGAACGCAGAGACTGGAGGGAGAGGTGCCTCTGCGGGTGGATTTTTTGGCGGCGGATATCCGAAAGCAGTTTATCGGCGCTTCCACCTATACTGCCACCTCCAAAGAGCTTTTGGAGAAGGCCGGAAAGGAATTGCAGGACGCCGGGGTATCAAGGCTGGAGCTGGGGCTTGTGGGATGGCAGAAGGGCGGTCTTAACGGATACCGGAAAACAAAGGATGCAGACCATACCGTTTACGGTGCGCTTTCCCGGCTGCAGGATGTTCCGGAGCTGGTGCTGTCCCTGGCACCCTTTTCCGCCAGAGAGGGACAGCTGGACAAGCGCAGCGAGGGGGCCATCTCCCTGTCCCAGGAGCTGATTGACAGGAAGCTTACGGATCGCAGCGGAGCCCAGGAAAAATGGCTTGGGGATGTGTATTATCTGAAGCCGCAGAAGGCGGCAGAGGCGCTTGAGCGGCAGGCGGCCGGCCTGGCTCAGGAGGGCTTTGATACTCTGCTGGTGCAGGAGATGGATCTGCTGTATGGAGAATATCTGGATGGCTCCGAGACCAGCCGAAGTCAGGCTCTGGAGCTGATACAGAGCACGGTGGAGGAATTGTCGGGGAGATACGAGAAACTGATTCTGACCCGGCCCAATGCCTGCCTGTTCGGCAGTATGGACGGCTATGACCAGATGCCCATGGTCAGCAGTCAGTTTTTGTATGAGACGGACACGGTGCCTTTTCTGCAGATGGTGCTGTCCGGCAGGGTGGAGCTTTACGCGCCTTATGGAAATCTGAGCTTTTATTCCGTAAGCGATATTTTGAAAATGATTGATTTTAATACCAGCCCCACCTATCTTCTAACAGAATGCGACAATTATGCTCTGAGAGATACGGCGTCCTCGGAATTGTCCAGCACCCGGTATGAGGACTGGATGGATACGGCGGCGGAGGTCTGGAATCAGGTGAACCAGATCCTGGGAAAGACCAGAGGGCAGCAGCTGACGGACCGCCTGACGCCGGAAACGGGCGTGGTGATCAATTGCTATGAAACGGGCAGAGTATATATTAATTACAATAAAACAGAGCGTACTGTGGAGGGAGTTCTGATCCCGGCGCAGACGGCGGTCTGGCGGGAAGGGGTGTGACGCAGGGATGAAGAAAAGGAATGAAAAGGAAAAGACAAAAAAGAAAAATCATCAGCTTTCTCTGCATCAGCGCAACGCCCTGGAGGGTTATCTTTTTCTGGCTCCCTGGCTGGTGGGACTGGCGCTGTTTACCCTGTTTCCGGTGGTATATTCCGTGATTTTAAGCATGAGCGACGTGCAGATGGATCCCACGGGAATCAAGACCCGGTTTGTGGGGCTGCAGTGGTATCGGGAGGCATTTACCCTGGACACTACCTTCCCTGTTTCCCTTCTGGATACAATGAAATTTGTGCTTTTGTCCACGCCAATGATTGTGGTGTCGGCGCTGCTTCTGGCATTGCTTTTGAATGGAAAATTCAGGGGAAGAAGCGTGTTTCGGGGCGTATTTTTCCTGCCGGTGGTAATCATCAGCGGCCCGGTGATCCAGGAGCTGCTCACCACCAGAGCGGCGGCAGTGATTCATCCGGAGAGCTTTATCATCTATGACTTTATTGCGTCGCTGCCGGTTGTGCTGTCGGCCCCGCTGCTGTATATTTTTGACAATATTGTGTTGATTTTGTGGTTTTCCGGAGTGCAGGTGGTGCTGTTTCTGGCGGGGCTGCAGAAGATCGGACAGCCCATCCGAGAGGCTGCCTCCATCGACGGAGCTTCCCCCTGGCAGATGTTTTGGAAGATAGATCTTCCTTTTTTGAAATCTTTGATCCTGCTGAATACCATTTATACCCTGGTACAGCTCAGCGCCTTTTCCAGCAATGAGGTGAATCAGGAGGTGGTGAATAAAATGACGCTGGTGGGCAAGACCTATGGCTATTCGGCGGCGCTTTCATGGATCTATTTTGCATGTATGCTGCTGGTCATCGGGGCGGCGTTTCTGGTTCTGCGGGATAGAAAGGAGAAGGCGAAATGAAATCAAGTGTGAAGCGTTTCCTGGCCCTGGGAATCCGTTATCTGCTTTTGATCGGCATCAGTGTGGTGTTTTTGTATCCTGTTTTGTACATGGTCTGTAATTCCCTGAAAAGCATACAGGATTTGGTAAATCCCACGGTGGAATGGCTGCCCTCAAGGCTGTGCTGGGACAATTATACCAGGGCGCTGAAGACTTTGGACTACGGCAAAACTCTGCCGTTTACCTTCCTCTATACGGCGGTGGCGGCGGCAGCCCAGACTGTGTGCTGTGCCATGGCCGGGTATGCCTTTGCCAGGCATGAATTTCCCCTGAAAAGGTTTTGGATGGTGATGCTGGTGGCGGCCTTTCTGGTTCCTGCTCAGGTAACGCTGGTGCCCAGGTATTTGATGTTTTTTAACTACAGGCTTACCAATACCCTGTTTGCGGTATGGCTTCCCGCTCTGTTGGGGCAGGGTGTGAGCAGCTCCATTTTTATCCTGGTTTTTGACAACTTTTTCAGCAGCTATCCCAAAAGCTTCGACGAGGCGGCAAAGCTGGACGGAGGGGGAAAATTTACGATTTTTTTCCGGGTGGCGCTGCCGATGGTTAAACCGGCCATAGTGGTGAGCATTCTGTTTTCCTTTGTGTGGATTTGGAATGAGACCTATACCTCAGGTCAGCTGATGGGGGCGGGACTGCGGACGCTTCCCATGAAGCTGGAGAGCTTTGTGGCGGAGTTTACAAACATTTATAGTACCGCCTCCGCCTCCGGAGATATGGCGGCCCGATTGAATGAGAGCGGAAGGCTGGCCGCTACCCTTTTGGTGGTGGCGCCTTTGATGGTTTTGTATATGATTCTGCAGAGAAGCTTCATCAGAGGGATCGACGCGGCCAGCGGGCTTACCGGCGAATGATAGAGAGGGAAAGTTTGATCGGCGCACGAAAAAAGGCTCCGCTTCAGAAAGCGGAGCCGAACAGCTCCTGGGGTCCGGGGCAGGCCAGGACGGTTCCCCCGGCAATAGCCTCCTTTGCGGTCAGGGCGGCACAGAAGGCGGAATAGGCCTCCTGCAGGGAGGGAATCGGGTCCGCGTCCTCCTCGATCATCCGAATCAGGGTTTGCAGCTGAGCATACATATCCTTGTATTTAGCGGATACGTTGATGGTGCGGTATTCTCCGGTGACGGAGGAATAAAGGGAGATCAGATCTCCCTCCTCCTGATGATCGTGGCGGAGGGCCTGCAGGGTCAGGGATATATGTCCCTTGCTGCCCACAAACTCTTTCACGTTCTGTGAGGAAAGGCTGGGGCTCCAGCCTGCTTCGTAATATCCCATACATCCGTTTTCCAGCCGGACATTGATGACACCGTGGTTATCGCAGGGGGAATCTGCGTCCAGCCTGGTGGAAAAGCCGCCTGCCTGGGTGATCCGGGAGCCGGAAAACCATTGCATCACGTCCAGATAATGTACGCCGCAGTCCACAAAGGGCGGGCAGTCCTCCATCAGCCGCTTATACCGGGGCCAGTCCAGGGCGTGGTGATTCTGCACCATTCGCATAAGCTTCAGCTCGCCTATGGCGCCCTCCCGGATCATCCGGGCCACAGTCTGGTAGGTTTTGTTGTGGCGCAGAATATGTGCCACCAGAACCTTGGAGCGGGAGGAGCGCACCAGATCATAAAAGGCACGTCCGTCCCGGGAGCCGGCGGCAATGGGCTTTTCACAGAGCACATGCAGACCGGCCTTCAGGCAGTCCTTTAAGATGGAAAGATGGCTGTCCGCATAGGAAGCAATAATGACGATATCCAATAGCGGATCCTTCAAAAAGGCGCGGTAATCCGTGCCGTGGCGCAGTGCGCCGTAGCGTCTTGCAAAGGAAGCGGCCCGCTCCGGGTCCTTGTCCGCTACCGCTGCAATGCGTATGTTGTCCCGATAATAAATGTCCTCGATGTGTTCTTTGCCAATATGTCCGCAGCCGATCAGCAGAATGCCGTGTTGTCTGTTTATCATGATGTTCTAAATCTCCCGAGCTGTATGGTATTGTATATTTGAGCGGTTGTGCTGTTCACGGAGAAGCTCCGACAGGTGCTTTTATGCGTTTCCTGCAAAAATACGGACGGTTCTTTTTGTGCCGGCGGCATGTGCTTTACATGAAGCTGCCGACGGCGGCGGCAGTACTTCAGATGCGGGACATGGCGCTGCGCAGGAAATTCACTGCCAGGCCGATGTCCGCCGCAGGATTCTCTCCTACCTCACGCTCAATGGTTAAAAAGCCTGTATAGCCGATTTCATGGAGGGCCTTCAGATAAGCGTCAAAGTCCACCTTTCCCTGTCCCAGGGGAACCTCGCGGAAGTATTCCTCCAGCCGCAGGTCTCCGATGCCGCCCTCGGCAAAGAAGTCATAGATCACCTTGGGATCGGTTTTGCGCAGAAGAATCCCGTCCTTGGCATGGGTGTGGACGATATAATCCTTTAAGGTGTATACGGCCTGCACGGGATCGTCGTCCGTCACCATAACCAGGTTTGCAGGATCCAGATTCACGGCCACGCCCCTGGAGCTTAAGCCGTCCAGAAATTCTTTCAGCCGCAAGGCAGGCTCCGGACCGGTCTCTATGGCAAAATACGCTCCGTTTTGGTGGGCATACTCGGCCAGCTGGCTGCAGGCCTCCTGCAGAATCTTGTAGGTGTCATTCTTCTCTTCCGGCACCACACCGATGTGTGTGGTTACCACATTGGAACCCAATTCCAGCGCCAGATCCACTATGCGCTTGGAACGTTCGATCTTTGCGGGATTTTCTTCCCTTCGGGCGAAGCCGTGACCGCCCAGATCCCCGCAGAGGGCGGAGACCACAAGCCCGTTGGCCTCAATAATCGATCTTTTTTCCGCAATAAGGGAGGCAGTCATATTTTCCGGAGCCATTTCTCCCTCCACCGCATAAATCTGTACGCCGTCAGCACCCAGATTGGCACATTTTTCCATGCTCTCCCGAAAGGGCAGACGCAGCCAGTCAGAGATGATTCCTACTTTAAATTGATTCATAAAGGGTCCTCCGTTTCTTCAATCAGAGTACGGTGCATAATGTACATAGTAACTGGGAAATGTATCTTATACACGGATTTTGGTTGACATGACTTCATTATAATAGAAACTGGCAGACGGCCGCAATAGAAAAAGAATGGAGTTGTATGGTCTTAATTTGTGATTGTTACAGTTCACACGTCAGCCTGGCAGGGTCAAATTCCATGCTTGCATGAGAAGTTGACCTGACAGGCTGACGAATGGCGTGGGTGAACGGTGACTTGCGGAATAAATCGGGAAAACAAAAACTGAGACTATATATAACAGAAACACAAACCTGTTCGCCGGAAAAGGATATGGTAAACTAAGATAAACGAATGGTAACGCAATCATCTTTGTGGTATTATGTATTTGAAGGGTGAAAGCTTTTATTTCAGAATGGAGGTAATGTCTGTGAGCAAAGTAAAGATTGCAGTCATCGGCTGCGGAACCATCGCCAACAGTGCGCATATCCCTGCTTACATGAAAAATCCTGAGGCGGAGATCATGTATTTCTGCGATATTATTCCCGAAAGGGCGCAGGCGGCTGTAGAGCAGTACGGCTGTGGAAAGGCTGTCGCGGATTACAGGGAGCTTTTGGACAACAAAGAGGTGGATGCAGTTTCTGTCTGCACTCCGAACAATGTGCATGCGGAGATTGCCATGGCGTTTCTGCGGGCGGGGAAGGATGTGCTGTGTGAAAAGCCTGCAGCCCGCACCTATGCGGAGGCTCTGAAAATGCAGGAGTGCCAGGTGGAGACAGGGCGTATCCTGACCATCGGCGTCTGCAACCGTTTTAACACGGCGGTAAACAGGATCAAAAAAGCTATCGATGCCGGCGAGCTGGGGGAAGTATATCATGTGTATATCAGCTTCCGTTCCCACAGGAGCATACCCGGCCTGGGAGGCGCGTTTACCACCAAGGCCATTGCGGGCGGCGGTGCGCTGATCGACTGGGGCGTACATTTTCTGGATATTGTAATGTACTGCTGCGGGGATCCCAAGCCCAGGACAGTGTCGGGGCAGGCCTTCTGCAGGCTGGGAAGAAATATCGAGGAATATACCTATGTGGATATGTGGGCAGGACCTCCGGTAAAGGACGGCATCTATGACGTGGATGATTCTGTATCCGCCATTGTCCGCACCGAGGGACCGGTGATTACCGTGCATGGCGCATGGGCTCAGAATATCGGCAAGGACGAGATGTATATTGACTTTATGGGCGATAAGGCAGGAATCCGTCTGCAGTACGGCGGCAACTATACCATGTACAGCACCAGGGATGGAGCTCTTTTGGAGACCAGTCCCAGCTATGTGTCCACCAACCATTATGAGAATGAGATCAACGCCTTTATTGACTTGGTCCGCAAGGGCGGCGGGGACAGCCCTGCCAGCATTCACAAGGCGGTGATCACATCCCGGATTATGCAGGCGATTTACGATTCCTCCGACGCGGGCCGCGAGATCGTGTTGGAATAAAAGAGAGAGTAAGGTTTTTCCTTTGGGGTAATATCCCGCCCCGGGAGCTTTCGACAGGCTCC